>Ga0181519_10000051_pt1 | contig 107243 bp, 80 predicted proteins | sample PEATcosm2014_Bin_26_FD_121102 | JGI IMG/M metagenome (GOLD analysis project Ga0181519, IMG submission 121102) | Peatland microbial communities from MTU Mesocosm Facility, Houghton, MI, USA - PEATcosm2014_Bin02_10_metaG | ecosystem: Environmental > Terrestrial > Soil > Wetlands > Peat | place...
GCACTTGGCTTTCGCCAGGTTTTGTGTTGAGTTATGTCCGTGGGTATTGGTGTTGGTTTGTGTTTTCATACAACCTAGGTGTAGCGCCGTTTCGCTCACCCGCCAATACCCATGCCATCTATTATCTTCCGCCCCGCCGGGGCTGCGGTTGCATCCGTGTGCATCTGTGTGAATCTGTGGCCAAACCTCTTTAATTGTTTTTCCCTGACGACCCTCACCTGTCCTGCGGACATCCTCTCCCGCTCCCGCGAGCGAGGAACCTTGCGTCTTGGCGTCTTGGCGGTTAAAAAATTGCCATTTTCCCGCTTTCCCGGTGGTTGGACGGGTTTCCCGGTCGCGGAACATCTTTCCCGGTCGTTTTGCCCCCGTTCCCGGTCGTTGGACGCCTTTCCCGCATGGTCGGACGCGGTTCCCGCCCGTTTGGCAGGCGTTCCCGGTCAAAATACACAACCTCCCGGTTCGGCGATCGCCGTTCCCGGTCGCTCGGACGCCGTTCCCGGCTGGTCGGACAGCGTTCCCGCATGGTCGGACGGTCTTCCCGGCTCCCCGGACGCAGTTCCCGCCGGGCTGGACGCCGTTCCCGGTCAAAATGACAGGCTTTCCCGTTTGGCGGACGCCGTTCCCGCATGGCCGGACGCGGTTCCCGGTCGGTCGGACGCGCTTCCCGTCCCGGCTGGCACGTTTCCCGGCCGGATTTGCGGGAATTCCCGTTCCGCCATCCCGGCTCCCGCATCGCCTGTCGCGGCTTCCGGATGCTCCACCGGCCTTCCCGCGCGGAATGATTGTCGTCCCGCCCCGGACGGCGACGCGCAAGAACTGGCTCCCGTGCCGCCCGCCAGATTTTTAATTCAAACTTTTCAATTCGCGCTTTTCGTTTAATGTGCGCCTGTCATCACCAAACATGGCCAAGCCTTCAACAGTCCAAATCCGCGTCGAGAATCTCGTCATTCCCACCTACCTGCCCGCTGCGCCGGACAAGAATCCGATGTTTCTGGAGAAACGCGTCTATCAAGGCAGCAGCGGCAAGGTTTATCCCCTGCCCTTCACCGACCGCATCGCGGAAAAGCCGGTGGACCGCCAGTGGAAAGCCATTTGGATCGAAAACGAATTTCTCCGCGCAATGGTGCTGCCTGAACTCGGCGGGCGCATTCACGTCCTCCAGGACAAGACCAATGGCTACGACCTGATTTACAACCAGCGCGTCATCAAGCCCGCGCTGGTCGGCCTGGCCGGGCCGTGGATTTCCGGCGGCATCGAATTCAACTGGCCGCAGCATCACCGGCCCGCGACGTTTTTGCCGGTGGATTTTGAAATCGAAGAACGTGCGGACGGATCAAAGATCATTTGGTGCAGCGACCACGACCCGATGACGAGGATGAAAGGCATGCACGGCGTCTGCCTGCATCCGGGCCGGGCGGTTCTCGAGTTGAAAGTGCGCGCCTACAACCGGACGCCGTTCACGCAGACGTTTCTCTGGTGGGCCAACGTCGCCACGCGCGTTCACGAGGCGTATCAAAGTTTTTTCCCGCCGGACGTTTATTACGTCGCCGACCATGCGCGCCGCTCGATGAGCGAGTATCCGCTGGCAAAGGGATTTTATTACGGCGTGAATTACGGCGAGCGCGGACGCAAAGGCGTTCCCCGGAACGAAGTGCCGGCGCAATTCATCCCGCCGCACTGCCAAGGCAAATCCGAAATCCAAAATCCAAAATCCGAACTTCCCATTTACGCGCCCAACGACCTTTCCTTCTACGCGAACATTCCCGTGCCGACCTCCTACATGTGCATGGGCAGCCGGGAGGATTTCTTTGGCGGCTACGATTACCTGGCGCAGGCGGGCATCGTCCACATCGCCAACCATCACATCTCGCCCGGCAAGAAACAATGGACATGGGGCAATCACGATTTCGGCTACGCCTGGGATCGCAATCTAACGGACCCGGATGCGCGCGGCGAATTCGGCCCGTATATCGAAATCATGGCCGGCGTTTACACCGACAATCAGCCGGATTTCAGTTTTCTACAGCCCGGTGAGACGAAAACGTGGAGCCAGTTCTGGTATCCGATCCAACAAATCGGCCCGGCGCAGCACGCGAATCTCGATGCGGCGGTCAGCCTGAAAATTGAGAACGCCAAAATTCTCTTCGGCGTTTCGGTCACACGAATTTTCCCTGGTGCAAAGGTTGTTCTACTCGCCAAGGACAAAAAGCTTTTATCTTCCACGCGCAATCTCGCACCGAACCAACCGTTCTTTGCCAAGATCAAGCTTCCACGCGGCGTCGCGGAAACGGATTTATTGTTTCGCGTCATTGATGTCACTGGCAACGAAATCATTTCCCATCAACCCAAGCCAGCGGCGATAGGCGAAGTGCCGCCGCCCGCGACGGAACCGCCCGTGCCGGCAGATGTCGCGAGCGCCGACGAGCTGTTCCTCACCGGCCTGCATCTGGAGCAATACCGCCATGCCACGCGCTGCCCGACGCTTTACTGGCGCGAGGCGCTGCGCCGCGACCCGCTGGATTCGCGCTGCAACAATGCCATGGGCTTGTGGCATCTGCGGCGCGGCGAATTTGTTGAAGCCGAAAACTGTTTTCGCAAGGCCATTGAACGCCTGACCTGCCGCAACCCGAATCCTTACGATGGCGAAGCGTTTTACAATCTCGGCTTGTGCCTGCGCTTTCAAAACCGCGACGACGAGGCTTACGATGCGTTTTACAAATCCGTCTGGAATCAGGCATGGATGGCGGCGGGTTATCACGCGCTGGCGGAAATTGACTGCTGCCGCAAAAATTGGACGGCGGCACTGGAACATTTGAACCGCTCGCTGCGTTTCGACACCGACAATACCCGCGCGCAAAATCTAAAGGCCATTGTATTGTGCCAACTGAATCGCGCCTCCGAAGCCGCCGCGCTCCGGCGCGAAACTCGCGCGCTGGATCCGCTCGACAGTTGGGCACGAACTCTTGCGGATGGTCACCCAAAAGATTCCTGCGATTTGCAGACACTGCTGGACATGACCCACGACTGCGCGCGGGCAGGTATGTTTGCGGAAGCGGTTTGCATTTCGAAATCGTCCCGCGTGACTGGTGGCGATCTGCCCGACCAAAGCTGGGGTGCCCGGCCGCTGGTTCAATACACGCTCGGCTGGCTGGAACAGAAGCGCGGCGATGAACGCGCCGCGTTGAAACATTTCAAACAAGCCGCCGCGCTCCCGCCGGACTATTGCTTCCCGTCGCGACTGGTGGAAATTGAGATTATGGAATCCGCGATGCGCGCGAATCCGCGCGACGCCAAAGCGCCGTATTATCTCGGCAATCTGTTCTACGACCGCCGACGTCACGCAGAAGCCATCCAGCTCTGGGAAAAGTCCGCGAAACTTGACGTCCATTTTTCCATCGTCTGGCGCAATCTCGGCATTGGCTATTTCAACGTCCTCAAAAATCCGGCAAAAGCCCGCGCGGCTTACGAGCGTGCGTTTCGCGCCAATCCCAACGATGCCCGGCTCCTGTTCGAGCGCGACCAGCTCTGGAAACGGCTTGGCGAAAAACCGGAAAAGCGGTTGCGCGAACTGGAGAAGCATCGGCAGCTGGTGGCGCAGCGCGATGACTTGAGCGTGGAATTCTGCGCGCTGCTGAATCAGACCGGCCACCATGTCGAGGCGATGCAACTGCTGGCGGAACGCAGGTTCCAGCCGTGGGAAGGCGGCGAAGGCGCGGCGCTCGGCCAGCACGTCCGCACCCAGCTCGCGCTCGGTCGCGAAGCGCTGGCACACCGGGATTTCCCCTGCGCCGCGCGCCATTTTGAGAATGCGCTCTCTTCTCCGGAAAATTTATGCGAAGCGAAGCACCTGCTCGCGAACCAGAGCGACATCCATTACTGGCTCGGCGTCGCGCTGGATTTGCTCGGCGAGAAGAAATCCGCGCACACACACTGGCGCGCAGCGGCGAACTTCAAGGGTGATTTTCAGGAGATGAGTGTCCGCACATTCTCTGAAATGACATTTTATTCGGCGCTGTCGTGGAAACGCCTCGGCCAGACCGCGAAAGCAAAAAAACTCCTGTGCGATCTGGTGGCCTACGCGGAAAAGCTCGCCAAAACGCCCGCAAAAATTGATTATTTCGCCACCTCACTGCCGACGATGCTGTTGTTCGACGACGATTTACAGTTCCGTCAGGAGACGGGTGCGTTGTTCTTGCAGGCACAGGCGCATCTGGGGCTTGGCCGGACAATGAAGGCAAAACGTCTTTTGCAAAAGGTTTTGCAGCGCGACCCGAACCACGCGCTCGCGGCGGATCTGTGGACGGAATATTTTTGACCAACAAAAAATCATGATCACCGCAACCTCACCTGAATCCTCGAATCTCAAGGCCGAATTGAACCTCGGCTACATCTGGCTCATTTCCGCCGTCGCCGCGCTGGGCGGACTGCTATTCGGCTGGGACTGGGTGGTCATCGGCGGCGCGAAACCGTTTTTTCAGCGCTATTTCCAACTGACCAGCGAGGCGCAAATCGGCTGGGCGAACAGTTGCGCGCTCATCGGCTGCCTCGTCGGCGCGCTGGTGGCCGGCGCGTTGAGCGACAAGTTCGGGCGCAAGCGGCTGCTGATTTTGTCGGCGTTCCTGTTCGCCGTCACGTCGCTCGGCAATGCGCTGGCGGGCAATTTTTCCATCTTCATTTTCTGGCGGATGCTCGGCGGCGTGGCCATCGGGCTGGCGTCAAACCTGTCGCCGATGTATATCGCCGAGGTCGCGCCGGCGCAGATGCGCGGCAAGCTGGTTTCCATCAACCAGCTCACCATCGTCGTCGGCATTCTGCTGGCGCAGGTCATCAACTGGTCGCTGGTGCGGAATTTGCCGGCGGGCGCGACGGATGAATTCATCCGCAATTCCTGGTTCGGTCAGCAGGGCTGGCGCTGGATGTTCGGACTGACCGCCGTGCCGTCGCTGCTGTTTTTCATCGGCATGTTTTTTGTCCCCGAAAGCCCGCGCTGGCTGGCAAAAAATGGCAAACCGGAAAACGCGAAATCCATTTTGCAGAAAATCGGCGGCGAAAAATATGGCGCGGCGGCGATGACGGAAATCAATTCCACGCTGGCAGGCGGGGAAATCCAGCGCGTCCGTTTCGCCGATTTGCTCGACCCGAAAATGGCGAAGGTTCTGGTGCTGGGGGTGACGCTGGCGGTGTTCCAGCAATGGTGCGGCATCAACGTGATTTTCAATTATGCCGAGGAAATCTTCAAGGCGGCGGGCTACGACATTTCCAGCGTGTTGAGCAACATCGCGTGGACCGGCTCGGTGAATCTGGCGTTCACCTTTGTGGCGCTCGGCGTGGTGGATCGCGGCGGACGGCGGCCGCTGATGTTGTTCGGTGCGGCGGGGCTGGCGGTCATTTATCTGGTGCTGGGATGCTGCTATCACGCGTCCGTAACCGGCCTGCCGGTGCTGCTGCTCGTCCTGTCGGCCATCGCGTGTTATTCCATGTCGCTCGCGCCGGTGACGTGGGTCGTGATCTCGGAAATTTTCCCGAACCGCATCCGGGGTGCGGCGATGTCGGTGGCCGTGTCCGCGCTGTGGCTCGCCTGCTTTTTGCTGACATTCACCTTCCCGCTGCTCAATGCGCGGCTCGGCCCGGCGGGAACCTTCTGGCTCTACGCCGCAATTTGTGTGCTTGGCTTTGTCTTCATTTTCTTCAAACTGCCGGAAACAAAAAACAAATCGCTCGAACAAATCGAACGCGAGCTTGTGGATTAAATGATACGTCCAAAAACATGAAACGGATTTATTTGCTGCCAATTTTTATCGCGGCCTGCCTGGCAACCGCGACTTTGCCCGCCGCCGAAACCCTGCCGCTCGCCGGCGAATGGCGATTCGCCCTCGACCGAAACGACGTCGGCACGAACGAAAACTGGTTCACCAAGGACTTGCCGGACAAAATCCAGTTGCCCGGCATTCTCCAGGCACAAAGCTACGGCGACGACATCAGCACGGACACGCCGTGGGTGCTTTCCCTGGGACAGGCGTGGTGGAAAATCCAGCCCGCGAGCCTGCGCGACCATTTTTCCCAGCCGGGCCATGTGGAAGTTCCGTTTCTATCCCAGCCGCCAAAGCATTATCTCGGCGCGGCGTGGTATCAGCGCGACGTGGACATTCCGACAAACTGGCAGGGACGCCATTTCACGCTCTATTTGGAACGCGCGCACTGGCAAAGCACGGTATGGGTGGACGACAAGGAATTTCCCGCAAACGCCAGCCTCGTCGCGCCGCACATCACCGACCTCGGTGTGCTGACGCCGGGCAAGCACCGATTGAGCATCCGCGTGGACAACCGGCTGCAACTGCCGGCAGCCGGCCACTTGGTTGATTCGCACAGCATCTCCGATTCGCTCGGCGCGGCGTGGAACGGCATCGTGGGGAAAATTGAATTGCGTGCGACGAGTCCGGTGTGGATTGATGACTTGCAAGTTTTTCCGCATTTGGAAACGAAATCACTTACTGTCAATGGCACAATCGGCAACGCCACAGGACTGCCTGGAACTGACGACTTGATATTGGTTGTTTTACTAAATGGCGAAACGCGAAACGTCGCCTATACAAAAACAAACGTTACTTGGAGTGCGGAAGGTGGTCGCTTTCAAGTTGAATTAAAAATCGAAGACAAATCTATTGAAGCATGGGATGAATTTAACCCAAAACTGATGACGGCAAGCACAATGCTTGCAAAATATAATGGATCAAAAATCGTCACGCTTGGCTTTCGCGAAATCACGCACAACGACAAAGACCTGCTCATCAACGGCCGGCCCGTCAACCTGCGGCTCACGCATGACGGCGGCGAATTTCCGCTCACGGGTTATCCGGCGATGGATGTCGCGTCGTGGAAGAAAATCATCCAGACCTGCAAGGATTACGGGCTGAACGGCATCCGGTTCCATTCGTGGTGTCCGCCCGAAGCCGCGTTTGAAGCCGCCGACGAGCTGGGATTTTATCTCCAGCCGGAGTGCGGCTTGTGGGCCGATTTCGGCAGCCCGGAAATGAAGCAATGGTTGAACGACGAAACCGCCCGCATCCTCGCAGCCTACGGCAACCATCCATCGTTCATTCTGCTTTCGCCGAGCAACGAGCCGCGCAATTACTCGCGCTTCACGCCGCAATGGGCCGCCGACAATTATGCGAAAGACCCGCGCCGGCTCTATTCCGCCGCCACCGGCTGGTTCGATCCGTCGCAGGTCAATGGTGGCGCGCAATACGCCTCGCTCGTCCGCTTTGGCGGCGGTGATTTGCGCAACACCTCCGGCTGGTTTGGCCGGGACTATCACAACGCGCTCGAAACCGTCCACATCCCCGTCCTCGCGCACGAGGTCGGCCAGTGGTGCGCGTATCCTGACTTCGACGTGATGAAGGAATTCACCGGCTACCTGCAACCGGGCAACTACGACATTTTCAAATACATCGCCGGGCAGCAAGGCGTGCTGGACGAAGACCAAGCCTTCGCCTGGGCATCCGGCCGTTTTCAGGTTGAATGCTACAAGGAAGAAATCGAGGCCAACCTGCGCACCCCCGGACTCGCCGGTTTTCAACTGCTCGACCTGCACGATTATCTCGGCCAGGGAACCGCGCTCATCGGCGTCGTGGACGCGTTCTGGCAGCCGAAGAGCTACGTGACGGCGGCGGAATTTCGCCGCTTCGCCGGCCCGGTGGTTCCGCTCGCGCGGCTGACAAAACGGGTTTTCACAACTTCAGATTCGTTTGACGTGAATGCGGAAGCCGCAAATTTCGGCGAAACAGCGCTGACAAATGCTCCGGTTGTCTGGGACATTGTGAACTCATCGAACTGCATTGTCGCCAACGGCTGGCTGGGCTCGTTCACCATTCCCATCGGGAAAAATTTCCCGCTTGGAAAAATCTCCGCCGACTTGTCCAAGCTTCCCGCGCCGGCTGCCTACAAGCTGATTGTCGAAATTCAAAATCCGCCGTTCGCCAACGACTGGAATTTCTGGCTGTATCCGGCACAGGTCAGCGCGGCCACGCCGGCTGACGTGCTGGTGACGCGGAATTGGAGCGAGGCCGCGACCCGGCTTGCCGCCGGCGGCAAGGTGCTTTTCATGCCGGGCGCCGGCGACCTCGACCCGACAAAATGTCCACCGATGAAAAATGTCCCGGTCTTTTGGAACATCCAGATGACCGTCCGTCCGCCACAAAACCCGACTCCGAGATTTGACGCCATGCTCGGTTTGCTCTGCGACACCAACCATCCGGCGCTGGCGGAATTCCCCACCGAGGCAAATTGCGACTGGCAGTGGACCCAGCTCGTGAACGGCGTGCGCTCGGTCAATCTCTCCACAACCCCGCCGTCGCTCCGCCCCATCGTTTCGGCGATTGACGATTGGAACCGCAACTGGCGGCTCGGCGTGATTTTTGAGTGCAACGTCGGACCAGGGCGTCTGCTGGTTTCGGCCATCAATCTGGACGACGAACGCAGCGGTTCGGAATTGCAGCAACTGCGCCGTTCGCTGCTGGATTACATGGCCGGGGACCAATTCAAACCGGCGGCCGCGCTCACACCGGAGCAGGTCAGCGGCCTTTGGGCCGGCGGAAGCAACGGTGCCGCGACGACGCAGCCGGCACGCGCATTCGACCCGGACTTGAACGACGGAACAATTTCCAATGCAGTCCCGCAAAAGCCGTGAAGTTCTGAAACCAGACACGAATTCGAGGATGCTGAAGGCATAAAGAAGTCACTTCAGCGCAAAAAACAGGCGGCCTTCGGAAGCGAAGGCCGCCTGGCATTTTTCAATCAGATTTTTCGGATGCGATGTCGCGGCAATCCCCGTTATTTGCCACTGATGCGGATCGCGGCGGACTTCAGCCCAGCGGCCTCGGCTTCCAGCGTGATGGTTCCCGGCTGGCCGGCCTTGGCGCGGACAATCACCAGCGCGAGGCCGTTGAAGGTGTCGTGCTCTCTGGCCTGCATCGGTTCCAGATTTGTGGGATCGCCGTCATCCACCGCCACGACTTCGCCCGGCCCTTCAATCTCAAACTTGACGTGATTCTTCGAGCGCGGAACGAGTTGACCATTCTTGTCGGCCACCGTCACGGTCACATACGACAAATCTTTTCCGTCCGCCGCAATCGTCGCGTGGTCGGCCTGCAACGTGAGTTCCGCCGCCGGGCCGGTGGTTTTCACTTCGTCGGTCGCCCAGCGTTTGCCGTTTTTGTAGGCAACCACTTTGAGCGTGCCGGGCTGGTAAACGACGTCATCCCAGCGCAGGCGGTATTCGAGCTGTCCTTTTTTCTTCAAGCCGAGCGACTTGCCGTTCAGGAAAAGCTCCGCCGCGTCGCCGGAGGTGTAGACCATGACCGGCGTGACCAGGCCGGGGCGGTTCGTCACGCTTCCGTCGGTGTTCGTCACCGTTTGCGCGGCGCGTTCCGGCCAGTTCCAGTGCGGCAGGATGTGCGCCATCGGGAAGTCGGGACGCCAGCGCGCCTGGTAAAGATAGAAGCGGTCTTTCTTGAAACCGTCGAGGTCCACGATGCCAAAATACGAGCTGCGGGACGTGCGGTCGTAGGGCGTCGGCTCGCCAAGATAATCAAATCCCGTCCAGACAAACTCGCCCGCGACGAACGGATATTTGTCCTGCCCGGTGAACTCGGTGTCCGGCGGCGTCGCCCAGCGCGGCGCGTAGAGATCGTAGGAACTCATCTGGTTGTCCGCCTTGCCGCCGGCCTGGTTGGTGCTGACGGGGAAAAAGTATTCGCCGCGCGAACTGATGCACGAGGCGGTCTCGCTGCCGAACAGCGGCTGATTCGGATTGGCCTCGCGGAATTTCCCGTATTCCCACGGCTTGTAATTGTAGCCGAACACATCCTCATTTGTCTCAAAGCCGTTGTAACCGGCCTTCACATCGCTGTTCGCGGAGGTCGTCGGGCGGGTCGGGTCTTCCTGGTGTGCGATGGCGGTCAGTTCCGCCGCGATCCAGAATTTTGCCGGGGTGCCCTGCTCGTTGACCTCGTTGCCGATGCTCCACAGAATGATGGACGGATGATTCCGGTCGCGGCGCAATTCCGCGCGCAAGTCGCGTTCGTGCCAGTCGTTGAACAGCAACTGATAATCGTTCTTGGTCTTGCCACGCTGCCAGCAGTCGAACGATTCGTCCATCACAAGCATTCCCATCCGGTCGCACAAATCGAGCAGCTCCGGCGAAGGCGGGTTGTGGCTGGTGCGGATGGCGTTGCAGCCGAACTCCTTCAGAATTTCAATCTGCCGTTCGAGTCCGCGCTCGTTGATGACCGAACCCAGCGGGCCGAGGTCGCTGTGGTCGCAAACGCCGTTGATCGGCACGCGCTTGCCATTCAGCAGGAATCCATTCGTGACGGTAAATTCAATCGTGCGGATGCCGAACGGCGTTTCATAGCTGTCCACCGTCTTGCCGTCCTGCAAAATGGAAGTGACGACGACGTAGCGGTTCGGCTTGTCGAGGCTCCACAACTTTGGATTGACGATTGCGGTTTGCTGCTCGCCGGATCCCGTCTGGTGCGCGGTGACATTCAAATTCCAGGCGCTGAATGACGCAACCGGTTGGCCTTTGCCGCCATTGGCCTTCAGCTCGAAAATCTCATTCTTCACCGACACTGCGGCATCCGCATCCGAGTCATTGTCCACGTTCACCCGGATTTTCACCGTTGCCGCGTCCGCGCTGACCTCCGGCGTGGTGACGTAAGTGCCCCATTGGGCGACGTGGACGGGCGCGGTCTTGACGAGCCAGACGTTGCGGTAAATGCCGCCACCCGGATACCAGCGCGACGAGTTCGGCGGATTGTCGAGCCGGATGGCCACGACATTTTCACCGCCAAAATCCACATACGGCGTCAGGTCCACCCGCCACGAGGAATAGCCATAGGGCCAGCCGCCGACAAATTTTCCATTGAGCCAGACCGTCGCGTAGGACATCGCGCCGTCCACATCCAGGTAGATTTTTTTATCCTTGTCGGATTCGGGAAGATCAAGCGTCTTGCGATACCATGCAACGCCGAACCACGGGAGCTTGCCTGTGCCGCCGGGCAGCGCCTGATCGAACGGCGACTCCACACCCCAGTCGTGCGGCAGGTTCAGCAGGCGCCACTGGCTGTCGTCAAAGTCGGGATGTGTGAAGGAAATGCCGGTGGCCGGCTGGCCTTCCGGGCGCACGGCGGGCGCATTGGTCGTGAACGGATTGCCGGTCGGCAAAATCCAGTCGCGGAGAACCGCATAGTTCAGGTTCGTCCCGGCTTCCGGCGCATCGGCCTTGATAAACCGCCACCCGGCGTCGAGAGAAATACGTTCGCGCGGCGAATCGGTGGTCGCGGCGAAAACCCCGGCGGGCATCAGAAACATCACGGCAAGTGGCAACAATCTGGCTGTATTCATAATTTAAGTTGGTTGAGCGCGGCAAGTTCTACAACATCCCAAGGTTCCGCGCAATAATTTGTCAGCCTTGGAGTGACCTGACTTGCATTTTGGCGTGCGCCTGTCCCACCCGCAACGAGCGGCAACGACAAAACCTTTGAAGTTTTCTACCGCTCGCCTGCGCCAAACTCAAAAGCTTGCAGTGACAGCCTGCTCACACAAACGCGTTGGCAACCAAGCCAACGCGTTTTTCTCCATCCACTCAAGGACGCCATTTTAATCTTTGCACCTATCAACCGGGCTAGTTGACTCCGTTTTCCAACCAGTTGAAAATCAGATCGTATTCCTGATGAGATACCTGAGTTTCATCGGTTAAGAGGTAACCGCTGGTGATAAATTTAAACGCCGTGGGATTTTGAACAAACTGCACCGAACCATCCTTGAAAACACAGTCAAAGCCCTCGCTGGGGTAGTGAGCAAAATAGCTGGGAGAAAACGTTGAAGTCCCGGTGGCGCCAATATCGGTCGGGGTTGCTAGGTAATCGGTCCCAAACAGGGGGTTGCCGCCGGGGTTTACATAGATAACGGGATCGCCGTTTAAAGTTACGGAGGAGCCGGGAGCCGGGGCGGAAGGAGAGTTGCGCCATTGACTGCTCGTCTTGGGAAATGCGCGATTATTGACTGTGGTAGCTGCCCAAGCATCCACGATGCGCGGATTATACAACATTGTGCCACGGGCATTTCCACTGTCATCCGGGCTTAAAAATTGCGGCTTTGAATACGCCTCTATGCTCAATGGTGATGTTGCCGGAAAACTCGGACAATACAGGCCCTGCCCGCCACCCATCCCATGAGTTTCATATAGGTGACCCAAGTTGTTAAACACGGGTTGAACAACACCGTTTATGGGAGGATTGACTTGAATGCCCTGCTTCATAAATGTATGGGCGGCCTGAGCCCCCAAATACCTCGTATAGTGCTCTCCACCGATCACGTTGATGGAGGCCGGGTGAGTATTGTCTATCGGGAAATAATCACTGTAGTCGTTTGCATAAACATAACAAGCCGCATAAGTCTGTTTGAAGTTGTTCTCGCAGACGGCGAGCTTGGTGCGCCGTTTGGCCGCCGCCAAGGCTGGCAGCAGAAGTGCCGCCAAGATGGCGATGATGGCGATGACGACCAGCAGTTCAATGAGGGTGAAACCACGCGCGGTGGTCTGTTTGTGTTTCAAGGTAATGCGATTCATTTGTTGTTAGTTTAAACTATTCCCGTCAGTTTACAAGGGTGTGCGTCCAAACGCACAGGGGCAACCGAAAACGGCGGATGACGGAACGGACGAGACGATTAAAAAAGTCCTGCAAATCCCGTTGATGATTTGCAAATTTGCGTTTGCCATGCTGTTCGCTCGTTTATACTTCACTGCCTTGGAAGGTTATCCCGGAAACACCGGCGGGAGAATGACGATAGTTTGCCAATGAATGCCGATTATTGACTTTTCGAAGGGTTTTGTCACCAACCTCTGGCACACCCGCCGGTCGCTGACCAGATTCGACACCCGCCTTGAATTCCGCCCATGCAACCGCCGCGCATCAAGGCATACAAGCTGTTTCTCATCCAAATCAAACCAGCCGATCAATTCAGCAATGTTGTTGTTTGCCGCAAGAATTGATTTGCATTCACCCGCCGTTTTTTTTTGAATGGACGGAATGCAACGCAAAAAACTTCAAGCTCAATCCGCCGCGCCCGCGCCCGACCGCCGGGAAAAATTAAAACTGCTCCTTGACCTTTCGCACCAGCTCGCCGACCCGCAGCATCCTTTGGCAATTTTGGGCGAAGGCAACACCTCGGCCAAATTGAGCGACGAGACGTTCATCGTCAAAGCCAGCGGTTCCTGCCTCGCCACACTGGACAAGACCGGCGTGGTGGAATGCCGCTCCGGCACCATTCTGCCGCTGCTGGGGAAAAACAATTTGACCGACGCCGAGGTGGATGGCGCCATGCTCGAATCGCGCGTGGATCCCACCGCCAAGAAACCGTCGGTCGAGGCGATGTTTCACGCCTGGCTGCTGACGCTGCCCGGCATCGAATTCGTCGGCCACACGCACGCGCCGGCGGTCAATTCCATCCTATGCTCGCCCCGCGCTGCGGAATTCGCCGTGAAGAAAATTTTTCCCGATGAAATCGTCTGCTGCGACGTGGCGTCGGTCTTCATCCCCTACACCGACCCCGGTTTGAAGCTGTCGCAGGCCATCCGCAGGGAGACTGAAAAATTCCTTCAAACTTACGGCCGCCCGCCGCGCGTCATCCTCATGGAAAACCACGGCGTCATCACGCTGGGCCGCACCGTGCAGGGCGTCCTGTCGGCGATGCTGATGGCGGAAAAGACGGCGACGGTCTGGATTGGCGCGGCGGCGCTGGGCGGACCGAAGTTCATGACGCCGGAAAACGTCGCGCGCATCTCGGGCCGGCCCGACGAGGCGCTCCGCCGGAAAATGTTGAAACTGTGAAACTGTAAACCGAACCGTAGAAACCATTAACTGAAATCCCACACATGAAAAAAAATCCAAACCTGGAAAAATCCTTCGCACTGGCCAAAGAACGCTACGCCGAAACCGGCGTGGACGTGGATCGCGTGTTGAAAAACCTGGAGAAAGTCCCCGTGTCCCTCCATTGCTGGCAGGGCGACGACGTGGGCGGTTTTGAAAATTTCGGCGGGTCGCTGGGCGGCGGCCTCGTCGCCACCGGCAACTACCCCGGCAAGGCCCGCACACCGCAGGAGCTTCGCGCCGACGCCGAAAAGGCGCTGTCGCTCATCCCCGGCAAGCATCGTTTCAATGTCCATGCGTTCTACGGCGAGTTCGGCGGCAAGAAAGTGGATCGCAACGAAATCAAGCCGGAGCATTTCAAAAACTGGATTGACTGGGCCAAGTCCATCGGCATTGGTCTGGATTTCAACCCGACCTGCTTCTCGCATCCCAAGGCCGCCGACGGTTTCACACTGTCGCACGCGGACAAGAGCATTCGCAAATTCTGGATCGAGCACTGCCAGGCCTGCCGCGAAGTCGGCGCCGCCATGGGCAAGGCGCTCGGCAAGACCACCGTCACCAACGTCTGGATTCCCGACGGCATGAAGGACATTCCCGCCGATCGCCGCGGCCCGCGTGATCGCCTCAATGCCGCGCTTGACGAGGTGTTCAAAAAGCCCATCAATCCCAAACACAACCTCGACGCCATCGAGGGCAAACTTTTCGGCATCGGCGCCGAAAGCTACACCACGGGCATGCACGAATTCTATCTCGGCTACGCGGTCAAAAACCAGAAGCTCGTGACGCTGGACGCCGGCCATTATCACCCGACGGAAAACGTCTCGGACAAGATTTCGTCCGTGCTCTGTTTCGTGCCGGAAATCCTGCTGCACGTCAGCCGCGGCGTCCGCTGGGACAGCGATCACGTGGTCATTCTGAACGACGAACTCATGGGCATCGCGCAGGAACTGGTGCGCGGCGATTACCTCGGCCGCACGCACATCGGCCTCGATTATTTCGATGCCAGCATCAACCGCATCGCGGCCTGGACCATCGGCGCGCGCAACATGCTCCGCGCACTCACCATCGCCATGCTCGATCCGATTGACCAGCTCAAGAAGCTCGAACTGGCCGGCGACTACACCTCGCGCCTGGCGCTGATGGAGGAAACCAAGACGATGCCGTTCGCGGCGGTGTGGGATTATTACTGCATGACGCACGGCGTGCCGGTCGGCGAACAATGGCTCGTCGAGGTCAAGCAATACGAAAAAGACGTGCTCTCGAAACGCAAATAACGCGGGAACAATAAAATGGCCACGGATGAAAACGGACCCCGGCACAAACGCCGCCGGTCCGGGTTCTCCGTGGCCTTCAAAATAAAAAACCTATGAATGATCTGGTCCAACCCACAACCAACCCGGCCCTGGGCATAATCATATTTGTCCTCGGCGGCCTCGCAGGCGCGGTCTTTTATCTGCCGCTCAAAAAAGTGAAAAGCTGGGCCTGGGAGAGCTACTGGCTCTTTTGGGCGCTGTTCGCGCTGCTCATCGTGCCCATCGCCCTGGCCTTGATCACATCGCCCAACACCTTCAGCGTCCTCAAAGCCGCGCCGGGCAAGGAAGTCTTGTATTGCTACCTCTGCGGCGCCGCGTGGGGCTTCGGCGGACTGACCTGGGGATTGATGATCCGCTACCTCGGCGTCGGCCTCGGCCTGGCCATGGGCTGCGGCCTCTGCTCGGCGGCGGGAACCATCGTCCCTAAAATCCTGAAGGGCGAATTCGGCGAGTTGTTCCAATCCAACGCCGGCATCTGCTCCTTCGTCGGCGTGCTGGTGTCAATCTTCGGCATCGTGCTGGTCGGCCTGGCCGGTATGTCCAAGGAAAAAGAGCTGCCGGAGGAGGAAAAGAAAAAATCCGTGGCGGAATACAACTTCAAAAAAGGAATGCTCGTCGCCCTGTTTTCCGGCCTGATGAGCGCCGCGCTCGGTTTCGGACTCGTCGGCGGTCCGACGATTGAGAAACTGGCGCTGACGACCCAGCCGGTCACGCCGCTGGCCTGGGCGGGCATGCCCGTGCTCGTCATCGCGCTGCTCGGCGGATTCACCGTGAACTTCCTCTGGTGCCTCTTTCTGAACGCCAAGAACAAGACGTTCGGCGACTACACCAAGAAAGGCGCGCCGATCGTTCCCAATGTCATCTTCGGCGCGATTGCCGGTGCCATTTGGGTCTGCCAGTTCGTCGCCTTCAAGACCGGCGAGCCGCAGATGGGCAGCCAAAGCTACGTCGGCTGGGCAGTGCTGATGGCCAGCTCGATCATGTTCAGCGGCGCGCTCGGCCTGATCCTCGGCGAATGGAAGGGCACCAGCAGCCGCACCCGCGGCCTGCTCGGACTCGGACTCGTCGTGCTGCTTGGCTCCGCCGTTCTCTCCGGTTACAGCGGCAAGCTCGGCCAGGACGCCGCCAAACAACCGGCCCCGACCGTTCCCCAAATCCAGACCAAATAGCCTGGCTGGAAAAACATTTGGCCGTCCCCTCACCGGGACGGCCTTTTCATTTGGATGAGGCAACGTCTGGCAACCGAACCGCGCAGGGCCAGTTGAAATTGTGACTTACGGCACCGAGCGGATGCGCCAGAAATTGTTTGTGGCGGCATCCTCCAAACAGGGCGCGTCACTCCGCGTGCGCAGTCCGGCAGCGCGCAATTTCACAAATCCAGCGGACAAACGGCCCGGCGTCGCCTAAAATGGCCGCGTGACGCCAATCCCAAAATTCCTCCGCGCCCAGCCGGATGGCACGCTGCTGTCCGTGAAACTCCAGCCGCGCGCCTCCAAAAACGAAATCGGCGGGCCGATTGGCGATGAATTGAAAATCAAGGTGACCGCGCCGCCGGTGGACGCGGCGGCGAATCAGGCGTTGATCGAGCTGCTCGCCGAAACACTGGACTGTCCGCGCGGACGGGTTGAGCTGATTCGCGGCCAGACTTCGCGGCACAAGACGATCAAGCTGCACGGCCTCGCGCCGGAGGAGGTGCTTCAGGCAATTTCGGGAAAATCGGAAATTGGAAATCGGAAATCGTAAATTTGTTGTCACCTCTTCGCGCTTTCCAGCCACATAAGCGACGATATGATGACACCGAACCTTATGACGGCCGCAGCCAACAACGACGCGGAACTGGTCGCGGGAACCCTGGCGGGCAATCGCGACGCCTTCAGCCAGATCGTTTCGCGCTACCAATCGCTCATCTGCTCGCTCACTTACAGCGCCACGGGCAATCTCGGCCAGAGCGAGGACCTCGCGCAGGAGACGTTCATCACCGCGTGGAAGCACCTCGTCCATTTGCGCGAGCGCGACAAGCTGCGCGCCTGGCTGTGCGGCATCGCGCGCAACCGGATCAATAATTTTCTCCGGCGCGAAGGCCGCGAGCCGCTGCACCGGGCCGGCGAGCTGGATGAAATTTCCGAAACCCGTTCGCCGGAGCCGCTGCCTGTGGAATGCACCATCAGCAACGAGGAGCAGGCGATTTTGTGGCGTTCGCTGGAGCGCATCCCGGAAATCTACCGCGAGCCGCTGGTTTTGTTTTACCGCGAGCATCAATCCATCGAGGCCGTCGCCGAGGAACTGGAGCTGACCGAGGACACCGTGAAGCAGCGGCTTTCGCGCGGGCGCAAACTTTTGCACGAGCAGGTGCTGGCGTTCGTTGAAGGCGCGCTGGGGCGGACGACTCCGGGCAAAGCGTTCACGCTCGAAGTGCTGGCGGCATTGCCGGTAGTTGCAACTTCCGCAAAAGCAGCGACAGTCGGCGTCGCCCTGGCCAAAGGCGGAGCAGCCGCAAAGGGAGTCGCAACGGTTGGGACGCTGGGTGGTTTGTTTGCGATGCTTGGGGGCGCATATGTCACTTGGAGAGCAGATGCCGATGAAACCAAATCGCCGCGCGAACGGCAGTTCGTTCTCCAGATGATAGGTGTTCGCATCGTGGCTGTTTCGCTTGTTTTTGTGGTGTCTTTCGGCATCTTGAAATTCGATATTCCTCACCGACATCTTACCCGCGAAATTTTGAGGGCCGTGTATGTTTTCTCAGTCTATGTCCTTGCGATGATGCTGTTCGCATACAGCAGTCGTCGTCGAGAGCAGATTCAGATTGAGGAAAACACTTTTGTGGAAGCCGAATGGACGACGCCAAGAAAGGACACCGATTCGACAGCGAATCCTTCTAACACCCGATTAAACACCAATTTCAAAGCACTCAAATTCAAGGCGTTCATAATCGTCCTGGCCGCATATATGATGTTCCAAGAACCGTGGAAACAGGATTTAGTTCAGGCCTTTTTGTGGTCGGCGATATTGGTGCTTTGTTTGTTTTGGAGCTACCACATTTGGAAGAATCTTCCGCGTTTCCAATCACTGCGATCAGGCTGGGTTTTCGCATCTCCCATAATCATGGGGTTGGCGACACTATTTTCCTTCAATTTTCACCAGTATCAGGCGCAGGCAGATCCGGATGCTTCAGCCATCGCCTCGCCGGTGGAAGTTTTCGCCTTCAACCTGATCGTGGTGATGGCCTATGCCGCTTTCGTTGGAATTCTGGTTTGGAAACGAAACGCACCACTTCAATCATCGTCGCGGAAATGACTCCATCTCAAATTTTCTCCGCCAGTTCCTCCGCCGGATAAGTCCAGATTTCGGCGAGCGTCGGGTGGTAATGCGGCATCGCCGCGAGTTCGTGAACCGTCATGTGCTTGGCCATCGCCGCGACAATTTCGTGGATCAATTCGCCGCCGACCGGGCCGACGCAACTGCCGCCGAGAATTTCGCCAGTTTTCGGATTCGCCATCAATTTCACGAAGCCGTCTTTCGCCTCCATGATGAGCGATTTGCCGTGGTCGTTGAACGGATAGCTTGCGGCAAGAAACGGAATTCGGCGCGCAGCGGCCTCCTTTTCCGTCAGGCCGACGAACGCCACCTGCGGCTCGGTGAACACGACGGAAATCAGCAGGCGATAATCCATCCGACGCGGCGATTTTGGATCCACGATGTTATGAACCGCCGTTTCGCCCTGCTGGATGGCGATGTGGACAATCTCGTGCGGCCCGGTGCAATCGCCCGCCGCAAAAATGTGCGGCGCGCTCGTTTGCATGAATTCATCGGCGACGATTCTCCCCTGCTCCATTTTCACGCCGGCGTTTTCCAGGCCGAGCGACGCGGTGTTCGGCGTGCGGCCCAGCGCGAACAAGATTTCCTCCGCCGAAACCGAAACTGTCCTGCCGCCATGCACGAACGAAACCGTCTTCAGTTTTTTTCTGCGCTTCGCGTCCAGAAGTTTGGTGCCGGTGAAAACCCGGATGCCTTCGCGCCGGAAAACCTTTTCGATTTCCGCTCCAGCATCGGCATCGAACTCCTTCAAAATGTGCCCGCTGCGCTGGATGAGCGTGGTTTTGACGCCGAACCGGGCGAAGAATTGCGCGAACTCGCAGGCAATCGCGCCGCCGCCAAGAATGATGAGCGACTTGGGCAACCGTTTCAGCTCCAACGCGTCGTCGCTGGTGATGAAGCCGACGGCGTCGAGCTGTAGCAGCGGCGTGGGCGCGACGGTTGAGCCGATGGCGATGACGAAATGTTTCGCGGTCAGTGTGGCAGCCGACGGAAGCTGGCTCTGATTCGATGGAACGGACTCACGTCCGCTGCCACGAAATGGATTCAATTCCACCGTGTGTGCATCCACAAACCGGGCGTTGGCACGGATGAACTTGAACTTCCCGGCGTTGAGCTGCTGGACGCGGTAGTCCGCAAAATCCCTGATGAGCGCATTTTTCCGCGCCATGACCTTCTTGAAATCGAAGCCGGTTTTTCCGGCGCGGATGCCCCACGGTTCGGGATGGCTGGCGAGGTGCAGGACTTCGGCGGCGTAGAGCAGCGCCTTCGTGGGCATGCAGCCGCGCAGGATGCAGAGTCCGCCGACCTCGTTGCCGCCCTCGATGACGACCGTTTTCAGGCCCGCGCCAGCGGCGGTTCGGGCCGCCGCGTAACCGCCACTGCCGCCGCCGATGACGGCCACGTCAAAATCAAATCGTTTCATGCCGGAGAAGATGGAAGCGCGGGGCAGAAAAGCAAATTTCAAATTTGAAATTATCCGCCGGTTGTCGGAACATCGGCTCATGAGTGAAATCATTTATCCGCGCAGCCCGCGCGAAACGATGGACGGCTGGCATTACCTGCCGCGTTACGTTGACAAGATCCGCCTGCACCTTGCCGGCAAACTGCACGCCGATTATCAGGAAAATCTCGGCAAAGGTTTTGACGGCATGTGGCTGAAGACCGCCGGCGTCACGCACGAACAGATGATTGACGTGGTCAAAAATTCCCTCACGGACGGCCAGGTGTGCGACTGGGTGCGACGGAACGTGAAGAAATCCCCGGCGGAAAAGGCCGCGCACTGGCAGGATATGTTGAGCCGCCCGCTGGCGAATGATGAAACGGCCATCGCGCGGCTGAAAATGCGCAAGGAACAATGCGGCGGGGCGCATCGCGACGACGTGAAGACCTTTGTAGACGTGATTGACCTGGACGAGAAGCGGATCTAGTCCACACGCATGTCCGAGGGAAGGCGCTTTAAAATTTCAATGCCGAACCCGCCGCTTTGGAGCGGCTCGCTGCCGATGAGTTCAACCGGCTCGTAATTCCGCCGGACCCATTGCATCACGTCCCAGCCGTAGCCCTTTTGCAGGCCGAAATACGGAACGCCATACTCGGAACTGTCCCGCTGGATCAGCACGATGTAATCCGGCGGATTTTTTTCATAGGCGGCCAGCATCGTTTGTTCGCCATAGGCCCAGACCTCAAATGCGAATACGACATAAGGCGTCGGGTTGTCGCGGCGCGTGAGATAATTGAGCATCACGCCCTCGGGCAGCACCGCAAGCGTGTTGGTCGGCGCAGTGTTGGCTTCAATCCACGCCGCCGCCGAGGCCATTGCCGCGCCGGTCGGATCAATCTTTGGATCGTAGGTGACCATCCGGTCGCCTCCCGATCCCAGCGCGAAATCCTTGTCCTTGTAGAAAAGTTCGGAGTGAATGGCCAGCCGCGCCAGGCCGGCCAGCAGAAAAATCAAAATGGCAGTGCGAAAAGCAGCGAGGATGGAGAATTGAGGATGGAGGATGGCGCGGCAGTTTTCCGCCATCTTCCATCTTCCATCCTCAATCTTCGCGGACAGAAAGCGCGGCAGCAGATGGAGCAGCAGGTAAATCGCGGACAGAAAGGCGGGCATCGCCAGAAAAACGCCATAGTGCGAAATGCGCGGGTTGAATCCCAGCTTGGCCAGCAGCGCAAAGCTGAACGCCAGCCACAATATGCCGATTTCCGATTTCCGATTTCCGATTTCCGATTTTTTACACCATTCCCGCCACCACAAAACGGCGGCGAGGACGACCAGCAGCGGCAGGCAATGGCCGCAGTTCTGCCAGCCGTAATTGATGGACACCCCGCCCGCCAGCGCGAAAAAAATCACGCGCTCCAGCGAGGTCAGCGCCGGCCGCGTCAGCCGCCAGGCGCACAGCGCGACAATGGCCGCCAGCCCGCTGAATTCGATCAGCGCCTGCCCGATGTGGAATAATGGCGCGTCCATTCCCGTCATCGCGCGGTAAATGGGAATCTGGAATCCGGCCGAATGCAGCAGCGGCAGCCACGCCCCCAAAACGGCGCGCGCGGCGTCCGCTGAATCCATTTCCGACCGGAACCCGAAATAAAATCCGGCGAGCGGAACGAAAGCGCAAATCGCCGCCAGAAATAATGATTTGACCAGTTCAAAAACCGGAACCCGCCGCCAGCACAAAATTGCAGCGACGGCGAACGGCGCAGCGGCCCCGACAAAAACCTCCGGCTTGGTCAGAAAAATCAGTCCCAGGCAGCCGCCGGCAAAAGCGAGCGGCAGTTTCCGGCCCGTTTGCAGCCAACGCGAGAGACAGGCGATCATCACGACGGCGAGCACGATGCCGTGGAATTCCTCGTGCGAATACGGGCAGAGGTAATTGTAATTGCCCACGTCGAGAAATTGCCCGAAGGCCAGCACCGTCAGCGCCAGGCCGGCGGTTGCCGCCGTCCAGACACCGGAACATTTCAGGAACAGGCGATAGACCAGCAGCAGCAGGAAAATGAGGATGAGAAAATTCGAGGCCAGCAGGACGTTCAGCGAGGCGCCGAAGATTTTGAACAGCGCCGCGTGATAGCAAACCGACAGGCAGCCATAAACGTAGCTGACATCGTGGTAAAGCACCGCGCCACGGGCGAGCCGCCACGGCACGTAAAGCTGCTGGCCAAAATCAATCAGCGGGTCCGGCCATTTGCGCCAGCCGAGCAACGTCAAAAGGATGAAGGCGATTCCCATCGGAATCGCCCCCAGCCATGAACGGATTTTTTTGGCCGCCCCGCCTGCGGAGCCTTCGGTTCTCGAAACTCCAGAAGCGGGGGTTGCCATCGGTTAAACGGTGTAGGTGCTCGAAGCGGTTGTTCCGCCCCGGCCCGTCCAGTTCGTGTGGAAAAATTCGCCGCGCGGCTTGTCCACGCGCTCGTAGGTGTGCGCGCCGAAATAATCGCGCTGCGCCTGGAGCAGATTCGCCGGCAGCACGGCGCTGCGATACTGATCGTAAAACGCCAGCGCGGTGCTGAACGCCGGAACCGGGATGCCGCGCTTGGCCGCCGTGGCCACGATGTTGCGCCAGCCCTTCTGGCAGCGCTTGATTTCGCCCCGGAAATAATCGTCCAGCAGCAGATTCGTCAGCTTGGGATTCGTGTCGAACGCCTCCTTGATCTTGCCGAGGAAGCGCGAACGGATGATGCAGCCGCCGCGCCACATCAACGCGATGCCGCCGTAGTTCAGGTTCCAGTCATATTGCTTGGCCGCCGTGCGCATAAGCATGTAGCCCTGCGCGTAGCTGATGATTTTCGAGGCGTAAAGCGCGTCGCGGATGTCGTTGATGAACTGCTGCTTCTTCGCCTCGTTTTTGGCGATGCTCGTGAGCGCCGGTCGCGGGCCTTTCAATTTCTTCGCCGCCTTCACGCGCTCGTCCTTCAAGGCGGAAACGCAGCGCGAATAAACCGCCTCCGCAATGAGCGTGATGGGAATGCCCAAGTCCTGCGACGACATCACCGTCCATTTGCCGGTGCCCTTTTGTCCGGCGGTGTCGAGAATCTTGTCCACCAGCGGCGAGCCGTCGGCGTCCTTGAAGCCGAGAATGTCGCGGCTGATTTCAACCAGGTAGGAATCCAGTTCGCCGGTGTTCCAGTCCTTGAAGACCTCGTGCATTTCCGGCGCGGTCATGCCGAGGCCGTTTTTCATGATGTTGTAAGCCTCGCAGATGAGCTGCATGTCGCCGTATTCTATGCCGTTGTGGGTCATCTTGACGTAATGGCCCGCGCCGCCCTCGCCCACCCAGTCGCAGCACGGTGCGCCGCCCTCCGCCTTTGCGGAAATGCTCTGGAAAATGTCCTTCACGTGCGGCCACGCGGCGGGCGAACCGCCGGGCATGATGCTCGGTCCGCGACGCGCGCCTTCCTCGCCGCCGGAGACGCCGGTGCCGATGTAAAGCAGGCCCTTGCTTTCGACGTATTTGGCGCGGCGTATGGTGTCCTCGAAGAGCGAGTTGCCGCCGTCAATGATGATGTCGCCTGGTTCGAGCAGCGGCAGAAGATGCTCAATGAATTCGTCCACGGCCTTGCCGGCCTTGACGAGCATCATCACGCGACGGGGTTTTTTGAGTTTGGAAACCATTTCCTCCAGCGAATGCGCGCCCAAGATTTTGGTGCCCTTGGCTTCGTTGGCGAGGAAGTGGTCCACCTTTTCGACCGTGCGGTTGTAGGCCACGACGGTGAAGCCGTGGTCGTTCATGTTGAGAATGAGATTCTGGCCCATGACGGCCAGACCAATCAGTGCGATGTCAGCTTGTGATTCCATAAAAAGTTAAAAAACAAATCAGTGAAGGAACACGATACAAAATTATCCGCCTTCTGCCAGCAGTTTTTTGGCGGAAACCAACCCTGGTTTGCCGCCGGAAATGAGCGGGATTGCAGATTCACGTTTGACCGCATTTCGCATTCTTCCGCCAAGACGCGAAGTCCGCAAGGAAGGTCATCTTCCGGGGCGGGTGTTGCGGCCGGGCGGGAGATGATTTTTCGTTCAAGATGAACCGCTTTTCTCCTTCGTCTTTTTCTTCTTCACGAAAGTGCCGGCAGTTTCCCCTTGAAGCACGGATTGTATCGCCTTGAGCAGGCCGTCGGCGGTGTAGGGTTTGGCGATGAAGGGCCGGATGGCGGGTCCCGGTCTGTTGCCGGAATCCAGACCGCTGGTGGCGATGATCCTGATCTTGGGATTGATGGCCTCAAGTGCGGCAATGGTGGCCGGCCCGTCCATCACAGGCATGGCCATGTCGGTGATGACAACGGCGATTTCATCCGTGCGAGCCTTGTAAATCTTGACGGCCTCGGCGCCATTGACGGCGGACAGGGTGCGGTAGCCGAAAGTCTCCAGAACCTGTTTCGCGATCCGGCGGATGGGTTCCTCGTCATCCACGATCAGCACCAGTTCGTTGTGACCGCGCGGCAATTGGTCTGCCGCCTCTCCCGGCGCGGCCTGAACGTCTGGCGCGGCGCCGGCGGGAAGATAGACCTTGAAGGTGCTGCCCTTGCCGGGTTCGCTGTAGCAATGGATGAAACCGCCGTGGCTTTTGACAATGGCCAACGTGGTGGACAGTCCCAGACCGGTCCCCTTGCCGTGCTCCTTGGTGGTGTAGAAAGGCTCGAAGATCCGGTCCTGAACCTCCCGGGTCATCCCCATCCCGGTGTCCGTCATGCTGATGACCACATAACGTCCGGGCTTGGATTCCAGATTGGCATCGGCATAAATCTGGTCCAGCGACTTGTTTTCCATCTTGAGGGACAATTTGCCGCCGTCGGGCATGGCGTCGCGCGCGTTGACGGAAAGATTCAACAGGACCTGCTCGATTTGCGTGGCGTCGCCGGTGATCTTCCAAAGGTCGCGGGCGATTTCCATTTGAAACTGCACCGATTTTGGAAAAGTTTCCTGGACGATGCTCTTGATTTCCCGGGCGATGTGGGCGATCTGAACCAGAACGCGTTCGCCCTTGACCCCGCGCCCGAAAGCCAGCACCTGCCGGACCAGATCCGTGCCGCGATTGACGTTGACCTCCAGCATGGCCAGCATCCTGCGCCCGTCGGCGTCGGTGACCTTGTCGCCCAGCAACTGGACCGAGATCAGGAGCGGGGCCAGCACGTTGTTGAGGTCGTGCGCGATGCCGCCCGCGAGCGTGCCGATGCTTTCCATGCGCTGGGCGCGCAGGAACTGGGCCTCCAGCTTTTTCTTTTCGGTGACATCCGTGAAAAATTGCAGCAGGTGGGGTTCGCCGTTCTGGGTGAAATGGCTGAAGTGGCTCACCAGCGAAACCTCCCTGCCAAACATGCTCATGATGGTTCCCTCCCACTGCCGCGACTCTTGGGTGGCCAGAACTTCTTCCGCCATCTTCAATTTGCCCGAGGCGCGCCAGGATATGAGTTGCCGGAAATCCTGCCCCAAAATCCCGGACACCGTCCCGCCGAGTATCTTTGCGGCGGCTTCGTTCGCCAGCACGCAGGGACCGGACGCCTTGAAGGCGACAATCCCCACCGCCGCGTCCGCGATGATGGCTTGGTTGAACTCCAGCGCCTCCTTCATCTGCTGCTCCGCCCGCTTGCGCCCGGTGATGTCGCTGACGATGTGGACCGCGCCGGCAAAGCGGCCTTCGGCATCCGTGACGGGATCCACCGTGATTTCCAGCCAGCGGTCGCCCTGATGCAACTCCATCATCTCGCGCTGGCGGCTCTTGTGCGCGCGGACAAAGGGGCAGTTTGGAATCGGCTCGGTGGTGCCATGCGCGGTTTCCCAGCAGGGTTTGCCCATCATGTCGCAACACGGGCGGTTGAAAAATTTCTCCGCCGCCTTGTTCGTGCGCAGGATCCGGTTGTCCTTGTCCAGAATCCAGAAGGCGTCCTTCGCCGCGTCAAAGGTGCTCTGCCACTCATGCGCCGTCCGCTTGATCTCATCCTCCGCCCGCTTGCGTCCGGTGACGTCGCGCGAAATCCCCATGACGCCGATGATCTTCCCGGCATCATCAAGCCACGGCAGCTTTGTGCTGGCCACCCACGTGACGCGCCCGTCCTTCGACTCTTCCCGCTCTTCCTTGTCAATCATCGGCCGGCCCGTGCGGATGATTTCCTGCTCATCCTCAAACGCGGGCCGGGCGTGCGACTCGTCGAAAAAGTCAAAATCCGTCCTGCCCACGAGTTCATCCGGGGATTTGACGCCGAACTGGTCGGCCATGGCCTGGCTGCATTTGACAAAGCGGGACCGGGTGTCCTTGAAATAAATCTTGTCCGGTGAATGCTCCAGCAAGGTCTGCCACAAATCGCGTTCGCGGTTCAGCTCCATTTCCGCCTGTTTGCGCTCGGTGATGTCGTTCACGACGAGGAGCAGATGCTGTTCGCCCTTGTATTGGAATGGCGCAAAGCGGCAGAAGAACCAGCCTTTTTTGCCAAAGGTGGTGACGCACTGGGTTTCCAGGTCCCGCTCCTTCTGCCCGGCCAGCGCGGCCTCCGCTGCGGCCAGCATGCCGGAGTTTTTCCACGATTCGAGCTGGCGGAAGTTTTGCTTGAGCACCGTTTCGCGCGGGCCGCCAACGATTTGCGCGATGGTTTCGTTGGCGGAGACACACGGACCGGAGGTCTTGAAGACGAGGATGCCCACGGGCGAGGCGCGGAGCACAGTCTGGTTGAAGTTCAACTCATCTGCGACACGCTGCGTGGCCAGCCTGCTTTCCGTGAGATCCGTGATGAATCCTTCGAGAAACAGCAGACCGCCATCCTCGCCAAAGACACCGCAGCCGCGCTCCCCAACCCACTTGATCTGTCCATCGGCAGCGTGGATTTGATAGTTCAGTTCAAAAGGCTGGCGCGTTGCGACGGCCACCTGAACGGCGTCCCAAACCGGCTGGCGGTCGGACGGCACAATCAGATCGCCATAGGCTGGCTGGCTTTTCATCAGGGCCGACGCCGGCCAGCCGGTCAGGTCTGCGGCACCTTCGCTGGCAAATTCCATCGGCCAGTCGGGGAGATTGCGGCAACGGTAGGCCATGCCGGGCAGGTTCGCCATGAGCGTGGCCATCCTCCGCTCGCTCTCATGCACCCTTTCTTCCGCCTGCTTGCGCTCGGCCTGGTGACGCAGCGCGGCAATTCCAAACGCGAGATCGTTGGCCAGTTCGGACAGCAGTTCGATTTCCCCGGTGTCGAAGGCATCCGGCACTCCGGCATAGATTGTCAACGCGCCGAAGCAGCAACCTTCATTCATCATCGGCAGGGCGATGGACGAGGCGTAGCCGCGCCGGGTGGCCGCCTCGCGCCACGGGGCGAACGCAGGCTCGGTGAGCATGTTGCGGATATAGACCGGCCTGCCGGTGCGGATGGCCGTGCCGGTGGGACCGCGCCCGCGCTCGGCATCGGCCCAGGTGATATTTGCGCTGTCAAGGTAACCCTCCACAAGACCGGCCTGGGCCACCGGCCTCACTGATCTGGCTTCATCCTGCTCCGCGAAACCGGCCCACGCCATGCGGTAGCCGCCCGCTTCCACCGCCAGACGGCAGACGGCCTCCATCAACGCCGTCTCGTCCGTGGCGCGCACCATTTCCTGATTGCACAGGCTGATCAGGCGCAGGGCGCGGTTTGACTTTTGCAGATTGTTTTCCGCCTGCTTGCGCCCGGAGATGTCCCAGAAAATTCCCAAAACGCCGATGATCTTGCCGTCTTCATCCCGCATCGGCGTCTTGGCGGTGTGAACCCAGACCTCGCGGCCATCCTGAAGGTAGGTCTCATCGAACTCCTCGGTCCTGCCCAGCCGCATGATGCGCCGGTCATCCTCGCGGAATTTGTCCGCCAGCGCCTTTGGGAAGAAATCGTAATCCGTCTTGCCCGCCACCTCCTCGGGCCGGACATGGAATTCCCGGGCGAGATTTCCGCTCATCGAAAGGTAGCGGTAGTCCGGGCCTTTCACGAAGATTTTCTGCGGGATGTTCTCCACGAGCGTCCGGAATTTCAGCTCGCTCTGCCGCAGCGCATCCTCCGCCTTCCGGCGTGCGAGGGCAAACCGCACCGTGCGGACCAGCGGCCTGCCGCTGATCTGGCCTTTCACGAGAAAATCCTGCGCGCCCTCCCGCATGGCGGCGACGGCCAGATCCTGATCATCGTTTCCGGTCAGCACCACCACCGGCACATCCGGCGCCGCCTTTTGCAGCGTGTAAAATGTCTGCAATCCCTGGCTGTCCGGCAGGCCGAGGTCCAGCAGGACCAGGTCAAATCCCCCGCCCGCCAGCCGGGCCAGCGCCTCGGACAGCCGCTGCACCGACTCGACCTGAAAATTCAACGGCCCGGCCTGCGGCAGCATTTCGTGGATGAAATCGGCGTCGGCCGGATTGTCTTCCACGATCAGGATGCGCAGCTTCTCGTTCATCGTTGTTTGATGTTCATTTTTCTTCCTTCATGGGGATCGCGTTTGCGATTGATCCGCGTCTGGAAAAAACTTTTTCGAGCAGTCGGGGCAAAGGCTGTGGGTGAACGTGGCCCCGGAATGCCTGCTGACGTAGCTGTCCACCTGGTTCCAATACCCCTTGTCGTCGCGGATTTTTTTGCATCCGGCGCAGATGGGCAGCAGCCCGGTCAGGGTCTTGACATTGGCCAGGGCCTCGCGCAATTCCGACACGAGCCGCTCGCGCTCCAGCGCATACCGGACCGCGCGCACCAGAAGGTCTCCGCCGATCCGGCCCTTGACGAGATAATCCTGCGCGCCCTCCCGCACGGCGGCAATGGCCAGCTCCTGGTCGTCGTTCCCGGACAGCACAATCACCGGAACGCCCGGCGCGGTTTTCCGCAGCGCGTGAAAGGTCTCCAGTCCCTGGCTGTCCGGCAGGCCGAGATCCATCAGGACAAGGTCAATGCCCTTGCGTTCCAGCCGGACGAGCGCCCCGGAAAGCCGGGGCACCGACTCGACCTGAAAATTCAACGGCCCGGCCTGCGGCAGCATCTCGCGGATGAAATCGGCGTCGGCCGGATTGTCTTCCACGATGAGGATGCGCAACGGTTCGCTCATTTTTTGACTCCGTTCATCGGCAGCTCCACAATGGTCAGCCAGAAATTCTCGATGGCCTGAACCACCTTGATGAAATGGGCGAGTTCAACCGGCTTGGTGATGTAACAATTCGCGTGCAGGTTGTAGCTCTTGTGGATGTCCTCCTCGGCCTGGGAGGTGGTCAGCACCACCACCGGGATGCGCTTGAGGCTGTCGTCAGCCTTCATTTCGGCGAGGACCTCCCGGCCATTCTTCTTCGGCAGGTTGAGGTCCAGCAGCACCAAACCGGGACGCGGAACGCCGGCATATTTGCCTTCCTTCCGAAGGAAGGCCATGGCCGCCTCGCCGTCGCTCACCACATGCAGATTGTTGCACAGCTTGTTGCCTTCCAGCGCCTCGCGGGTCAGGTCCACATCGCCGGGGTTGTCCTCGACCAGGAGAATTTCAATCGGCTTCATAAAGTTGGCTGCCATCAATTGTCATTTATCGTCGCGCCCTGTCCTCCAGCAAAAATTGCATTCATTCCGCCGGGACGCCAGTTCTTTTTCCCGCCAGGACGCCAAGGCTGGAGGGAATTCCGTTTCCCGGGCGCTCGTTGCGCCTTTGCGGAAGATGGCAAACGCATTTCATCATTTTGGGATCGCGAAGAAGAACGTCGTCCCATTTCCCGGCTCGGACTCGAACCAGATTTTGCCGCCGTGGCGCTCCACGACGCGCTTGCACACCGCCAGGCCGATGCCGTTGCCGGAATACTCCTCGTGCGTGTGCAGGCGCTGGAAAATCACAAAGATCCGGTCCGCGTGGCGCGACTCGATGCCGATGCCGTTGTCCTTGACGGCGAAGACCCACTCGCCGCCCTTGTCCTGCGCGGAAACGTGGATGCGCGGAACGTCGGCGCGCCGGAACTTGATGGCGTTTGCGATCAGGTTTTGAAACACCAGAACGAGCTGCGAGGCATCGGCGCGCACCGTCGGGAGGTTTTCATGGGTGATGACGGCCCGGTTCTCCTCGACCAGGGCGGCCAGGTTCCGCAATGCCTCGCCAAGGATGGCGTTTGAGTCGGCGGGTTCGGGCGGTTTGCCGCGCCTGCCAACACGGGAATAGGCCAGAAGATCGTTGATGAGCGTTTTCATGCGGAAGGCGCCGTCCACCGCATAGTGGACATATTTTTGGGTCTTCTCATCGAGCTGGCCCTCGAAACGTTTCGCCAGCAGTTGCGTGTAGCTGGAAACCATCCGCAGCGGCTCCTGCAAATCGTGCGAGGCGATGTAGGCGAACTGCTCCAGCTCCTTGTTCGAGCGTTCCAGTTCGGCCAGGGCGCTCTGGAGTTTTTCCTCCGCCCGCTTGCGCTCGGTGATGTCCTCGACGGTCGAGTGAATGCCGATGATGGCGCCGTCCGCGCGTTTCAGCAGCCGGTCGTGGATGAGCACGGGAACGCTGGAGCCGTCCTTGCGGCGCAACACCCGTTCGAAGCCGTGCGGCGACAGCGCCTCGCCACCCAATTTCGCGAAAGTGGCGCGGCGGGACAGTTCTTCGTCCGCGGACAGCTTCCAGACGAATTGCCCAACCAATTCCCCTGCTGTGTATCCCAGAATCTGCAATTCCGTGTTGTTGATGCGGGTCAGGCGCCCTTCGGTGTCCAGCTCGTGAAAACCGATGGGCGCATTATCGAACAATTCCCTGAATTCCTCCCCACTCCGGCGCAGCGCGTCCTGCAACCGCTTCTGCTCGGTGATGTCGCAACCGATGGCCGAGGCGCCCACGATCTTTCCCAACTCGTCCTTTACCGGCGACAGGGTCAGGGACACGAAAATGTGTTCGCCGCCCTTGCGGACGCGTTCGGTTTCCTGGCTGACGACCGGTTCGCCGCGCTTGAGCTTCTCCATGAGCCGCGCGAAATCCTCAAGATGTCCGGGCGGGATGAGCATGGCGATGGATTTGCCAATGATCTCCGCCGCGGTGTAGCCATAAATTTTTTCCGCGCCCAGATTCCAACTGGTGATGACGCCGTCCAGACTTTTGCCAATGATGGCGTCATGGGAGGATTCGACGATGGCACCCAGCCGGGCGCGGTCCGCTTCCGCCTCAAATTTTTCCCGGTAAAACCGGACGCGCAGTTGACGCCAGACCAGGCCCAGACCGGCGCCCGCGGCGAGGAGCAAAACGCCGAGCATGGAAACCACCTGCCAGAACCGCTCCCGCGCGGGCGCAAACACTTCCGAGACATCTTCCCGCGCCACCAGAAACCAGGGCGAGCCGGGAACGGCGCGCAGGTCGGCAATCACCGGCACACCGCGATAATCCTCGCCCTCCACAACGCCGGCTTGTCCCAAGACCGCTTTTACAGCGGGCACGTTGGTGTTCGCAAGGGAGATGCGCAGGTTGAGGGCGGTGTTGGTTTGAAACCGCAGATCATTCAGGAAGACAACTTCGTTGCCTTCCCGGCGCACGAGCAGCGTCTCCGCCGTCGCGCTGGGCACGGGCCAGCGATTGATGAAGGGGTAGAGGCGGGTTCTTGGATCAATCCGCAGGCCGAGAACACCCAGCGGACGGTTTGTATCGGACTGGTCGTAAATGGGAACCAGAATCTCCAGTTCCACGGGAAGGCCGGGAGCGTCACGGTTAAAATCCAGAAGCGTCACCTGGCGGGATTTTAAAACCGCGGCGGCGTCTGTTGCCAGATGTTCGTGCAACGGCCCCGGACGGTCAGGGACGGCCAGCCGCTCGTTCCCCTGGACATCGAGCAGATAGATCCGGGTGTATTCGTAGTAGGCCTGAAACCGGCCGAGCCACGCCTGAAGCCGCCGCCGGGCGTCCGCGCTGGCCGGCTGCCCAAGAAATTGGCGCACCTCCTCGGAGAAGGCGAAGTTGTTGTAAAAAACGTTGGCATCCCCCAGCCGCTCCTTTCGATACTGCACCAGTTGGTCCACCTTCAAATCCGCGATGGCCGAAAGCTGGCTTCCGGTTTCGGAGAAAAAATGTTGCTCGTAGTTCCGGTAGTAACGATAGCCACCCGTCACAATGCCCGCCGCCACGATGGCAAAAATCATGATGAATAAAAACGCGGTTCCGTTGCCGCCGTCCGGCGATCCGCCCCACGCCCCGGAAGAGCGGCTGGCCAGGGCCAGAAGCGCAAATCCCAGCGAGATGAGGGCCAGAATCGAGTTGAACGCGGGCGGAATAAACGCGCCGCCATAGAGCAACGGCGCGCCGAAGAGGTAGGCCAGCAAAAAAACAAAACAGCTCCCCAGAAGCAGGCCGGCTGCGCCCAGCGCCAGCGCGCTCCGCCAGAACGGGACTTTGTCCTGCGAAAACGAGGCCAGAAATGACAGACCGGCAATTACAAAGCACAAGGCATTCACCGGCGACATGTGGCCGATGAGCATTTCACCGGGCTTGTGGGTGATGTTCAGGCCAATGTGTTCAACCTCCCAATGAATGTTCATGCTGGCCAGGGTGAACAGCAGAAGCGCGACCAGCATTCCCAAGCCGACCATCGCCAGGCTGACCTGATTTGCGCGCAGGTCCGCCCGACACCGGGCGCGCAGGCAGACGGCGCCGCCATACAACAGAAACAGCACCGCCGTGCTCGGCGCCATCGGAATCCAGCCCGCCTCAACACTGGTCAGCAACGGAAGTTTGAAAAACCATCCCAGCAGCGCGAGCAGGCCGATGGCCGCCGCAACAACGCCCGCCGCCGGGGCGACAAAAACAAGACCAATTCCCGCTTCGTCGCGGCGATTGGTGGAATCGGGCAGGTTCATGGCAGCGGTTTGATTTCAGTCATAAATACTTCCTGACGGCCCTGCGGCCATTTACCGGGTTCCCTGTTCACGCACCACCCGTCGTAAACCCGGCCTTTTTCAGGATGCTGCGCAATCTACGCACTCATTTTGAGCTTTGGCAAATCAATTTCAGCCCTCCCGTCAGGATCGCCAGCCATGTCTTTCATCTCGCCAAGACGCCAGGGACGCAAAGATTGTTTTAACCCGGCGTTTTTTTTGCGAGAGACCATTTTTCAGCGCGCGCCGAGCTGCAACCGCGTGTCGGCCTCCAGCAGCGCCTTCAGATTTCCCCAGTGCGCCTCGTTCATGTCGTTGAAGGCGTTCAGATAAACGGCCACGGCCTCCGGCGGATATTTCGCGAGCAGGATTTCGATGGCGGATTTCAGCTTCGCATCGTCCATGCCCGCGGGCAGGTTGTCCACCACGCCCTTTTCGTTTTTGATCTCCAGCGCGTTCAGAAAATCCACCAGCATCGCCTCGTGTTTTTTGACGAGCCAGGCGCGGATGAGTCCGCCGGCAACGGTTTCCAGCGCCGGGCGCGCCAGGCTGGCGACCAGCTCGGCGTGCTGCTGCGCGCGCGGCTGGCGCTCCAGAAAAACCGGGCGCACGTGCCGCGCCTGCGCGACGGCGGCCAGCGTGGCCTTGTAGACCGGCTTGTCCGAGTCGTGGGTGAAGGTGATGATTTCAGCCGCCAGGGCCGGCGACATGAATCCGAAAAGTTCGTGCGATGTGAGCATAAAATGTTTATCCGCTAATTTCGCGAATGGGCGCGAATTGCAGAATTATTCGTGAAAATTCGCGCAATTCGCGGATTGATTCTTCTGAATCCATTCATGGTTTAGGAAACTGTTGCGACGGAAATTCTATTCTTGTTGGCCAGCGCTTCGCAAGCTTCGCGTTCCAGCAGGAGCGTCCGGCCAGATTCGAGCGCGAGCACCGAGACGCCGCCGGACGCGCATACTTCCAGTGTCTGCGGGCCGAGGCAGGGAATGTCGAACCTCATGTCGTGATCCGGCTTGGCCAGCTTCACGGCGACCGCGCCGCCGTCCCTGCCGGCCAGCCCGCCGCCGCGCGCGAGGCATTTGTCCGTGCCCTCAAACGCCTCGACCGCCAGCACCGTGCCGTTTTTCACGACGACGGTCTGCCCGATTTCGAGCCGCGAAACTTCCCGCGCGATGCGCAGGCCGAATTCCACGTCCGCCTTCTGTTCGGCGGAAAGCCCCGGGCCGAGCTGAAAATCCTTTCCCGGCATGAGCGGCGCGAGCCACGGCGTGGCCTCGATGAGTTGCACGCCGTCCTTTTTGAGTTCATCGGCAATCGCGCCGAAAATGGTGTGGGCGTTTTTCTCCTTGAGCCGGAACAGGAGCGCCATCGTCCGCAGGTCGGGCCGGAGGTCGTAGAGATTTTTCGGCGCGATCTGGCCGACCATGACGCATTGCGTGACGCCGCGGTCGGTGAAGGCGGCAATCATTTTGGAGAGCTGGCCGACGCGCAGCCAGACGATGTCGTCCACGAGCGGCGCGAGCGCGGGATCGGTCTCGTTTTCAAACGCGACGGCGACAAGCTTCTTCACGCCGGCGGCGCGCGCGTGCCGGGCGAATTCCAGCGGCAGCGTGCGGTTGCCGGCGATGAGGCCGAGTGATGCGGGCGCGGTGTTCATGTCCAAACGCAGAATGCAAAATGCAGAATGAAGAAACAAGACGGAAGCGTTCCGGCCTGTTATTTCATCGCCGGCAATCCCGGCTCCTGCATCCCATTTCTGTCCTGTTTTGAAACAGCCTGTTCAATTTGATGTTGTTTTCCAGACGGCGAAGTGAAAGATGGGGGTGTTTTTTTGGAATAACCGGCGGTTTTGAATTTGCAAAAAAATGGCATCCAACCTGCTTTGCGTGCGCCAATGTCATCATCATACGATTCGATCTACAAAAAAATGTCGGTGCCGCCCGGACCGGGCGGCGCGGGGCACGCGCATGAGGCGAAGTTTGATCCCGCCCGGCAGATCTCGCCCGCCGTCGCACACGAATTGAACAACATCCTCACCGTCATCCAGAGCTATGCCGGCCAGTTGCGGCTCAAGCACCCCGAAAACCAGGAGCTTGAAACAAATCTCCAGCTCATTTCCGAGGCGGCCCATCGCGCGACGACCGTCATTCGCAGCGCGGTGCCGCCGGAGGCCGGCCTGCCGGTCCATCCACAACCACAATCCCCAACTTCATCGCCCACCGAGTAACGCGAAAGTCCGCCCGGCCTCAATTTGTTTCGTTCAACGGTGATGATCAGGGGCTGGCTGGCGGTGACCACCGGATAAATCCCGGAGCGATTGGTTTTGACGCTGGGCGGCGGTTCGCATAGCGTGGCGGACGCTATTTTACGCGAATTGTCATGACTGGTTTTATTAAAATGATTTTCGGGTCGAGGAACGACCGCGAAGTGAAACGCCTCAAGCCGTTCGTCTCGCAAATCAACGACGCCGAGGCCGGGCTGCAAAAACTTTCCGACGACGAACTGCGCGCCAAGACCGCCGCGTGGAAGGAGGAGCTTTCCCAAATCGAGGACAATGAGGCGCTTGCGCAGAAGCTCGACGAGATTTTGCCGGAGGCGTTTGCCGTGGTGAAAAACGCCTGCCGCCGGTTGTGCGGACAGGAAATCACCGTGCGCGGCCTGCCGCAGAAATGGGACATGGTTCCGTTTGACGTTCAGCTCATCGGCGGCATCGCCCAGCACCAGGGCAAAATCACCGAAATGGCCACCGGCGAAGGCAAGACGCTGGTCGCCACCCTGCCCGTTTATCTCAACGCGCTCACCGGACGCGGCGTCCACGTCGTGACGGTGAACGATTACCTCGCCGCGCGCGACTCGGAATGGATGGGCGCGATTTACAAGTTTCTCGGCCTGACCGTCGGCGTGATTCTGCACGACCAGCCGCCGCGCGTCCGCCGCGAGCAATACGCCTGCGACATCACCTACGGCACGAACGCGGAGTTCGGCTTCGATTACCTGCGCGACAACGGCATGGCCACGCGCAAGGAGGAACAGGTCCAGCGCGGGCATTATTTCGCCATCGTGGACGAGGTGGATTCCATCCTGATTGACGAGGCGCGCACGCCGCTCATCATCAGCGGCCCCTCGGTGCACACCTTCGACGAGCAATACGCGCAGTGGAAGCCGCTGGTCGAGTCGCTCGTCCGCGCGCAGCAGCAGTTGTGCAACCGGTTTTTGACCGAGGCCGAGACGCTGATGAAACAGTTGCGCCCGGAGGACGGCTCGAACGTCCAGGATGCCGGCGCGCTGGAACATGAAATCGGCCTGCTGCTCTTCCGCGTCAAAACCGGCCAGCCGAAATCCGAGGCCTTGATGAAGATTCTGGAGAACCCGGAAAACGCCGGGTTGATGAACCGCGCCGAACTGGATCTGCACAAGGACCAGAAGAAAGTGGATCTTTACCGCGAGAAGGAGGAACTGCTCTTCGCCATTGACGAAAAAAGCCAGGAAGCCGACCTCACCGAAAAGGGCCGCAATTTCGTCAGCCCGAAGGACCCGGACGCGTTTGTGCTGCCGGATTTGACAACGCAGTTGCATGACGTGGACGCGGGCGAGGAAACCGACGCGCGCAAGCGCATGGAGGCCAAGACGAAGTTGCAGGCGGATTTCGACACCAAGGCGCAAAAAATCCATGCCATCTCGCAACTGCTCAAGGCCTACAGCGTTTACCTGCGCGACGTGGAATACGTCGTGCAGGAAAACAAGGTCATCATCGTGGATCAGCACACGGGCCGGCTCATGCCCGGACGCCGCTGGAGCGACGGGCTGCACCAGGCCGTGGAGGCCAAGGAAGGCGTCGAAATCGAACGCGAGACCCAGACGCTCGCCACCATCACGATCCAGAATTATTTCCGCCTTTATCAAAAACTCGCCGGCATGACCGGCACGGCGGAAACCGAGGCGACGGAGTTCCTCGACATTTACAAGCTCGGCGTGATCACGATTCCGACGAACAAGCCGAACATCCGCAAGGACGGGCACGATTCAATCTACAAAACCCGGCGCGAAAAATTCAACGCCGTCGTCAAGGAAATCAAGGAGCTGCACGCCAAGGGCCGGCCGATCCTCGTCGGCACGGTTTCCGTCGAAACCAGCGAAATGCTTTCGCGGATGCTCAAGCGCGAAGGGATGATTCATTCCGTGCTGAACGCGAAATACCACCAGCAGGAGGCAGAAATCGTCGCGCGCGCGGGCCAGCGCGGCGCCGTCACCATCGCCACGAACATGGCGGGCCGCGGCACGGACATCAAACTCGGCCCCGGCGTCGCCGAGGTCGGCGGCCTGCACGTGCTCGGCACGGAACGGCATGAGGCGCGGCGCATTGACCGGCAGTTGCGCGGACGCTGCTCGCGCCAGGGCGACCCCGGCTCGTCGCACTTTTTCGTCTCGCTCGAGGACGACCTGATGCGGCTGTTCGGCTCCGACCGCATCGTGAAGATGATGGAGAAAATCGGCTTCGAGGAGGGCGACGAGCTGAAGCATCCGTGGCTGAACCGTTCCATCCAAAGCGCGCAGAAAAAGGTCGAGCAGCACAATTTCCAGATCCGCAAGCGCACACTCGAATATGACGATGTGATGAACAAGCACCGGCAGGTGATTTATGACTTCCGCAATTCCATCATCAACGGCGAGGACGTGCGCGACCGGCTGATGGACATCATGGAGGAGGTCGTCGTCGAGAAGGTGATGGAGTTCACGACGGCGGATGGCGAGCACAGCGAATGGAAACTCCGCCAGCTCGCCGACTGGGTGAACCTGAATTTTCCGCTCGGCGTGCCGGAGGCCGAAATCGTCAAGGCCGCCGATTCCGGCAAGGATGCGCCGGTCACCGGCTCGCTGTTTGACGGGTTAAGCCCGGCGCAGTTCGCCGTGGTCAATTTCATCTCCGACAGCGTGCGCAAGGCCTACGACATCAAGATCAGCTTCGAAAATCCCGACGCTCTGAAGGAGGTCGAGCGGTTCACCATCTTGAGCGCCATTGACCGGCTCTGGCAGGATCATCTCTACGAAATGGACAGCCTGCGCTACAGCATCGGCCTGCGCGGTTACGGCCAGCGCGATCCGCTCGTGGAATACAAGGCCGAGGCGTTCAAGATGTTCGACGAGCTGATGGTCAACGTGAAGACGCAGATCTGCAACAACATCTTCCGCAGCGCGTCCAGCATGGCGGCGTTTGAAAATTTCCTGCGGAACGTGCCGCAACAGACGCTGCTGCACCAGACGGCGAGCGCCTTCGGCGGCACCACCACCGCCAGCTCCGGCGGCGCGCAGCCCAAGGCCAGCGACGTCGTCAGCGAGGCGGCGGCGGCACAGGAAGCACAAGCCAAAGCCCGGCCCGTCCGCACCGGCCCGAAGGTCGGCCGCAACGACCCGTGCCCCTGCGGCAGCGGCAAGAAATACAAGCAGTGCTGCGGGCGGTAAAGCAGCCCCGGCGGCGGGAGAAACCGTGATTTTTCGGCCGGTTTTGCCAACGGCGCGGGCGCGATGCCTGCGCTGATCCATTCCAAAATAGAACTTGCAGCGTTCCGGGCGTCTGTTATATTGCAAACGGTTTGCAATTAAAATTATGTCCACCTTGACACCCGCCTGGCTGCTGACGGTTTATTGCGTGCTGGTCCTGCTGGCCTCGCTGGCGGGCGGCTGGCTGCTGTTGATCATCCATCCCACCCACACGCGCCTGCAACTGGCGACCAGCTTCGTGGCCGGACTGATGCTCGGCATCGCCCTGCTGCATTTCCTGCCGGACGCGGAAGAACAATTGCACTCGATTGACCGGACAGTGTCATGGATGCTCGGCGGGTTTCTCGCGATGTTTTTTTTGCAGCGCTTTTTTCACTTTCACCACCACGACTCGCCCGAAGGCGATCCCGAAGATTGCGACGCGCAGGAACACAATCACGACCACGACCACGACCACGACCATCACGCCCACACGCTGGCCGACAAATCGGCGCACCAGCTTTCCTGGATCGGCACCGCGCTCGGATTGTCGCTCCACTCGCTGTTCGACGGTCTGGCGCTGGCGGCTTCCGTCGCGGCGGGCGCGCACGGCCACGCAAAGCTGGCGGGACTGGGCGTCGCCATGGTGGTGATTCTCCACAAGCCGTTCGACGCGCTGGCGATCTCGACCCTGATGACGGCCGGCGGCAGCTCGCGGTTTTCACGGCATCTGCTGAACGTGCTGTTCGCGCTGGTGAGTCCGGCGGGCGCGGTCCTGTTTTATTTTGGCGCGAGCCAGTTTGCCGATTCCAACGGAGTGCTGCTCGGTGGCGCGCTGGCGTTTTGCGCCGGGACTTTCCTCTGCATCGCCAGCAGCGACCTGCTGCCGGAACTGCAATTCCATTCCCACGACCGGTTCAAGCTGTCGGCGGCGTTGCTGGCGGGGCTGGCGGTGGCGGTCATCATCGGCCTGCTGGAATAAAAATGATTCTTTCCGTCCATTTTCCCATTTGAAACGAATGCCGCACGCGCAAATCCAATTCAACCGCCGCACGCGCGAACGAATTTTCTTCGCCGCGGGGGTTTTGTCGCTCGCGCTATGGCTGTTCATGGCGACTGCAGAAATCTGCACGCCGCTGCACGCGTGGCTGCACGGCGGGACGATTCCAGACAATGACGACGATTGCGCCGTCGTCGCCATCGCGCATGGACAGTTTGATTCGCCAATTTGCGACATTCCCGTCGTCGCGCCGGCGGCTTGGATTGAAGTCACACCTGTGCTCGTGGAATTTTCCGTTTTCAGCCCGGCCATTGAAAATCTTCCGCTTGGCCGAGCGCCGCCCGTCCTCCGCGTCGCTTCCTAATTCGCCGGTTTCGGGCGGGACACTGTTCGCTTCGCCTGAAAGTCGTTTCCTGTAACCAAATCTTTGTGAGCGCCTCGTGGCGTTTCTCGAAGTGCGAACCCCTGTGGGTTCGTTGAATTAACCTAGAAACCAAATTTGAAAGCCTATGAAAATTTATGCAGAAAGAAAAAATCGGGGCCGTGAAAAATTGCATTGGGCGGTGATTTCGTCGGTGGCGCTGTCCTGTGGCGGAACGGCGCTGGGACAGACGAACAATGTGGCGATGGCGAACGCCGGCACATCAGGCAGTTCAACCAACGTCACCCAGCTTGGCAACATCACCGTCGTGGGCAAGCTGGACAAGGCGAGGGACCAAATCATTCCCGATCTGGGCGCGACGGCGCACACCTTCACCGAAGCGCAGATCGAAACCTTGTCGCAGGGTGCCAATGCGCCGTTCAATGAGGTCGTTCTGCGCGCGCCGGGCGTGGCGCAGGATTCGGCGGCAAACGGCGATTTGCACGTCCGCGGCGAGCACGCGAACCTGCAATACCGCATCAATGACGTGCTGTTGCCGGAGGGCATCACGGGATTCGGGCTGGAATTGGATCCGCGTTTCGTGGAATCCATGCGGCTGATCACCGGCTCGCTGCCGGCGGCTTATGGTTTCCGCACGGCCGGCGTCGTGGACATTCAGACCAAGAGCGGCGCGTTTGAAAACGGCGGCGCGGCGGAAATGTATGGCGGCAGCTATGACACCGTCCGGTCGAGCTTTGAATACGGCGGCACGCAGGGAAAATGGAATTATTTCATGGACGGCAGCTACGACCACAATGATCTCGGCATTGAAAATCCAACACCCAGCCACGATGCGATTCACGACACGACGGACCAGGGCAAGGCGTTCGTTTATGCCTCGCGCATTTTGAGCGACACCAGCCGCGTCAGCCTGATGGGCAGCGCATCTGACAGTAATTTTCAAGTTCCCAACACACCGGGATTGCCGCCAGGCACGGCCCCTGGTCTGGGCAATCCGCAGTGGGAACCGGGCACTTTTGATTCGTCCGCTTTGAACGAAAATCAAGCCGAACAAAATTATTACGGCGTGGCGACCTACCAGAAATCGGCGGGAGATTTTAATCTTCAGGCCTCCGTTCTGGGCCGCAACAGCGGCGTGCATTTCACGCCCGACCCCGTCGGTGATTTGTTTTTCAACGGCGTCGCCAGTGACGTGAATCGAAACCTCTATTCCGGAGGATTGCAGACGGACGCGAGTTATGCCCTCGGTGAAAAGCACACGATCCGCGGCGGCGTGATGCTGATGGAGGAATACCTGTCCGCCGATTCAACCACGACGGCCATCCTGATGGACGGCACTGATCCAGCCACCTTTAATCCGCTGCCCGGTTCACCGACAACAACCATCGTTCAGAATGGCATCTCACACGCGCTGTTTGCCGGCGTCTATTTGCAGGACGAATGGAAAATTCTGCCGGAGGTCACGATCAATTACGGGGCGCGCTTTGACGAGTATTATTCCACCTACGACCAGGAGAACCAGCCCAGCCCGCGCGCGAACATCATCTGGCAGCCGACGGATTCGACGACGCTGCACGCCGGTTATGCGCGTTACTTCACGCCGCCGCCGCTCGAAAACGTGTCGGCGGGGAGCGTGGCGGCATTCAACGGCACGGCCAATGAATCGCCCGCCGGCCCGAATGCGCCAGACAGCACCGTCAAGGCCGAGCGCGCGAATTATTTCGACGCCGGCATTTCGCAGAAAATCGGGAAGCACCTGCAGGTCGGCCTGGACGGTTATTACAAGGAATCCCGAAACCAGCTCGATGATGGATTGTTCGGGCAGACGCTGATTCTCTCGGCGTTCAACTACGACAAAGGCAGGATTTATGGAACGGAATTGACAGGCTCATACAACAACGGCGGTTTTTCATCGTATGCCAACCTCGCCTGGTCGGTCGCGCAGGGCGAGGGTTGGAACTCGGCGCAGTTCCTGTTCTCCCCGAATGACGCGGCCTACGTCCAGAATCATTGGATTTATCTGGACCATGACCAGCGCGTCACCGGCTCGTTCGGCGTGGCTTACACTTGGAACGAATCCGCACGTCAAAGCACGCGAATCTATGCCGACGCGATTTATGGCAGTGGTTTGAGACAGGACGGCGGTGGCGCAGATGATGCCGCGGGCGATCCCATTCCCAATGGCGCGAGCGTGCCGCAATACTACTCCATCAACCTCGGCGCGGAACAGAGTTTCAAGCTCGCCCGCAACCGGTTTTTGAAGGCCCGGCTCGATGTCGTGAACGTCACGGACAGCATTTACCAGCTCCGCAGCGGCTCCGGCGTCGGCGTCAACGCCGCGCAATACGGCGAACGGCTCGGCTTCTTCGGCTCGTTAAGCTATGTCTTTTGAAATGTTCCGGCGATGAACAACACGGATGCCAATCAAATCCTGCCCGGCTACGAGTTGAAAGACGATTTGGCCCGGCTTTGCCTGCCGCCGGCCAACCGGGACGCAAATCTCAAGCTCGCCTGGGTGAATTCGATTTGCATCCTCTTTCTTTTGATCGGCATTCTCGGCGCACGGCGCGGTTTGATTGCCATCAAACCGGTCCCGCCCATTCAGGAAATGATTCCCGTCGTCATCCAGCCGACGGTGCTGCCGCCGCAGGCCATTGCTCAAAAGCCGGAGCAGGCGGAACAGATCAACCAGCCGCAGGTTCTCGTCGCCCTGCCGGACGCGCCGAACGTCAACTTTGGTGTTCCGACCGTCGGCACACTCGTCGTGCCCGCCGCGCTCGCGTCCGCGCCGCAAATAGCGCCGATGCGCATCGGCTCGCTCAACAACACCGGCGCGGGCGGCGACCGGCCCGAACCGCCCTATCCGCCCATCGCCAAGGAAACCGGCGAGCAGGGCACGGTGAAACTTCTGCTGGGCGGCGACGCGGCGGGAAACATCATTTCCGTGGACGTGAAGGAATCATCCGGCTTTCCCGTCCTCGACCGCGCCACGGTGGATTTCATCAAGCGCCACTGGCGGCTTCCGGCGGGCGAAGGCAACCGCCTTTTCGAAACCAGCATCACCTACCTGTTGCAATTGAACTGATTCTAATCATAACCAAACTAAATCCATGAATCCCATGCTCGCAAACATCGTTCTCGAATTCTTCCTCAAAGGCGGCCCGGTCATGTGGCCGATTCTCGTCAGCGCCCTCGTCGCCGTCGCGGTTGTCGGCGAACGCGCGTTCTGGTGGTGGCGCGAAAGCCGGAAGCGCGACCCGCGGAAAATGGAGCAACTGCTGGCCGCGCTGGAAAACTCCGACCTCGACGCCGCGAAGAAAATTTCCGAAGGCTCGGAAGACCCGGTCATCCGAATGATTCATCACGGCCTCGCCCACGTCGGCCACAAACACAGCTCGCTGCTGGGCGCCCTGCAAGTGGCGGCGGGTGTTGAACTCAAGCGCGCCGGGCGTTTCCTTACGGTCATGGACACACTCGTCACACTCGCGCCGCTGCTCGGTCTGCTCGGCACGGTGACCGGCCTCATGCGCGCCTTTCTCAACATCGGCAGCGCGGAATTATCCGTCGTGGGCGTCACCGGCGGCATCGGCGAGGCGCTGATTGCCACCGCCTGCGGACTCGGCATCGCCATTTTTTCACTGATTCCGTTCAATTATTTCTCCGCCAAGGTCGCGCAATTGCAATTTGACTTGGAAACGGCGGCGACGAACGTCGAAGTCTTGGTCGGCGGCGGCGGAAAGACGGACGACGCCATTCATTTGCACAAGCCGGAAGCGCCAGGCCAGGCCACCAGCCACTGATTGAAATGACTAAACCCTAAATCCGAATGACTAAAGAATTCCCAATGACAAATGACAAATGCCGAATGAAACCTCGGTTCTCGCCCGGCCATTTGTCATTTGGATTTCGTCATTCTTTAGTCATTAGCGTTTCGTCATTCGTCATTTTCCCATGAAAATTCCCTCGCCCATCCCGAAACGTCGCTCGCGGATTGTCATCATTCCGCTGATTGACATCATGTTTTTTCTGCTCGCCTCGTTCATGATGCTGGCTTTGGAGATGAGCAAGACGGAGAACATCAAGGTCAATCTGCCGCCGGCCTCGCAATCGCGGCAGGATTACCGGCCCGACATGGTCAACATCGCCGTGGACAAATCCGGCGCGGTGTGGCTGGAGAAAAAGCAGACTTCGCTCGCTGAACTCGCGTCCGTCTTGAAGGACCGCTTCCACGCCAACCCGGACGTGCCGGTTTATATCAGCGGCGACCGTGACGCGCTCCACGGCGACATGGTGAAGGTGTATGAAACCGTCCGCGCGGCTGGCATCCAGAAAGTCGCATTCATGACCGAAAGTCAAAAATAGGCCGCAGATGAACACGGGTGAGACACAGATAAAAGACGTTTTGAAGCCGCGCGAACAACGCGAAGGTGGCGATGGCCTTGAAGAAGACTTTGCTTCGCGCTCTCTCGCGGCCTTCACGCGGAGAAATCTGCGTTCAATCAGTGTTTCATCTATGGCCAAAACAATTCGATGAAAATCCGCACGCCCATCCCGGAAAAAAAGTCGCGGCTGGAAATCATCCCGCTGATTGACATCATGTTTTTCCTGCTCGCGTCGTTCATGATGGTCAGCTTGCAGATGCAAATCGTCCGCACCGTGAAAGCGAATTTGCCCACCGCCACGCTCGCCACTCCCTCAAAGAAGCCCGACATCGTGAATTTGAACGTGAACAAGGACGGCCAGGTTTCCGCGGACGACAAACCCGTCGCCTTCCCCGAATTGTTCACGATGCTCACGAACCGTTACAGCCTGAACACCAACCTGCCGGTTTACATCACCGGTGCGAACGACGCCACGCATGGTTCGGTGATGTTCGTGCTCGATTTGGTGAAACGCGCCGGCATCCAGCGCGTCGCCATCGCCGTCAATGCGGCTCCCGACCACCCGACCCCATGAAAAATTTTCAAGTGAACCTGCTCATCGCCCTCGCGCTCGGCCTCTGCGGCCTGTGCGCCCGGCAGTGGTATGAACAAACCGTCCAGCGCGACGAAATCCAGAGCCTCAACCGGATGGTTTATGACCGCGACGCGTCAATCCAGAGCTACACCAACTCCATCGCCACGTTGAATCATCAGGTGGACCAGATGGACGGACGCATCACCGGAATCAAGGCCGCCGCCGCCACGAATGAACAGCTCGTCATTTCGCAAAAAGCCAAAATCGTGCAACTGCAATTCGCCAACGACAATGCCACCAATGAAATCGCGCAATACAAAGCCGCCGTGGACGCGCTGGAATCCAAGCTGAAGGAAGCCTACGCGGGCATTGACAAGCAGAATGAAGCCATCACCAATCTTGTCGCCCAGCGCAACGACCTCGTGCAGAAATACAACGACGAGGTCAAGGACCGGAATGACATCGTGTCCAAATACAACGATCTGGCGAAGCAGGTCCAAAAGCAGCAAGACAGTTTGAAACAGTGACCCGCCTCATCCCATCACGGTGATCGCGATGCCGGCGAGGATGCCGATGGCGGCGAGGATTTTCTGCCAGTTGCTCCGTTCACCGAACAGCAGCAGCCCGCCCGCGAAGGCCACCAGCGTGTTGCCGCGCCGCAGGCTCATCACGACGGAGACCAGCGAGCCGGGCTGGCGCAGCGCGCCGAAATAAATGTAATCCGCCACCAGCAGCGAGAGCGCGATGACAGGGATGGTCCAGCGCCAGCGGAATTCGTTGCGCTCCCACCAGCGCCGCTTCCAGCCGATGGCAAACGGCGTGAAGAGCAGCACCAAATAAATTGAAAACCACGCCTGCACCGTCGGCACGGTGAAGTGCGCGCGGCCCAGCAGGTATTTGTCGTAAAGCGAACTCACCGCGCCGAGCATCGTGCCGGCCAGCAGGAAGCCCACCCACTTGTCGCGGTAAAAATGCACGCCCTCCAGCCGCCCGGCCATTGAAAGCCCGAAGAACGCCGCCAGCGTCGTGATGACGCCGAGCAATTGCAGTCCGTCCGGGCGTTCGCCCAGGAACAGCAGCGCGCCGAACAGCGTCCACAGCGGGGTCGTCGCGCGGATGGGCGAGCCAAGTGAGAGCGGCAGGTGCTTCAATCCGAAGTAGGTGGAAATCCACGACGCCGTGACGATGGCGGATTTCAGCAGCAGTTGCAGATGTTGCACGGGCGTGAGCGGGTCGGTGACAAGCGACGCCGGCAGCAGTCCCGGATGCGCCGCCTGCGTGAGCATCAGGGCCAGCCACACCGCCGCGCCGGTCAGCGTGCTGAAGAACAGCACGGGCAGCACGGCGTTGTTCCGGATGGCGTGCTTGATGCAAATATCATAGACGCCAAGGAACAACGCCGACACGAGGCTGGCATCAATCCAGTTCATTCAAAAAAGCAAGACGGGCGAACCGTTTTGGCCCGCCCGTCGAGCTGTCCAATTTCCAGAAGATTACATGTGCGAGATGATATTGTCACCGAATTGCGAGCACTTGATTTCCGTCGCGTTGTCCATCTGGCGGGCAAAATCGTAGGTGACGCGCCTGCTGCCAATCGCACCGTTCAAGCCTTTCAAGATCAAATCCGCCGCTTCCGTCCAGCCCAGATAGCGGAACATCATTTCGCCGCTCAACACAACGCTGCCGGGATTCACGACGTCCTTGTTCGCGTATTTCGGCGCGGTGCCGTGCGTGGCCTCGAAAATGGCGTGGCCGGTGATGTAATTGATGTTGCCGCCGGGCGCGATGCCGATGCCGCCCACCTGCGCCGCGAGCGCGTCGCTCAAATAATCGCCGTTCAAATTCAACGTCGCGATCACGTCAAAATCCGTCGGGCGCGTGAGCACCTGCTGGAGCGTGATGTCGGCGATGGCGTCCTTGATGACGATGCCGGCGCCGGGCTTGCCGTCGGGAATCCTGCACCACGGCCCGCCATCAATCTCCACCGCGCCGAAAAATTTCTTCGCCGTATCGTAGCCCCAGTCGCGAAAGCCGCCCTCGGTGAACTTCATGATGTTGCCTTTGTGGACAATCGTGACGCTCTTGCGCTTGAACTTGATCGCGTAGGCAATCGCGCTGTGCATCAACCGCACGGTGCCACTGTAGCTGATGGCCTTGATTCCGACGCCGACTTTCACGTCGCTTGGAAAATCTTTTGCGCCGACCGCCTTCCAGAAATCCTCTGCGGCGGGTTTGGTGCCGAAGCGAATCTTTTTGAAATCCTTCGGAAATTCCTTGGCGATGAAGTCCAGAACCTTTTGCGCCTCGGGCGTGCCGCCGGCGTATTCGATGCCAGCGTAAATGTCCTCGGTGTTCTCGCGGAAGATGACCATGTCCACCTTTTCCGGGTGCTTCACGGGCGAGGGAACACCATGAAACCATTGAACCGGACGCAAGCAGACGTAGAGATCGAGCATCTGGCGGAGTGCGACGTTGAGCGAGCGGATGCCGCCGCCGACGGGCGTGGTGAGCGGGCCTTTGATGCCGACCAGATATTCCTTGAACGCCTCCACGGTGTCATCCGGCAGCCAGTTATTGAACTTCTTGAAACTTTCCTCGCCGGCGAAAACCTCAAACCAAGAAATCTTGCGCTTGCCGCCATAAGCTTTGGCCACCGCCGCGTCAAATACGCGGACACTCGACGCCCAGATGTCCGGGCCGGTGCCGTCGCCGCGGATGAACGGCAGGATGGGATTTTCGGGAACGGTGAGCTTGCCGTTCGCGATGGTAATTTTTCCGCCCGTGGGCGGGGTCACGTCTTTGTAGGCCATGTCAATTTACGGTTTTCGATTTACAACTGCCAAATTTAACCAGTGAATGAAACCGCCTAATGCGGGATAAATCAAGGAAAGAAATGCCGCCAAGCGCGGCGAATACGGGGCCGGTTTGGAGTGCGGCGACGTGTCGCCGCTTTCAACGACGCGACATGTCCGCGCACTCCAAATCACGGGGACAGCCGTTCGCGGTGGGGCTGGTGGTCGCGGTTCCAGCGGCTCAAGGCGGCGTCGCTGGTGTCGGCAAAAAGAAATTGCAGCGCCGGCGATTCAACGTGGCCGTCGCAAAACACCACGTTGGCTTTTCCTTGATGACGCGCATAACTGGTTTTGGTGCTGCCCAAATGATCCGTAACTCCATAAGTTCGACATAATGTCCAGCCTTCCCGAAGAACGCCGTTCCCGCCAATGAATCCATCACCAATCGCCATCATATCGCTGGGACTGGCAACTTCCGATTCGCTCACTGGCGGAGACAACGGCATACGTAACGTGCCGTTGATGTAAATACGATGTCCGCCAAGCCCGAGTGAATTAGCTTGGGTCGGGGCATCTAACCCAAAATCATTGTAACCATAGCTGAGATAGTTGTGGTATTCTGCTTCGGTTATGAACTCCGGTGGCCTGATCGCCGAAGGGCATTGCCAAACACCTTGATGAATCCAAATGGCGTCGCTGGGACCTTTCTTTCCTAAAAATTCATTCCGAATAGTAACCGGCCATTCAATCAAGCCTTCTTGATAAATTCCGCCGGGCTGCGTGTTAAAAAGCGGATAAGTGCCATTGTCTGCAACAAATTCTAGCATTCCTTGTCCGAGTTGCCGCACATTATTTGCGCATTGAATTCGCAACGCTCTTGCTTTGGCTTGAGAAATGGCCGTCAACAAAAGCGCCGCCAGAATTCCGATGATGGCGATGACGACCAAAAGTTCAATCAGCGTGAAGCCGGAGCTGAAAGTTTTTCCTGCCCGAGGCATACTGGATTAGACCAGCAGGCGTCCGAAGTGTCACGGCAATTATTTCAAGCCACTTCAATCAGCCTCGTCGCCGTCGTTGCGGCTTCGCCGAAATGCGCCTTCACCCTGGCGACGGTGTTCTCGACGGACAGGCCGTATTTCTTCCGCAGTTCGTCCTGCGTCGAGGCGTGTTCGATGAATTGATCCGGCCAGCCGATGCGCACCACGGGCGTCGTCACATTTTTCTCGCTGAACAGTTCCAGCACCGCCGAGCCGTAGCCGCCCATCAGCGCGTGGTCTTCCAGCGTCACGACCAAATCCGCCGCCTTGCCGAAAAATTCGGTCGTCCCGGCGTCAATCGGCTTGGTGAACCGCGGGTTGATGACGGCAACGTCGAATCCTTCCGCCGCGAGCTGTTCCGCCGCCTTGCGCGCGATGGCGCACATCGGGCCGAGACCGAACAGCGCGGCCTTCTTTTTGCTGTTGCTGGAAAAATTCCGGATGACCTCGGCCTTGCCGATTTCGAGCAGCTTCGGTTCTTCCTTGATCGGCACGCCTTCCGCCACACCGCGCGGGTAGCGGATGAACATCGGATGATTCGAGTGCGACGCGGTGAACATCATGTCCACCAGTTCGTCCTCGTCCTTCGGCGCCATCGCGGTGACGTTCGGCAGGGTGCGCAGGTAGGCAATGTCGAACAGGCCGTGGTGCGTCGGGCCGTCGTTGGCGGAAAGCCCGGCGCGGTCCATGCAGAAAATCACCGGCAAATCCTGCAGGCAGATGTCGTGGTGGATGCAGTCGAAGGCGCGCTGGAGGAAGCTGGAATAAATCGCCACAACCGGATGCAACCCCATCGTCGCCATGCCGGCGGCAAAGATGACGGCGTGTTCCTCCGCGATGCCGACGTCGTAATAGCGGTCGGGCATCGCCTTTTCGAGATGCTTCATGCCGGTGCCGCTGGGCATGGCGGCGGTGATGCCGACGAGCGTGTTGTTTTTCTGGCAGAGCCGGACCATCGCCTGACCCATCACGTCCTGATACATCGGCGCGGCGTTGGGCTTGGGCGCGGGCGTTTCGCCGGTCTGCGCGTTGTAAGGCCCGAGACCGTGGAATTTTTCCGGATATTTCAGCGCGGCTTCAAAGCCCCTGCCTTTTTTCGTCAAAATGTGAATGACAATCGGATGGTCGCAGGTCTTGGCAAATTCCAGCGTGCTGATGAGCAGCGGCAAATCGTGTCCGTCAATCGGGCCGAGATAGCGGATGCCCATTTCCTCGAAGAACACCGGGCTGCCGTAGCCGCCGCGCCCGTCGGCGTCCTCCGGCTTGCCGGTCGGCTGAAGTCCCACGCCGGTGATGGCACCCTTGAAGCCGCCCTCGGCCTTGTGTGCAAGCTTCAGCGCCAGTTCGCCCTTGGGCAGGCGGCGGACGAAGTTCACAAAATCATTCGACAGCTTGTTGTAGCGCGGATGGGTGATGAGCTTGTTGAGATAGGCGGAAATCGCGCCGACGTTTTTGGCGATGCTCCACTCGTTGTCATTGAGGATACCGATGAACCGTTTTGTCGTGTGGCTGATGTTGTTGAGCGCCTCGAAGGAGATGCCGTTGGTCAGCGCCGCGTCTCCGAAGATGCAGACGACATTTTCGTCCGTGCCTTTTTTGTCGCGCGCCGCCGCCATGCCGAGCGCGGCTGACAGTGCCGTGCCCGCGTGGCCCGCGCCGTAGCAATCGTGCGGACTTTCCGTGCGCAGGGCGAAACCGTTCAGCCCGCCGGTCTGCCGGATGGTGCGGAACCGGTCCTTGCGGCCGGTGAGAAGCTTGTGGACGTAGACCTGATGGCTCACGTCCCAGACAAACTTGTCCTTGGGCGTGTTGAAGACGCGGTGCAGCGCGATGGACAGCTCGACCACGCCGAGGTTCGGGCCGAGGTGGCCGCCGGCCTTGGCCAGCCCGCCGATCAGCTCCTGCCGGATTTCGCCGGCCAGCTCCTGCAATTGCGGCAGCGTGAGTTTCTTCACGTGTTCCGGTCCGTTGATCATGTCGAGGTATGTGCTCATAAAATTATTATCCGCAAATTTCGCAAATTACCGCGAATGAAAACTGATTCCATTAATTCGCGACAATTGGCGGAATTCGCGGATCCTTTATTCTTCCGGCAATTCAACCGGTTTCAATTTGATTTCGCCCGACGCCGTTTTTTCGAGCTGCTGGATTTTCACTTCCGCCTCGGCGAGTTTTTCCTGGCAGAGTTTCACCAGCTGCGCGCCCTCCTCGTATCGGGACAGGAGCGTTTCGAGCGGCAAATCGCCGGACTCCATGGCCTCGACGACGCCTTCGAGCCTTTTCAAGGCCTCTTCAAACGGCAGGCCACCCTTGGCCGCATCAGCCCTGGCTGGTTTTGACATCCCGGAATGCTAATAAAAGCCGCCCCGCTCGTCCAGCTTGGAGCGCGCAGCCCCATTTTGAAACGGCCACGGCGCGCAATTGCATCCTGAACCCGCCAGCCGGGAGTTTGCGCGCTTTTCCCGATGAAATGGAAAAATCCGATTGCGCCACTCGCGCCATTTACTTTCCCCCGCCCGGCTGCTAAAACTTCCCCATGCTCAACGATGCCGCCATCTGGAAGAATCTCAATTCGCCGCGCCGGCTGTTTTTGATCGCCGGACCGTGCGTGATTGAAAACGAAAAACTCTGCCTGCAAATCGCTGCCGCGCTCCAGAAAACCTGCGCCGCGCTCGGCATTTTCTACGTCTTCAAGGCCAGCTTCGACAAGGCCAACCGCACCTCCGGCAAATCGTTCCGCGGCGTCGGCTTCGACAACGGACTGAAAATCCTCGGCAAGGTCCGCGCCGAATTCGACGTGCCAGTGCTGACGGACATCCATTGCGAATCGCACGCCGCCGTCGTGGGCGAGGTGGTGGACATTCTGCAAATCCCCGCGTTCCTCTGCCGGCAGACGGACTTGATTGAAGCCGCCGCCGCGACCGGCCAGATTGTGAACATCAAAAAGGGGCAATTCCTCTCGCCGGCGGAAATGGCCCAGGTCGTGGACAAGGCCCGGCGCGCGGGCGCGGAAAAAATCCTGCTCACCGAGCGCGGCACGACGTTCGGCTACAACAATCTCGTGGCCGACATGCGCTCGATTCCCATCATGCGTCGCACCGGCTGCCCGGTCGTGTTCGACGCGACGCACTCGGTGCAGTTGCCCGGCGGCGGCGGCGACAAATCCAGCGGGCAGCGCGAATTCGCGCCGGTGCTGGCGAAGGCGGCGCTCGCGGCCGGTGCCAACGGCCTGTTCATCGAAACGCATCCGCACCCGGACAAGGCGTTGAGTGACGGACCGAACATGATTCCGCTGGCGGAAATGGCGGCAACGCTAAAAGACCTGCTCAAAGTTTTCAACGCCGTCCGCTCATGAAAAATCTCCAAGCGCGGCTTCGCCGGATAAAATTGTTCCTTTGCGACGTGGACGGCGTGCTGACGGACGGCTCGGTGTTCATCGGCGGCGAGCGCGAGGTGAAGCGGTTCAACATCCGCGACGGCCTCGGCCTCGTGCTGGCGCGGCGCGCGGGGCTGAAAACCGGCTGGGTTTCGGCACGTCCGTCGGCGGCGACCCAAATGCGCGCGGCGGAATTGAAGATTGATTTTCTCGTCCAGCAGGGCGACAAAATCAGCAAGACCGGCGCGGTGGAAAAACTTCTGGCGCGCGAAAAACTGGATTGGAGCGAGGTTTGTTTTGTCGGCGACGATGTGGTGGATTTGGGACCGTTGACGCGGGCGGGTTTCGGTGTGGCGGTGGGCGACGCGCGGCCGGAGGCGAAGGCGGCGGCGCATTTCACGACGAAGGCCGACGGCGGGCGCGGCGCGGTGCGCGAGGCAATTGAAATGATTTTGCAGGCGCAGGGAAAATGGGAGCCGGTCATCGCCGTCTATCGCAAATGAAAATGAAATGCGCGCAACTGATTTTGCTGGCCGGCGCGGTGCTGCTGGCCGGCTGCAAAAAATCCGGCGACACCGCGGCGGATGCCCCCGCGCCAAAGGACGCCGCGGGCCACACGCGCGATTTCACCTATGTTGACTATTTCCCGGAGCCGAACCAGACGCAGATGAAATCGCGGCTCTCCGGCGCGGAAGCGCAGCCGCTGCCGGGCGGGCTGCTCGCCATCAAACAGTTCAAGCTGGAAACGTTCAACACAAACGGCAGCCCGCAGGTGATCGTCGAGGCGCCGGAATGCGTCTATGACACGGCAAAGAACACGGCGGATTCGGCGGGGCATTTGCAATTGCGCAGCAGCGACGGAAAAATCCGCACCGAAGGCGACGGTTTTTTGTGGCGGCAGGACGATTCCTTGCTCACCATCTCAAACCACGCCCGCACGGTGATCGAAACCGGATCGGAAATGAACATTGGCTTATGAAAACGTTTTGCCTTATCGCCTTGATGGCCGCGACTGCCGGGCTGGCTTCGCACGCCCAGCCGGGCACGAACGCCGCGCCGGCGTCGCCGCGATTGATGCACATTGATTCGGACAGCGAGGTCATTGACGGAAACGGGCGCACGGTCACGCATCTCGGCAACGTCCGCGTAACCGACCCGATCATGAAACTGACCTGCACGCTGCTCGTCGCGGATCTGCCGCAATCGGGCGGACATCCGAGCCGCATCGTCGCCGAGACGAACGTGGTGATTGACGCGACCAACTCGAACAACCGGTCCATGCACGCGACGGGCGACAAGGCGGTCTACATTTACAACGTGCAAAACGGCGTGACGAACAACACGGTCACCCTCACCGGCAATCCACAGCCGCGGGTTGAAACCGCCCAGGCCACGAACTCGGCCGATGTCATTGTCTGGGACATCGTGAACAACAGCTACACATTCACCGGCAACCAGCACCTGGTTGGCAGCGAAAACTTCAGCGCCCCGACGGCGACAAATAGCTTGCCCTTGCTGAAAACAAACCTTCCGCCGGGAACCATCGAGAAACCAGGATTTTAAATGGAAACCACCGGGCCGCAATTGAATGGCGCGCTGCTCGCCACGGACAAGCTGGCGAAGGCATATCGCGGCCGGCGCGTGGTGGACGGCGTGTCGGTCGCCGTCGGCGCGGGCGAAATCGTCGGGCTGCTCGGTCCGAACGGCGCGGGCAAGACGACGACGTTCAACATGGTCGTCGGCATCGTGAAACCGGACGAGGGCGCGGTGACGTTCGCCGGCCGCAACATCGCGCCGCTGCCGATGCATCAGCGCGCGCGGCTGGGCATCGGGTATTTGACGCAGGAGCCGTCCATCTTCCGCAAGCTCACCGTGGAGCAAAACATCCTGGCGATCCTGGAGACGTGCAGGTTGTCGCGCGCCGAGCGCGCGGTGCGGCTGAAGTATTTGCTGGAGGAGCTGGACTTGACACCCATCGCCAAAAGCATGGCGTATCAAATCAGCGGCGGCGAAAAACGGCGGCTGGAAATCACCCGCGCGCTGGTGACCAGCCCCAAGTTGCTGCTGCTGGACGAGCCGTTCAGCGGCATTGACCCGATTGCCGTCTACGAGGTGCAGAAGATCGTGCGGCGGCTGAAGGAGCGCGGACTGGGCATCCTGATCACCGACCACAATGTGCGCGAGACCTTGAAGCTGATAGACCGCGGCTACATCATCCACAAGGGCCAGGTGCTGGTGGAGGGTTCGTCGGAATTTCTGGCGAACGACGCGAAGGCGCGGGAAATTTACCTGGGACCGGAGTTTAACCTGTGATTCGTTGCATCGTTGAATCGTTGCATCGAATAAAATAGAATCCGTTTCGACAATGTAACAATTCAACAATTTAACGAAACCAATGGCGCATCCCTCCGTCACAGTTGAACAATTTTACAAGCAGCACGGCGGCGCGCTGCAAATGCGGCTGGTTGCCGGCAAGGAAAATCTCCAGCGCGTCATCCGCGAGCCGACGGTGAACCGGCCCGGCCTGGCGTTGAGCGGATTCACGCGCTACTTCGCCCACAAACGCGTCCAGGCCGTCGGCCACGCGGAGGCCTATTACCTGCGCTCGCTTTCGTGCGCCGAACGGGAAAAACACTGCACCGCGCTGTTTGAGTTCAAAATCCCGTGCTTCGTCTTCAGCCGCGGACTGCGGCCGGAACTGGAATTTCTGGATGCGGCGGCCAGGGCCGGCGTGCCGGTTTTCCAGACGCCGCTGGTGACGATGAAGTTCATCAACGCCGCGACGCTCGCGCTGGAAACGATGTTCGCGCCGCGCGGCAGCGAGCTGGGCAGCATGGTGGACATCCTCGGCGTGGGCGTGCTGATCCGCGGCGAAAGCGGCATCGGCAAAAGCGAGGCCGTGCTGGCGCTCATCGAGCGCGGCTACAGCCTCGTGTCCGACGACGTGACGCGCGTGACATTGCAGGACGGACGCGAGGTCATCGGCACCAGTTCCGAGTTGACGCGCAGCCACATGGAAATCCGCGGCATCGGCATCATCAACGTCGCCGCCATGTTCGGTGTCAAAAGCATCCGCCACGAAAAGCAGCTCGACCTCGTCGTCACCCTGAAATCCTGGAACGAAGTCAGCGAGGTGGACCGGATCGGCATCGAACAGGAATTCGTCAAGGTGCTCGGCGTGGACATCCCGCACATCATCATTCCCGTGCGGCCGGGACGCGATCTGGCGCGGCTCATCGAGGTCGCGGCGTTTCAAACCAAATTGAAGCTGTCCGGCTACAACGCCGCGCAGGAATTGAACGACCGGCTGATCGCCCACATGAGCCCGGGCAGCCCGCCGCCGGCAAAATGACAAATTCAGTGGCGAAATGGCGTCCGCTCGTTTAGAATGCCATGAGCAAACCGATGAGTGCAAAAAAACTGCCGGATGGCGAGTTCCTCACACGGGAATTGACCATCGCCAACAAGCTGGGCATCCACGCCCGGCCCGCCGCCATGTTCGTCAAAACCGCCAACCGGTTTGCGAGCGAAATCTTCGTGGAAAAGGACGGCGAAAAAATCAACGGCAAGAGCATCATGGGCCTGATGATGCTGGCCGCCGGCCCCGGCAGCAAACTGACGCTGCACATCAAGGGCGCGGACGCGCCCCAGGCCATCGTCGAGCTTGAAGCCCTCGTCAAACGCAAGTTTGATGAGGAATAAATCCAATGAAAGCTACATCGCCCAAGAATGGTCTGTTTACGTCTTGGCTGGCCATTGCATTGTTAAGCTGTTGCGTGACCTTGATTTTATCCTCCTGCTCGAAAAAGGCCAACGACGCCATCATTGGAAAATGGCGGACGCAAGCGACGAAGGAGATTGTTGAATTCCGCAAAGACGGCACATTCGTCAACCCTCAAGATCAAAAACAGAACGGAAAATACACATTCACAGACGGCAGCCACATGAATTTGCAAATCGACACCGGCAACACAAATATGCCGGAAATGTCAGCCAGTTGCGAAGTTCACATTCACGGCGACAAGATGGACATGACCGTAACGGTTTCGGGACAGCGCCAGCAGCAAAAAACGCATTTTACGCGATTGAAGTAGCGGAAAACTCAACCGCATATTTTTCCGGCCGACTTTTGGCTTTCAACTTTGGTCTTTGGACTTTAGTTTTCCCGCATGGCTGCCCCTGAAATTGACATCAAATACGTCGCGCATCTGGCGCGGCTGCATCTCACCGACGACGAGGAGAAAAAACTCGGCGCCCAGCTCGACGGCATCCTCGGCTACATTGAAAAATTGAAGGAGCTTGACGTGACCGGCGTCGAGCCGACCGCCCACGCCGTGCCGATGGTCAATGTCACGCGCGCCGACGAAATCCGCCCGTCGCTCCCGCACGACGACGCCCTGCGCAACGCGCCCAAACAAGCCAACGGCCTTTTCATCGTGCCCAAAATCGTCGAATGAACAAGAACTCAACGCAAAGACGCGAAGGCGCTGAACCGGAAAACGTTTTTACCCCTTTGCGCCTTCGCCTCTTTGCGCCTTTGCGTTAAACATCATGCTCAACCAACTCACCATTTCCGAACTCGCCGCCAAGCTCGCCAAACGCGAAGTCTCCGCACGCGAGGCGACGCAATCGTGCCTCGACCAGATCGCCCGCGTGGACGGCAAAATTCACGCCTTCATCAGCCACGACGCAACGGACGCGCTGGCTCAAGCCGACGCCGCCGATCAATTGCTGTCGCAAGGTGGCAGCGGCACAAGCCGCCCGCTGCTCGGCGTGCCGGTCGCCATCAAAGATGTCCTCGCCGTCAAAAACCAGCCGCTGAATTGCGGCTCGAAAATACTCGGCAATTTCATTTCGCCCTACGACGCGACGGTGATTGAAAAATTGAAAGCGGCGGGCGCGATTGTTTTTGGCCGGTTGAACATGGACGAATTTGCGATGGGCAGCTCGACGGAAAATTCCGCGTTCGGCATCACGCGTAATCCGTGGGACGCGGAGCGGATTCCCGGCGGCTCCTCCGGCGGCTCGGCGGCGGCGGTGGCGGCAGACGAATGCCTTGCCGCGCTCGGCTCGGACACCGGCGGCTCCATCCGCCAGCCGGCGGCGCTGTGCGGCTGCGTCGGCTTGAAGCCCACCTACGGCCGCGTGTCGCGCTACGGACTCGTTGCGTTCGCGTCATCGCTGGATCAAATCGGGACGTTCACCAAGGATGTCCGCGACGCGGCGACGATGCTGGGCGTCATCGCCGGACACGATTTGCGCGATTCGACCAGCGTGCCGCAGCCCGTGCCGGATTATTCCGCCGCGCTGACCGGGTCCGAGCCGGACGGGCCATCAATCAAAGGGCTGAAACTCGGCCTGCCGAAGGAATACCTGATTGGCGGCCTCGACGCGGAAGTGAAGGCCGCGGTGGATGCGGCGGTGAAACAATTTGAAAAGCTGGGCGCGGAGATTGTGGAGATTTCGCTGCCGCACACGGATTACGCCATTGCGACGTATTACATCGTCGCCACGGCGGAAGCTTCGGCCAATCTCGCACGCTTCGACGGCATCCGCTACGGCGCGCGGGTGGACGGAGCGGACCCGATTGAATTATACTCCAAAACGCGCGGCGCGGGTTTCGGCGCGGAGGTGAAGCGGCGGATTATCCTGGGCACTTACGTTTTGAGCAGCGGCTATTACGACGCTTATTATTTGCGGGCGCAAAAAGTCCGCACGCTCATCCGCGGCGATTTTCTGAAGGCGTTTGAAAAAGTGGATGCGATCGTGACGCCGACTTCGCCGACGGCGGCGTTCAAAATCGGCGAGAAATCGGATGACCCGTTGCAGATGTATTTGAGCGACATTTTCACGATTTCCTGCAACTTGGCGGGCATTTGCGGCATCAGCGTTCCGTGCGGTTTCACCCAAAATCCGAAGCTGCCCATTGGATTGCAACTGCTCGGCAAACCGTTTGGCGAGGAAACGCTCTTGAAAATCGCCCGCACCTATGAGATGAATACCTTGTGGCATAAGCAGAAGCCGGCGGTCTGAAACAAACGGTTTTTATGAAACCATCTCAAAGCATCCGCAAAACTGCATTCTGGCTCGGCTTGGCGCTGCCTTCGTTCGCCCTGCTGGCAATACTTTGGGTGACCCACTTGACGAACGGCCAGTTCAACGCCGCGTTTGCCTCCGTGACCCAAACCTACAATGTTTTGAACGTCCTGGAGCAGACCCAGGCACAAATCGCCGACGCCGAAACCGGCCAGCGCGGTTATCTTCTGACCCGCCGTCCGGATTATTATTCCCTGTATGACACCGCCATGGCCGCCATCAACAACAACATCCAAAAGCTGAAAATCCTGGTGCGCGGCAATCCGGCGCAGGAAACCAGCCTGGACGAACTGGAAAATCTTGTCTCCCAACGCCTGCCCTCCAATCTCGCCAGTATTGCCTACAGCAAAACAAACACAACAGACGCGATGGCGGTGGCCCTGACGGATCAGGGCCGCGACACCATCAACCGGGTTCGCAACGTGCTGTTCCGGATGCGCGAGCAGCAGACGGATTTGCTGGTCACGCGCCAGCAGACCGCCGAGGCCAGATTCCTTTTCGATCAGACCGTCTCGCTTGTCCTGGTGGGCGTGACGGCCATCGCGCTCATCGCCATCATCGGTGTCGTGCTCCGGCTCGAACGCATGCGGCAGATCGTCACCGTCTGCGCCTGGACCGGCCAGGTGAAATACGAGGGCGAATGGATCCGTCTGGAAGATTACCTGCAGCGACGGTTTGGCCTTTCCGTTTCGCACGGCCTTTCCAAGGAGGCGGCGGAAAAAATGATCCAGGAAATCCGCCAAGCGAACAAGTCTCCGGACTCCAAGCCTTGAGCATGGCCGGCCCGCCGCCGGCAACCCGCGCCGAAAAATCAGGCTTGCGTTCCAAGTAACTTGCTGGTTACTTGATGCCCAGTCAATGCCCCGACCGGTCAAAAACAGCGACGGCGCGGCGACGCGGAATCCGAAACGCTCGCGCGAACGCATTCTGGCCGCCGCCCTCAAGGAATTTGCCTCCAAGGGTTTCGCCGGCGCACGCGTGGACTTCATCGCCCGGAGCGCGGCCATCAACAAGCGGATGCTCTACCATTATTTCGGCAACAAGAAGAAATTATTCCGCGAAGTGTTGCGGCTGAAAATGGCCGAGCGGCAGACCTGGGCGGAAACCCTGTCGGGCGATCCCGCCGAAAGCCTCACGTTCTGGTTCAAGGCCGCCTGCAAGGACGGCAACTGGGTCCGCCTGCTGGAATGGGAGGCGTTGCAGGGCGATGCCGAAAAGCTGATTGATGAAAAGCCCCGGCATGCGGCGGTGGCGCGCGGGCTGGAACGCGTCCGCCAGCGCCAGGCGCGCGGCCAGATTTCCGCCGAATTCGATCCGCGCCATGTGATGCTCGCCATGCGTTCGTTGACGATGTTTCCGGCGGCGTTTCCGCAACTGACGCGGCTCATCATGGGCCGGTCGGTTTCCGATCCAAAATTTCAAAGGGATCGCGTCGAGTTTCTGCGCAGGTTCGCGGCGGCGTTCCGTCCGGCGCAGGGTCGCCGGGTCAAAATCCATTTTGCAAAATAACCAGCCATGAAAAAAATCCCTCTCCCATTCATCCTGGCGCTGACGGCGGCGCTGCTGGCCGGCGGCTGCTCGGGCGGCGCCAAAAAGGCCGCCAGCGCCGCGCCGGTGCTGGTGGCGCGGGCGTTCACGACCAACGTGCCGGTGCAGATTGACCCGCCGCCCGTCGGCCATGTGACGCCGGTTTCAACGGTGACGGTTCATTCGCAAATCGGCGGCATCATCAGCCATGTGCATCTCAAGGAAGGCTCGGAAGTCAAATCGAACGCCCTGCTTTTCACGATTGATCCGCGGCCGTCGCAGGCCGCGCTCGAGGCGGCAAAGGCGGCGCTGGCGCGCGACCGGGCGCAATTGAAGAACGCGGAGATCCAGTTCGACCGCGAAAAGAAATTGCTGGATCAGAAACTGGTTTCTCAGGACGAGTTTGACACCAGCAAAGCGGGTTTCGACGCGCTCACAGGCACGGTCGCGGCGGATCAGGCGGCGGTGACGAATGCGCTGCTGAATCTGGAGTTCACGGAGATTCGCGCGCCATTCGACGGCGTCACCGGCGGACTGCAATTTCACGAGGGCAACGTCATCAAGGCGCCGGATGACACGCTGCTGACGATCAACCAGATTCACCCGATTTACGTCGAGTTCGCCGTGCCGGAGCAGTATTTGCCGGAAATCAAAAAGCAGATGGCCGGGCAGGCGCCGAAGGTAACGGTGACGTTTGAAAACATGGCCGGGCCGCCGCCACAGGGCGCGCTGACCTTTGTGAACAACGCGGTGGACATGACGACCGGCACGATTGATCTCAAGGCGACTTTCCCAAATGAAGACAACGCGTTGTGGCCGGGACAATTTGTGCAGGTCGTGCTGACGCTTTCGGAATTGACGAACGCGGTCGTCGTGCCGTCGCAGGCGGTGCAGACCGGACAGGACGGACAGTTCATTTACGTGGTGAAGACGGACCCGACAAACGCGGCCAGCCAGTTTGTTGAAGAACGCCCGGTGAAGACGGGAATCACCCATGACAGCATCACCGTTGTCGGAAATGGACTGCAAGCGGGCGAGACCGTCGTCATTGACGGCCAGTTGCGGCTCGCGCCCGGCGTGAAAGTCAGCGTCAAAAGTTCCGGCGATTCCGCCACGAATTCGACGGCAAATTGAAACGAAGAGCTGTTGTGAAATTTAATCCGTCATGAGCCTTCCCGAACTTTTCATCCGCCGGCCGGTGATGACCACGCTGGTCATGTCGGGCATTCTGCTTTTTGGCATTGTTGGATTTGAGCAATTGCCGGTGAGCGATCTGCCGAGCGTGGATTATCCGACGATCCAGGTCTCGGCCAGCCTCCCCGGCGCCAATCCCGAAACGGTGGCCTCGGCCATTGCGACGCCGCTGGAAAAACAATTCTCCACCATCGCGGGCGTGGACAACATGTCGTCGGTCAGTTCCCAGGGTGGCGCGCAGATCACCATCCAGTTCTCGCTGAACCGCAACATTGACGCGGCGGCGCAGGACGTGCAGGCGGCCATTGCGAAGGCCGCGCGGCAATTGCCGCCAAACATGCCGTCGCCGCCGACCTACAGCAAAGTCAATCCGGCGGATTCGCCGATTCTTTTCCTCGCCATGTCGTCGTCCGTGCTGCCGCTCTCGGACGTGGACAATTACGCCGAAAACCTGCTGGCCGAAAAAATCTCAATGGTCAACGGCGTCGCGCAGGTCAGCGTCTATGGCGCGCAGCAATACGCCGTCCGCGTCCAAGTGAATCCGAACAAGCTCGCGGCCTACGGACTGGGCATTGACCAGGTCGAGCAGGCGGTCCAATCGGGCAACGTGAACCAGTCGCTCGGAATGCTTTACGGAAAATACCAATCGTTCACCGTCCAGGCCAACGGCCAGCTCATGGACGCGGCGGCGTTCCGCCCGATGGTCGTCGCCTACCGCAATGGCAGTCCGGTGCGGCTGGAACAACTGGGCAACGTGCTGGACGGCGTGCAAAACGACAAGGGCGCGGCGTGGTTCAACAGCGAGCGCGCCGTGCTGCTGGCCATTCAGCGCCAGCCGGGCGCGAACACCGTGCAGGTCGTGGACGACGTCAAGAAACTGCTGCCGCAATTCCGCGCGTCCATTCCGGCGGCGGTGAGCTTGAGCGTGGCCAACGACCGGTCGCTGTCCATCCGCCAGTCCGTGACGGACGTTGAACACACGCTGTTCCTGGCCGTGTGCCTCGTCATCATGGTCATCTTCATTTTTTTGCGGAACCTGTCGGCGACGCTCATCCCCAGCCTCGCGCTGCCCATGTCCCTCATCGGCACATTCGCCGTCATGGCGCTGCTCAATTACAGCCTCGACAACCTTTCGCTCATGGCGCTCACGCTCTGCGTCGGGTTCGTCGTGGACGACGCCATCGTCATGCTCGAAAATATCGTGCGCCACATGGAAAACGGCGAGCCGCCGATGGAGGCCGCGTTCAAGGGCGCGAAGGAAATCGGCTTCACAATCATTTCGATGACGCTGTCGCTGTCGGCGGTGTTCATCCCGGTTTTGTTCATGAGCGGTTTGCTGGGACGCCTGCTGCATGAATTCGCCGTGACGATTGTGGCTGCGGTGCTGGTGTCCGGGTTTGTTTCGCTGACACTGACGCCGATGATGTGCAGCCGGTTTGTGCACTCGCAGCACGGGAAAAAACACGGCAAAACCTTCAATTTCTTCGAGCGGTTTTTCGACTGGCTGCATGATGCCTACAACCGCAAATTGCAGTTGGTCCTGCGCCACCGCGGCGCGACGATGATTGTTTCGCTGGCGATTCTCGTCGGGACGGTGATTTTGTTCATCGTCATTCCCAAGGGCTTTTTCCCGGACGAAGACACCGGCCGGATTGCGGTCACCACCGAGGCGTCGCAGGACATTTCATTTGACGCGATGAAGCAGCACCAGCTCAAGGCGATGAAAATTGCCCAGTCCGATTCGAACATTGTGGATGCCCTGTCGTTCATCGGTTCGGGCAACAATGGCCGCATGTTTCTGGGCCTGAAAGACCTGTCCGAAAGGAAGTTGAGCGCCTACCAAATCATCCAGGAGCTGCGTCCGAAATTCATGCAGGTGCCGGGCATTAATGTCTACATGCAGTCGCCCCCGCTCATCCGCGTGGGCGGCATGTCGAGCAAGGGGCTTTACCAATACAGCCTGCAGGACACCGACGTGAAGGAACTTTTTGACGAGGCGCCAAAATTGATGGCCCGGATGGCGCAGCACCGCGAATACTTCCAGGATGTGACGAGCGATTTGCAAATCGCCGCCCCGCAGGTCAACGTCGAAATTGACCGCGACAAGGCCTCGGCGCTGGGCGTGACGGCGCAACAAATCGAAAATGCCCTCGGCGATGCCTACGGGGAAATGCAGGCCTCCACGATCTATGCCGACGTGGCCGAATACTGGGTTGTCTTTGAAGTTGAACCGCAATTCCAGCGCGATCCCTCCGCGCTGTCGCAACTATACATCACCAGTTCGTTCGCCGACACCAACGGCATGGCGAAATTGATTCCGTTGAGTGCCGTCGCCAAACTCACCCGCAGTCTCGGCCCGACCAGCATCTCGCACGTCGGCCAGTTGCCGGCGGTGACCATTTCCTTCAACCTCCCGCCCGGCGTGTCGCTGGGCACCGCCGTCGCCCAGGTGCAGAAAATCGAGACCGACATGCATCTGCCCGCGACCATCACCGGAAGTTTTCAAGGCGCGGCGGCGGTTTTTCTTTCGTCGCTGACCGGCATGATCGCCCTGCTCGCCCTTTCCATCATCGTCATCTACATCATCCTCGGAATTCTTTACGAAAGCTTCATTCATCCGATCACGATTTTGTCCGGCCTGCCGTCGGCGGGATTCGGCGCGCTCCTGACCCTGATGCTTTTCGGGCTGGATTTGAACATTTACGGTGATGTCGGCCTCCTCATGCTCATCGGCATCGTGAAAAAAAATGCCATCATGATGGTTGACTTCGCCATCACCGCACAGCGCGAACACGGCAAAACCCCCGAAGCGGCAATCCACGAAGGCTGTCTGCTCCGCTTCCGACCGATCATGATGACCACGATGGCCGCGCTGTGCGCGACATTCCCCATTGCGCTCGGTCTTGGCGCGGGCGGCGAGGCCCGACAATCGCTCGGCCTGGCCGTCGTCGGCGGCCTGGTCGTGTCGCAGTGCCTTACCCTTTTCATCACGCCGGTCATTTACCTTTACCTGGAGTCATTCCATCAATGGTTCACGCGCAAACGCGCCCGCCGCGCGGCGGTGCAGGCCGGAGCCAGTTCGGCGGCGGCTTGAGCTTGAAAAGTGCGCGTCCGGCCACACTCGCCGCGATGCGCTTTTATGAATGCTTCGACCGGCAATGAAATGGGGATGTGCATTTTGACTCCAACATTTTGAGTCGCGGCGCAGCAGGTCCGTGGTTAAACTTTTCACGCAATGGAATACGAAGCCGTCATCGGACTGGAAACCCACGTCCAGCTCAAAACGAAATCGAAGATGTGGTGCGGTTGCGCCAACGCCTTCGGCGCGCCGCCCAACACCAACGTCTGCCCCGTCTGCCTCGGCCTGCCCGGCGTGCTGCCCGTGCCGAATGATGAGGCGCTGCGCCTGACAGTGCTCACCGGCCATCTGCTGAACTGCGAAATCCCCCGCTTCGCCAAGTTTGACCGGAAAAGCTATTTCTATCCGGACATGGCCAAGAACTACCAGATCACGCAATACGACAAACCGTCCACGGCCAACGGCCACGTCGAGTTTGAATTCAACGGCGGCATTTCGCGCGTCCGCATCACCCGCGCGCATCTGGAGGAGGATGTCGGGAAAAACTCCCACTTCGAGCGCAACAGCGGGGTGGACTTCAACCGCGCCGGCGTGCCGCTCATGGAAATCGTCTCCGAGCCGGATCTGACCGGCGCGGACATGGCCTACGCGTATCTCAACGCGCTCAAGGACATTTTGATTTACGGCGGCGTGAGCGATTGCGACATGGAAAAGGGCATGGTTCGCTGCGACGTGAACATCTCCGTGCGGCCCGTCGGCACGAAGGAACTCGGCGCGAAGATTGAGATCAAGAACATGAACAGCTTCTCCGGCGTGCGCCGCGCGCTGGAATACGAAATCCCGCGCCAGATCGAAGTCGTGTCGAAAGGCGGCAAACTGATTCAATCCACGCGCCGCTGGGACAACGTGGCGGGCATCACCGAGGAAATGCGCACGAAGGAACACGCGCATGATTACCGGTATTTTCCCGACCCCGACCTGATGCCACTGGCACCGACGGATGTGTGGCTGGCCGAGGTAAAATCGCGCGTGGTGGAGCTGCCGCTGGCGCGCAAGCGTCGGTTCATGCACGATTACCAGCTGCCGGCGCCGGACGCGGAAACGTTTGTGAACGACACGCCGCTCGGAAATTATTTCGAGCAGATCGCCGGACAATCGAAGAACCCGAAAGCTGTGGCGAACTGGGTCATCAACAATCTCCGCGCCAAGCTGGCCGAGGCAAATGAGCGCGAAAAATCCGAACAGGCGGCGATGGGGCTTGAACCGGCGGACATGAAATTGACGGCGCTGGCAGATTTGAAATTCAAACCGGCAGCCATTGTCGAGCTGGCCGGATTGGTGGACGCCAAAACCATCAGCAGCTCCGCCGCGCAACAGGTGTTCGCCGAAATGTTCGACACCGGAAAATCTCCCGCCGCCATCGTTCAGGAAAAAGGCCTCGCGCAGGTCAGCGACACCGGCGCGATTGAAAAATTTTGCGACGAGGCCATCGCCGCCAATCCCAAATCCGTTGCGGATTACAAATCCGGCAAGGCGGCCGCGCTCAATGCGCTGAAAGGTCAGGTGATGAAGTTGAGCAAGGGCAAGGCGAATCCGGCGCTCGCCGGCGAAATTTTGGAGAAAAAGCTGAAAGGTTGAACCGCTAATCTGCGCTCATCTTCGCTAATTCAAAATTCATCAGCGCGGATGAGCGATGATTAGCGGTTTGCTCAATCTTGAGGAACTGTGCTTCTGGAGGCACACTTGGTGCATTTGATTGCACACCCGCCGGAATCGGTGGATAATCCGGCGCGAACCCAAAACGGGCCGGTTAAAATGAATTTTTGGCGGCGCATTTTCCTTCTGGGAACGGTTGTTTTGGCGCTGGCGCGGACAGGCCGCGGCCAGAGCGCCTCGGACTGGCGCATCTTCAGGGACTACAACGGGCTGCATCAAACCGTCTGCGTTTCCGTGTCGGTTGCACCCGATGGCAAGGTCCTGGTCCGGCATCCTGACGGGGCGTTTGTCAGCGAACTGGACGGCTACAGCGTCAAATCCATCGCCCTGCCCGAACCGGCTGCCGATGTTTCCGAAAGCCCCGGCGGACGGCTTTGGATCATGACCCGCGATGGCCGGCTCGAAGAATTCAATCAGGGCGTGTGGTTGGCGCATCCCGCGCTGGAAATGGGCACGGCCAATGTCATCGCACCGATTTATCCGGCTGCGGAGGATCAAATCGTTTTTTTGTGCGCCGACCGGTTGATGGAATATGACTTGGGGAATCCCGGTCAGCCGCAAACCCGCGTGTTGCTTCGCAGCGATCAAACGCGCCTCGGAAAATTCACGGGCATGACCGTGGCGCGCGACGGCGGACTGTGGATCACGGGCAGTCGCGGCTTGGGCAAGGCGCCAAAACTCGCCCTTCGTCCGGGGCTGGAAAAGTCGTGGAGTGACTATCTCCCGCCGGAATCGCTGCAAATCCAAAACCTGCGCGAGCCGCGCGAGGACGACGAAGGCGGCATCACCGTCATCGCCGAATCTTCCGTCAACGGGCGCAAAATCGTGGCGCGCTTCGACGGCCTGGACTGGACGGCGCAGCACGCCGGCACGGAAAACGCGCGGCGCGCGTGGCGAAGCAGTGGCAATGTCTTGTGGGTTGCAACGACCAATTCCATCTTCGAACAGGAGCCTGGACAAACGAATTGGGCGGAGTATCAGGAGATTTCCGCCAGTCAATTCAACGAGGCGGCGATGGAACCCGGCGGCGCTTTCTGGCTGGCCACGCCGAACGGACTGTTCCATTACGCCCCGTCTCTCTGGCACAGTCCTGATCCAATCCGGCAGATCAATTCCCTCGTTCGCTGCCTCACCGAAGACACGGCTGGCCGGCTCTGGTTTGTGGCTGCCGGCAATCTCCACTCGCTTCAAGGCGAAATTCATCACCAGTTCGCACTGCCGGACAAAGTGGCGGATGATGCGATCCGCGCGATCTTCCCGCTCAAGGACGGAACGCTGCTGCTGGATGCGGGCGAAAACTCGCTCCAGTTCCGGCCGGACACGGCCGCGTTCGGCAATGTTCCGATTCGGAATGATGTCCGCCGGATGCGGTCGCTGGGTTTGCTGAAGGATGGCAGCCTTTGCGTGCAAAGCTGGAATCCCGGCGCGGCAGCCGGAAAATGGGACGCCTGTTATTTCGACCTGTTCGACGGCGCCCAATTCAAGCCGCTGGCTGATCCGCCGCCGGGAACCGGCTTCTCCACGCTTTTTGCCGCGCGCGACGGCGACCTTTGGCTGGGCGGCGACAGTGGCATTGCCTGGTATCACAAGAACAAATGGCGGCTGTTCCCCATTTCGGATCGTGCCGTTCCCGAGCCGGTCGTTCGTTTCGCCGAACTTCCAAACGAGCGGATCTGGTGCGCCACCCGGGACAAGCTTTGGGAATTTGACGGGCAAAACTGGTCGCCCACGGGCGCAAGCTTCATCAACATCAATGACCTCTGGTGTTCCCGCGACGGCAGCGTGTGGGTGGCTGACGATGCCGGGATGCACCGCTTTTCCAAGAACATCTGGATTGGAAACAGTCGCGGGGAGGGTTTGCCCGATGCCGCTGTTCTCGGAATTTTTGAAGACCAGCGTGGTCGCATCTGGGCCGGCACGCCGCACGGATTGAGCCTTTATCATCCCGAAGCCGACCCGGATCCGCCGCGGACTTTCATTCAAACACCCGCCGGCAATGACACCCGCATCCGCGAAGGCAACGCGATCTCGCTCGCGTTCGGCGGGCAGGACAAATGGAGATTCACGCCGCGCGAACGCCTGCTTTTCTCCTGGCGTCTTGATGAACGCGACTGGTCCGTCTTTCAGCCATCCGACAGCGTCTCCTTCAGCAAGCTCGCGGCGGGCGGACATTATTTCCAGGTCCGCGCCATGGACCGCAACGGCAACATTGATCCCAAGCCGGCGCTGCTGGGATTTGTCGTGACGACGCCGTGGTATAAGGAACTGCGTTTGGTGTTCATCGCCATTGTCGGCGTGGCGCTGGCGCTGTTCTTTGCCGGGCTGGCGCTCAACCGCCACCGGCAATTGCTCCGCAGCTATGCCGAGGTGGAAAAAAAGGTCGCCGAGCGGACCCGCGAACTCGAAATCGCGGGCCATGAATTGCTACAGAGCCAGAAGATGAACGCGCTCGGAACACTCGCCGCCGGCATCGCGCACGATTTCAACAACATCCTTTCCATCATCAAGGGATCCGCCCAACTCATCGAGGAAAACCCGGACAACCCGCAAAAAATCCGCACGCGCGTGGATCGCATCAAGACTGTGGTGGAACAGGGTTCCGGCATCGTGAACGCCATGCTCGGTTTCAGCCGTGGCGCGGGCGAGCCGCCCGGCCCGTGCGATCTCAACGCCGTCGCGGCGGACACCATCAAGCTGCTCGGCGACCGTTTCCTTCGCGAGGTGGAGGTGAAATGCGAACCGTCCCCTGCCCTGCCCGAAATCCGCGCCTCGAAGAATTTCATCCAGCAGATTCTGCTGAACATCATCTTCAACGCCGCCGAGGCCATGACGGCGCAAAAACAAATCGTTGTCTCCACGCAAAAGCTGGACCGGCTGCCCGCCGACCTGGTGCTGGTGCCGGTGCCGGCGCGCGCCCATGTTTCGGTTTCGGTGCGCGACACCGGCTGCGGCATCGCTCCGGAAAATCTGCCGCGCATTTTCGAGCCATTTTTCACCACCAAGGCGCTGTCCACCCGGCGCGGCACGGGCTTGGGACTTTCGATGGTTTATGAACTGGCCAAAAAAATGGGCGCCGGCCTGGCCGTCGAATCCACCGTGGGCCGGGGCAGCACGTTCACGCTCATCCTGCCGGTGCATGATCCGGAAAAAACGCAAAAAACAGAATGATAAATGCAGAAACAACCTGGCAGCGCGGGAACCTTTGCGGAGAAATGTTTCTGCATTCTTCATTCTTCCTTCATCATTCATTTTATGAATCCACCCACCATCCTGATTGTTGAAGACGAGGATCTCCAATACGAAATCTACGAGGAGGCGCTGGCGAAATACAGGCTGGTGCGCGTGGAAAACGGCAGCGAAGCGCTGGCCGAAATCACGCGCCGCCCGCCGGACCTTCTCATCCTCGACCACGTGTTGTCGGCAGGCGAACTTGGACTGGATTTTCTACCGGAGTTCAAGGAGCTGCTGCCGCACGTGCCCATCATCATCGTTTCCGGCGCGCTGGAAGTGCGTCAGCAATTGGCAGCGTTGCAGGGGCCGCGCCGGGCGCACTACTGCCTGCCCAAGCCGGTGGACGTTCACGAACTCCGGCGCACCGTGGAAACCGCGCTGGAGGAGTGCGGCGAGACCGAGGTGGTCCGGCAGTTCAAGGCGCTCGAACGCTCGCACCGCACGGACGCGCTGGACTTGTTCAGTCGCGCCACCGACCGCCTCGCCCGGCAGAACCGCCTGCTGGAACTGCTGGAGAAATCCCAGGAACGCCCGAACATCTCCGCGCTCGCCCGCGATTTCAAAGTGGCCCGCCGCACCATCATCCGCGACCTACAGGAACTCATCCGCCGCGGCCAGCTCAAGTCGGAGGTTTATCCCGAATGGGAAAACCCGCCGGCGGAGGAGGATTGAAGCCGGTGAAACGGGCTGCCGCAAGCTTGGTCTTGCACTTGTTCAACCGACTTTGTAATGCTTTCAATCATGTCTTCCTTGCGAAAAACCATTCTAAAATTGTTTCCGGCAGTCGGCCTTCTTTTCACGACAACACCGTCGGCGATGGCAGCGGATGGCATTGTGATTGATACCGCGAACACTGGTGCAGCGGCGACGACAAATCAGGCTGCTGCGGCCCAAGTTGTGGAACTCAAGGGCGATGCCGGGGGCCGGCGCTTCGATGGCATTGGCGTCGTTGACGGCGGGGGCGCGACTTCGGTGTTGCTCAAGGATTATCCCGAGCCGCAACGCAGTCAGATTCTCGATTTGGTTTACAAGCCCAAGTTCGGCGCTTCGGTGAGCGCGCTGCTCGTGGAAATTCCCGGCGACGGCAATGCGACCCAAGGCTCGATGCCCAGCCACATGCACACGCGCGACGATCTCAACTACTCACGCGGCTACACTTGGTGGATCTTGCGGGAGGCGAAGAAGCGCAATCCCGACCTCACCCTCGACGGCACGGCTTGGGCCGCTCCCGGTTGGCTGGGAAACGGGAATTTCTGGTCGCAGGACACGGCGGACTATTACGTGAAGTGGCTTCAGGGGCTTCGGAGCGTTTACGGCTTGGAGTTCGACGCAATCGGTTGTCGCAATGAGAAAGGAGTCAGCTACGATTTTGTGAAAATGCTCCGGGCGACCCTGGATGCGAATGGTTTTGACAAGGTTCGAATCCACGCCTTCGATAACTGGCCCGCAAACAAATTCGATTTCGTCAAAGACATGGTCACGGATGAAAAGCTGCGCGACGCCATCGGCATCCTCAGCGCTCACACTTTGGCCAAGATTCCCGCTTCGCCGGAAGTGCGGGAAATGGCCGCCCAGATGAACAAGCCGATCTGGAACACCGAGGAACACGTCTATTTGAAGGGGTTCGATTGCGCGATCAGCATCGTGAAGGCCTTCAACGAGAACTTCATCCGCAGCGGTGCCACCAAGATCGTCAACTGGTATGGCATCGCCGGAGTTTACCCGATGGAACCGTATTCGGAAGACCCGGCCATGCTGCTGGCGCGCTCGCCGTGGAGCGGGCATTACGAGATCCGCGAGGCGTTGTGGGGCTATGCGCATTATGGGCAGTTCACGCAAGTTGGATGGCAATATCTTGACGGCGGCTGCGGCGACCTTGCCGGCGGCGGCACTTTCGTGACATTGAAATCACCGGGCAATGATTACAGCATCATCATCGAGACAAAGGGTGCCACAGCCCCGCAGCAAATGCGCTTTCAGATTGGCGGCGGCTTGGCTGGCAAAGAGCTTTGTGTCTGGCGCAGCAATGCGAAGGAACAATTCATCCAACAAGCCGGAATCATGCCGGTGAACGGCTCGTTCACAATCACGCTGGAGCCGGATTCCATTTACTCGCTTTCCACGACCACCGGGCAGCAGAAAGGTTCCTTCGACAACATACCCGCCGACAAGCCATTTCCGCTCCCGTATTACGAAACGTTCGACGAATATTCCAATCCCAAAGAATACGGTTATCTGCCGCGCTACACCGCCGACATTGCCGACGTGTTCGAGATCGTTGACCGCCCGGACCAGAAAGGAAAATGCCTGCGCCAGGTCATCCCCGTGCGTCCGGTTGAGTGGGCGCCGGAATACATGCCTTACACCGTCCTCGGCGACGACCAATGGCGGGACTACGAGGTCAGCGCCGACGTTTACCTGAATCCCGGCGACTCGGCGGGCGTCATGGGCCGGATCAACAACGTCGGCCCCGGCTTCCGCAACGTGCCAAAAGGATATTACCTGACCCTCGGCGACGATGGCCAATGCCATTTGGTGCTCATCCGTGGGCTCAAAAGAAACCCAAACAAGCTGGAGGGCGATGTCGAACAACAGGCGCTCATCAGGGCCGGAAAGGCCGGGGATGACAGCGAGGGCGGACCAAAAGAGCTCGGCACTGTCCAGCTTCCAAACATCAGGCCCGACCAGTGGCACAACCTGAAGCTCCGGTTCGAAGGCACGAACATCACCGGATTCGTGGACGACAAACCCGTCTTAACTGCGACGGACAATGTTTATGGCCGGGGCATGGCCGGCCTGCGGGCGGGTGAAGACAAGAATAAGCTCTGCACGCCGTATTTCGACAATCTGTTGATCAAAGCGATCAACGCACCGGTGCCCAATCCCTCGCAACCCTTGCCCGCCCAGTCGCCCATGTATTCAATTCCTCTCTCAAACCTCTTGCCACTTAAGACCGTTGCCACCACAAGCCAAAAATAATTCAAAACAGCCGTCCGATTTCAGCCCCGCAGATTTTCTTTGCGTTCCCGGCGTTCTTGGCGGTTAATCTTGCGGCATGAACTGCATCGTCACTGCCGGACCGGCTTACGAGCCGCTGGACGACGTGCGCCGGCTCACGAATTTTTCCACGGGCCGGCTCGGCACGACGCTGGCCAATTACCTCGCGGCGCGCGGACACAGCGTCATCCTGCTGCTCGGCGAACAGGCGACCTATAATGGCGAACGCCACGCCCAGCGCGTCGAATCTTTCTCCACCACCGCCGATTTGCGCGCGAAGCTGAAGGCGCTGGCGGTAAAAAAGGCGGATGCCATCTTTCACGCGGCGGCGGTCAGCGATTTTGCATTCGGGCGGATTTTCGCGCCGGACGCGGCGAACAAACTGGTGGAAATCAAGCCGGCCAGGAAAATTTCCACGCGGCGGGGGAAATTGCTCGTCGAATTGCTGCCGGCGCCGAAAATCATTGCGGAGCTGCGCGGCTGGTTTCCACGGACAAAAATCGTCGGCTGGAAATTCGAGGCGGACGGCAAGCGTGCGGACGCCATCGCCGCTGCGCGCCGGCAGCTTGCGGAGTGTTCGACCGATTTGTGCGTGGTGAACGGCCCGGCCTACGGCGATGGTTTTGGACTGCTCGGCAACAAGGGCGAGCCGGCGCATCTGGCGAATCCGCCGCTGCTGTTCGACGCGCTGGAAAAGTTTTGTAGCAGCGGACGTTAGTCCGCTCTTGCTCAAAAAGTGAGCCGACTCACGTCGGCTGCCATGAGCTACGCCTCGAAGCTTTTCAGCCGCTGCAATCCGAATTTCATCGGCAGCCAGCCGATCACGAACGAGAGCAGCAGGAAGGCGGCGACACTTTCAGCCGCCCAGTTGACCCGCCAGTGCAGGCCAATCGTGCCGAAAACCAGCAGCGCGATGGACGCGAAAATGTAGAACGAACTCAACACGAGGCAGAGCGTGCCGCCGAAGCCGCTGACGATTTTATTCGGGTTGGCTTCCTTGAGATTGGGATAAAGCACGCCGAGGCCGACGGCGACGCCGTTCAGCGTGAAGGTCATCACGGTGACGACCGCGCCGAAAAGCGCCACGCGGTCCCACGTCATTTTCAGCAGCCAGCACGACAGCGTGATGAGGGTGAGCGTGACGGCGAGCGAGAGAGCGCTGGCGAGCCAGTATTTGGTTTTGACGACGCGCGCCATTCCCATCGGCGCCATGCCGACAATCCACAGCCGCTGGCCTTCGAGCGAAAATTGCGGGAACACAAACCGCGTCGTCACCGTGGCGAGGTTCAGCGAGCAGGCGGTGAGATTGAGATACGCGACGAGGTTCACCCAGAACGGGCTGGTCAACTGGTGCGTGAAGTTCCGCAGGTTGATGATGTAAATGCCGAGCAGGCCGAACAGCATCACGGACTGGCCCCATTGCGTCGTGTCGCGCCAGAACATCCGCAAATCCTTCACCGCCAGCGCGCGCAGATCGCGGTCAATCCAGAAAAATTTTGAGAAGACGATTTCGAGCAGCCCGGCGGCGTTCCGGCTTTTGTGAATAGCGAGGAACCAGCCCGGTTTGAATCCGCCGCCGCGGCTTTGCACCGCCGACGCCGTGTCATAAAACAGCGCGCCGAACCGCGTGAAGGCGATGCTGCCGAAAAACAGCGTGTGGCTCAACAGCACCAGCGCGAAGAAGGCCGCGCCACGCAGGATGCCCTCGGCCCATTGCAGCACGGCGGACGACAGCCAGTAACTCGGCAGGAACGGAAACATCGTGAAGCGCGTCTTGGTGAGCAACTGGTCGAGCGCCTGGAGCGTCCGCTTGTCGAGCAGGTCGTCGTCCACCGGTGTCGCCTTCCACCAGAACGCCACCAGCGCAAGCAGCACCAGCCCGGTCGCCACCAGCGCGATTTGAAAATTGCGCCGGTCCAGAAAACGCCCCACGGCAATCGCCACCGCCGCGCCCAGCACCGCCGGCAGCACGATGAACATCGCAATCAACACCGGCGTCACCAGGTAAAAATGCCACGGCACGCCGCGCACCAGCCCAAACGCCGCCAGCAGCGGCGCGATCAGAAACAAAAACGCCCACGACGCCAGCAGCGTGGACTCGATGAATTTCCAGCGGAAAATGGTCTGCGCCGGAACCGGCAGCGACAGCAGGAAAATCGTCTCGCGGTTGCGGAACAGGTTGGTGTAGCTGATGACCAGGTTGCTCAACAGCAGCAGCGCGAACAGGAACGCGAACAGCGCGTAAAGCAGCCGCTCGGTCAGCACCGCGCCAAGGCCGGGAAACTTCGCGATGAACTTCATCCCGTGATAGAACAGCTCAAACGACAAAAAGAGGTAGCCCGCGATGAAAAGCCCGATGACGCCGGTCAGCAGGCGCGACTGTTCGCGCACGGCCAGCAGCCGCCGCCAGCTGTGCAGCACGTTCACGCGCACGAGCAGCCAGAGCGGCGAAGCCGGGCTTTGGACCGAAGGTTTGGACATCGGCCAAAAATAGCCCGGTAAAACGGCCGGCGCAATTTTTCTGTTGACATATCATGCAGCTCAATGTATAAGACTGCCATGCTAACGAAAGATTTGGTCGCCGCGTCGTCGAAGCCGCTGCTGCTTTCCATCCTGGCGGGCGGCGAAAGCTACGGCTACGAAATCATCCAGAAGGTGCGCGAGCTTTCCGGCGGGCAGATTGAATGGAGCGACGGGATGCTGTATCCGGTTTTGCACCGGCTGGAGCGCGACGGCCTGATTGAGTCCGAGTGGAAGGAAGCCGACACCGGACGCGAGCGGAAATACTATTTCTTGAGTTCCGACGGACGCAAAGCCATCAAAACCGAACGCCAGCAATGGCTGGCCGTTCACAACACCCTGTGCAAATTATGGAAAATCAAACCCGCTTCGATCTGAACGTCGCCATTGAAAGCTGGCGAAACGAATTGACCGCGCAACCGAATCTCGCGTCCGACGACCGGCACGAACTGGAAGCGCACCTATGCGACGCCATCGCCGGATTCCGGCAACGCGGTTTGAACGAAGAAGAATCATTCTGGCTCGCACGCCGCCGAGTCGGCCAGCCACAACAAATCGGCGAAGAATTTGTGAAGGCAAATCCAGCAATAGTTTGGCGCGAGCGAGGTTTTTGGATGGCATCGGCAATTTTATTGGCCTTTTTATGGAATGAATTCGCCGGCATTTTGTGCTGCGTCATCTCCAATTCCATTACCTCTCTTTCGATTCGATTCGGGTTCGAATCCGAGTGGATTGGACTAACCGCATATTTCGGAACTGGATTGCTGATGCTGCTCAATATTTTGCCGCTGCTTGGTGTGGCCATTCTTCTGGCAAAGGGGCGCGTGCGTGAAGATTTTATTTTAAATTTTTTTGCGCGGAAGCGTTTCCTCATTTCAACACTGGTGAGTTTGTGGATTACAGTAAATGGAGTGATGTTTTATTTGAACACGCTTTCATACAACAATACGCTCGTGGAAAATAATAATCTGATTCGATCCATGCCGTTGCCACATGGAGCTTTCAGATTGACGATTGACCCGCAACCAGCATGGACGGCTTTAAGCCATAACTTAATTTTTCCGCTGCTGCTCTTGGCTTTAGTCCTTTGGCTCATGCCACCGCAAAATCGAAAGACTCCAAATCGCGCTTGAGTTCGCCGCGCGGGAATTCGTTTGGGGAGCGCACCCGCCCTCGGGCGCAGTTTTCCGCGCCCTCGCGGAAAACCTTCGCGGTGCGATAAACAAATCAATGTGCACATCCGCCACGTGAAGTGTTCGGCGCGAGGGCGCGCCGAACCGCAGCCGGGGCGGGTGCGCTCCCCATTTCCGATTGAAGCCGCGATGAACGGTTTGTATCGTGCGGGTGATGTCGCCGCCGGAAAACAGAACTGCTCCGCTTGCCGCGCCCGCTGGCCGGGACAAAGCAACGCCTCCGTTGCGATGGCCGGTCACTACGCTTTGGGGCGTTGGCGGAGAACGCGCGGCACAACTGGCGCGGCTGGGCATCGTCACCGTGGAAGATTTGCTCCTGCACGCGCCGCGTCGTTACGAGGACCGCCGGCATTTCCGCAACATCGCCGAATTGACGAAGGACGAGCCGTTCACGGCGCGCGGCACGATTGTCGCGCAGGGGCTGAAACGGTTTCGCGGCGGCGGCAAATCCGTTTTTGAATTCATCCTCGACGACGGCGCGGCGCGGCTGCATTGCCGCTGGTGGAACCTGCCGTTCATGGAAAAGTATTTCGCGGTCGGCGACGAGGTGTTCGTCTTCGGCAAGCTCGTCGAGACCAGGCCGCGCACGATGGATCATCCCGAAACCGAGGTCATCGAGGGCGGCGAGGAGGGCTTCATCCACATCAACCGCATCGCGCCAGTGTATCCGCTCACCGAGGGTCTGCCGCAACGCTGGCTGCGCGGGCTGATCTGGCGGACGCTGGAAAAGTTTGAGGGACAAATCGAAGAACCATGCTGGAGCAGATCCCAGGTTTCAGGTTCAAGGTTTCAGGTTCAAGGCGACAATGCCACCCTGCCCTCCCGCGCCAACGCCGTCCACATGATTCATTTCCCGGAGGAATTGACGGACGTGGAAATCGCGCGGCGGCGGCTGGCGCTGGATGAATTCGTGGAGCTGCAAATCCAAATCCAGTCGCGCCGGAAGAAATTCGAGGCGCTGTCGAAGGCGCTGCCGTGCGGCGGCGACAACCGGTTGATGAAACCGTTTCTGGCGCAGCTCGGTTTCAAGCTGACCGGAGCGCAAACCGGCGTGCTGAAGGAAATCCGCGCGGACATGGGCGGCGCGCATCCGATGCGGCGATTGCTGCAAGGCGATGTCGGCTCCGGCAAGACCGTCGTGGCCGCCTGCACGGCGCTAATGGCGCTGGAAAGCGGCTTTAATGTCGCGCTGATGGCGCCGACGGAGATTCTGGCGGAACAGCATTTCCGGAATTTCAAGAAATGGTTCGAGCCGCTCGGCGTGAAGGTGGAGCTGCAGACGGGCAGCAAGAAAAGCGGCGAAGCTGGAAGCTGGAAGCTGGAAGCTGGCAAACATTCCCCAACTCCCAACTCCGAACTCCCAACTGCCATTTGCATCGGCACTCACGCTTTGCTGACGGGCGGCTTTGATTTGCCGAAGCTCGGCCTGGTCATTATTGACGAGCAGCACAAATTCGGCGTGGCGCAGCGCGAGACGCTCGTCCGCAAGGGCAATTATCCGCATCTGCTGGTGATGACGGCGACACCAATTCCGCGCACGCTCGGCTTGACGCTTTATGGCGACCTGGACGTTTCGATGATTGATGAAATGCCCGCAGGCCGCGGCGGAATCAAAACTTTTGTGCGCGCGGCGGACAAGCTGCCGAAGGTCTGGGAATTCATCCGCGAAAAAATCGCCGGTGGGCGGCAGGCTTACGTGGTTTATCCGCGGGTGGAGGAGCAGGACACGGTGAACGACATCAAGGCGGTGACGAAGGAATTTGAAAACGTCCAGCGGACGCTCGCACCGTTCAAGGCGGGCTTGCTGCACGGGCGGGTCAAGCCGGCGGAAAAGGAGGACGTCATGGCGGCGTTCCGCGCGAACCAAATCCAGGCGCTGGTGGCGACGGCGCTCATCGAGGTGGGGCTGGATGTGCCGAACGCGACGGTGATGCTCATCGAAAACGCCGAGCGGTTCGGGCTGGCGCAGTTGCATCAGTTGCGCGGGCGCATCGGGCGCGGCGCGCACGGGAGCTTTTGCATTTTGATTTCAGACGCCAGGAAACCGGAGGCGCGCGAGCGGCTGAAAATTCTGGAGGAGACGAACGACGGATTCAAAATCGCGGAGGCGGACCTGAAATTGCGCGGGCCGGGCGAACTGCTGGGACGCGAGCAGAGCGGCGTGCCGAAATTCCGTTTCGGCAATCTGGTGGAGGATTTGGATTTGATCCGACAGGCGCGGGAACTGGTGGCGAAGAGTTTGTAGTGTCCGGCCTGTGGCCGGATGAGTCGAGCCACAGGCTCGACGCTACACATTCCATTTTACGTTTTTTGCACGACGGAGTAGTTTGCTGCCATGAAAGGCATTCATTCCATTTTCATTTTCATCGCGGTGGCGGGGTTGCTGGCTGGCTGCGGCAGGTCCGGTTCCGGTTCGCAGGCCAGCACGGCCACCAACGGATTTGGCGGCTATGTGAAGTCGCTGGGCGAGGCGCAGAAGTCCGCGGACAAGACGATTGACGTGACATCCATCAATCAGGAAATTCAGTTGTTCTATGTGCAGGAGGGGCGCTATCCGAAGGACCTTCAAGAACTCGTGCCGGGTTTCATGCCCAAAATTCCCGACGCGCCTTACGGCTCCAAAATCGTTTATGACCCGGCCGGCGGGACGGTGAAAGTGGTCCCAAACCAGTGAGGCTGCGGGTCTTTCAAAATATAATTTCGCGTAGCAGCGGACGTAAGCCCGCTCAATGTATTGCTTCAAGAATCAGAGAAAATGGAGCCGACTCACGCCGGCTGCTACATAATCGGGGATTCTTGAAACTCAGAAGGAAAAGAATTTCAGGACCTGGACTTCTTTCTTGAAGACGAGTTCGATGGAATTGTCCCTGAACCGCACATCGAGCGGCGCGCGGTCCTGCTCATGATCCCACAGCACCCGGCCGTCGGCGGGGCTGATGCGGCGGATTTTCAGATACGCCGGCAACTGGATTCCGGTCGGCGAGGCCTCTTCATCACCGGGATCGTAGGATTGGACGGTGTAAATGAATTGCCCCGACAGGTAGGAAATGAAGCCGCCCGGTTTGACGCTCCACAACATCCGGCCGGTCTGCGGATCAATCTTGAGCAGGTTTGCCTCAATTTTTTGCGTGATGTCAATCTGCCGGGAATACCGGATGTTTTCCGGGTCGGCGGTGGTGGTGTTGACGAACAGCATTCCCTTGTCATCAAAAAACAAACCGACGACGCCGACGGACGGCAGACGCCACCGCGCGTTGCCCGTCGCGAGGTCGAATGCCGTCAGCACCGCCTGGTCAAAAATGTAAAGTGTGCCGTCGCGCTCGACGCACGGGCCGTCGCCAAATGGCGCGGCTTCTCCGTTCGCGGCGCGGCCGCCGCCGGCGACGTTGTAAGTCAGCGCGGCCTGCCAGAGTTTTTTGTTGGTCTTGTCGAAAACAATGACGGTTTTGCCGGCGGCGAGCACGTTCACCGTTTTCAGCGGGAACAGCGCGGGCGGCCCGGTGACGGTGCCGATCCAGTCGGCGGCACCGGCTGAATCCGACCGGCGGAGGGTGACTTCATACAGGCTTTCGTCCTCCGAAATTTTGTCGCCGCCGCGGTTGCGCTGCATTTCATTCAAGGTTTCGTTGGCGACCGCCGCCGTTTGTGAGGAATTCAAACCGCCGTTCAGCGCGGATGTTGCGGGCGAGGCCTTCATCGCCTCGCGCGTGACGATGTGCGATTCCAGCAACCGCACGGCGAACTGGACATAGCCGTTCTGGCCGGGTATGAGCGTGAAATGACCGGCTTCATTTTGGGCCGGCTTCGGCTGGCGAGCCGGCGGCTGCCCGCCGGAAGCCGCCTGGTCCTGGTCTTTGAGTTCCGCCAAAATGCGTTCCTGCTCCGAGCTGTTGGCCAGCAACGCGGGCAGCGCAAGCCGGCCAGGCAGAGACAAGTTTTGCGCCTGCGCCGCCACTTTCGCCGGGTCCATCGGCTCGGTTCCCGACGTCAACGGAAGACCGCCGGACGATTTAATGTCATTGCCTCCCGGCGCATTTTGCGCGACCGCCATTTGACCCGGCTGGCCGATTTCCTCGACGCGCGGTTCGCCGCCGGCCGGATTGATGTGCGTGACAAGCGCCTGACCGTTTGCGCCGGTTCCGATGACCAGAAAATCGTCGGCGCGGGCAATGAATTCGCCGGCGCGGTTTGCCAGCGGAATTTCCTGCAACACCCTGCCGGTGTCCCAATCGTAGTGCGTGAGTTTGCCCGGCGCTTTCACCCAGACGTTCTGGCCGGAAACGCGCAGTTGCAATTCCGACTCCAGGCTGCGGGCGACCATTTCAGCAAGTTTGCTTTCGGGGATTTTTTGCTCATACCGGTCGTTTGGCTGCGACTGGTATTCGCGTGAGGCCAGCTCGGCGATCTGCTGTTTTGTAACCAGCTCCTGCGACCAGATTTCCTTTCCCGACTTGATGTCGCAGCGCGCCAGCGTGCCGCCGTGCAGGAACACGATCTGGTTCGTGCCGCAAAGCGTGGATTCGCCGGCATACGCGCGGTCGTCGAAGCGGATCGAAAAAGCCGTGTGCGGCACCGAGCCGATCCACGCATACCAAATCCAGAAGCCCAGCGCCGCGACGACGAGAATGACGGCCAAAACGGCGATGGCGCCGGCCTTCCGCCAATATCGCGCCTCGGCCATCGACGATTGCCCGGCATAAACGGGAATGTTGATATTCTGCGCCGCGGCCTTCGCGCGGCACAGCGGCGAACAGACGTGGCCGAACAATTTCATGCACTGCCGGCACATCGGTTTTCCGCAAACGACGCAGTGATCCGTTGCCAGTTCGCGCGGGTGTCTCGGACAATGCTCCGCGGCCGGCGCGGGCGCAGATTCTTCCGGCGGCGCGGACGGCTGCGGTTCGTCGCGGGAAATTTTGAGCTGCGTGGATTCGGCCGCAGGTGCGGCGGGTGTCTGCGCGGCGAACTCGCGACGGATCAATTCGTTGACGGATTCCGATGAATCCAGCCCGCAGGTGGGGCAGACGAACCGCACCGGGTTTTGCAGCATTTCCGGCGTGGCGTCGAAGGCGTATTTTGCGCCGCAAGCGCACTGGATTTTCATGGAGTGCCTATGGTTTGGGATTCAATAGCACAACGCCCTGCGTCGTCACGAGCGAAAACGAGAGCTGCGGCGGCGTCAAATCCGCGTGGCCGTCGCCGAAAAGAAAATTCCCGCCGTATTTGGAGTGGTTGTTGCCGGGCGGTTTTCCATCGGCGGAAAAAACCGGATCGCCGGCGCGCTTCGGCAGCGTGTTGACCTGCTGGTCGGACATCAACGGCTGCTGCGCGTCGCCGAGGCGCTGGCCCATGTAGTAGGCGTAGCTGATTTTGCGGTTGGTGAACGAAATGCCCGACGGCAGCGGCGAGTCCTTGCCGCCCGGGCAGATGAAAATCGAAGTGTCCACCGTGTAATGCGGCACCAGCAGGCCGAGCGGCTCTTCCGAAGTCTGCGCGTTGGCATTCGCGGGCAGTCTGCCGCCGAAGTCGTTGGCGTAAATCTGCATTGCCACGTAAATCTTTTCCAGATTCTGCCGGCAGGCCCGTTGCGCCGCGTGCTGGCGGCTTTCCGATCCGAATCCCCACATCATCGTGGTGATGACAATCATCAACGCCAGGACGACGAACAGTTCGATGAGCGAAAAACCCGCTGAAGGCGCGGACGAACGGCGGCGAATGGTCTGAAGGCCGTTCGCTGGTGTGCGGTCATGTTGCTTTGACACCTTCACACCTGTTTTCTAGTGCAATCTATCATTTCTGGCAATGGAAAGTTGGCGGCTCAACCATCTGGCGCCCGCCGGTTTTTGAACCGGGTTTTGCCAGAAGGGGGTGAAAAGTCATTTTGAATTTTGGCCTGGCGCGGACGCGAGCCGCTCGAAGTCGTAGACAGCCACCTTTTCCGGCGGCACCGGGCCAAAGGCAAACGGCAGCGGCTCCCAGGCCGACGCATCATAAAAGCCGGCTCCGGTTACGAGGCTGCACGTGGTCAACAGGCGCGGACCGGGAACGGGCAAAATCTCCCGCAGCGCCGCCGAGCCCGGTTTGGGTGGGAAAATGTCCACATTGTTGGCGGGCACGACAAATGTGTCTCCGGGTTCCAACCGGGGACTGGCCAGATCAATCGCCATTGCCCCGGATTTTCCCATGTAATACTGAAATCCCCAGTGGCCTTGAAACCAGAGCGGTCTTCCCTTGGTCCGCAATTCCGAACAAGTTTTCCGCGCGCTTTCGCGGACGGCGCGGGCGAGGAGAAAATCCGAGCGCGCGACGAGCAGCGACAGCGCCGCGCCGGCGGCAAGGCAGAGGACGACGCCTTGCGACCATGCCTTGTGGCCGTCCGGAAAATTTCTCTCCAGACGCCGCGCAATTAAAATTCCCACCGCCGGTGCCATGGGCAGGAGGGAACGACCATTGACCGTCCAGTTGAAAAACGCCGCGAACGAAAAAGTTCCGAGCACCCACAGCACCAGCAGCCACGAGCCGGCATCACGCCGGTGAAAAAGGTCCGCGATGGCCAGGGCCAGCACGCCGATTCCGGCGACGGTCCAAATGGCGACTTGAAATTGCACGAACGCCGGGAATGTCCAGGGCGACGGGCCGGGATTTTTTCCGAGTGCCGGGAGGAATACCATGATGGCGGCGATCAACGCCGTCGCTCCGCCGAATACCGGCAACGCCCGCCGCCAGAGCAGCGGCGCGAAGAAAGCCGCCACCGCCACGCATCCGCCGGTGAATGTCAGCGTGGTGAGCGCGGCAGCGGTTCTGGAATTGCCGGAAATTCCTTTCACGACAGATGTGAACTTCATCGCGTGAATCAGCAAATTGTGTCCGTAGAGCGCCAGCGTGGCGACTTGATACGCATACAGCATCGCCAATGGAATCAGCAGATAAACCATCCACCGGCCCGGCCGGCGCTTGTGAAGCAATCCGTAGGCGCCCAGCAGCGGAATGAGGCACACGCCGTAGTATTTTGTCAGGGCGGCGAAGGCGATGAGCAGGCCGGATGCGGCCAGCCGCCCGAAGTCGTCACGTTCCATTCCCTCGACCCACAACACCACCGCCCAGACCCAGAATGCCAGCATCAGCACGTCGCACATGACGGTCAGGCTCGAAACCATGAACACCGGCGTGAACAGCACCGCCAGCGCGGCCAGCGCCGGATGCCTGCAAAAACGTCCGGCCAGCCTGCGCGTTCCCAGAACCAGCGCCAGCGCGGGCCCCAGAAAGGCAAGGTGCAGTCCGATTTCACTCCAGCCGAAAACGCCCGCGCCCAGCGCCAGATAATAACAGGCCAGCGGCGGATTTTCCGTCGCGTTCCACATCGGAAACACCGTCTGCGCCCAATTTACGTCGAACCCGTAGGGATTGGCGGGATGCAGATAAATCTGCTGCGCGACCCAGATGAACAGCGGGTCGTCCATGTTGAACGGCTTGGCGAGGAACGGCGCGAGCACGGCCACCGTGAGCAGCGCCAGCGCCCCATTCGGGTGCGCGGCCAGCCAGCGGCGTGTTCTTTCAGGCATACCGGATTTTAATTAGCCGAAATCGGGCGACGGAAGAAGCATTTTTCTCTCGCAAAACATCCGCCGGCAAAAGAGAATTCACCTCCGTTTCAATTCATGAACGAACAAATTGTCATTCTCGACTTCGGGTCGCAATACACCCAGGTCATCGCGCGCCGCATCCGCGAGTGCAACGTCTATTCCACCATCCTGCGTTTCGACACGCCCGCCGCGAAAATCGCCGCGCTGGCCCCGAAGGGAATCATTCTCTCCGGCGGGCCGTCGTCGGTCTATGCCAAGGACGCGCCGCTGCCGGACAAGGCTATTTTCTCGCTCGGCGTGCCGGTGCTTGGCATCTGCTTCGGCGTGCAACTCTTCGCGCAATTTCTCGGCGGCCGGGTCGAGAAGGGCCAGAAACGCGAATACGGCAAGGGCACGCTCACGGTGAAGGATTCAAGCTGCGCGCTGTTTTCAAAATTGCCGCGCTCGCTCCAGGTCTGGAATTCGCACGGCGACAAGCTCACGAAATTGCCGCGCGGCTTCAAGCCCGTCGCCGTCACGGAGAACTCGCCGTTCGCCGCCATTGAGAACCGCGCGCAGAAGCTGTTCGGCCTGCAATTCCATCCCGAAGTCGTCCACACGCCGCGCGGCCGGGAAATCATTTCCAACTTCGTCCACAAAATCTGCGGCTGCGGCAAGGGCTGGACGATGCGCAATTACGTCGAGCAGGCCGTCGCGGAAATCCGCCGGCGGGTCGGCGGCGAGAAGGTGGTTCTCGGTTTGAGCGGCGGCGTGGATTCCAGCGTCGCGGCGGCACTGCTGCACAAGGCCATCGGCGGCCAACTCACCTGCATCTTCGTCAACAACGGGCTGCTCCGAGCGCGCGAGGCGGAAACGGTCCAGGAAGTTTTCGGGCGCAACTTCAAGATGAAGCTGCAATACGAGGACGCCTCGAAATTGTTTTTGAAGGGGCTCAAGGGCGTCACCGACCCGGAGCGCAAACGCAAAATCATCGGCCGGACGTTCATTGAGGTTTTTCAGGCGGCGACCAAGCGCGCCGGCCGGGCGAAATTCCTCGCGCAAGGCACGCTCTATCCCGACGTGATTGAATCCGTGCCCATTGGCGGCAATCCGGCGGCGATGATCAAGAGCCATCACAACGTCGGCGGGCTGCCGAAGACAATGAAATTTCAACTCGTCGAGCCGTTGAAATGTCTGTTCAAGGACGAAGTCCGCCTGCTCGGCCTCGAACTGGGCCTGCCGAAGGAGATCGTTTATCGCCAGCCGTTTCCCGGGCCCGGCCTCGCCGTGCGCTGCCTCGGCGAAGTGACGCCGGAGAAATTGCAGGTGCTGCGCCGCGCCGATGCGATTGTCGTCGAGGAGATGAAGATGAGCGGGCTTTATTACAAGACGTGGCAGACGTTTGCGGTGCTGCTGCCGGTGCGCAGCGTGGGCGTGCAGGGCGACGAGCGCACCTACGATTGGACGCTCGCCATCCGCGCCGTGGAATCGCAGGACGGCATGACGGCGGACTGGGTGAAGCTGCCCTACGATCTGCTGGAAAAAATCTCACTGCGCATCACGAATGAAGTGCGCGGCTTGAATCGCGTCGTCCTCGACCTCACCAGCAAGCCGCCCGGCACGATCGAGTGGGAATAATCCTGCAAAGTGGTGGAAGCAGAGAAAGGTTGGACGCGGATATCGCAATTGACACGGATTGAATCCGCGAAATCCGCCGGCGAAACTCCTTGTTCCGGCTTTGCAATTTTCCGGGTTGGGCTACATTGCCGCCATGCAGCGGTTGAGAAAAATTTTCTGGACGGCAACAATGCTGGCGGCGCTGGCGCTCGGCGTTTATCTCGGCCTGACCGTGGCGCGCTGGAACGGCAGCGGCCTGCGCGTCGAAAACACCGCAACCATCATCCAGCAGGTGCAGACACTGTCGGACCTGGTCACGGTCAAATATGTGATGCAAAAGGTGGAGTTCGTGGATTCTCCGCCGGGCAGCACGCTGGGGCAATTCGTCCAGGGCGACAACAAGGTGCTGTTGCTGGCGCAGGGCATCGTCAAGGCGGGCATTGATTTGAAAAAAATCGCATCAGGCGATGTGGCCATTTCGGGCAAGACTCTCACCATCACCCTGCCGAGGCCGGAAATCACCGACGCCTATCTCGACGACGCGCAGACGAAGGTAATCGAGCGGACGACGGGATTTCTGCGGTCGCTGGACAAGGACCTGGAGCAGACGACGCGGCAATATGCCGTGGATGACATCCGGCGGGCGGCGCTGCAGGGCGGGATTTTGAATGACGCGAGCGAGCGGGCGCGGGCGGAACTGCGGGCGTTTTTCCAGCAGGCGGGATTCGAGACGGTGGAGTTCCGGTGAGCCAGGCCAAAGTCTGAAACAAACCGCCGGACCGTGCGCAAATTGAACACCGTGTCCTAAATTGAATCAGTGTGGATGATTTTCACCACCCGCGGGACCTGCGGCGGCTCCTCGATTTGGATGGCAATTTGCTGGCGCGGCACCGGTGGCGGGACTTTGGGGACGCGCGGTTGGAGCTGCGCCAGATAAAGCGCGGCTGTCGGCGATGCCGACGCACAGTTGCCCGATGCCGCCCGTCCGCGGGCTTCCTCCGCCTTTTTCATTGAATTGATTTTTCTGGCCATGCCGCCCTTGTCGCAAGTCGCATGCCAGAATGTCGCGGATGCCTGAAAAAAATGGGGACGGCGCGGCCGCAAAAACTTTTCTTCTCAACACGGCGGTCTTGTCCTACACTTTTCTTCAGATGAAAACACCCGGCCTCATCTGGGAAATTGCTTCCTGCAATCTTCATTTCCCCACAGGCCGTTTTCAGCGACCGCAGAACACCTCACAATTATGAAAACCTATCAACCTGCAGAACTCCGGAACTTCGCCATCGTCGGCCACGCCTCGTCCGGCAAAACCATGTTGAGCGAGGCGATGCTCATGTGCGGCGGCGTCATCAACCGCATGGGCCGCATCGCCGACGGCTCCACCGTGTCGGATTACCACGTCAGCGAAAAGACCCGGAAGATTTCCGTGTCGGCGTCGCTGCTCCACACGGAATGGATGGGGAAAAAGTTCAACATCATTGACACGCCCGGCTACCTCGATTTCATCAGCGAAGGTCTGGGCGCGCTGCGCGTCGGCGATTTCGCGCTGGTCGTCATCCACGCGCAGCACGGCCTCGGCGTCGGCACCGACCGCGTGTGGAATTATGCCACCAGCTACGGCCTCCCCAAAATGATCGTCGTCAACGCGCTCGACAAGGAGAACGTGGATTTTGACGCGGCGGTGAAAGGGGCGCAGGAGCATTTTGGACGGCATGTTTTCCCGTTGAACTACCCGGTGAATGCCGGCCCCGGCTTCAACAAGGTGCTGGACGTGCTGCGCAACGAAATCGTGACCTACGCGACCGACGGCAGCGGAAAATACACGGAGGAGCCGGCGACCGGCGAGTGGGAGGCGAAGGTCAAGGAATTGCACGGCCAGCTCATTGAGCACATCGCGGAATCCGACGACGAGCTGATGAGCAAGTTTTTTGAGCAGGGAAATTTGTCGGAGGAGGAATTCCGTGCCGGCATCCACGCGGCGGTGCAGAGGGAATTGTTCATCCCCCTGTTCGCCGCGTCGGCGGAAACCAACATCGGCGTCGCCCGGCTGATGGATTTCATCGCCAAATTCGGCTCGTCACCGGTGGACCGCAAAAACGTTCCCGCGATTGACGCCAACGGCAAGGAAACCGAAGTGTCGCTCGACAGCCCCGAGACGGCGGTCTATGTCTTCAAAACGATGTCCGAGGCGCATTTCGGCGAGCTGTCGTTTTTCCGCGTCTATTCCGGCTCGATTTCGACGGGCAAGGATTTGTTCAACAGCGACCGCAAGATCACCGAGCGCATCGGGCAGATTTACCAGCTCAACGGCCAGACGCGCGTGCCCGTCGCCACGCTGGGTGCGGGCGACATCGGCGCGGTGGTCAAGCTCAAGGACACGCACACCGGCAACACGCTGTGCACCGTCAAGCGTCCCGTTACGCTGCCCAAGGTCGTCTATCCCAAGCCAAACATCCACGCCGCGCTCATCGCCAAGATCAAGGGCGAGGAGGACAAAATCGCCTCCGGCCTCGCCGCGCTGCATCAGGAAGACCCGACGTTCCTTTACGTCGTGGATTCGGAGCTGCATCAAACCATCATTTCCGCGCAGGGCGAATTGCATCTGGAAGTCGTTGCCGACCGTTTGCGCCGCCGGCACAACGTCCACGTCGAGCTGGCCGAGCCGCGCGTGAAATACCGCGAGACCATCAAGGGCAAGGGCGATTCAAAGTATCGCCACAAGAAGCAGACCGGCGGCGCGGGACAATTCGCCGAGGTCTGGATGCGCATCGAACCCCGGCCGCGCGACGCCGGTGTGGAGTTCACCAACTCGCTCGTCGGCCAGAACGTGGACCGCAATTTCGTGCCGTCCGTCGAGAAGGGCGTGCAGCAGGCCTGCACCGAGGGCATCATCGCCGGCTGCCGCGTGACAGACGTGAAGATTGATTTTTACGACGGCAAGATGCATCCGGTGGACTCGAAGGACATCGCGTTCCAGATCGCGGGCTACTTCGCGTTCAAGGAGTCGTTCATGGCCGCTCGGCCGGTTTTGCTGGAGCCGATTGAAACGGTGGAAATCCATATCCCGGAGGATTGCATGGGCAAGGTGATGGGCGATTTGTCTTCCCGGCGCGGAAAGATCATCGGCATGGACACCGACAGCACGTTCCAGGTCATCAAGGCCAGTGTGCCGACGAAGGAACTTTACCATTATTCCAGCACGCTGCGCTCATTGACCGGCGGACGCGGCGTCCACACGGAGGAATTCAGCCACTACGAGGAAATGCCCCGCGACGCGGCGGAAAAAGTGATCGAGGAGGCGAAGAAACGGAAGGCCGCCGGGGAAATGCATTAAATCTTTGGGAGAAAAATCAAATTCTCCCGGGCTTCGATAAAATCGAACCGGTGGCGGGTCGCTCCGCCGGATCAAATCCGCCGCGCGCTCAAGGCGTCGCGGCAGCGGTGCGGTTGATGGCGGCGCAAAGCGCGTCCTTGAGCTTCGCGCGCTTGAACTTCAACTCCTCGAGTTCCTGATCGGTGCCGAACTCGGTTTCTTCTTCAATGTGGCAGATGGCGTCGTCCACTTGATGGTATTCCTCGAACATCTGGCGGAACTGGCCGTCACTCAGCCGCAGGTGGCGGATGGTTTCGCGATGTTCGGGGAATTCACTCACGAACGGATGATGTATGTCCATTGGAATTCCTCCGGTTGAAGGTTGGCAGTTGTTGAACTGTTCATTGTCCTCATGACCTGAACTTGGTTCTAACTAACCCACTTTGTCCGGTCTGGCTAGTGAAATTTTGCAAAAATGTCACAAAGTTATTCACCGGTGCAACGCCCCGTTTCCCGGCGCGACGGCGCCTACCGGCTGCCGAGCTGCTGGAGCAGTTTGGCGTGAATGCCGCCGAAGCCGCCGTTGCTGAAAACCACCACTACGTCGCCGCCGGCGGCGGTTTTCGACAGGTGCGCGACGATGGCGTCCGCATCCGGCAGATAAACCGCGTCCCTGCCGGCGGCCTTCAAATCCTGCATCAGCTTTTCGGGGTTGAGCCGCTCCTCCGGCGCGAGCTGCTCCAGCCGCGCCACCTCGGAAACAATCACCACGTCGGCATCCGCGAACGATGCGGCCAGTTCGTTTTGAAAAACATTCCGCCGCGTCGTGTTGCTGCGCGGCTCGAAGACGGCCCGGATTTTTTCACGCGGATATTTCAGGCGCAGCGCCTTCAGCGTCTCGCGGATGGCCGTCGGGTGATGGCCGAAATCGTCAATCACCGTCACGCCGCCCGCGATGCCGCGCACCTCCATCCGCCGCCGGATGCCCTTGAACGTGTCGAACGCCGACTGGATTTGCTGATTCTTCAGCCCGCAATGCTTCGCCGCCGCGACGACCGCCAGCGCGTTGCGGACATTGAATTCGCCAACCATGTTCAGGTGAAACTTGAAGCTGGGAATTTCAAACTCCGTCGCCGTCGGGCCGAAGCGCAGGTTGAACGCCCGGACCGCATTTCCTTCGCCAAGCCCGAACCGCTTGACCGGGCAGTGCGTCACATCCAGCAGCGGCGCGAGGTTCGCGTCGTCCCCGTTGCCGAGCAGCAGGCCGTTGCGCGGCACGAGCCGGATGAAATGCGAGAAGGTTTTTTTGTAGGCGGCGAGGTTTTCAAAAATGTCGGCGTGGTCGAATTCCAGGTTGTTGATGATGGCGACCTCCGGCTGGTAATGGATGAACTTGCTGCGCTTGTCGAAAAACGCCGTGTCGTATTCGTCGCCCTCGATGACGAACCACTCGCTGTCCGTGAAGCGCGCGCCCTGCGAAAAATTGTTCGGGATGCCGCCGATGAGATAGCTTGGATTCAGCCCGTTGTGCTCGAAGACCCACGCCAGGAGCGAGGTTGTGGTGGTCTTGCCGTGCGTGCCGGCGACGACGAGCGCGCGTTTGCCGCGGATGAAAAACTCCCGGAGCAGCTCCGGCAGCGAGCAGTAACGCAGCTTGTGGTCCAGCACAAACTCGGCCTCCGGATTGCCGCGCGAAATGGCGTTGCCGATGACCACAAGATCCGGCTTGTGCGCGAGGTTATGCTCCGCGTAGCCGTTCATCACCGTGATTTGCTTGGCGGCGAGGAAGGTGGACATCGGCGGATAGACATTCTGGTCGGAGCCGGTGACGGCAAAGCCCTTGTCAAACATGGCGGCGGCGGCGGACGCCATCGCCGTGCCGCCGATGCCGGTGAAATGAACGGATTTGATCTCGGATGAAAACATGGCGGGAAATTTAACCGCCAGGACGCCGCGGCACAAAGTTTTTTCCAAGAGTTGCACGATTCAACTTGACACACTTCACTGTCATGCTAAAAGCGAAACATGAACCCTTCAGATTATTTAATCAAAACCCGTCGGCACTTGTCATTTTTGGACAAGCGGAACTGCGCCTTCACCTTGACTGAACTGGCGGTGGTGATTGCAACCATTGCCGTGCTGACGGCACTGGTGCTGCCGGCACTGGCCGGGGTTGCCAACAAGGGAGGCCGCGCGCAATGCGCCAACAATCTCCGCCAGATTTATGTCGCGTCCATGATCTACGCGACCGAATACCGGGACTGGCTGCCTGTAAACCTTGTTCATCCGCAAAGCGTCAATGTTTTGAACGGCATGCACTACACACGATATGTAGCGACGTATGGAAGTCCTTATATATTCATTCCAACAAACGGAAATCAGGCTACTTACGGCTTTACGGATTTGGGACTTCTCTACCACGCCAGCCTAGCGGGTAACGGAAGCATTTTTTACTGCCCGGAGCAGTGGGGCACGGTTTTGGGTGCAAATATCTATTCGCCTTTATTGACAACCGACGGAACCGGGACTGTCAGATCTAGCTATGCATTTAATCCGCGAACGGTTGATCCAACCAATAGTAACTTTCTCCGTCTCTACCAAAAAACCAGCGATTTACCGCCGCACAAGCTGTTTGCCGTGGATTATTTTGCCGGTGGTGGTAGTGGCACGTCATTCAGTCCCAATTCCATTTCACATTTCCGCGAGCGTGGCTGGAATGTGCTTTTTACCGACGGTAGCGTGCAATTCTCACAAAATGTCCAGGCTTTCAATTTGATTCAGACATTTTCTGTGACCGAATCAAGCCAATCACAAGAACAGGAAGATTTTATCCTTAATTGCCTTGAACTGGACCATTGATTTACACCTGCCAACCACCACCGATTACCATGAAACCTACAAAACAAAATCACACTTGCCGGCGCGGAAAGTTTCAACGCATCATATCGTTGGTGGGGCTGTTGGTTTTGCTGCCCGGATTCATCACGCGTGCCGCCATGCCGGTTGAAATTCACGCCTTTCCCAATCCTGACTTTCTGCCCGCCGGGCTGGTGCAGGGCGCGGATGGCAACTTCTACGGCACGATGCATCAAACCGGCCCCGGAGGTTATGGCGCAGTTTATCAAATGACGCCGGGTGGCGCGGTCACCACCCTGTATTCTTTCAGCGGAACCTATGGCGCCGATCCGAAATCGCGCTTGATTGTGGGCGCGGACGGAAACTTCTACGGCGTCACGCAATCGGGTGGCACGAACGGTTGTGGAACGGTGTTTCAACTCACCCCGGCGGAAAGGATGGCGGGCGGTGGCAGCATTCAACGCTCGCCGTTGGGAACGTTCACCACCCTCTTCCATTACACCCTCGTCCATTTCAACGGCACTAATGGCGCTTCGCCATTTGGCGAATTGGTGCAGGGCACGGACGGCAATTTTTACGGCACGACACAATCCGGAGGCGCCGGCAGCAGCGGCACGGTCTTCCAAGTCACACCTTCCGGCGCACTGACGACGCTGGCTTCATTCACCGGCGGGAATGGTGCGGTGCCGTGGGCAGGATTGGTTCAAGGTGTGGACGGCAATTTTTACGGCACGACGCAATCCGGCGGCATCAGTAATCGGGGAACCATTTTCCAAGTCACCACGGGTGGCACGCTTACGTCCTTGGTTTCATTCAGGGGCACGAACGGCAGTTATCCGACCGGAAAATTATTACAGGGCGCGGACGGGAATTTTTACGGCACGACTTACACGGGCGGAAAAAATGGTTGCGGCACGGTGTTTCGAGTCGCGACGAACGGTGCGCTGACCACCTTGGCATCCTTCAACGGAATTAATGGCTTTGGTCCGCGGGCCGGCTTGACGCTTGGCGGGGATGGAAACATGTATGGCACCACGGTGGGCGGCGGAACTGGCGGCTACGGCACGGTATTTCAAGTCACGCCTTCGGGAACACTCAACTCGCTGGTTTCGTTCAACGGTGCAAATGGTTCTGGGCCAGATTCGCCGCTGTTGCTCGCGGCGGATGGGAATTTTTACGGCACGACCGAATCCAGCATTCCCGGTGGCAATGGCACCGTCTTCAAACTGTCCCCAAATGGCACACTGACGACACTGGCGTATTTGAACAGCATCGAAGGCGCCAATCCCCATGCCGGGTTGCTGCTCGGAACCGATGGAAATTATTACGGAACAACAGAGTATGGCGGCACGAACAACTGCGGAACGGTCTTCCAATTGACGTCCGCAGGAACGATCAATACCCTGGCTGCCTTCAATTTCACCAACGGCGCCTACCCGGTGGCCGGCCTGGCGCTGGGTTCCAACGGTGTTTTCTATGGCATGACCTGCGACGGCGGCGCGGGCAACCTTGGAACGATTTTCAGTCTGGCACCGGGTGGTGCGCTGACGACGTTGGTTTCATTCAACAGCACAAACGGCTCATATCCCGCGGGCGGACTGGTCTTGGGAACGAACGGCCTTTTTTACGGCACCACATTCCGGGGCGGGTCGAACGATTGCGGCACGGTGTTTCAGGTGACTACGAATGGCGTCCTCACATCCCTGATATCATTTAATTTTTCCGATGCGAATGGTTTCTATCCGCCGGACGGGTTGACGCCTGGATGGGACGGGTATCTGTATGGAGTAAATTACAGTGGTGGGGCGTCTTCCTATGGAACGGCATTCAAAATGTCATACGCGGGAGTTGTTTCAAGCGTTAATGGTTTAAACAGCGTGAACGGAAATCCGGTGGCGAGATTGACGTCAGGCTGGAATTTGCAGTTGTATGGTTCGTCTGCCTCATCAGCCGGAGGCATATTCGATATCCAATATTTGTCCTTCAACACCGCGTCCACGCTTTACACATTCAGTGGAACGGATGGCAGCAGTCCGACGGCAGCTTTGGTGCAGGGATCCGATGGAAACTTTTATGGCACCACGGAATACGGCGGCACGGGCGGATGCGGCACGATGTTTCAAATCACTCCGGTGGGCGCGTTCACCAGCCTGTTTTCGTTCGGCATCAACGGCACCAATAACGGCGCCAGCCCGGATGGGGAATTGGTGCAGGGCGCGAATGGCAATTTCTATGGCACGACATCGAGCGGCGGGAGCGCTGGCGGCGGGAATATATTTTTATTGATGACCAACAGCTCATCAATCGCGCCCGTCGTCATTTTTCAACCCACCAACGAAACGATTCTTGTGGGCGTCACGGCGGCCTTCACCGTGCTGGCCGGCGGCGATCTCCCGTTGAGCTATCAATGGCAGTTGAACGGAACCAACCTGGATGGGGCAACCAGCGCGAACCTGATACTGAACAATGTCCAACCGGCACAGGCGGGGAATTATTCGGTGGTGGTGACCAACGCGGCCGGCTTGATGATCAGCTCGAATGCCGTGCTGGTGGTTCAGGATGCGTCGCCGGCAATCACCTTTCAACCTGCGCCCCAGGCGGTGGCGACGGGTGGCACGGCAATATTCAACGTGCAGGTTGCGGGTTCGCTGCCGTTTTATTTTCAATGGAGTTGCAACGGCACGAATCTGGTTGGAGCCACCAATGCGTCGCTGATGCTGAATAATATTCAACCGGCGCAGGCGGGGAATTATTCGGTGGTGGTGACAAATCTGCAGGGTTCGGCGGTCAGTTCCAACGCGTTGCTGGCGGTTTATACGGTTCCGGCATTCATTGCAGCGTCGCCGATGAGTCAGGAGGCGCCCATTGGCAGCACCGTTGAATTGGCGGTGGCTGCTGGCGGAACATTGCCGCTGACTTACCAGTGGAGTTGCAACGGGACGAACCTGGTCGGGGCGACAAATGTTTCGCTGACATTGACCAATGTCCAATCAAGCCAGGCTGGCACCTATGCGGTGGCGGTGACGAATGTGTATGGATCGGCAATCAGTTCCAATGCGATGTTGCTGGTGGCGATTCCGAGTGTGCCGGACACCTTCAATCCGGGTGCGAATGGCAATGTTTATTGCGTGGCGGCGCAGACCGACGGAAAGATTGTGGTCGGTGGCAGCTTTACCACACTGGGTGGCCAGAGCCGTGCGTATATCGGACGGCTCAACGCCGACGGCACGCTGGATACCAGCTTCAACCCCGGAGCAGGCTCAACGGTTTATTCGCTGGCGGTGCAGACAGATGGCAAGATTGTTGTGGGTGGCGTTTTCTCCACGCTGGGTGGTCAGAGCCATGCGTATCTCGGCCGGCTTAACACCGACGGCACGCTGGACACCAATTTCGTTGGCGGATCAAGCGGAACGGTTTATTCGCTCGCACTACAGGCTGATGGAAAGATTTTGGTGGGTGGTTCACCGCTTATCCGCCGGCTCAATTCCGATGGCACGTTGGACTTTTCTTATTCCGTGACCTCCGGATCGGTGTATTCGCTCGCATTGCAGGCCGACGGAAAGATTTTGGTGGGTGGCACTTTCACCCGGATGGGTGGCCAGAATCATGTGCGTATTGGCCGGCTCAACGCCGACGGCACACTGGACACCGGCTTCAATCCCGGAGCAAGCAACACGGTGTATTCGGTGGCAGTGCAGGCGGATGGAAAGATTCTGCTGGGTGGCACATTCTCCATGTTGAACGGCTCGAGTTGCACGAACATCGGCCGGCTCAATGCCGACGGCACGCTGGACGTCAGTTTTAATTCCGGAGCAACTAATCGTTCGGGTCAGACGTGTTATGTGTATTCGCTCGCGCTGGAGGCGGACGGCGGGATTCTGGTGGGCGGGGCTTTCACTTCGCTGGGCGGCCAAAGCTGCACAAATATTGGACGACTCAATTCCGATGGCACACTGGACGGCAATTTTTATTCCGGAGCAAACGGCACGGTGTATTCGGTGGCCGTGCAATCGGATGGCAAGGTTTTGGGTGGTGGCGCTTTCGCCACGCTGGGCGGTCAGAGCCGTTCATATCTCGGGCGCCTGACTCCCACGATCCCGGCTCCGCAAAGTCTGACATTCGATGGCTCAACCATTAACTGGCAGCGGGGTGGGAGCTGTCCGGAAGTCTGGGGAACATCCTTCGACGCCGCGACCAACGGCACAATTTGGACGGCGCTGGGAGCCGGCACCCGCGTGGCGGGCGGCTGGCAGTTGACCGGGCTGGCCTGGCCCACGAATGCCAGCTTGCGGGCGCGGGGGTTTGTCGCCGGTGGACAATATGGCGGGTCCACTTGGGATGTCCAAACGTTGAGTGGCCCGCCCATCATCACCAACCAGCCGGTGAACCAGACCGTGTTGGCGGGTGGCACGGCGACGTTCACGATCCTGGCAGACGGCGCGCCGACGTTGGGTTATCAATGGAATTTCAACGGGACGAATCTAGCCGGGGCAAACAATGCTACCTTGACCATCTCCAATGTTCAATCCTGCCAAGCGGGCAATTACGCAGTGCTGGTGACCAATAACTTCGGTTCCGTCGTCAGTTCCAATGCAATCTTGACGGTTCCAACAATGGATCATCTGACTTGGAATCCGATTCCGTCACCGCAATTTGTCAGCGCGCCAATGGCCGTTTCGCTCCAGGCACGCGACGCCGCCAATGGCCTGTTCACCAATTTCAACGGCAGCGTTTCGTTGGGGTCCACCAACGGGGTGGCCGTCACTCCGCCGGTTTCGGGCAATTTCGTGCAGGGGGTGTGGACGGGTGCCGTGGTGATTGCACAGCCGGTGACAAATCTGGTCTTGCAGGCGGCTGACGGGTTGGGACACATCGGACTGGCAAATGCCATCAATGTGGTCAGCCTGCCGCCGTTGACGACAACATTTTCGGGCAACGCGTTCTTCATCTTCTGGCCGACCAACCCGGCGGGCTTTGTTTTGGAAACCTCACCGGACTTGTCTCCGGGAAGCTGGGTGCCCGTGACCGCGATTCCCATTCCGACCAACGATCAATACTACCAGCCCATCCAACCGTCGGGCACAAACGCCTTCTATCGCCTGCGGTTCTCCGGCTACTGACCCGCGCGTTGGTATCGCATTGTGTTTCAATAGTCCGCCATCTTCCGGCTGCCGGGGTGCGAAGTTTTTTGAAACCAAAAAACATTTGCGCCGTCTGATTTGCTTTCAAGCGATGAAAATGGCAGAACTGCGCGCATTCACATCATGAAGGCAACCGTCCCTTCAGCCCGGTCGTCTTTTTGGATTTTTCAATCCAAACTGACGAGGCTCGCGCCGTTGTTGCTCGGACTTTTTCTCGCCGGATGCAAATCAACCCTCGCGCCAGCGCCCCCTGCCCAACCCGCGCCAATCTTCGCCACCCCGACGAACGCCGTTTTCCCCCAGGATTTTGCCAACGTTGACGTTCAACATGACCGCACGGCCTACCAATCGGATTTCTCCACCGACGCCCATCGCACGCTCCCGATGCTGTTCATCATCGGCGATTCGACGGTTCACAATTCAAGTGGCGGCAGGGTCGGCTGGGGCGACATCATCGGGAAATATTTCGACACGAACAAAATCCGTGTCGAAAACCACGCGCTGGCCGGGCGCAGCAGCCGCACTTTCATTACGCAAGGCTGGTGGAATCTCGTTCTTGCGACGTCGCGGCCCGGCGATTTTGTCTTGATCCAGCTCGGCCACAACGACGGCGGACCGCTCGACGACACGAATCGCGCGCGCGGTTCGATTCCCGGCATCGGCGACGAGACAAGGGAAATTTACAATCCGGTCATGCACAAGCCGGAGGTCGTCCACACTTACGGCTGGTATCTGCGCAAATACATTTCCGACGCGCGCGCGAAAGGCATGACGCCCATCGTCTGCTCGCCGGTTCCGCATGTGCCGAAGCAGGCGGTCAAGGCGGGCGACGTGGAGCCGAGCAATTATGTCCTTTGGACCGGCGAAGTTGCCACCAATGAGAACGCGCCGTTCATCCACCTGAACCGGATTGTGATGGGCCGTTACGCCGGGATGACACCGGAGCAGATCAAGCTGAAATACTTCACGCCCGCCGACAACACGCACACAAATCCGACGGGCGCGGTGCTGAACGCCGCCTCGGTCATCGAGGGCCTGCGCGGGCTTGTAAATTGTCCATTGCAAAACGATCTGGCATTGCCACAATCTTGAAATTTATGATCAACACTATGTTTCCGAAATGTTTTGGTGCGGTTCTTTTCCTCTGCGCCATCGCGCTCGCGCCGTGCGCCCGCGCGGAGGTGCGCCTCGCCAGCCCGTTCACCAGCCACATGGTTTTGCAACGCGACATGAAGGTGCCGGTCTGGGGCACGGCGGACGCCGGCGAAACCGTGACCGTGGAATTCGCCGGGCAGAAAATTTCCGCGCAGGCCGATGCCAACGGCAACTGGCGCGCGGATCTCAAGCCGTTGGAAGTTTCGGCGGAGAGCCGCACGCTCACCGTCACCGGTTCGCACACGGCGCAACCGATCACGCTCGACGACGTGCTGGTCGGCGAAGTGTGGCTGGCGTCTGGCCAGTCGAACATGGATTTCAGCATGTCGAAAAAGGTGAAGTATTTTGCGGGCGTGACCAATGAGGATGTGGAGATCGCCGCCGCGAATTATCCGCTCATCCGCATGTTCATCGGCGATGCGTCCAAGGCTTACGCGCCGCAAATGTGCGTCACCGGCGCATGGAAGGTTTGCACCCCGGAGACGGCCCCGGCGTTTTGCGCCGTCGGCTATTTTTTCGCGCGCGATTTGCAGAGGGAAATCAAGGTGCCCGTCGGCATCATCGCCGAGGCATTTGGCGCGAGCACGGCGGAGTCGTGGATTGACCGCGAAACCATGGCCAACGATCCGCAGTTGAAACCGATGCTCGACCGGTTTGACGCGGCGGTGGAGAGCTTCCGCACCAACCGCCCGGCCGTGGTCGCCCCGCCGCGTTCCGAAGACGTGAATGCCACGAACGAAGTCGTCGCCGCCACCAATGCGCCCGCCGCCGGCACGAACGCGGCCGCGCGTGGCAGCCGCCGTCGCGGCCCCAGCGGCCCGCGCGACCCCGTGCAGGACCAGCACAACGCCACCGTCCTCTTCAACGGCATGATCCACCCGGTCATTCCTTTTGCGATTCGCGGCGTCATCTGGTATCAGGGCGAATCCATCATTGACGCGAACAAGGGCGGCATCGCGCTTTATCCGCACGTGCAGGCGGCGCTCATCCGCGACTGGCGCGCGCTTTGGGGCGAAGGTGATTTTCCGTTTTACATCGTTCAACTCCCCGGGCAGGAAGCGGCGAGCAACAGCCCGTGGGTCCGCGAAGCCCAGGCCACGGTGCTCTCACTGCCGAACACCGGCATGGCTGTCATCACCGACATCGGCGAGGCGCACAACGTCCATCCGAAAAACAAGCAGGACGTGGGCGATCGCCTCTCGCGCATCGCGCTGGCAAACGTTTATGGCCTCAAAATGGAATTCTCCGGGCCGGCCTATGAATCCATGCAGGTCGAGGGCGGCGCGATCCGCGTGAAGTTCTCGCACCTCGGCGGAGGGCTTGTTGCCAGGGGCGGCGAACCGCTCAAGTGGTTTGAAATCGCGGGCGCGGACAAGAAATTTGTTCCTGCCGTGGCGAAGATTGACGGCGACACGGTGGTGGTGAGCAGCCCCGACGTGGCCGCGCCGGTCGCGGTGCGCTACGCATGGGTGAATTTCCCCGACGGCTGCAACCTGTTCAACGCCGCCGGCCTGCCCGCCGCCCAGTTCCGAACCGACAACTGGTAAAATTATGAAAATTACATCGAATCTCAAACCGCTGGCCGTCATCGCGCTGGCTGCTGGCTGCCTGATTTCCCCCCGCGTTCTGGCGGCGGAAACAACTGTTGCGGCAACTGCGGTTTCATTTTCCGTCACCAACAGCGGGACGGCACCGCTCTCTTACCAATGGAATTTCGATACAAATTCGGTTTCCAGCAGCACAAAGACAAATTCCTCGCCGACCGAGTGGATTGACGCCGACACCGGCCACCGCGTCGTGCAGCTTTCGACCGAGCCGGGCAGCGAGAGCCTGTATTTCAACTTGAACCCGTTCACGCCCGACGGAAAAAAAATGGTCATCACCACGCCCAGCGGCATTTCGATGATTGACCTGCAAAGCCACGCGGTCGAAAAAATCGTCGAGGGCCGAGTCCACATCATCATGGTCGGCCACAAGACCGGACAGATTTATTACGTCCTGAATCGAATCGAAAACGGCGTCACCAACCACTTCGTCTGCGCAACCGACCCGAAAACGAAGGTCACCCATGAAATTCTCAAGCTGGCGCGCGGCCAGTCCGTGGACACGGTCAACGCCAACGAAACGCTCCTGTGCGGCACTTTTACCGAGCGCACGGACTGGGGAACGAATGAATTTTTTGACGGCGGCCCGAACCGTTTGAACGACATTCAGTTCGCCGACGAACAGCGCGGCAAGAAAGGCACGATGATGGAGCAGCGCCTCGCCAAACGTTATCCCATGGAGCTGTTCTTCTACAACATTGCGACCGGCAAGACCAAAAAAGTCAACCGCTGCGACGACTGGCTCGGCCATCTCCAATTTTCGCCGACCGATCCGAACCTGCTGATGTTCTGCCACGAGGGACCCTGGCACAAGGTGGACCGCATCTGGACGATTCACACCGACGGCTCGCATTTGAAACTGATCCACCAGCGGACGATGACGATGGAGATTGCCGGCCACGAATTCTGGAGCGCCGACGGCAAGACGATCTGGTATGACCTGCAGACGCCGCGCGGCCAGGATTTCTGGGTGGCGGGCTACGGCGTCACCAACGGCGCGCGGACGTGGTATCATTTGCAGCGCAACGAATGGGGCGTGCATTTCAACGTCTCGCCCGACAACACGCTCTTCTCCAGCGACGGCGGCGACGACAAAATGGTCGCCCATGCGCCGGACGGCAAATGGCTGTATCTGTTTTACCCGGAGCTGTTGCCCGACCAGTCCGACGGGAAGGTGGACACCAAAAAACTGATCAAGCCCGGCGTGTTCCACTCCGAAAAACTGGTCAACATGAGCAGACACGACTACGCGCTGGAGCCGAACGGCATGTTTTCGCCGGACATGAAATGGCTCATCTTCCGCTCCAACATGAGCGGCGCGAACCAGGCCTATGCCGTGGAATTGAAACGCGCGGACGGCAAACCCGGCAATCAGGACAGCACGAACCAGTCGTTTTACTGATTTGCGCCCGTTACCCCGCAGCACTCAGCGGACTGCCCGCCCTGCCGACAATAGCCCAGCCTTTCAAGGCTGGGTTGGCGGAGGCGTGAAATAAAAAGTCCCGGCAGGGACGAAAGAACCAATCTGCCGTCCCTGGCGGGACTTGGGAATTTTGACGTGCGCAAACCCACGGCTAAAGCCGTGGGCTATTTTCAGAAAACGGATAGGGTGCGCCGGGCCGGCGAAACTATTTCATCTTTTCGACGACAAGCGTTTCGATCATTTTTGGCGGGGCCGTGGCAGCACTTTGGATTTATTGGTGGACAGGCGTTCGTAAAAATGAGCAAGCTGTTCCATTCTTTGGTTTGTCAGAGCATAATATTGATCATTGGTAACAACATATTTCATCGTCATGCCGTTTGGCAGCCCCGGTGGTCGTTTATCCAAAGCAACCACGCCTGTTAGAACTGGCGCGAGGGCCAAATGGCGACCCCCGACGTCAATTTGTTGCACACTCAAACGGGCGACTACGGCCGGATATGTGTCTTCGGACGATTTGCCATTCTCCAATGGCTCAAGATGATAGAGCACGGCAGTCAACGGGAAGGTGATTCCATTACAATTTGTGGTTTCAAGAACCTTGTATGAAAATTCAACAAACCCATTTTTATACGGTTCAGGCCATTCCGTGGTCGTGCCGTCGGATAGAAATATTGTTCCGTTGTTTGTAATAATCAATTCTGACAAAAACTGCCGTTCGGGCTCAATGTAGGTTGCCCTGAATCCGCCCGAATTCTTGGGATTGTTGAAAAGTTCACGTTCAAAGATTAAATGGATTTGATTCGAGCCAACCAGTGGTAACTCTGGTGATGGACAAAGAGTCAGCCAAGGCAGAAACAATTCCCGTTGTTCTTCTTTTGGAAATGTGTCTGAAGTGACAAACGCCGAAGGGCTCCAATTTTTTGGTTTGGTCTCATTTGTCATGGATTGGAAAGTCATTATCTCCCTCATGCCATCTGGAATCCGCTTGTCATCTATCATCGTGACCATGTGTCCGCTGGGAGCCGGGAATCCCGGAGGATCAGTGTGGTGCAGGTAAGTGAATTGAATCCACCATACGCCGTTGCTATACGAAAACAAAACTTTGCCATCTGACTTAAAGACGTTATTTGTATCCAAGGGGTTTTGATGCCCCTCGGTTGAAACCAATCCCTCGGCAATAAATGGCGGGATGTTGCCATTTGGTTGCGGTGATTGTTCTTCAGCAGATTTGTTTGCAAGTGCCAGTGTTACCACCGCTCCGCCCAATAATGCGGTTACACCTACATAAAACACGAATTTTAGTTTCATCCACGTCATCATTTTCATAGTTCCATTCACAAGGGTTGTAATTGCTGTCGTCACCGCCGCGCCTTTCGCCGCTGCCACCGCCGCCGCCAATCCGGTTGGCGCGATTTGAATGGAGTTGACGGAAATGGCGCCGGTGATGGCGTCCGCCGTGGAATCCACGCCGCGTTGGGTGAACAGTTTCCGCAGCTTGTCCAGCGCGCGGTTCACCCGCACCCGCGCGCCGTCCTCGCTCACGCCCAGCGCCGCCCCCACTTCCGCCAGCGTCTTGTTCTCAAAAAACCGGAGCAACACCGCGTCGCGGTCGCGCGCGTTCAATTTGTCCAGCGCCGCCTCCAGCACGGGCGCAATCTGTTTCCAGATTTCCTGTTGCGACGAGGCGTCGCAGCCGCTGTCCGAAAGGGATTGCATGTAGGCCTCCTGTTCGCGTTGCTGCCGGCGGCGGCGTTGTTTCAGGGCGTCGGCGGCGGCGAATTGCGTGGCGCGGTAGAGCCAGCCGGTCAGCACGGTGCCCGCGCCGAGGGTCCTAGCCTTGCGGGCGAGGATGATGAACACCGCCTGCGCCACGTCCCCGGCCAGTTGGGCGTCGCCGGTGCGCCGCACGGCGGAGGAATAGACAAAATCCAGATGCCGCGCCACAAGCTGGGCGAAGGCCGGCTCGGACTGGCTGGCGGCGTATTCGCGCACCAGCGTCATGTCGTCAGGCTGCATTCATCTATTACATGGCCGTCGAAACGGAAAAGCGAACAAAGTTTTTGATGGAAACCGCCAAGAACGCGAAGAAAATTTACGGGCCGGTCACGGCTTGTTCATCCACCACAGGATCAGACCCAGCAGCGCCAGAACCATGACCACTCCGAAACCGGCGAGGATAAAAACCTGGGTGCGCTCCGAGAAGCGGTGATGCCGTTTGTGGTGCGGCTTGTGGCTCATGTCGCGCATCATTTGGCAAACCGCCGCACAAGGCAAGCGGTTTTATTTGAACAGCCACGCCAGCAGCGGCGCGACGGCGAGCGCCGGCAGGAAGTTTGCCAGCTCCACCCGGCGCACTTCAAAAATCACCAGCGTGACGGCGCAGGCAACCAGACCGGCGGTGGCGTTGACGGAATCCACCAGATGCCGTTGCTCCAAAAATGACCGCGCGTAGAGATGACAGGCCAGACTGATGGCATTGAGCAGCGCGAAAACCGGGATGGCGGACAACGCCGCCGGCCAGCGGAACATTTTCACAAAGCTCGCCGTCGCCAGCCCGTCCATCACGCCCTTGACGGCGAGCAGGCAAAAATAGCCGGACAATCCGTCCGCCACCGCGCCCAGCACGCCGAGCGGCGCGGCCCAGAACAAAATCGTGCAGGCGCAGAAGCCGTCGGCCATTTTGCGGGACGAATCGGTTTCCGCGGACGCCAGCAGGCGGCTGGCGTGACGGCCGAGGTGGTTGGACATTTTTTGCAGGCCCAGCAGCTTGCCAAGCAGGCTGCCCAGCACGATGGCGAGCACGGCGAGAAAAAGCTGCTTCAGGCACGACAGGAATGTTCCGTTGACGCCCAGCCAGACGAGGCGCAGCGCAAAGAAAACGGTGGCCACGCCGAGGGCGTTCCTGCAAAAAATTTGAGATCGGGCGGTAAGCGGCGCGCGGCGCGCGACGCCGAACAAACCGCCGAGCAAGATGCCGAGGGCGTTGAGAAATGCGCCTGTCATGCGCTGACTCAACCATTGTCCGGCCCAAGAGCCAAGCCGGAAATTTTTTGCGCCCGCGCGCAAAGCCTGTTACTCAAGGGTGATGGCCGAAACAAAAACCAGCTCCCGCAGCCCGTGGCTTTGGATTCCGACGCTTTACCTGGTGGAAGGATTGCCGTATGCGCTGGCGATGTCGGTGTCGGTGGTGCTTTACAAAAATCTCGGCATCGGCAACAGGGAAATCGGGATTTACACAAGCTGGCTGTATTTGCCGTGGGTCATCAAATCGCTGTGGAGCCCGGTGGTCGAAAAACTCCGCACGCGCCGGTTGTGGATTTGGGCGGCACAGATGTTCATGGGAGCCATTCTCGCCGCCGTCACGCTGGCAATTCCCGCGCCGCATTTTTTCCAGCTCACGCTGGCATTTTTCTGGCTGCTGGCGTTCAGCTCGGCGACGCACGACATCGCGGCGGACGGTTTTTACATGCTTGCAACGTCGGAACGTGAGCAGTCGTTCTTCAACGGCATCCGCAGCACGTTCTACCGCATGGCGACGATTCTGGCGCAGGGCGCGCTGGTCATATTCGCCGGCGAATTGCAGAAGCGCACCGGCAGTTTCATCACCGCCTGGTCAACGGCGCTGGCGCTGGTTGCGGGAACCATTTTTACGCTGGGAATCTATCATCGCGCCGCCCTGCCGAAGCCGGAAGAGGACCGGCCCGGCTCGCCGGGAAATTTTTCCGGCAATTTTCTGGAAACATTCGCGGGGTTTTTTCGGAAGCCAAAAATTGTGGCGCTGCTCGCGTTTCTGCTGCTCTACCGCCTGGGCGAGGCGCAACTCGTGAAAATGGCGCAGCCGTTCCTGCTCGATTCGCGCTCCGCCGGCGGGCTTGGCCTCGACGACACGCAAATGGGCCTCATTTACGGCACGATTGGCGTCGGCGCGCTGATGCTGGGCGGAATTCTTGGCGGCTTTGTCGTCGCACGAAACGGCTTGAAGTTCTGGCTCTGGCCGATGCTGCTGGCGATTCATCTGCCGGACGCGGTGTTCATCTGGCTGGCTTACACGCAGCCGGAAAATTTGTTTGCGATTGGCGCGGGCGTGGCGGTCGAGCAATTCGGCTACGGGTTCGGCTTCACGGCGTTCATGCTTTACATGATCTACATCGTGCGCGGCGAACACCGCACGGCGCACTACGCGATTTGCTCCAGTTTCATGGCGCTGGGCATGATGCTGCCGGGACGCTGGAGCGGTCAGTTGCAGGAAATGCTTGGCTACCCGCACTTTTTCGTCTGGGTGATTCTGGCAACGATTCCGAGCTTCATTGTCGTGCTGTTTCTGCCGCTGGACGCGGAATTCGGCAAACGCAACGGAAAATGATTTGTTTGAACGCGCCGGATTCCCCAGAATCCAAGCTTGCAATGAATTCAACCTGTTTCAACCGGCTGTGCCGCCTCTGGCTCGCGCTGGCGACCATGGCCGTTTCACTGGGCGCGGATGCGCAATCCGCCTTCACCAACAATCCGCCGCGCGTCCTCCCGCGCCGCGCGAGCATCATCCTGGTGGTTGCCAACGGCCTCGGCTATGGCGATTTGAGCTGCTACGGCCAGACCAATTTCCAGACGCCGAACCTTGACAAGCTCGCCGCCGAGGGCATCCGCTTCACGAATTATCAGGCCGGCGCCGCGGCGGATTCGCCGGCATTCGCGACGCTGGTGCTGGGAAAAGATTCCGGCCATCTGCGGCAGCGGGCGGACGCGGACATTCCGCTGGCGGCGGATGAAATCACCGTCGCGCAGATGCTGCGCCAGTCCGGCTATCGCACCGGCCTGATTGGCGAATGGAACTTGGGCGATGAGAATTCCAGCGGCGCGCCGTGGAAAAAAGGCTTCGAGGAATTCGCCGGCTATCTTAACGCCAGCGACGCGGCGAATGTTTACGCCGACTACATGTTCCGCTGCACGCCGGCGTCTTCCTACGACAAAACCAGCGGCAAATGGGTTGATTGGGATCCGGCCAAGCAAGGGCCGTCCACCGGCGGCCGGGAAATGATTTACGCGAACACACGGGGCCGGAACCAATACATCCCCGACCTGTTCACCAAGGCCGCGTTGAATTTTGTGAAGCTCAACCAGCCCGACCCGTTCAACCATTACCAGCCGTTTTTCCTGCTGGTGAATTATAAAATCCCCGGCGACGGCAAAAGCCTGGTGCCGACCGACGCGCCGTTTTCGGAGGAGCCGTGGCCGCAGCCGGCCCGGAACAAGGCCGCGATGATTGCGCGGCTCGACGGCTATGTCGGCCAATTGACGGAGCAGTTGCAAAAGCTCGGCATGACCAACAACGTGGCGATCTTCTTCACCAGCACGACGGTGCCGGACAAAACCGGCGCGGTGAACCCCGTTTTCTTTCACAGCGTCACTTCCACCAACGACGCGCGCGTGCCGATGATTATCCGCTGGCCACGAGCCGTTCCGGCCGGAGTCGTCAGCGGCTTCAAATGGTCGGCGCAGGATTTTCTGCCGACGGCGGCGCAAATCGCATTCACGAAACCTCCGGAAGGCGCCAGCACCAATTCAGTGGTGCCCGCGCTGCTGGGGCGGACCAAATAACAAAATCATTTCTGCCCGGCGGAAACCGGCGTGCTGAAATTGCGCTCACGCTCGACCTTTTTGGCGGCGAAGCTCACCCACGCGACCGCCAGCACGATGCCGAGCAGCACCGCCGCCAGCGCAAACCACGGCCATTGGTAACGGCGCGGATTCTTGTTTTCATCGTCCATGCGGATGGATCATAAATCCTAAATCCAAAGTCCAAAGCCCAAAAAATGTCCCCGAAACGAATCCCGCTGATTGAGGCGACGGGCGGGGTGAATCCTCCATCGAAAACTCGACCGGCGGAAAATTTCAGCTACATTGTGCGCTGCTGTTTCATGCACGATCAGGAATCACCAGAAAATCTGCCCGACGAGCCGGCGGCCCAACCCGCCGACGATGGCGCCTATGCCGTCCTGCGGAACGCGGATTTTTCCCGCTATCTCATCGGGCGCTTCGTGGCGTCGCTCGGCCAGCAAATGCTCGTCGTGGCGATTGACTGGGAGCTTTACCAGCGGACGCACTCGGCGCTGTCGCTGGCGTTCGTCGGACTGTCGCTGATGGTTCCGATGATCCTTTGCACGATTCCCGCCGGGCATTTCGCCGACACGTTCAGCCGAAAAAAAATCATCCTCGTCTCAACCCTCATTCTGGCGGCGGCTAGCGGCGGCCTCACCTTGATTTCCTATTTCGCCGCGCCGGTGTTCTGGATTTACATCTGCCTGTTTGTCCTGGGCGCGGCCCGGACGTTTTTGTGGCCGGCCAGCGCGGCGTTCGTGACCGGCCTCGTGCCGCTGAAGCAGTTCCCGCGCGCGGTCACGTTCAACAGCGGTGCGTTTCAATTTTCGTCCGTCATCGGCCCGACGGCGTTTGGCGCGGTCATCGCCATGACGCCGAACGCGGAGGCGCATGGGACGGCCTGGTCTGTTTATGCGCTGAACGCCCTGGCTTCGATCGCCTGTTTCGCACTCGTCGTGCCGATCAAGCATATCCACAAAGCCAAACCCGCCGAACCGGTTTCAATCAAGAATCTGGTCGAGGGCTTCCGGTTTGTTTATCAGAACAAAATCATCCTCGGCATCATCACGCTGGATTTGTTCGCCGTGCTGCTGGGCGGCACGGTGACGATCCTGCCGATTTACGCGCAGAACATTTTCCACGTCGGCGCGGGCGGATTCGGCTGGCTGCGCAACGCCATGCCCATCGGCGCGGTCGTTTGCATGGTCATCATCGCGCACCGTCCGCCGCTGCAAAAAGCCGGACGCGCCATGCTTTTGTCCGTCGCGATTTTCGGCGTGGCGACAATCCTGTTCGGCGTCGCCAACAAAAATTGCTTCGGCGGCTGGCTGGCGCTGCCGGGCGCGTTTTGGTTCTGGTTTTCGTTCGGGATGCTGGCGCTGGCGGGCGCGGTGGACAATGTGAGCGTCGTCGTGCGACAGACGCTGGTGCAAATCCTGACGCCGGACGAAAAGCGCGGGCGCGTCTCGGCGGTCAACAGCCTGTTCATCGGCACGTCGAACGAGCTGGGCGGCTTCCGGTCGGGCATCGTGGCGTATATGTTCACGGTGCCGAC
>Ga0181519_10000052_pt1 | contig 106559 bp, 90 predicted proteins | sample PEATcosm2014_Bin_26_FD_121102 | JGI IMG/M metagenome (GOLD analysis project Ga0181519, IMG submission 121102) | Peatland microbial communities from MTU Mesocosm Facility, Houghton, MI, USA - PEATcosm2014_Bin02_10_metaG | ecosystem: Environmental > Terrestrial > Soil > Wetlands > Peat | place...
CCGGACCCCGGCCGCATTCATCGCGTCAAGCAAGGTCAGCGACTTGGTGACATTGTTCTCGAAATACAGGCCCGGCTTCACCATCGACTCGCCGACATAGGCGAAGGCGGCGAAATGCATGACCGCTTCGATGTCGTACCGGTCGAAAGTGGCGAGGAGCCGCGCGCGGTCGCCGATATCGCCCTCGACGAACGGGCCCCATTGCACCGCCCAGTAATTGCCGTAGACCAGATTGTCGTATGTCACCGGGCGATAGCCGGCTTCGGCCAGGGCTTTGGCGGCGTGGCTGCCGATATAACCGGCGCCACCGGTGACCAGGATGTTCTTCATGGGCAACCTGCTCTGCGCTGATGCCGGCTCAAGCGCCGACCGGACCCATAACGGGGTGCTCCACAAATTTCTTCCCTGCACCCGCCGCGGTTTGCGAGATTTTCCCGGGCGATCTCACTCTTTATCGGATTCCGCGTGCCGGTTCGGCGTAACTTCGCCCACCAGCCCGCGCCGCAAACCGCGGAGCACGGCCGGAATCCGCGCTTTTTCTCGGGAATTGCGATGATTGCGCCGAAGCCCCGCGTCGATTGCATTGCCCCATGCCTGAATTGCATAGAGGAAGACGCCCGAGCCGGCCGGAATTAACTTGCATCCTGAGGCGTTGTGCCTGTGGAGAGTGGGAGCCTGTGAATCAATCCCGCTGCGGCTCGCCAGGTACGGCCTGACAGGAACCAACCAGCGGAGCGGTTTCATCGAGGCCTGTGCCAAACGAACAAGAAGCCGGCGAATGGAGCAGATTTATCGAGGTCCAGTCGGCCGAATGGCCGGTGCGGAACTAACTCCTGGGCCCGACCACGGGCAATCTTGACGAGAGGGTATCTGATGCGCATTGCGGTGATCGGGACGGGTTACGTCGGGCTGGTGTCGGGCGCGTGCTTTTCCGAATTCGGGACCGCCGTCGTCTGCGTCGATAAGGCGGTCGACAAGATCGAGCGGCTCAATCGCGGCGAGATGCCGATCTTCGAACCGGGGCTCGACCAGCTGGTCGCCAACAATGTCCGCGCCGGCAGGCTGTCCTTTTCGACCGAGCTCGTGCCGGCGGTGGCCGGGGCCGACGCCGTGTTCATCGCCGTCGGCACGCCATCGCGCCGCGGCGACGGCCATGCCGACCTCTCCTATGTCTTCGCCGCAGCCGAAGAGATCGCCCGCGCCATCACCGGGTATACGGTGGTGGTGACGAAATCCACGGTGCCGGTCGGCACCGGCCGCAAGGTCGCGGAAGTGATTGCCAAGACACGGCCCGACCTTCAGCTCGGCGAGGATTTCGACGTCGTGTCGAACCCGGAATTCCTGCGCGAAGGCTCGGCCATCGGCGATTTCATGCGGCCGGACCGCGTGGTCATCGGCACCACGCCCGACGCCGAACGCGCGCGCGGGATTCTGCGCGAACTCTATCGGCCGCTCTATCTGCTCGAGACGCCGGTGCTGTTCACCGGCATCGAGACGGCGGAGCTGATCAAATATGCCGCGAACAGCTTCCTCGCGACCAAGATCACCTTCATCAACGAAGTCGCCAATCTGTGCGAAGCCGTCGGCGCCGACGTCCAGGACGTCGCCAAGGGCATCGGCCTCGACGGCCGCATCGGCAAGAAGTTCCTGCACGCCGGACCGGGCTATGGCGGCTCCTGCTTCCCCAAGGATTGCCTGGCCCTGGTCAAGACCGCGCATGACGCCGGCGCGCCGATCTCGATCGTCGAGACCGTGGTCAAGGTCAACGATGCACGCAAGATCCAGATGGCCGAGCGCATCATCGCCGCGTGCGGCGGGTCGGTCGCCGGCAAGCGGATCGGGATCCTGGGCCTGACCTTCAAGCCCAATACCGACGACATGCGCGACAGCGCCAGCCTGGCGATCATCCCGACCTTGCAGGCGGCGGGGGCGGAGATCCGCGCCTTCGACCCGGAAGGCATGCACGAAGCCGAAAAGCTGCTGAGCAACGTCGCCTATGTGCATGATGCCTATGGCGCCGTTCACGGTGCCGAAGCCATGGTCATCCTGACCGAATGGAACGAGTTCCGCTCGCTCGACTGGGCGCGGGTGGCGCAGCAGATGGCCGGCCGGATCGTCGTCGATCTGCGCAACATCTACCAGCCGGACCATATCGCCGCCGCCGGCTTCGCCTATCATTCGATCGGCCGGGCCCCGGCCTTCCCGCAAGCGGCCCCATAACGCCGAGAGTCCTTGAGGACGTTTTCACCATGAGCATGACCAAGAAACGAGTCCTGGTCACCGGCGGCGCCGGTTTCCTTGGGTCGCATCTGTGCGAACGCCTGATCGCCGACGGCAACGACGTGCTTTGCGTCGACAATTACTTCACCGGGCGCAAGGACAATATCGCACATCTCTTAGGCAATCCGAATTTCGAGGCGATGCGCCACGATGTCTGCTTCCCGCTCTATGTCGAGGTCGACGAGATCTACAACCTCGCCTGCCCGGCCTCGCCGATCCATTACCAGTTCGATCCGGTGCAGACGACCAAGACCAGCGTGATCGGCGCCATCAACATGCTGGGCCTGGCCAAGCGGGTGAAGGCCAAGGTGTTCCAGGCCTCGACCAGCGAAGTCTATGGCGATCCGACCGTGCATCCGCAGACCGAGGCCTATCGCGGCAACGTCAACCCGATCGGCCCGCGCGCCTGCTACGACGAAGGCAAGCGCTGCGCCGAGACCTTGTTCTTCGACTACTACCGCCAGCACAAGACGCGCATCAAGGTCGTGCGGATCTTCAACACCTACGGGCCGCGCATGCACCCGCAGGACGGACGGGTGGTCTCGAACTTCATCGTCCAGGCGCTTCGCGGCGAGGACATCACGGTCTATGGCGACGGCTCGCAGACCCGCGCCTTCTGCTATGTCGACGATCTGATCGAAGGCTGGGTCCGTCTGATGGCGACCGGCGACGACGTGACCGGACCGATCAATATCGGCAATCCGACCGAGATCCCGGTGCGCGAACTGGCCGAACGGGTGATCGCCCAGGTCGGCGCCCGCTCCAGGATCGTCTACCGGCCGCTGCCGGTCGACGACCCGCTGCAGCGCTGCCCGGATATCACCCAGGCCAAGGCGGTGCTCGGCTGGGAGCCGAAGGTGCCGCTGGAGATCGGGCTGGAGAAGACGATCGCCTATTTCGACAAGCTGCTGACGGAGCGCGGCGAGCATTGAGGCGAGGTCGGGCGCGGCAGAAGAATAAGCGCCGCAGCGCCGCGTGAACCCATCCCGCACCCTGCTGAATTTCTGCCCGACCCACGCCGGAGCCTAACCATTGAGCCTACGCCGGCGAAACGCCTTCGGCTGCTTCCAGGCCGCGTGCCTTTCCGGCGATTTCGCCTTTCAGATCCAGTCGGTCGCCGTGGCGTGGCAGGTCTTCGAGATCCGCCATGCCGCGCTCGACCTCGGTCTCGTCGGGCTGGCGGCGTTCCTGCCGACTTTCGTCCTGGCGCTGGCCGCGGGATATGTCGCCGACCGCTATGACCGCAAGACCATTGCGCTGCTCGCCGCCTTCGGCAGCATGCTCTCGTCGCTGGCCTTCGCCGCCCTCGTCATGTTCGAGGTCCAGGCGATCGCCGCCTATCTCGCCGTGGTGCTGGGCATGGGCATCGTCCACGCCTTCGGCAGCCCGGCCGAACGGACTCTGCTGATCGCGATCGTGCCGCCGGAGCGCTACCTGAATGCCTCGGCGCGCTATTCGGCCCTGCAGCAGCTCGTCGTCATCGGCGGTCCGGCGGCCGGCGGTGCGCTGATCGCGCTCGGCGGAACCGCCGCCTTCGCGGCCGCCGCGGCGATCTCGGCATGTTCCGCCGCCTTCTTTGCGCTGCTCACGGTCGAGCGTTGCGTGCGCGAGCGAACTGCCCCGAGTTTCCGCGAGGCGTTCGAGGGCGTGCGTTTCATCTGGGCGCACGACGCGATCCTGGGAGCGATGTCGCTCGACCTCGTGGCGGTGCTGTTCGGCGGCGCCACGGCGCTGCTGCCGGTCTATGCCGACGACATTCTGCATTGGGGGCCGGCCGGGCTCGGCGCATTGCGCAGCGCGCCGGCCGTCGGCGCCGCGATCGTCGGGCTCATGCTGGCGCGGCATCCGCCGCAGCGCCGCATCGGCCCGATGCTGCTCCTGTCGGTCGCGGGGTTCGGCCTTGCCACCATCGTCTTCGGCCTGTCGCGATCACCGCTGCTGTCGCTCGCAGCCTTGGGCTTCGTCGGCGGCAAGGATATGGTCAGCATGGTGATTCGCGACGGCTTGGTCCAACTGAACACGCCCGACGCCATGCGCGGCCGGGTCAATGCCGCCGAAGGCGTGTTCATCGGCGCGTCGAATCAGCTTGGCGCCTTCGAATCGGGAAGCTTGGCGGCGGGCATAGGGGCGGTGCCCGCGGTCGTCGCCGGCGGCGTCGCGACGCTCGCCGTCATTCTGCTCTGGACAAGGATGTTTCCGGCGCTGCGGCGCGCCGACCGCTATGTCGGGACGTAGAGCCGACCAGTATGAGAGCGCGACCGCCGCTGACGGCGGCGGCCACGCACTTCATTGATATTACAGCGTGTTCAGGAAGGTGAACAGTTGCTGCTGCTCTTCCGGCGTCAGACGGAAGAAATTGTTCGACGCGAACACGGCCTCGTTCAGATGCCGCTCGATCGCCGATTCCAAGGTCGGGGACGCCAGATCATGCATGTAGCGCGGGCGCATGCGCAGGCCCCAGAGCGGCTCGGTGCGCAGCTTGAAGGTCGTGTCGACCGGGCCGGCCTGGAAGATGCCGTCGCCGGTGCCGATGTCGTGCATCAGGTAATCGCCGAACGGATGGATGATCTTGTTGCCGATCGCGGCCGGGATCGTGTAGGTGCCGCCATTGATGACCGTTCCGGCCGGCGCGGTGGTAAAGGATTCGACGTGGCAGACCGCGCAGCCGATCTGCTCGAAGATCGCCTGGCCGGCGACCGCGTCTGGCGTCGCCGCCAGCACGGTGTCGCGCGGCGGGGCCTGCAGGCCGCGGACGAATTGCGCGAAATGGTCGATATCGGCGAGACCCAGCGCGTCCGGCACGTCTTCGGGATCCGCGGTTTCCTTGCCGACCGTGGTCACGTCATGCGGCTTCAGCCGGTTGGTCACGCCCATCTCGTTGAGATACGCGTCGCCCATGAAAGACAGCACCGTGGGGTCCTGATCCTTCCAGCCGAAGCGGCCGACCTTGGTCTGGCCCGCCGCTTCCAGGATCGGTACTTCGATCGCTTCGCCATGGACGAAGCCGCCCGACTGGCCCGGCTGCGCCGCCGCAACGGCCTGCAGCGTCGCATCAGGGATGGCCTCGACGAAACCGTCGCCGAGCGAGCTCAGAACGGCGCGGGTGGCGTGGACGGTCTCGCCCACGGGCACATGTTCCTGCGCCGCCGGCGTGATCGAGCGATCGTTGATGATCGACCGACCGGTGATGGTGTTGGCGCCGTCATTGATGGTGACCGTCGGGTTGACGAAGGTGCCTTGCGCATTGAAGCTGCCGACTCGGACTTCGGTGAACTGGCTCGCCGCGCCGCTGACCGGGTTTTGATGGCATTCCGCGCAGGCCCGGCCGTTGAACACCGGCCCGAGGCCGGTCGACACGTCATGCACCGTTTCATAGACCTGCTGGTCGAGCTGATAGGTGTCGCCCGGCGGCTCGGCGATGCCGTTGCTCACGCTCTGCGAGCCCGCGTCCTTGGCCAGCGTCGGCGTGGCGAAGGCGGCCGGCGCTTCCGTCGCGGGGGTCTGCGCGGCCGCAGGCAGCGCCAGGATGCTGGCGCTTGACAACAGAAGCGCACTTAGTATCCATTTATTGGTCATGATGCGAAGTCTCCCGTGAATTGCCGTACAAAGTGCTCAATGCAACCTGACTCTGGGAGATCAGCGATTATTCCGGAAAAAAGCATAAGCGAACCCGCCCGTGCAGGTAAGAGTACGGGCTTACGGTATCGTGAAGGTGCAGAATACCGAAGCTGCCAGCTCAAGGGTTGACAGGCAAGCGGTCGATCTTGGCATGTTTGCCCGCCAAGAAGCACATGGCTTGCCTCAAGGATTACCGATGCCCGTCGCCCTGACTTGCCGCCTCGCCGCGTTTCTCGGGTTGGCGCTTTGGGTCGCCGCGCCGGCCGCGGCCGAAACCGTGCTCCGGCTCGGCAATGCCGCAGAATGCGGCACGCTCGATCCGCAGCGCTGGAACGCGTCGCCCGAAAGCAATGTCATCCGCAACATTTATGAGGGGCTGCTGACCATCCTGCCCGGCGGCACGATCGGCCCCGGCCAGGCGGCGAGCTGGAACGTGTCGCCGGACGGCAAGGTCTGGACCTTCACGCTGCGGCCCGGTTTGCGCTGGTCGAACGGCGATCCGCTGACCGCCGAGGATTTCGTCTACAGCTTCCGGCGCCAGGTCGACCCGGCGGTCGCCGCCGACAACGCCTTCCTGATGGCGTCGATCCTCAATGCCACGGCGATCAACAGCGGCACCGAGAAGGATCTGACCAAGCTCGGCGTCGAGGCGCCCGATCCGATGACCGTGCGGATCACGTTGCAGGCGCCCAATCTGGCGTTGCCCAACATCCTGCCCCTGCTGCGCCCGGCGCACCGCGCCTCGGTCGAGGCCTATGGGCGCGACGCCTTCAAGCCCCGCCATATCGTCTCGAACGGCGCGTATCGCCTCGTCGAGTGGCAGCCGCAGGCGCGCATCGCCGTGGCGCGCAACAAAAACTACTGGGACGCGGCGCATACGCAGATCGACCGGCTGGAGTTCTACCCGATCGAGGACCCGAGCGAGGAGTTGAAGCGCTATCGCGCCGGCGATCTCGACATGACCTATACGGTGCCAAATGATCAGGTGCCGTTCATCAAGGCGGCGCTCGCCGACGAATATCACCAGGAGCCGTGGTTCGGCATCTTCTATCTGGGCTTCAACCTGACCCGCCCGCCGTTCAAGGACAATTTGAAGCTGCGCGAGGCGCTGACCCTGGCGATCGACCGCGACGCGATGGTCGACAAGATCGCGATCGCCGGCTACACGGCGGCCAAGGGCTGGCTGCCGCCCGGCATCGAGGGCTATCCCTACCCCGCCGGCCCGTGGGACGGCCTGAGCAAAGAGGCGCGCGAAGCACGGGCGCGGGCGGATTACCAAGCGGCCGGCTATGGCCCGGAACATCCGCTGCAGGTCGAGCTGACCTACAACACCAGCGAGAACAATAAGCGCATCGTGATCGCGGTGGCCGGCATGTGGAAACAGGTGCTGGGCGTTCAGACCGCGCTCAGCAATCAGGAATTCAAGACCTTCCTCGATATCAGGCGCGAGAAGAAGACGACCCAGGTGTTCCGCGCCGGCTATATCGGCTTCTACCGGGACCCGGTGCCCTTGCTCGACGTGCTGCGCGCCGACAATCCGCGCGATGATGTCGGCTATGACAGCGCCGCCTTCGAGACGCTCTACGACGCCGGCGCGGCGGCGCTCGACCCGGCCGAACGGATGGCCGATCTGGCCAAGGCCGAAGCGCAGGTGCTCACCGACCTGCCGGTGGCGCCGATCTTCTATTACGCGGCCCAGCATCTGATCAAACCCTACGTCAAAGGCTGGCAGCCGAGTCCGCTCGATGATTTCCGCGGGCAGGATATGGTGATCGTAAAGTAACGCCATGCGCCTGCGCCTCCTTCTCCTCGCGGCTGTGCTGTGGCCGGGCGTTGCGGCCGCGGCGGATGCCGTGCTGCGGCGCGCCATCGCGGCCGAACCCGGCACGCTCGATCCGCAATCCGGTGAAAGCGTCTATCAGCTGCGCATCGATGCCGATCTCTTCGAAGGGCTGACCGCGATCGCCCCGGGCGGAGCGGTTGTACCCGGCCAGGCGGAGAGTTGGGCCGTCTCGCCAGACGGGCTGGTCTGGCGTTTCGAGCTGCGGCCGGGCCTCGCCTGGTCGAATGGCGACGCGCTGACGGCGCAGGCTTTCGTCTACAGTTTCCGGCGCCTCGTCGATCCGGCCAACGCGTTTCGCGGCGCCTTCCTGGCCGAGAGTATCCGCAACGCTAAACCGCTGATCGGCCGCAAGGCCGCCGACCCGGCGGTGCTCGGCGTTGCGGCGCCGGATCCGCTGACCGTCGAGATCACGCTCGATGCGCCGAATTCCGCCCTGCCGGAGCTTCTGGCGCTGCTGCCGCCTGTCAATCGCGCGGCTGTCGAGAGCGCCGGCAGGGACGCGTTCAAGCCGGAACATTTCGTCGGCAACGGCGCCTATCGTCTGACCGAATGGCGCCCGCACGATCGGCTCGTCATGGAGCGCAATCCGCATTACCACGCTCCGGCGGCCATCGGCCGGGTCGAATATTACCCGATCGAAGACCAGGCCGAAGCGTATAAGCGCTACCGTGCCGGCGATCTCGACCTGACGGACGGCGTACCCGAGGACCAGCTCGATGAGATCCGCCGCGATCTGGCCGGCGAATACAAGACCTCGCCGGCCTTCGGCCTGGTCTATCTGGGCTTCAACCTCAGCCGGGCGCCGTTCAAGGACAATCCGAAACTGCGCGCAGCACTGACCCTGGCGATCGACCGGTCGGCGCTGGTCGACAAGATCCTGCACGGCAATGCGGTTCCGGCCGATGGCTGGGTGCCGCGTGGCCTCGATCTCTATCGCAACGCCGCCATTCTCGGTGCCGGGACAAGTCAGGACGCGCGCGAGGCGGCGGCACGGCAGGCCTATGCCGAAGCCGGCTATTCCGCCGAACATCCGCTCGACCTCGAACTCGCCTATAACACCAGCGACAGCAACAAGCGGTTGATGATCGCGGTCGCCGCCATGTGGCAGAAGGTGCTGGGCGTGCGCACGAGCCTGCGCAACATGGAACTGCGCGCGTTTCTCGATCTGCGCCAGAAACATGCCGAGACCGAAGCATTCCGGGCCGGCTTCGCCGCCCCCTATCAGGATCCGCTGCCGCTCTTGGAGCTGCTGCGCTCGGGCTCGGTCTATAATGACATGGTCTATGCCAATCCGGAATTCGACGCCCTGCTGGCCAAGGCCGCCGCGGCGCCGGACAAGCCGGCGCGGCTGGCCGGCCTCGCCGCCGCCGAGGCCATCGGCCTGGCCGATTTCCCGGCGGCCCCGCTCTATTTCCTCGTCGATGCCCGGCTCGTCAAACCCTATGTCGCCGGCTGGCAGCCGAGTCCGCGCGACACGTTCCGCAGCCAGGATCTACTGATCGCCGCACATTGATGCCGCCGCCGCTCGAAGCGCGTGACAGGGTGCGACCGCCTGCCTATCGTGCGGCGCTGTGCCGGTCCGTCCCGGCCGGCAACCGGCGCAGGCGTTCATGGAACTCGGCCTCTCCATCATTGTCGCGGCTTCTCTCTGTGCCGCGATAATATCGACGATCTACATCGTCCTCTTGAAGCGGATCGCGCGGATACCGGTTCGCCTGTCGGTTCCTTACCTCGTCATTCTATATTCTCTCTTGGCTGCCGTCGTCCTGAACGGCGCCGCCGCGGAAATCGCCTCGACGCGGATCATCCTGGTCGGGCTGCCGGAAGCGGCGGCGGCGGCCATGGCGGTCGGCCTCGTCCTTTCCTTCATCCCGCGAGCGCCGATCTGGGCCGTGCGCACCGCGATGCTGGCCGTTTTGCCGCTCTTCCTGGTCCTCGCGACCCCGATCAACCCGATCATCACGGAACGGCTGGGCCTGAACCGCGACCTTGTGGTCCAGCTCTTCGACGTCCGGCCCGACGGCACCGTCGTGGTGCTGCACGTGCCGGCGCGCTATATCGAGACTGCCGCCTTCCGGACCAATGAATTCCCCAGCATCTATTCAGGCGTTTCGCTCGGCGCCCGCTATCCCGATCTACTGGCGGAAGGCGACCCGGCGTCTCGGGAGGACCCGCCCGATCACTGGCGCCTGGCGGTCAAGCTGGCGCTCCGCGGCTACGATGCGCGCCGCCCGACGAGCCTGCCCCGCCCGGTCGACTACGAACAGGCCGTGATGCGTCAGGACGCGCGCGTCGATGACCGGCTGGGCATGAAAGCTTACGCGACGCATGATTTCTCCGGGACGGCAATTCTGGTGCCGGTCGTCGATGGCGGGGCACCCGGCTTCTACTTCTCCTGCGACAGGAAGCACTGCAACCGGCTCGCCCTCTCGGCCGAGCCGGTGCCGTATTCCTATGTCCTGCCGCTGCAGGAACTGCCGCATTGGCACGAGGTCGAGGCGGCGGCGCGCCGGCTCGTCGACTCATTCGGACCGGAGACGGTCCATTGCCCGGGGACGAACGGCGCCGCCGCCGAGACCTGCGACGGATTCAATCGGCTTCACCCCGGGCTGCCGGCACAATAAGCGAAACCGGCTCGGATCCGAGCCGCGGTCCCAAGGGCGAACGAAAACCGAAAACCTCCGTTCACCGCCCGCCATAAGGCCGCAAGATCGGCCGGATGCCGAAGAAAGCGCCGAGCGCTACCCCGATCACCGCCAGCAGTAAGGCCAGATAGATCGGCAGCGCGCGGGCCAGACCGCTCGCCGCCATCCGCGCCACGGCATCCTGGTTGAGCCCGAGCGTCTTGCCCAGCGCCTCGTCGAAACGGGCGAAGACGGCATTGGACTGGCCCGGCTTGGTGCCGAGACAGAGTTCGATCGCGGCATCGTGCCGGCCGGCCTGGTCGAGGCGGCGGATCTCGGCGTCGATTGCCAGGTATTGGCGGTAGAAGTCCAATGTCGCCGCGGCCGCTTCCCGCTCGCCGGCGAAGGTGATGTTGCGCAGTTCGTCGGCGAGCGCGCCGGAGGGGCCGCCGGCCGACGCACTCTTCACCGCGCGTCCGGCGGCCAGCGCCGCCGCATCGGCATCGGTGCCGCGGAACATCGAATCGGCGAGTTTCGAGAATTGCGTGGCATAGGCCGCGCGCGCCGCCGGCGTCTCCAGCAGCCAGTATGATTCGGCCGTGTTCATCGCATAGGCCGTGGCGCGCGCCGTCTCCAGGGCCTTGACCGAATCATAGGCATCGGCTTTGGCCACCCGGATATCGGTATCGGCGCGCCAGCTCTCGAAGAAACAGAACGCCATGAGCGCGGCGAAGAGCGCGGTCGCACCGGCGAGCGGCAGGTTGACGAGGCGCCGCGTGCGCCGGGCGAGCAGCGCCTGGAACCAGACGAGCCCGCCCAGGGCGAGCAACCCGGTGCCGCCCATCAGTCCCAGATCAATGAGGAAATTTACGCGATTGGCGTCGTAGGCTTGTTGCAGCGCCCGGTCGTTGACCGCCGCCAGCGTATCGGCGGCGGGCAGCAAGGTCTGCCGCATCAGCGTCGACAGCTTCTGCAGCACCGGCTTCGCATCGCCTCCGGATGCACCGGGCAAGGTCGCGGCGAGCGCTGCATAGTTCACGATACCGTGCGACAGGCTGTGCAGCGGCGGCCATTCCGGATCATAGGTCTGGTTGCGAATCGCCGCTTCGAGTTGGGCGACGGCACGGTCCTGCGCCGCCGCCGCCGCCTTCTCATACGTCGCGCGCGTGGCGGCGTCCGGCGCCAGGCTGTCGGCCAGGAGATCCGCTTCGAGATCGGACAAGGCAGCGGCGATCTCCTTCGCCGCCACCACCGAAGGTGCCGTATCCAAGGCGATGGTGTGCAGCGCCGCGTGCGTCCGCTGGGTGATTTCCGCCCCGACGGCGGCGAAGAGCAGCGCCGCCAGGACACAAAACGCAGCACCGGTGCGGATCAGCGCCGGGGTCGTCGCGACCAGCCGGCGGAGCGCCGGGCTGGCCGTAAAATCGGTCATGGTTCGGATACTCCGAGTTCGGCGCCGCGATCATTCCTCCCGGCGGCGCAGGGTCACGCAGGTCCAGAGCGGCAGATAGAGGCTGTCGCCGGCGGCGAGCGGCGTCAGCACGCCGGGTGGCAGCAGCTTGCCGTTGAGCTTGGTGCCGTTGGTCGAGCCCAGCTCCTTCACCGCATAGCTGCCGTCGGCCAGCCGAAGCAGCATCGCATGACGGCGCGAGACGCCGTGATCGCGCTCATCCGGGATGATGGTCGGGTGGATGTCCGGAGAGGCCGAACGCCGGCCGATCAGATGTTCGGCCAGATCCAGCGGGAAGACGCGATCGGGCTCGTCTTCCGGCGCCGGCGCCTCGTCGTCCTGGACCCAGGCGGTCGGATCGACTGAGATCACGACTTCCCAGCGCCGCGTATCGAGCGGCGGCGGGCTCGGCGTGCGGGCGAAGGTCGCCGAATCCGGCGCAGTCTCGATGCTCGCCGGCGGCGGCGCTCCGTCGCCGGCATAGGCCTGCTCCAGCTCGAAATCATAGCGGCAGTTCTCGCAGAACCGGCTGCTCCCGTCGCGCAGCGTGCCGCAACCCGGCGTCGGGCACATCTCGCCCGTATGCATCAGCGGCGCCGCCGCGGTCGCGGAGGCGGGCGCGGCGGCCGCCGGGATGCGCGTCGAACATTCGGAACACCACACCGGGTCGGTCGAATCGTGGCCTTTGGGGCAAGGATAGGTCATGGCAGCACTCGAAGTTTGTAAATCAATCGGATTCGTGACTGAACATCAGTCAGAAATGGTGGAGAATTTCCTATAATTTCACTGAAAATCGGCACTGCGGCGAAGTCCTTTGCCGCCCGTCAGGGCGGCGCAGGAGTTACGAAGAAATGCGTGTCGATGCTGCGTAAGATATTGAAAGCAAGATACATTTGGGCGTTTCCCACGGCACCCAGACCCGCTGCGCCCGCATTGCGGTGCAGAATGGAATACCGCCTGCCCTGTCGGGCCATATCGCCCCCAGCCCGCGTCCCCCTCACTGCGCCGCCCGCGCCCTTACGGTGCGGGTGCCGCCCATTTCGAGATAGCGGTCTTCGGCGGTGATGCCGGCGGATTTGACCCGGACCGTGCCTTCCTGGGCCGAGATGATATCGACGGCGCCGGCCAAGCGCTTGGTCGCCTCGGTATTGCCGAAACGATCGGCCAGCTGGACGGCGCGGCCGAGGCGCTTCGTCGCCTCGTTCAGGTCGCCTGCCGCCTTGGCGGCGAGGCCGGCGGCGATCGCCTCGGACAATTCGCCCTGGCCCAGCGCATGGGCGACTCGATCGTTGATCCGGCTGGTCAGCGACGAATCGTCCGACCAGGTGGCGGCGACATCGGCGCCGTCGATCGTCTGGTCGCTGCCGGTCGCCGGATCGCGGAAGGTGACGAAGGGCCGGAACGCCAGGCGTTCGTCGCCCGGATCGCCGGCCGCCGCGAATTCGACCACGACGTAGTACTCGCGGGTCTCGCCATCGGCCCAGGCACCGGTCGGCAGCGCGAAGGACCGTGCATCGACATCGACCCGGTTGGCCAGCACGGGAAGGTTTTCCGGCAGGGTCTGCTTGACCTCGACGATCTTCGCGACCTTCGGCGACCAGAAGCCCAGCCGGACGTCGCGCACGCCCTTTTCCACCATGCCGCCGATGATCGCCCGGAAATCCTCGGCGACGCCGCCGGCATCGGGAATCATGTCGGCCGTGCCGAGCAGGCTGCGCGCGATCAGTTCGAGCTGATCCTTGCGCCAATCGACGCCGAGACCGCGCGCATCGCATTGAAAGGCGCCCTTGGCGCGGCTCACCGCCGCCTCGAAGGCGCGGTTGTCGCCGGCGCTGTTCTTGCCGTCGGTCAGGAACGTCGCGTGATGAATGCCGTCGGGGCAGGAGGCGAAAGCGTGCAGCGCGGCTTCGACCGCGGTCGACATGCGGGTTTCGGTGCTCGGCCGGATCTGCTGGACCCGGCGCTGGGCGGCGGATTTGTGCGACGCCGTCGCCGTGGTCGGCGGCACGACCATCACCGCGTCTTCAGAAAAGGTGACGACGAAGAAGGTGGCGCTTTCCGGCAATTGCTCGATCGCCACAGAGACGGCGTGGTTGGCCGCCTCCATCTTGCTGCGGAAGGTCGAACGACCGCCCATCGCCTCATGCATCGAGCCGGAATTGTCGATCAGAAATCCCTCGACCAGATTGGCCGTCGGCGCGGCGCTGACGATGCCCTTCGCCGTTACCTCGACCAAGGCGTCGAGCCGCGTGGCGCCGAGCGTCAGATAGGCGTTGGGGTAGGATTGGATCTCGAACATGACAGATCACCCTTGGGCAAGGCGCGGCGCCGCCGGAACCACCAGCAGGGCCGCGGAAATATTGTCGGAGCCGCCGGCGTCGCGCGCAAAATCGACGAGCATGCGGGCCTGATCGAGCGCCGAACCACCCGGTGCGGCCAGCAGCTCGTACAACTGCGCCGGCCCCGCCAGGTAATTCCACAAACCGTCGGAACAGAGCAGCAGCCTGCCGCCTTCGGGCGGCACCGCCAGCGTGATCACGTCCGGCTCCGGCGGCGCGTCGTAATTCACCATGCCCAGGCATTGCGTGATGGCATGCGCGAGCGGCAGCTTCATGGCCTCGGCCTCGCTCATGTGCCCGGCCGCCACTTCGCGCTCGGCATAAGAATGGTCGCGGGTCAGTTGCGTCGCCGACTCCGGGCCGATCCAATAGGCGCGGCTGTCGCCGCTCCAGCCAATCAGAACCCGGCCGCGCGCAACGAGTGCCGCGACGATGGTCGCGCCCGGCGCATCGATATCGATCGACGGATCATAGGGCAGCCGGCAGATCTCATGATGCGCCTCGAGGATCGCGTCGCACATGACCGCCGGCGCATCGGCGAGCTGGCGCGTGGCCGAGACGAGCGCCGCCCCGGCCGTCTCGACCGCGATCCGGCTCGCTTCCTCCGGCGACTGGCTGCGGCTGACGCCATCGGCGACGATCATGATCTGCACCGCACCGGTCGCCAGCAGGTCGAGATTGACGCCGACGCAATCCTCGTTGCGCGTATGATGCGGATTGCAGCCGACATCGCTGACCGCGGCGAGTTCGGGCGCGGCCTCGATTTCGACATGCGCGCGCGGGTCGGCCGGCGGTTCGATCGCCTGCGGCGGTTTCGCCAGCAGAGAGGCCCCGCATTCGCCGCAATAGCGGGCATCCGGCGGATTATCCTCGGTGCAGCCCGGGGTGCGGCAGCGTGCCATGGCTAGACCTTGGTCCAAGGGCGTTCGCGATAAGCTTCGTCGACCAGCGCGTTGCGCTGGGCCGCGTCGGCAGCCAGAGTCGCAGCCTGGAGCAGCGCCGCCTCGGCCTCGAAGCGCAGCGCACGCGCTTCGAGCGGTGCCCCCAGCAGGACGGTCGAACGGTCCGGGGCCAGGCGCCCGGCCTCGATGGCGCGCGCCGCGGTCAGCAGGATGTCGGCGGCAGCGCGGCGCAGTCCCAAGCTCTGGAAGGTCAGTGCGCCGATCGTCTCGGCCGCCTCCTTCAGATTGTCGAGGCTGGGATCGCCGAGTTCCGGTGCCGCCAGCAGCTTTGCCATGTCCAGGCGTGCGGCCGGCCAGGTCACCGAGGTTTCCTTGACCAGCTTGTAGGCTGCGGCCGCCTGGTCGCGCTCGCGGGCGGCGGCGCGGCAGCGCGCCAGACCGAAACAGGCCTGTGAGAAATCCCGGTCGGTCGCCGCCACCTGGCCGTAGAACCGCGCCGCCTTGTCGAGATCGCCTTTGAGTTCGCAGGCCACCGCCATGGCCAGCTTCGGCGCCAATTCGCCCGGCAATTCGAGGTAGGCGCGGGCGAAATGCTGATAGGCTTCGTCATGGGCCCCGGCCGCGATCGCCAGCCGGCCGCGATACCACTCGACCCGCCAATCCTCCGGCGCGAGATCCTCGGCGCGGTCGAGACTGCGTCGGGCGGCGTCGCGGTCGCCGAGTTCGATCTCGCCATCGGCGATCCGGATCATGGTCTCGACCGAGCGCTTTTCGCTGCGCAGGATCTGGTTGAGGACGACGAGGCGTGCCCGCGCATCGGCCTGGGTCGCGGCCATGAGCTTGGCCGCGGCCGGGTCGTCCGGATCGACGATGGTGGTCGGGATGACCTTGAGCGGCACCAGCCGTGAGGCCGTGTCCGGGTTGGTGTCGTTCGTGGTCTCGCCGAGAAAATGCCGGCTCTCGAGCGAGGTCGACTTGGCGGTCCGGCGCGCAACGATGGCCCGCAATACGCCGTAGAGCTGCTCCTGCGCCTCGTCGACGGTCTGGAACCGCGCACCCGGCTCGGCGCGGGTCGCGCGCTGCAGCCAGCGATAAAGCTCGTCATGCTGCGCGAAGACCGGCTCCTCGGCCGGCGTCGCCAGCCGGTCGCGGTATTTTGTGTAGATCGTCCGGACCGGCTCGCCGTCGGAGCTGCGCAACAAATTGCCCTGCTCGTCCTTGAGCCAGGGCTGGACCAGCATCGCATGCAGAGTGCGGCCGATCGTGTAGATGTCGGTCGCCGGCGAGAGCGGAATGGAGCGCGTCTCGTCGGCCATTTCCGGCGCCATATAGCCGGAATCGCCGAAAATCGCCGATTGCTCGTCCTGGACCAGGCGCATCGCGCCCAGATCGATCAGCTTCACGTCGCCGCCTTCGGCCATGAAGTTCTGCGGCTTGAAATCGCAGTACAACATGCCGTTGTCGTGGATGTATTGGAAAGCCGGCAAGATGCCGAGCGTATAGGCGATCGCCGCTTCCGGCTCCAGCACCTCGCCCGGCTGGGAATGCACGATGTCGCGCAGCATGCGGCCGGTGACCAGCTCCATGACGATGTAGCCGACCGCGCCATGGGTCACGAAATTATAGACGCTGACGATTTTCGGGTGCTTCAGGGTCGCCAGGAATTGCCGCTCGGCCGCCGCCACGGCGGCGCTTTCCGGGTCCTTGGCGTTGACCATGCCCTTGAGCACGCAAGGCCGCGCGAGCCTTTCGTCATGCGCCAGATAGATCCACCCCAGGCTGCCATGCGCGATCGGACCCTTGATCAGATATTGCTCGGCCACCCGCTCGCCGGCTTTGAGGCTCGGCACGAAGGAATAGCTGGTCCCGCAATCGGTGCAGAAGCCCTTGTCCTTGACCAGCTTCTTGCGCCGGAGCGAGAGCGCGTGCGCGAGCCGTTCCTCGGCGAGGTGGACGGCGTCGCCGCCGAGCTTGCGCGCGGCCGCCAGCGCCTGTTCGGCGGCGGCGATGTGCGCCGGTGCGGCATCCGCGCAGGCCTTGCAGTAGCGGTCGCGCTCCGGAATCGTCATGTCCGGCTTGACCAGCGTCTCCGGATCGACCGAGGGCATCGGCGGCATCGCCACCAGACCGCCGCCGAGCTGGTTGCGCTGGGTTCTGGTGCCGGGACCCGAGCCGGTGCCCTGACTCGCCGTGCCGACCTGGCGCCGGCTGCCGGTGATTTTGCGCGAGCCCGACAATTTCTGGGAGAGCGAGGCGAATTCATCGCCGGATGGCGTGGCCGGCACGGCGGAAGGCGCCGTCGCGACCGTCGCCGAGCGGGCGGGCGCGGCCACGGCGCTGGCGCCGAAGCGCCGGCCGCATTCCGGGCAGGCGTTCTTGACCAGCGCACAGGCGCAATCGGGGCAATGGGTTGGGAGTGTCATGAGGGAAACTCGATCCGGCTTGCGCGCATAGATGGGGATGCCGTCAGCCTTGTGCGAGGGGCGCGCGCGCCTGTTCGACCGCGCGCTCGAACCGGCGCAGCGCGGCCTCGCCGGCAGCGACGTCCGCGCGCCCGCCGATCAGCAGCCTTTGCGCTTCGTCGGCCAGCGCCTGGAGATCGGGATCGGTGCCGAAGCCGGCGACGGCGCGCGCCTTGCGCCGCACCGCCATCAGCCGGCCGCGCGCCTCGTCGCGCCGCTGCAGCAATGCCTGCGCCGCCGTCCGCGCCGCCGCGGCGCCGGATTCGGCGGCGGCGACCGGACGGGTCCAGGCCTCCAGCCCGGCCAGGACCGACATCGGATCGGCCGTGTCGATCCGGCGGGCGAGCCGCGCCAGCCACGCCGACAGATCCGCCGCGTCGATCGCCGGAACGGACGGCAGCGCGTCGATGCAGACCGCTTCGGCCGCCCGGCATTGCGCGGCAGCCGCGTCGAGTGCGGGGCCGAGCGCGGCCAGTCGCGCCGCCGCCGCGTCGAGACGCTGCCGCACCGATGCGCGCCGCGCCGCCGCTTCGGCCGCGGTTTCGCGCAGAGCCGCGAGCCGCGCGGCCAAGCGGTCGGCCGTCGCGCGGTGGTCGGCCAAGGGATCGGTCTGCGCAACATCGCCGAAAGCGAGGATCTCGGCCCGGAGCGCCGCGGGCGCGTCGGCGCTCAAGCGGTCGAATTCGTCGAGCAGCCGCCTGCGCGCGGCGCCGGCCTCGGTCCAGGCGGCGTAGATTTCGGCGATCGCCGTGCTCGCCGTCTTGAAACCGGCTGCCATGCGGGCCAGCGCAGCATCGGGCGTGATGGCGTCGGTCGTGCTGGCCGGCCCGAGCAACCCGCGCTCCTGCAGCGGCAGATCCGCGACGGCAAGGACGATGGACGGGCCTTCGAGCAGCGCCAGCGCGTCGTCGATTTCCTGCCCAAACCCCAAGATCCGCAGTCGCGGCTGCAGCCGGCGTGCTTGCGCCACAACCGCTTCGACCAGGAGAAGGGTCGCCGCGACGTCCTCGGTCGCCGCACAGGCGGCTTCGAGCGCCGCCGCCGTCGCGCCGGTGAAGACCTGGCGCAGCGGACCGTTCAGCAGATCCCACCGGCTGTCGCCGCGCAGCTCCAGGAGCACGGTCCGCGATCTGCCGAGCGCCTCGTCCCAGCGCTCGAGTGCGCGGTCAAGTTCGGCAGCGCTGCGCACGGCATACCCCGCAAGCTGCGTCACCGGGGCTTTCGGCGCGAAACACGCCCTCAATATGCGGCAGGATCAACCTCTCATCCAACAAGGCGGCCCGGCCTCGCGCATCCGCCGAAGCCCACGCCTTGGGCGTTCCTATAGCACACCCCGCAGCCCGGCGGAATTGAGCGCCGCACTCAGTCGTCGAGTTCGCTGTCCCAATAAAGATAGTCGAGCCAGGTGTGATGATAGTCGCGGTAGCGCAGATCCGGAGCGCGCCGGTTGAGTTCGCTCTTGGTCGGGCGATGCGGATCCTGCAGCAGCGGCATCGCCGCCTCACGCGGCGTCCGGCTGCCCTTGACATGGTTGCATTGCGCGCAGGCGGCAACGACGTTCTCCCAAGTCGTGCGGCCGCCGCGCGAGCGCGGAATCACATGATCGAAGGTCAGCATCTCGGCCGGGAATTCCTGCGCACAATATTGGCAGGTGAAGAGGTCGCGCAAATAGATGTTGTATCGAGTAAAAGCTGGAAAACCGTCGAGCTTCTTGTATCGCTTGAGTGCCACCACGCTCGGCACCGGCATGCTGAAGCTGGGCGAGCGGGCATGGACGTCGTAATTCGCGACCAGCGCCACGCGCCGCAGCATCAGTGCGGTCAGCGCATCGCGCCAGGACCACAACGAAAGCGGGTGGTAGGAAAGCGGCCGGTAATCCGCGTTCAGCACCAGGGTCTGCAAATTCATCATCGCCCGATCTCCCGATGCGGAATCGGCGCGGCGCACAAGGCCTCGACAGCAAAAAAGCCAGACTCGCGTCTGGCTTTTCGGGAAACTTCGAGAACAACCGTCACCTTGCCGCTTTGGCCGGGACGATTTGGCTGCCGCCGGCTTGGACTGGTCGGAAGATGCGCAATACGCAGCGACGACCCCAGCACGCCGCGCCGCGGCGCGGCAAGATCGCCCGGCCTTTGCATGAGAGGCCTGGGCGAAACGGGGCTGGACTGCGGATCAGGCAACCGACACACCACCGATCGACTCCGTCGTTAATCACGACATCGCGGCGGACGCTAGCATAGGAATATGACCCTTTGGTATCATTCTGTGCGGCGGCCTGACAAAACACGCCGCAGCGCCACTAAATTTGGTCGGTCGCTGGCGGTCCTACCACTATCCCTGCCCGAGATGCCGATGCAGGAAGCGGGCGGCCTCGGTCACGCCGGCTTCGTCGATGCCGTGCGGCAGTCCCGGCCGCGTCAGAGTCTGGACCGGGATACCGGCGGCGCGCAAGCCGGCTTCGGCCGCCGCCATGCGCTCGACGGGCACGATCTCGTCTGCCGTGCCGTGGATCAGCAGCACCGGCGGCGCGGCGCGCTTTTCCGCCCAGAGCCGCTCCGGCGCCAGCAGGGCCCCGGAAAACCCGACGATCGCGGCCGGCGCGGGGCTGAGTCGCAGGCCCAGATGGAGCGCCATCATCGTGCCCTGCGAAAACCCCACCAGCGCCAGGCGCGACAGCCCCAGGCGATGCTCGCCCAGCTCCGCCTCGATGAAGCCGGCGAGCGGCCCGGACGCCGCATCGGCGCCGCGCGCAATCCGATGCGGATCGCGGTCCTGGACGCTGAACCATTGATATCCCATGGGCGCCATGTCGCAGGGTTCGGGCGCGTTCGGCGCCGCGAAGGCGGCGTCGGGCAGGACGCGGGCGAAGGGCCGCGCCAGCTCGATGAGATCGTCGCCGTCGGAGCCGAGCCCATGCAGCAGCACGACCAGCGCCTTGGCCTTTCCGCTCGAAGCGGGTTTGCGGCGCGGTCCGTCGAGTCGAGCGATCATGACCATCCTCCTCCCGGCACAGCCGGCGGCGGTTTCGTTCCGGCGCCGAGTATGCCATGGATCGACCGATCATGCCGGTGACACGTTTCGCGCCCAGCCCCACGGGTCTGCCCCATATCGGTCACGCCCACAGCGCGCTCTTCGCGCGCGCGATGGCGGGGCCGGGCGGCACCATGCTGCTGCGGATGGAAGATATCGACGTCACGCGCTGCCGCCCGGAATTCGCCGCCGCCTTCGAGAGCGACCTGGCTTGGCTCGGCCTTTGCTGGCCGGTGCCGGTGCGGCGGCAATCCGAGCATTTCGCCGAGTATGCCGCTGCCCGCAACCGGCTGATCGGGCGCGGCCTCGCCTATCCGTGCTTCTGCACCCGCTCTCAGCTCGCCCAGGCGATGGCGGCGCCGCATGCGGGCGAGCCGGTATATCCCGGCACCTGCCGGTCCTTGTCGCCTTCAGCGCGGGCCGAGCGGATCGCCGCCGGCGACCCCCATGGCTGGCGCCTCGACGTCGCCGCGGCGCTGGCCCAGACCGGGACGCTCGCCTGGCGCGATCTCGATCACGGCATGGTCGCGGCCGACCCGCTGGCCGGCGGCGACGTGCTGATCGCGCGCAAGGACATTCCGGCCAGCTATCATCTCGCCGTAACCTGGGACGATGCCGTGCAAGGCGTCGAGCTGGTGACGCGCGGCGAGGATCTCTTCACGGCAACGCATGTTCACCGCCTGCTCCAGGCCCTCCTCGACCTGCCGGTCCCCATCTGGCGCCACCATCGCCTGCTGCTCGACGCGCAGGGCAAGCGCTTCGCCAAGCGCGACCGGGCGCCGACGCTGGCGGGGCTGCGCGAAGCCGGGTGCTCAGCCGCGCAGGTCCGTGCCCGCGCCGGCTTCCCGGATCAACCCGCCATGGAGCCCGTGTAGCACGGCCAGATATTCCGGATCTTCCGGCGCCAGGAAACCGTGGCGCAGCGCGAAATCGATCAGCACGAGATTGACGTTGAACTTGAACGCATCGGTCTCGCGCACCAGCCGAAGGCATTCGGCGAAGGGCATGAGCACGAAGTCCGAGAATTCGCCATCGGTGTTGCGCGGCACGAAATCGGCCGGGAGTTCGAGGTCGTAAGTGAACAGCACGTCGTCGCGCATGCCGCCCGGCAGATCCATCCGGTAGTGCAGCGCCCCGGTCGGGTGGGCGCGGCCGGCGAGCGCCGCCGACATGCCGGCCTCTTCGGCGGCCTCCTTGAGCAGAGTCGCCTGCGCGTCATAACCGGCGCCGATACCGCCCGCGACCAGATTGTCGAGCTTGCCCGGCGCGACTTTCTTGTCGAGCGAGCGCTTGCCGATCCACATCATCAGGGTCCGCCCGTCCCACCGATAGCCGTTCAGATGCACGCCGTAGGACCTCGTGCCGAAGAACGGCACGGCGCCGCGATCGAGCGCGAACAGGGTGGGGCCAAGCCAGCCCGCGGTGACGGCAAATTCCTCGCCGCGCAACCCGGCGACCGCGCCGGCGCGGACCAGATCGTGGGCGACTTCCTTCAAGGCCGCCGTGCGGCGCGGCGCGGTGTCGAGCGCGCGGCTGAAACGCAGGGCGTCGCCGCCGGCCTCGAACACGGAGGGAAACGCGGACAGCGCCCCGACCGCATCACGGCGGATGAAACCGACGCGCCGATCCTCGATGTGCAAGGGAAGATAACGCTCGGGCTCGAAGCGGTTGCAGGCTTCGACATGGGGCAGATAGCTCATCGCGGGACCATGAAGGCGGCGGCGGGCAGCGGTCAAGCGCCCGCCGAGTCATAGGAGAAGGGCAACCACCGCCGCCGCCGCCGCCGGCAGCGCCGCCGCCGCGGCCACGGCCAGCGACGGGGCCGGCTTCTTGCGGTTGCGCGGTGCCAGAACCGGCAGGCGGCGCAGAATCGGCTCGGCCCAGAAACATGTTGGCAAGAGGACGAGCGCCCAGGGCGTCCGCGCGGCCCCCTGCCAGGTCGCGAAGGCAAGCCCGGCGAAAACCAGCCCGCCGCCGATCGCCGCCGCCGGTGCCGGCATCGACTTCTCGAACGGCCGTTGCCAGGCGAGCCAGCCGGCGCAGGCCGTGCCGAGCGCCAGCGCCATGCCGCCGAGCAGCCCGGCATGGGCGAAGACCGCGATTGCGGCAAGGCCGAGCGATGCGACCGCAAGCAGGAGCAGCGGCGCGGCGCCGATTCGCGCCAGGAGCACCAGCCGGTCGAGTGCCACGGCGGTGGCGAGACCGAAAGCCGCGGCGACCAGCCAATCCTCGGCCGGCAAGCGCCCGGACGGCAATTGCCAGAAGATCGCAAGAAAGCTCAAGCCGAGCGCGGCATAGCGTGTGACGCGCAGTCCCGGCGCCAACAGCGCCAGGATCAGGACCGCGGCGAGCACGAGCACGGCAGCCTCGCCGACCCGGTGATGCGCCGTGCCGTTGAGATACGGCACGCCCTGCACCACGCCGATGAAGCCCACGAGGAATCCCAGCACCGGCGCCGCTTCGGCCAGGCGCTGCCCGCGCCAGGGGGCACTCTTGCGCCGGGATTTCGGCCGTTTGTAACGGCGCAGCAGCCCCGCCGCACCAAGCGCGACCAGGAACGGCGCCAGGGCGGCCAGCAGCCAGGAATACCAGGACATTGCGGCGGATCGGGTCGTACGGGTTCAGGCCGGCTTCGTGCCCGGCCAGCCATGCGCCGCGTGCCAGAAATCATAAAGCTCCGGCAGCGCCGCCTCGATGTCCTGGCCGCGCGAGCGGTCGAGATCGCCGGTGAAGCGCATGAAGTCGTCGATATGGGGCGCGCCGAGCCGGTCCTGCTCATTCGCGAGCGCTTGCGTGAGCCCGTCCAGGCTGGCGGCGAATTTCTCGTCGACCAGCGGATGATTGCGATGCCGGGCGATCCAGGCGCCAAGCCGCTCGGCCGCCAGGCGCCGCGCCGGCATCGGCAGGATGCGGTAATCGAGATAGAGCGGCTGGTTCAGGATATTGATCTGCGGCCGCGCGCCGACCGCCAGGCACCAATCATAGAGCAAGGTCAGATCCAGCGCGTTATAGGCCTGCAGCACCGGCGAGATGAAGAGGCACAGCCGCGGCACCTGGACCAGGGTGCGGACATTGCGCTCGAACGCCGCCCAATTGCCGGGGAAGCGGATATATTCATAGGTCGCGCCGAACCCGTCGGTGCTCCCGAACACGACCACCTGCTGGAAGTTTTCGAGCAGCTTGTAGAAACCCGGCTGGATCGAGGTCAGGTTCGACCAGATGGTGAGCCGGATGCGCGGCGCCTGGCCGCGCTCGACCAGGAGCTGCAGCAATTGCAACTGCGCCTTGTTGATGGTCGGCTCGCCGCCGGCGAGCTGGATGAACTCGACGCTTTCCGTGAATTCGGCGAGTTCATCGATCAACTGCAGGCTCTCGCTCCAATGCTCGAGATTGTCGTCGAAGCGATGCGAGAGATCGAGCACGCGCGTATCGCGGTCGCCGCGCCGCCATTCGGCATGGATCGGGTCGCGCTCGATCTGCGAGCTGAAATCCGGGTGGCACATCCGGCATTTGAGGTTGCACAGATTGCCGAGGCGCAGATCGACGTAAGTTGGATCCGCCGCCGCCCAATCGCGCGCAGCCGAATCCCGGACGATCTCGGCGATGCTCCGCCCCTGCACTTCGCGGAACTCCCCGACGGCGAATTGCCGGTAGCTCGGCACGCCGTTTTCTTCGTTCTGGTAGCAATAGCTGCAGAAATCCACCTTCTCGCCGCTCGCCATCCGCCGGCGCGCCTCGCGAAAAGCCGGCGCATTCCAGATCGCGCGCGGCGCCTGCCGTTGGATCGAGAGCGGATTGCCGTCCGCCGCCTTCAGCGGCGGGTTGGCGACGCAACACAGCGAGACCGTGCCGTTCGGCTCGGTATAGAAATGCACCCAGGGCAGCGGGCAGAAAAATTGGCTTTCCGTCGACAATGGTGGCTCCTGGACCGCAGATGCACGCACCATAGAGGGCGGGCGCAGCGGCGACAACAGACGCCGCTGCTGCTACTCCTCGATCAGCCTCGTCGGATCGGCATCGGTCGGCAGCAGGCGCGTGACCTGGAGCGGAACGAGATCGGGCACGGCTTCGGCCTCGAATTTCTGCCGCACCGCATCGATCAGGCCGCGCTGGAGCGCGCCGACCGTCGCATGCGCGGCCCAGGCGCGGAAGCTGATGACGGCATTGCCGTCGGCATAAGCCTCGATATGGGCCGCGGGCGCCGGTGTCGCCAGAAACCGCGGATCGGCCGCCGCCATGTCCTTGAGCAGCGATTGCGCCCGCGCCAGATCGCCCTTGGCCGGCAGCTTCACCTGCAGCACGATCAGCCGTCCGGGATTGCGGCTGTAGTTGCGCAGGGCCGTGTTCCAGATCGCCGCGTTGGGCGCGAACAGGAACAGCCCGTCGAGCGTGTCGATATGGCAGGCGAAAAGGCCGATTTCCCGAACGGTGCCGCTGATCCCCCCGACCTCGATATAGTCGCCGACTTTGAACGGGCGCAGCCACAGCAGCATGATGCCGGCCGAGATATTGGTCAGCGTGCCCTGGAGCGCCAGGCCGATGGCGAGGCCGGCGGCGCCGAGGACGGCAAGGAGCGAGGCCGTCTGGATGCCCAATTGGCCGAGCGCCGCAACGATCACCAGAATCGTGATGCCGTAGCGCACGACTGTGCCGAACACCGGCAGCAAGGTCGGGTCGACCCGTCCCGATCGCGCGGCCAGGCTACGGACCAGATTGCCGGCCCAGCCGGCGACCAGCGTGCCGATGATCAATATGGCGAGCGCGACTGCGAGCTGCGGCAGGAATGCGAAGGCCCAGGCCCAGGCCATCTCGCCGAACCCTGTCAGCTTCTGCGGATCAAGCACCGTGTTCATGTCGCACCTCATTCGCGGAGCCCGTCGCGCCGCTCAACCGAGATTGGCAGCGTTGCCAAGTTTAGACCCAAGGTGGTGCCGGCGGCAACAGGCGGATCGGCCGCCGACCCGCCACTGCTCCGGCCCAGTCGGCGGCCACCGCGCCGAAGCCGGTGGTTGCGATGGGGTTTCCCAGTTCAGGACTTTGGATGATAGGGTGCCGTCGGTTCCGGTCGGACAGGGCAGTATCTTCGGCAAATGATAGGATTGGTCAAATCGATCGGCGCGCGGACCGAAACGTGGCTGGTGGTCGTCGCCGCCTTCGGCCTGTTTGTCGTCGGCAGCGCCAGCTATCTGTTCCGGCGGAACGGCGGTGCCGCCATTTTCGACGGCGGAATATTGTTCACGATCGGCTATGAGGTCATTGCCCTCGCAGCCATCGCCGGTTTCCTCAAGGTGCGCGGCTGGACGATTGCCGATTTCGGCCTGCTCCCGATCTCGCTTTACCTGACCATGATCGGGGCCGGATTGTTCGTCAGCGTCTATGTCTGCTACGCCGCCGTCGTCATGCTTATCATCAATGTCGATCCGAACCTCATCGCGCCGGCCGGGCATTCAAGTTTCGTCTCCCCTCATTTGAGCCTGCCGATCATCCTCCTGGGCTCGACGATCAATCCGCTGTTCGAAGAATCGATCCTGTGCGGCTATCTGATCTCGGTGCGCCGGACCGGGCACGATGTTTGGCCCGCCATCCACCTCAGCATCCTCATTCGCCTGCTCTGTCATCTCTATCAAGGCATTTTGGGGGTGATCTCGATCATCCTGGCCGGCTTCATCTACGCCTGCTGGTATGTGAAATCCGAGCGCTTATGGCCGCCGATCGTCGCGCACGCGCTCTTCGATCTGATCGGCCTGCTCGCCCACGTCGAATACTGAGGCAACGGATCCGGCGCGATTCCTGCATGCCAGGGCTCCATCTTGCCCGCGGAGTCGCTGCAGATGCCCGACCCGGTTCATGCCGTCGACCAGATCCTGCCGCTGCCACGGCTCTTCGCCCTCGGGCTCCAGCATGTGCTGGTGATGTACGCCAATGCCGTGGCCGTGCCGCTGATCGTCGGCGGCGCCTTGCAATTGCCCAAGGAACAGGTGGCGCTGCTGATCAATGCCGATCTTTTCGCCTGCGGCATCGCCACGCTGATCCAGACGATCGGCATCGGTCCGTTCGGCATCCGCCTGCCGATCATCATGGGCGTGACCGCGGTATCGATCTCGCCGATGGTGGCGATGGCCGCGATGCCGGGCGTGGGATTGACCGGAATCTACGGCGCGGTGCTGGCCGGCGGCAGCTTCGGCCTGGCGGTCGTGCCCTTCGTGCACAAGCTGCTGCGCTTCTTCCCGGCGATCGTGACGGGATCGATCATCACCATGATCGGCCTTTCGCTGATGCGGGTCGGGATCGGCTGGGCCGGCGGCGGGGCGAACGCCGCGGATTTCGGCGCGGGCGGCTATCTGGCCGTGGCCGCAGCCGTGCTGGCGACGATCCTCACGGTGCTCAAGCTCGGTCGCGGCCTCGTCGCCAATCTCGCCGTGCTGATCGGCATCGCGCTCGGCTATGCCGTGACGGTGGCGCTCGGCTGGGCCGATTTCGCCGGCTTGAGCGACGCCCCCTGGCTGCGCCTCGTGCTGCCGCTGCAGTTCGGCCTGCCGCGCTTCCAGCTCGTGCCGTGCCTGATCATGTGCCTGGTCGTCACCATCGTGTTCATCGAGGCGACCGGCATGTTCCTGGCGATGGGCAGCATGACCGGACGGCCGATCGGCGCAACCGAAATCAAACGCGGCCTGCGCGCCGACGCGCTGGGGACGCTCATCGGCGGGTTGTTCAATACCTTCCCCTATGTCTCCTATTCCCAGAATATCGGCTTGGTCGCGGTGACCGGGGTCTATAGCCGCTGGGTCTGCGCTGCAGGCGGGATCATCATGCTGGCGCTGGGCCTGGTGCCGAAACTAGCCTTCCTCGTCGCCTCGGTGCCGCAATGCGTGCTGGGCGGCGCCGGTTTCGTCATGTTCGGCATGGTCGCCGCGACCGGCATCAAGATCCTGGCGAGCGTCGACTATGCCAAGAACCGGCACAATGTGCTGATCGTGGCGGTGGCGCTGGGCTTCGGGATGATTCCGATCGCCAGCCCGAATTTCTTCCGGATCATGCCGACGGAGCTGAAACCCGTGTTCGGCGACGCGATCATCATGACCTCGATCGCCGCGGTGCTGCTGAACGCCTGGTTCAACCGGCCGAGCGCCGAAACGGCGCAAGCGGAGAGCGTGCTGGCCGCGGAAGCGGCGGCGCATTTCTGAGCCTCACCCGCCGATTGATCTTGCGGCGCCCGGCGTGGTAACCCCGGTGCCGGCCGGCGGTCTTGCCGGAGCCTTTGATATTCAAGGCCGCCCGCCGCGGGGAGACGGCACCTGCCGATACGGTTCGCTGAGTTTCTGTTCGGCCCGGTGCTGGCGGCCTGGCGCCATCGCCTGTTGCTGCGGCGGCTGGGCGGGCGCGAGATCGCGGCCAAGACGCGCACGACCCTGCTCGGCCCGCTCTGGCTGGTGATCGCGCCGCTGTTCATGCTGAGCATCTACAGCTTCGTCTTCACCCAGATCTTCCAGCCGCGCTGGCCCGCCGACGGCGCCGCCACGGCGCCGCTGATGATCTTCGCCGGCATGAGCGTGCTCGGGATCTTCACCGAATGCCTGGCGCGCGCACCCGGCCTCGTGCTGGAGAATCCGACCTATGTGAAGAAGGTCGTGTTCCCGCTGGAGATTCTGCCCTGGTCGGCGCTCATCGGAGCATCCGTGGCGGTCGGCGTCAGCCTGGCCCTGCTGTTGATCGCCCGCACGGCGCTGGCCGGGCCGCCGCCCGTGGTCGCGTTGCTGCTGCCGCTGCCCTTCCTGGCGCTGGCCCTGTTCATTCTGGGCTTCAGCTGGTTCCTGGCCTCGCTCGGCGTGTTCCTGCGCGACCTCAAGCCGGCGATGGGCATCATCGTCTCGGCCCTGACCTTCGCCGCCCCGGTCTTCTATCCGCTGAGCGCTGTGCCCGCCGCCTTTCGCACCTATCTCTACCTCAATCCGGCGACCCTGCCGATCGAGGAGCTGCGCGAGCTGATCTTCGCCGGCACGGTGCCGGATGCCGCGTCCTATTTCTGCTATCTGGGGCTCGGCTGGCTCACCGCGATGCTGGGGTTCTGGTGGTTCCGGCGCACGCGCAAGGGGTTTGCCGATGTGCTCTGACCCGGTCATCGAGATCGCCGGCCTCGGCAAGGCCTATCAGATCTACAAGCAACCGCAGGATCGGCTGAAGCAGATGCTGTGGCGCCGCTGGCGCCGGTTCTACGAGGAATATTGGGCGATCCACGACATCTCGCTCCGCGTCGCGCGCGGCGAGACGGTCGGCATCATCGGCCGCAACGGCTCAGGCAAATCGACTCTGCTGGAGCTGATCGCCGGCACGGTGGCGCCGACGCAGGGCACCGTCACGGTGCGCGGCCGGGTCGCCGCCTTGCTGGAGCTCGGCGCCGGCTTCAACCCGGAATTCACGGGGCGCGAAAACGTCTTCCTCGCCGCCTCGATACTGGGCCTGGGCCAAGCGGCGATCGAAGAGCGGTTGCCGGCAATCATCGAATTCGCGGCGATCGGCGATTTCCTGGACCAGCCGGTGAAGCTCTATTCGAGCGGCATGTTCGCGCGCCTGGCTTTCGCCGTGGCCTCCCATGTCGATGCCGAGGTGCTGATCGTCGACGAGACGCTGTCGGTCGGCGATGCCGCCTTCAATCAGAAATGCATGCGCTTCATCCGCGACTTCAAGGCCGCCGGCACGCTGCTCTTCGTCTCGCACGACATGGGCGCCGTGACCGGCCTCTGCGACCGCGTCGTCTGGATCGATCGCGGTGCCGTGCGCGCCCAGGGCCCGGCCAAGGAGATCTGCTTCGAATATCTGGCGGCGATGGAGCAGGAGCGCGACGATTCATCGAGCTTCCGCGTCGCCGGGCGGCGCCTTGCGGCCCCGGAAGCGGCGCGCATCGTCCGGGATCCGCGCCGGGCGCTGCTCGAAGCATCCGTTCATCGCAACGAGATCGATCTCTTCGAATTCGACGCCGAAGCCCGGTCCTTCGGCCAAAACGGCGCGCGCATTCTCGATGTCGCGATCGAGGATGGTGCGGGCCTCCGGCTGCCTGCGCTGGTCGGCGGCGAGGAGGCGGTCCTGCGCATCCGCGCCCGGGCGCTGGCCGATCTCACGCGGCCGATCCTGGGCTTCCAGGTCAAGGACCGGCTGGGTCAGTTCCTGTTCGGCGACAACACCTATCTCACATACCGACTGGCGCCGCAGCCGATGGCGGCGGGACGGGAGTTCAGCGCGGCGTTTCGCTTCCAGATGCCGTATCTGCCGACCGGCGACTATTCGGTCGTGGCGGCGATCGCCGAAGGGACGCAGGAAGACAACGTCGTCCACCATTGGATCGACGATGCGCTGTTCTTCCGGGTGCAGTCCTCGCATGTGACGCGCGGCTTGATCGGCATCCCGATGCTCGACATCGCCATCCGGGCCGAAGCCGGCTCAGCGTGCGCTTTCGAGAGCGAGGCGGCGCCCCTGCAGGCGCGCGACGATCCGGCGGCCTAAGCGCATGCCCGGCCGCTCGATCGCTTCATGCGCGAGCGCGGCGCAGGCGGCGGCAGCGGCGACGAGCAGCACGTAATAGATGCCCAGGAGCGCGAGATCGCCGGCACCGGCAGCGACATGCTGCGCCGCGGCGAAGATCGGGGCGAACAGGGCGAAGTGCAGGACATACATGCTGAACGAGATTTGGCCGAGCCAGACCAGCGGCGGGTTTACCAGGATCGGCATCGGCAAACGGTGCAGCAGGGTGCAAAGCAGCGCGGCGCCCGCGGCGAACTGCACGTGATAGACGACGATCTGCTCGGGCAGATGGGCGAACGGCAAGCCCAGGAACAGAAACAGGAAGAGCAGCAGCGCGGCGCATTGCCGACAAGCGACGGCGATCCGAGTTCCGGCGGCATCGCCTGCGGGCGAAAGCCCGAGATTCTCCGTGCGCGCAAAGCGCGCGGCGGCGGCATAACGAGCCGCGCAAACGCCGAACAGGAACACGGCGGCCTGGCTCGGGAAACCGGCATTGCCGAAGGGGCCGAACGGGGCGTTGCCCCAATGGACGATTTGGGCAATCAGCACGAAGCCGGCGGTCAGCAGCGCCAGCCGAAGCGGCGTCCGGCCGAACGTCAGCACCAGCGGCAGAATCAGGTAGAACATCGCTTCGGCGCCGATCGACCAATCGCCCGGGACCACGCTGTTCAACGCCTCGGTGCTCCAGATATGCAGGAAACCGAGGGTCAGTACGACATCGCCCGGCCCGATCCCCGCCGGTGCGTAGAGCCGCGGCCCCCAGCCGAACAACGCGATATAAAGCGCCACGCCGGTGTAGAACATCGGCGCGACGCGGAAGAAGCGCCGGATGAAATAGTCGCGCCAGTTGGTCTCGCCGCGCGCCCGCCAGCTCAATGTCAGGGAAATGGCGCTGACGACGAAGAATAAATAGACGCACGACCCCTCATAGGCAAAAACGCGGACAAGCCAGTCCGGCAGCGCCAGAACCCGTCCCTGCGGCGCCCCCTGCACCAGCGCATCGACCGCGAATTGCCCTTGGGCGGCATGCGACAACACGACCAGCAGGATGGCCCAGCCGCGCAGCGCATCCAGATAGCCGAGCTTCTCGGGTTCGGCCGGGCGTCCGGCCATGTCAGTCCGGCTCGTAGCGATAGCGGCGGAGCGCCTTGGGCAGGATCTGCAGATCTTCCGGATCGAGCTTCACATGCGTCCAGGGCAGATAATCCAGCCCGGTCGTGAACACCGTGCCGTCATAGCCCAGCAGCAGGCGCGGCCCGTCGTCGCAGCGCATCGCGTCGATGTCGTTGTCGGCGATGCCCAGTTTTGGAAAATCATCGGCGCGCACGAAGATGCCGTTGCTGGCGGTCACGCAGGCCAGCTCATAGCCCTTCTTCTTGCCGAGCCGGATCAAAGCCAGCAGCGACGCCCCCTGGTTCAGTTGCGCGTCGGCATCCTGGACGAAAACCACGTCATTTGGCGCGGTCGGATTGTATTCGATGATGACGACGCGCGGCTGGTACCGGGTCATCGCCTGCCAGACATGATAATCGTTGCCGTCGATATCGATGCTCAGCACATCGAAATCCTCGGGAATCGCGGTCTCGGCGAGCAGCCGATCGATCGATTGCGGGGAATTGCCGTCAGTGCCGACATAGGCGTTCCGCACCGTGACCCGGTCGAGCCCGGCATAGGTCGCGCGCAGCGTGGCGCAACGCTCGGCGTCGCCTTCGACCAGCACCCCGTGCCACCGCCCGGCGTTGATCAGCGCCCAGCTGTTGGACAGATGCTTGCCGTCCCAGGCGCCGATTTCCGCCACCCATTGGTTGCGCGCGCCGATGATGGCAAGGATCTTGGCCACGATGCCGTCCTCGCCGTGCTGCGAGGTGATATTCTCGGCGAAATCCGCCAGGTAGCAGCTCGCCGGTTTGCGGCGATCCTTCGGCTCACGGGCGATGATCGGCATAGGAATGATATCCGGTCGGGCGCATTGTCCCTGTCTAGCCGATGCGGCCGGACCGGAAAACGGAAATCCAAACAGCGGGCGGAGGCCTATGGAGACAATCCGGCGATCCATGCTAGGAACGCTGCTACCATCAGGGGAAGCGTTTCGGAGTGCCGGTCATGAAAATCGCCATCTGTCTCGGCCTGATCGCCGCGATCGGCCTGTCGGCGCTCGGCGGGCTGAAGTCGCGGGCGGCAGCGGCCGCCGATCATCAGGACGGAGGCGGCGGCTACGATTATCAATCGGTCTGCGATTTCACCAATCTGGTCGAGGAGGAAAGCCTGGATCTGCTGCGCATCGCCGCGATTCCGGCGCTCGACTCGAAATCCGCCGCCGGCAGGAAGACGGCCCTCTACAAACGGAACGGCCGGACCATCAAATATTTCGACGCCAAGGACCGCAAGATCGTCATCGAGACGATGCTCGAACAGGCGGCGATCCCGGAATATGTTGCGAGCCGGGATCAGGCGGCGAAGCTGTTCGGCGCCGCGGGCTCGACCTCGTTCGCCGCCACCAGCAAATTCCGCTGCGACGGCCTCAAATTGGAGATCGGATTCAAGGGGCCGGCCGTGACCACGATCGCCGTCATCAACGATCTCTCACCGGGCGATGCGCCGTCGCCGCATTGACGGGGCGCCGGCGGATCGTCTCGTCGTCGTCGCCATCCTGCTGGCGCTCGCCGTCGCCCTGGGCCTGAGCGTCGCGGCCTGGACGACCAGCCTCGGGCTCTACGCGGATGGTGCGCTGTTTTCCTTCTGCATCGGCATCGACGAGTCCTGGACGCGGGTCTGGCATATCATGCCGGCCCGCATTGCCGTCTATCTGCTCGAAATCCGGCCCGCCGAACTCGCCCGTGAAGCGGGGCTGCCGGCGATCGCCGCGATGCGGCTCTATCAGGCGCTGTTCCTGGGCGTTCCGTTCATCGGCCTGGTATCGTGCCTGGCGGTGCTGCCGCGCCCGCTGCGCTGGCAGTTGCTGTTTCCCGCCGTCTCGATCCTCGCCCTCTCGGTCTCGGCCCTGGGCTATCCGACCGAGACCCTGCTCACCCTCGCCGGCTTCTGGCCCGCCCTGTTCGGCCATCGCCATGCGTCGGGGAACTGGGGCGCGGCATTGCTGACAGTGTTCTGGACTTCCGTGTTCCTGTTCTCGCATCCCGGCATGATCCTGGCACTGCCGCTGCTGCCGCTGGCGGCAGCGTTGCGGCTGAGGGAGAGCGCGGAACCGCCGGCCCGGCGCGTCCTTGCGGTGCTCGGAGCCGTCGAAGCCGCGCTGCTGGTGCTCTGGGCGTGGCGCTTCGGCATCGAGCGCCAGGATCCCGGCATTATCCAGAGCAGCCAGCGCATGTGGAGCGTGAGCGGTCTCGAAGACGTCGTCCGGCTGCAGCCCGCCATTCTCGTCGTGTGCCTGTCGATCGCGCTGTTCGCGGCCTTGGGTTGGCGGCGCAGCGGCGCCGGACGCTGGAGCGCGGCCGCTATCGCGCCGGCGATCGCGGCCGGGTTCGCACTCTCATATCGCGAGACGGTGACGCCGGAGAGCCATTACTACATCAGGACGGCGCTGATCGCTCTGCTGCCGGTACTCGGCGCCGTGACGCTCGCGCATCGAAGAGGGGCGCCGCAGGGGGTTGCCGCGCTCGCCCTGGTTATCGCACTGACGGTCACGCAGACGACCCACAATCTGCACTTTCTCGGGGCCTGGCTCGATTATCGCGACAGCGTTGCCGCCGAAATCGGGTCGGCGCCGCCCCGCATCGTGCCGCTGAGCCGAGTGCTGGCAGACCGGGCCGAGCCGGCGGCGCCCTCGATCGCCTGGTCCTGGGGGCAGCCTTATCTGAGCGTAACCTTGCCCGGCTTGCCGTCCTATCGGGCGATCGTCGCCGATCCAGCGCCGACGAGCTATTCGCCTTTTCACTGCAGCGAGATGGATGATATCGCAGCGCGCGCCGACTGGCTGCCGCCGGAGACCCGGACCCTGCTTACCGATTATGTCTGCGCAAGGCGGCCGGGCTGAGCCATGGGCCGGCGCTCAGGTCCCGGCGGCGTGTTTGACCAGCGTGTTGCCGATATTCAGATAGGCGCCCTTCAGTTTCGGGCTGAGCGCCAGCGATGCGTTGAGAACCGCGGAAAATATCAGGCCGCCGATCAGCGCATATTCCAACGGCGCGATTGCCTTGTTGTCGCGCAAGAGACTTCGAAGACGCTGCAACATGGGCTCGACCATCCTCCGACATGACAATCCGACCGGCCGGCGCCGGAAACTCGGGCAACCTCGCGGCGAAACGCCGACGCTGCGCCGCCGTCAGGCCAGCGACGGACGCGTCCGCTTACAACAAGCTTTCACCACCATATCTCTAGATTCGGTTACGAACGGTAAAGGACCGCACCGCCACGTACCGCAAACCGGCCGTGGGTAGTATTGGCACGATCCTGTTCGATTTAAAAGATGCGACCGCTGCGTCCGCCAGCGGCATTTGCGATCAGAAACCCGAGCAAGGGGGCAGATCGCATCGACGTTCAGGCGATATCCTGACGTTTTGGCGGGCGAAACCCGGGGCCGAGCCCGCCCGCTTTCGCAAGCTACATTATCGCACGGCGGAGGGCGGCCTCGCGGCGCCGCCCGCCTTCCGGCATCAGGTACCAGCGTCCCGCAGGATCAGGGACTGGCCGAGATTGGTGAACGCGCCTTGCAACTGCGGCGCCAGGAACGACGTCGCGCCGATGATGGCCGCGAACATGAGGCCGGCGATCAGCGCATATTCGAGCGACGCAATGCCCGTCTGGTCGCGCAACATTGCCCGGACAAGTTGCTTCATCATAATCACCCTTCAAGAAAAATTAGAGATAAACCGCCACGTTTCATCTTTACGGCTGCTACCGTATGATGAAAATCAGGCGGTCCATTTAAACAGGCCATGAACCGCTGCAGTCAATAAATTTTCGCCAAATTTTAGGAAACTGCCGTCGCCCGGTCGGGAAATCTCATATTGATAACGATAGATTTGAGATTCTTCGCGAAAATCGCTAGGGTTTTGGGTGTTTAGGTAGCATTCTCAATCCGCATGCGTTCGAATCGGAGCGGGCCGTCGCCGAGCGCGAAAAAATCGAGCGGAATCGAAGGTAATTCTCATTTATTTAGAATTTCTATTGAGTTAATCTTTATTTAATAAAGTGACCCGAAATACCGTCATTATTACTTCGGAAACTCTCGAAACGTCCGGCCACACCGCAATATCGAGCGGCCGCGGGCAACCCGCGATTTCGCCGTCATCGACCGGGGCCGCACCGGACACTCCCTATAGACGCACGCCGATTTGCGGCGCTACAGTGCGGCGGCTTCGAGACACGCCCTAAATCGCCCTCTAAACTATTGAATTGGAGTAAGATTCGGTTTTCGGTCAGCGCCGGCCGAGATCGCCCTGCTGACCTGCATCAATCCAACTGGCGGTGACCGCCGAGGTTTGGAAAAATGATGCGGAAACAAAAGTCCGGTGCACTCTCACAGGAGCCCTTTGTTGGCGTCGGTGCACCAATGTCGCGACACAAGGGCCAGCGAGAGGCTGCCGTGCCGATTGAGACCGCACCACCGCTTGATCCGGCCGAGCTCCGCCGCAGCACTCTCGCGGCGCTCGAAGGCGGCGACCTATCGGCAGCTTCCTCCGGCGCCGAAGCGCTGATCGCCGCCGGCGATCGTGTCGAGGGCCTCTATCTGCTGGGGCTCGCGCGCTCGGCTGCCGGCGACGACGAGGTCGCGGAGAAACTCCTGGTGCAGGCAGCAGCGCCGCTGCCGGCCCGCCCCGACATCCTCTACAATCTCGGCATCATCCGCCGCGACCTGGGCCGGCTTGATGCGGCGATTTCGACATGGCGGCAGGTCCTGGAGTCCGACCCTGGTCACGCCGACGCCTGGCTCAGCCTCGCCGCCGCAAAGGAAGATGTGGACAGCCCCGACGCTGCGCTCGCGATGTATGACGCGGCGCTTGAACGCCTGCCCGAGGATCGCAGCCTGCTCTACAATTGTGCCGGGCTGTACCATCGCACCGGCAACCCGGCGCGCGCCGATGCGCTCTATGCCCGGCTGCTGGCGGTCGAGCCCGGCTTTGCTGCAGCCTGGCTCAATCGCGGCATGGTGCTGAAGCGGCTCGGCCGGTACGGCGCCGCCGAGGACTGCTACCGCCGGGCTATGAGCCTGGGCGAGCCCGAGACGCAGGCGCTCGCCGAGTTCAACCTGGCCAATCTGCTGCTCATGCAAGGACGATGGACCGAGGGCTTCGCCGCCTATGAGGCGCGGCTGGCGCTGCCCGAGGCGCCGAAGCCGGATTTTCGCCTGCCGCGGTGGCAAGACGGCATGCCGCAGGGAGCGCTCCTGCTCTGGAGCGACCAAGGTTATGGCGACACGATCCAGTTCCTGCGCTACGTGCCGCTGCTGGCGGCGCGCGGCCAGCGCGTCCTGCTCTACCTGCGCGACCCGCTGCGGCGCCTGGCCGCGACGGCGCCCGGCGTCACCGCCGCCTATGGCCTGTCCGGCGATCCGCCGGCAGCGGATTGCGAACTGCCGATCTGCAGCGTGGCCTCGGTGCTGCGGCTGGGCGAGCCCGGCCCCTGGCCCGGCCCCTACCTCACGGCCCCGCCGGCGCCCGTCCTGCCGCTCGCAGCCGGCAAGCGGTACCGCGTCGCCTTGGTCTGGGCCGGCAATCCGGCACATATTAACGACGCGAACCGCAGCCTGGCGCTCGGCGACTTCGCGCCGCTCCTGGCGCGGACCGATATCGAGTGGTGCAGCCTGCAGACCGGGGGGCGCGACGGCGATCTGGCTGCGGCAGACGGCAGCATTCGCGACCTGTCGCCGCGACTCGGCGATTTCGCAGATACGGCGTCGTTGCTTGGAATCTGCGATCTTCTGATTACGGTCGATACTGCGATCGCCCATCTCGCCGGCGCGCTCGGTTGCAAAGCCTGGATACTTCTGCCGAACGTTGAGACAGATTGGCGTTGGGGCTTGGCAACCGACACGAGCTTCTGGTATCCGAGCGTGCGCTTGTTTCGCCAGGCCGAAGCGGGTAATTGGGCGTCGGTCATGGCCGCGATCCTGGCCGCTCTCACCGAGGAGTTGCCTTTTGGCGTTTGACTACGAGGCGCTGAGCGCCGAGATCGCAGCGCTGCGCTGCAAACAGCTCTTCTTCGTCGGCGGCGCCCCCAAATCAGGCACTACGTGGCTGCAAATCCTTCTCGACCGCCATCCGGAGATCAGTTGCAACGGCGAGGGTCATTTCCCGACTTACCTGATCCCGCGGGTGATCGGGGCGATCGACGAATATAACCAGGACATCGCCTGGAAGAACCGCACGATCTTCGGTGAATTGCCGGGATATCCGCAGCTCGGCGAAGCGCATATCGCGTATTTCTGGGCTTCCGCCATCGCGCTGCAGCTTTCCGCCCAAGCGACGGACAAATCGCGGGACAAGGCGGTCCGGCTGATCGGCGAAAAGACGCCGGACAATGTCCGCTTCTTCGACCTGCTGACCGAGGCCTTCCCGAGCGCGCGCTGCATCCAGATCGTGCGCGACGGCCGCGACTGCGCCGCGTCCGGCTGGTTTCACAATCTGCGCGTAAGCCAGGAATGGACGCGCGAGACCTTCGCCTCGATGGACGACTATCTCGTCAGCTTAGCCGATGATTGGTCGGCCAATGTCGGAGCCGGCAGCCGGTTCGGCGATTCCAGGCCCGAACTGTACCTGGCAGTGCGCTACGAGGATCTGAGCGCCGAGCCGGAACGGGAGCTGACCCGCATTTTCGATTTCCTCGGCGTCGAAGCGACTCCGGAAATCCTCGCCGAATGCCTGGAGGCCGGCGCTTTCGAAGCCTTGAGCGGCGGCCGCCGGCGCGGCGAAGAGGACCGCAGCTCGTTCTTCCGCAAAGGCGTGCCCGGCGATTGGCGCTCCCATTTCACGGTCGAGGCGAGCCGGCGCTTCGAGGAAAAGGCCGGCGAATGGCTGAAACGATACCGGTATCTATAGTCTCAGGCCGGGCATTCATGCGGCGATTCGACCGGCTTCGGCGACAAGCTCAGCGATATCGCCGATAATCCGGGTCAGGTCGAAATCCTTGGGCGTGTAGACCCGCGCCACCCCGGCGGCGAGAAGGGCCGCCGCATCTTCCGGCGGGATGATGCCGCCGACCACGACCGGCACGTCGTCGAGCCCGGCCGCCCGCATCCCGGCGAGCACGTCGCCGACCAGCGCCGCATGGCTACCGGACAGGATCGACAATCCGACGACATGCACGCCTTCCTCGAGCGCGGCATTGACGATCTGCGCCGGCGTAAGGCGGATGCCTTCGTAGACGACCTCAAAACCGGCATCGCGGGCCTTGAGCGCGATCTGTTCGGCACCGTTGGAATGGCCGTCGAGGCCGGGCTTGCCGACCAGCATTTTCAGGCGCCGGCCACGCAGCCGCGATACTTCGTCGACGCGCGCGCGGAGCGCCGCCAGCGCATCTCGCCCCGAGCCGCGGGCGGCGGCGGCGCGGCCGACTCCGGTCGGCGCCCGGTATTCGCCGTAGATCTCGCGAAGCGCCTGGCCCCATTCGCCGGTCGTAACGCCGGCCTTGGCCGCGGCGATCGACGGCTCCATGAGGTTGCGGTGCTCCGCCGCCGCCCGGCGCAATTCCGCCAGCGCCAGCGCCGCGGCGCCATTGTCGCGCTGCCGGCGCCAGGCCTGCAGCCGCTCAACCTGTTCCTGCTCGACCGCGGCATCGACGGTGAGGATGCCGGTCTCGCCGCCGGCGGTCAGCGGCGACGGCGCCGACTCGGTGAATTTGTTGACGCCGACGACGATCTGCTCGCCGCGCTCGATCGCGGCCAGACGCTGCGCATTCGACTCGACCAGGCGCTGCTTCATGTAGTCGATCGCTGCCGTGGCGCCGCCCAGCGCCTGCACGCGCTCGAATTCCCGGGTCGCCTCGTCGACCAGCGCCGCCACCTTGGCCTCGACCACGGGCGAGCCATCGAAGAGATCGCCATATTCGAGAAGATCGGTTTCATAGGCCACGATCTGCTGCAGGCGCAGGCTCCATTGCTGGTCCCAGGGCCGCGGCAGCCCCAGGGCCTCGTTCCAGGCCGGCAACTGCACCGCGCGCGCGCGGGCGTTCTTGGAGAGCACCACCGCCAGCATCTCGATCAGAATGCGATAGACGTTGTTCTCCGGCTGCTGCTCGGTCAGACCCAGGGAGTTGACCTGCACGCCGTAGCGGAACCGGCGGAATTTCTCCTGCGCAATGCCGTAGCGCTCGCGGCAGAGCCGATCCCAGAGTTCCGCGAAAGCGCGCATCTTGCACATTTCGGTGACGAAACGAATGCCGGCATTGACGAAGAAACTGATCCGTCCGACGACCTCGCCGAATTCGGCGTCCGGCACCTGGCCGCCCGCACGCACCGCGTCGAGCACGGCGGCGGCATTGGCCAGCGCAAAGGCCAGCTCCTGCACCGGCGTGGCCCCGGCCTCCTGCAAGTGATAGGAGCAGATGTTCACCGGGTTCCATTTCGGCAGTTCCCGGTAGGTGAAGGCGATGACGTCGCCGGTCAGGTTCAGGCTGGCGGCCGGCGGGAAGATATAGGTGCCGCGCGAGAGGTATTCCTTGAGAATGTCGTTCTGCGTCGTCCCCGAGAGCGCCCTCCGGTCGGCGCCCTGCTCCTCGGCGCAGGCGATATAGAGCGCGAGCAGCCAGGGTGCGGTCGCGTTGATCGTCATCGAGGTGTTCATGCGGTCGAGCGGAATACCGTCGAACAATGCCCGCATGTCGCCCAGATGGCCGATCGGCACACCGACCTTGCCGACCTCGCCGCGCGCCAGATCATGGTCCGCATCGTACCCCGTCTGCGTCGGCAGATCGAAGGCGACCGACAGCCCGGTCTGGCCGCGCGCGAGGTTGGTGCGGTAGAGCGCATTCGACGCCGCGGCCGAGGAATGGCCGGAATAGGTACGGATCAACCAGGGTTGGTCGCGCTCGACACCGTCATGCTCGTTCATGCCTCGCCTCCGCCGCCACGGGATCCCGTCGTCAAGATTAACGCCACTTCCGCTAAGCCGCAGATTTTATGTTGAATTTGCAACATTATGGCTCGCGGTCGATCAAAAAAGTAATATTCGGTCTTTTTGTGCATTGCAAACGGAATTGCACCGCGGCAGGATTCGTTCTCATGGAAGGGCCGGCGCCGATCGAGCCGGCATGGCGAGGAGAGCGAGTGATGGGTGGTAGCGCCTCCGTGATTCCGCTGCACGGGTCGAGCAATGCCGCAGGGCCGGCAGAGGCCGAGAAGGATCTGTACGAAATCGGCGAGATTCCGCCGCTGGGCCATGTCCCGGCGCGCATGTATGCCTGGGCGATCCGGCGCGAGCGCCATGGGCCGCCGGAGGACGCGATGCAGGTCGAAGTCGTCGAGACGCCGCCGATCGGCGCCGACGAGGTGCTGGTCATGGTGATGGCGGCCGGCGTCAATTTCAACGGCGTATGGGCCTCGCTGGGCAAGCCGATCTCGCCTTTCGACAGCCATAAGGCGCCTTATCACATCGCCGGTTCCGACGCCGCCGGCATCGTCTGGGCGGTCGGCGACAAGGTCAAGCGCTGGAAGGTCGGCGACGAAGTCGTGGTGCATTGCAACCAGGATGACGGGGACGACGAAGAATGCAATGGCGGCGACCCGATGTTCTCGACCTCGCAGCGCATCTGGGGCTATGAGACTCCGGACGGCTCCTTCGCGCAATTCGCCCGCGTCCAGGGCCGCCAATTGATGGTGCGGCCGAAGCACCTGACATGGGAAGAATGCGGCTGCTATGTGCTAACCTTGGCCACTGCCTACCGCATGCTGTTCGGCCATCGCCCGCATATCCTGCGCCCGGGCGATCATGTGCTGGTCTGGGGCGCGGCCGGCGGCCTGGGCTCGATGGCGATCCAGCTGATCGCCACGGCCGGCGCCAATGCGATCGGCGTGATCTCGGAAGACGACAAGACCGATTTCGTCATGCAGCTCGGCGCCAAGGGCGTCATCAACCGCAAGCGCTTCGATTGCTGGGGCCAGTTGCCGGATGTCGACGACACCGCCGGCTACGCTGCGTATTCAAAGCGGGTGCGCGAATTCGGCAAGGCGATCTGGGAATTCACCGGCAAGGGCAACGACGTCGATTTCGTGTTCGAACATCCGGGCGAGCAGACCTTTCCGGTCAGTTGCTTCGTGGTCAAGCGCGGCGGCATGGTCGTGTTCTGCGCCGGCACGAGCGGATTCAATCTGACCTTCGATGCGCGCTTCGTGTGGATGCGACAGAAACGCATCCAGGGCAGCCATTTCGCCAATCTGCTGCAGGCGAGCCAGGCCAATCGGCTGGTCGTCGAACGGCGCATCGATCCATGCATGAGCGAGGTCTTCGCCTGGCACGACATTCCGCGCGCGCATACCAAGATGTGGAAGAACCAGCACAAGCCGGGCAATATGGCGGTGCTGGTCCAGGCCAAACGCCCGGGGCTGAAGACCCTTGAAGACGCGCGCGAGGCGTAAACCCGTGCCCGACAGCCCGACCCTCGACCTCCTCGCCCGGACCGAAGCCGGGATCGACGCTGCCGATCGCCTGGTCGATGCCGCGCGGCACGCCGTCCGCGCGCTGATCGGCGATGGCGGCGGCGACGCCGTCGACCGGCATCAATACCCGGCCCATGGCTTCGCCTGGTTCGCCACTTACGCGCAGGCGCTGCGCCAGCTGCGGAACTGGGCGGCGGCGCTCGCCGCGGAGGGCCGGTTCGGCGAGCTCGAACAGCTGATCCTGACCGCCGGGTTCGGCGAATATCTGGCGCAGCTCGACGGCGGCGTGCCGCTGAGCCAGGTCGAGATCGCGCGGCCGGCCGATCTGGGCGTGCCGCCGGAAGATCTCGCCGCATTCCGCAGCCCGCAGGTCGCCGCTCTGATCGCCGCCGGCACGGCGCCCGCCGTCAAGCTGCGCATTGCCGAACTCATCGCCCAGGGCCATGGCTTCGGCGAGCTCGGCCTCGACGAGACGCTGAGCCTGGTGCGCGACCAGTTCCGCCGCTTCTGCGCCGACGCGGTCGAGCCCTACGCCCATGACTGGCACCTGAAGGACGAATACATCCCGATGCCGGTGGTCGAGCAGATGGCCGAGCTCGGCGTGTTCGGCCTGACCATTCCCGAGGCGTTCGGCGGCCACGGCCTCGGCAAGCTCGCCATGGCGCTGGTCTCCGAGGAACTCAGCCGCGCCTATATCGGCGTCGGCTCGCTCGGCACCCGCTCGGAAATCGCCGCCGAACTCATCCGGCTCGGCGGCACGCCGGAGCAGAAGGAATACTGGCTGCCCAAACTCGCCTCGGGCGAGATCTTGCCGACCGCGGTGTTCACCGAGCCCAATACGGGCTCGGATCTGGGCTCGCTCCGCACCCGCGCGGTGCGCGACGGCGACGTCTACCGGGTGACCGGCAACAAGACCTGGATCACCCACGCCGCGCGCACCGACCTCATGACCCTGCTGGTACGCACCGACCCGGCCGAGAGCGGCTACAAGGGCCTCTCGATGTTCCTCGCCGAGAAGCCGCGCGGTACCGAGTCCGACCCGTTCCCGGCGCCCGGCATGACCGGCGGCGAGATCAAGGTGCTGGGCTATCGCGGCATGAAGGAGTTCGAGCTGGGCTTCGACGGCTTCGCGATTCCGGCCCGCAACCTGCTGGGCGGGGTCGAGGGCCAGGGCTTCAAGCAACTGATGGCCACTTTCGAGTCGGCGCGCGTGCAGACCGCGGCGCGCGCCGTCGGCGTGGCGCAGAACGCGCTCGAATTGGGACTGGAATACGCGCTCGGCCGCATCCAGTTCGCCCGGCCGATCCTCCAATTTCCGCGCGTCGCCGGCAAGCTCGGCTGGATGGCGGTCGAGACCATGATCGCCCGGCAGCTGACCTATTTTGCGGCGCGGGAAAAGGACGGCGAACGGCGCTGCGACATCGAGGCCGGCATGGCCAAGCTGCTCGCCGCGCGCGTCGCCTGGGCCAATGCCGACAACGCGCTGCAGATCCATGGCGGCAACGGCTATGCGCTCGAATACAAGATCAGCCGCGTGCTGTGCGACGCCCGCATCCTCAACATCTTCGAAGGCGCCGCCGAGATCCAGGCCCAAGTCGTGGCCCGCGGGCTGCTCAGCGGGCGAAATTGACCGGCAAAAATGGCATCCGGATGACGCATTGCTGTGTTGCATGAAAGAGCGAGCACATTAGAAATCTAAGGAATGCCGCCCTCGACAGCCGCCCAGCCCGGCCTTCGAGCTGCGTCGTTGCGCCCCAGTTTTCGATGAATATCGCAGCGCAATGACATATTATCGGCGCCCATGACTTTCCCGACCGAGGGGATGGAAGGCATGGCGATGACGCTGATCCTAGCCGTCAATCTTCTGCTGATCGCCGCGATCGTTGGTCTGGTACATTGGCTCGGCCGTAACGTCGAGACACGTCTGGATTCCGCGGAAGCAGCGAAGGCCTTGTTTTTAGCCGAATTTCCGACCGAGAAGATCGCCGAGATCGCGATCGCGGGCAGAGGCGACGGCGCCCTGCTGGCGCTTGACGGCGAGCGCGCGGTCGGTCTGGTCGCTGCCATGGGCGCACATTGGCTGGTCCGCCGGGTCGAGACGGCGAATTTCGCCGCCGCGGAAATCGCCGCCGACGGCAAGCTGCTGCTGCGCCTCGCCGATTTCACGGCGCCGCGCTTTGCGCTCGATCTCGGCAGTGCCCGGTCGGCCGCACTCTGGCGCGACCGGCTGGAGCGCCTGCGCCAGAGCGGGACGGCGGCCCTCGCCGCGCTGCCTGCGTGATCGGGACGGCGTGATCAACGCCGAGTCGCTGCCGGACCCCGTCACGATCGCGACGCCGGTCTTCGTGCTGGCGGTCGTGCTTGAGGCGATCGCGATCCGATGCCGATGGATCGCCGGCGAGTACGAGACAAGCGACACGGCGACGAGCTTGCTGATGGGGTTCGGCAGCCTCGTCGCCGGGCTGCTGTTCGGCTGGATCGGCGCAGCGGCGCTGGTCTGGGCGTATCGTTTTCGCGTGACCGAGATCGGCGTTTCCGCCGGGGCCATCGCCGCGGCCTTCGTGCTCGACGATTTCGTCTATTACTGGGTGCACCGGATCGGCCATCGGTCGCGCTGGTTCTGGGCAAGCCATGTCGTCCACCACTCGAGCCAGCACTACAATCTATCGACGGCCTTGCGCCAGACCTGGACCGGCGAGTTGAACGGCCTGTTCGTGCTCAAACTGCCGCTGGCCCTGATGGGATTTCATCCGGCGTTGCTGGCTTTCGTCGCCGGGCTGAACCTGATCTACCAGTTCTTCATCCATACTCAGGCGATCGCTCACCTGCCGCGCTGGGTTGAGGCGGTGTTCAACACGCCCTCCCATCACCGCGTCCATCACGGCCGCGACCCGCACTATCTCGACACCAACTACGCCGGCGTGTTCATCCTGTGGGATCGGCTGTTCGGCAGTTTCGTGGCGGAGCAGGCGGCGCCGCCGCCGCGATACGGCTTGGTGCGAAACCTCGGCACCTTCAACCCGATGCGCGTGGCGCTGCACGAATTCGTCGCGATCGGCCGCGACCTGATCTTGCCCGGCCTGACCGTGCGGCAGCGCCTGGCCTATCTGTTCGCCCCGCCCGGCTGGAGCCACGACGGCAGCCGGATGACGACGGACGCATTGAAACGGCGCGACGCTGCATCGACAGCCGAGTGATTTCGAGTAGCGGTCCGTACGCTCGGGACCGCGCCCGCAAACCGTCGTGGTCGAAACAATGTTGAACGATTTCCTCGACTTTCGTCCCGGTCAAGAAGGCATAAGTTGTTAACCGCCGCCCGATAGCCTGGACCTCAGGTGCACGTTCGGGGAAGGGTTGAACAATGAGCTCGGCTAACGGCCAGAGCGGTCTGGTACCCGAGGCGGAGGGGCTGGCCGCGGCGGCGGTCGTCCGTCAGCTGGGTCGCCGGGTGACCGGCATCGGGATCAACATCCATGAAGCCGCCGCCTGCATCGCCGAACTGGTCAAACAGTTCGAGCAGCAGCGGCTGCAATGCGAAGAGCTGCGCGGCAGCGCCGAATCGATGGCCGACGCCAACCGGCAGATCGACAATGCCAGCGAAGTCGCGCATCAGACGGCTGAGGCCGGCCGGACCGACATGGAAAACTCGCGGGCGGCAATCGCCGATGCCGTCGCCCGCGTCGCGGGCCTGGCCGATGCTGTAGAGCGGATCGAGCATCGCCTGGCCGAGGTCGGGAATTCCCTGAAAGAAGTGGCCGGTGTTTCCGGTGCGATCGAGGCGATCGCGCGCCAGACCAATTTGCTCGCACTCAACGCCACAATCGAAGCGGCGCGCGCCGGTTCGGCCGGACGCGGCTTCGCGGTGGTCGCCGGCGAGGTCAAGAGCCTGGCCGAGCAGACCCGCCAGGCCACGACCAAGATCCGCAAGACCGTCGAACTCCTCTCCGGCCAGATTTCGTCCCTGGTCGGCGAATCGACCAAGGCGGCCAAGGATGCGGAGGCGACGCGCAAGGGCACGCGGGTGATCGAAGATACGGTCGACCGGGTGAACGACGGCTTTGTGAAGCTGGCCGAGATCAGCGGTCATGTCGCGCGGGCAGCGCGCGGCAACCTCACCCAGTGCGATAGCCTGCTGCACGAAGTCGGCACGATCGAGGAAGGCGTCATCACGGCCCTGGGCCATACGAGTTTCGCCGACAAGCAATGCTACACGGCCCTCGAAACGGTGGGGCATCTGATCGACGAGGTCGCGACCGCCGGCGTCACCACGGAAGACACGCCGTACCTCAATTTGAGCCTCTCCGTCGCGGCCGCGATCGAGAAGATCTTCGAGGATGCGATGGCGCGCGGCGAGATCACCTTCGACGCCCTGTTCGACGAGAACTATATCGAGATCCCGGGCACCAATCCCAAACAGTACATGGCCAAATTCACCGAGCTGTGCGATCGCTACCTGCCGGCGATCCTGGACCCGGCACTGAAGGCCCTGCCGGGCATCCAATTCTGCATTGCCGTCGACCGGAAATTCTATCTGCCGACCCATCACGCCCAGTTCTCGAAGCCGCAGACCAGCGATCCGGCCTGGAACGTGGCCAACTCCCGGAACCGGCAATTCTATCCCTCGCAGACTCAAGTCGTCGTCCCCGATCCGAAGCGCCCGGCCCGGCTGCAGACGCGGCGCCGCGAGCTCGGCGGCGGCAAATATGTGATCGTGAAGATCGCCAGCGGCGGGATCTGGCTGCGCGGTCAGCATTGGGGCAGCGTCACCTTGGGGTATGTGCTCTCCTAGGCTTTCCCTAGCCTGCTTACATATCAAGAGTCTTAGCAGCTTGAATTTGCTCGTTTACGAGCAAATTCCACGTGGCTTTAGCCACGCAAGGCTGCTTAGCGCGCGATGGTGTCGGAACGACGCCTGAATCACGCTCTGCCCGATTGAAATAGATCAGGATTATTTCAGGTGGCCGCTCCTGAAATCACCTTGATCCAGCCGGGCAGCGTCGACCGGGATCGTGCCGCACGACTTGACAAAGGGAGCGGCCGAGCCAAGTCTCTAGCAGCGCCGGGATCGACCCGGCGTCGACATCCATGACAGGAGCTGTCATGACCGAGCCTCACCGGCCCGACCGCCGCTCAGCCGGCGATGCTTACGATTTCCTGGTCTTCATCGGCCGGTTCCAGCCTTTCCATTTCGGCCATCGCCGGGTCATCGACGAAGCCCTGCGCCAGGCCGGGCACGTGATCGTGCTCGTCGGCTCGGCCTTCTCGGCACCCTCGCACCGCAACCCCTGGAGCTTCGAAGACCGCAGCCGCATGATCGCCGGCAGCTTTGCCGCCGACGAAGCGGCGCGATTGACCATCCTGCCGCTCGAAGACCGGCTCTACAACAATACCGCTTGGGTCGAACAAGTGCAGGAGAGTGTCGACCGCGCCATCGAGACCCGCCACGATTTCGCGACCAGCCCGCGCATCGGCCTGATCGGCATGAACAAAGACAATTCCAGCTATTATTTGAAGCTGTTTCCGCAATGGGGCTCGGTCGAGGTCAAGTCGGCGGAGCCTTACGCCGCGACGGATCTCCGCAACGCATTGTTTTCCGACACGGAGGATGCCTGGCTGGTGCTGGCGCAACGATCCGTGCCGGCCAATGTCGCGGCTCAGCTCGCGGCCTTTCGCGCGGAAGACCGCTATCGCCAGATCCTTGAGGAATTCCGCTTCATCCGCGGCTACCGGGACGCCTGGGCGAATGCGCCCTACGAACCGGTCTTCGTCACCACCGACGCCGTCGTGACGCAGGCCGGCCATGTCCTGCTGATCGAACGCGGCGCCCGGCCGGGCAAAGGGTTGCTGGCGCTGCCGGGCGGCTATCTGGGGCGGGACGAGCCGATCGAAGACAGCATGCTGCGCGAGCTGCGCGAGGAAACCCGCATCCGTGTTCCCGACCCGGTGCTGCGCGGCAGCATCGTCGGATCGCCCAAGGTGTTTGACGATCCCAACCGCGACCCGCGCGGCCGGTTCATCACCCATGCGTTCCTGCTCGCGCTGACGCCGCGCCGCGAAGACAGCTTCAAACTGCCCAAGGTGAAGGGCGGCGACGATGCCGCTGCCGCCCGCTGGCTGCCGCTCGCTGAATGCCGGCGCGCCGATATGTTCCTCGATCACTACGACATCGTGCAGAATATGGTGTCGCAGCTGTAGTCCCGGTCGGCGGATCGACCATCTGCCGTTTCCGACAGGAGAGGCTCCTATGCTTCCTAAGAACATTATCCTCGATGCCGACAGCTATAAGCTCTCGCATTACTGGCAATACCCACCGGGCACTGAGTACATCTATTCCTATGTCGAGTCGCGCGGCGGCGATTGGGATCGGACCTTGTTTTTCGGGCTGCAGATGTTCCTGAAGGAATACCTCGCAGCGCCGGTGACGCGCGCCGATATCGACGAGGCCGAAGCGCTCTGGACGGCGCATGGCGTGCCGTTTCACCGCGCGGGCTGGGAGCACATCGTCGACGCGCATGGCGGCCGGCTGCCGGTCGAGATCAAGGTGGTGCCCGAGGGCACGGTGCTGCCGACCCGCAATGTGCTGACGACGGTCGTGAATACCGACCCGGCGTGCTTCTGGCTGACCAGCTTCCTCGAAACCGCGCTGCTGCGGGCGATCTGGTACCCGACCACGGTCGCGACCAATTCCTTCATGTGCAAGCAAATCATCCGCCGGTACCTTGAGCTCAGCTGCGACGATCCGGCGGGCCAGATCGGCTTCAAGCTGCACGATTTCGGAGCGCGCGGCGTGTCCAGCCGCGAGAGCGCCGCGATTGGCGGTGCCGCGCATCTGGTCAATTTCTTTGGCTCCGACACCATGTCCGGCATCCTGGCGGCGCGTGACCATTACGGCGAAGCGATGGCTGGATTTTCAATTCCCGCGGCCGAGCACAGCACCATCACCGCCTGGGGCCGCGACGGCGAAGCGGCGGCCTATGCCAACATGCTGCGGCAATTCGGCAAGCCGGGCGCCTTGGTGGCCTGTGTCTCGGATTCCTACGATCTCGACCATGCCATCACCGATCTCTGGGGCGGCAGCCTCAAGGAGGCGGTACTGGCGACCGGCGGCGTGCTGGTGGTCCGGCCGGATTCGGGCGATCCCGCGACCATCGTTACGCGCTCGGTCGAGCTGCTGGGCCGGCAATTCGGCCACAGCGTCAACAGCAAGGGGTATCGCGTGCTGCATCCCTCGGTCCGCTTGATCCAGGGCGACGGCATCGATGTCCATTCGATCGAGGGAATCCTGCAGCGCTTGACCGGATCCGGCTGGTCGGCCGAAAACGTCGCTTTCGGCATGGGTGGCGGGCTGTTGCAACAGCTCGATCGCGACACGCTGAAATTCGCCATGAAATGCTCCGCGGCCCGGGTCGGCGGCGTGTGGCGCGACGTCTACAAGGACCCGGTCACCGACCACGGCAAGGCGTCGAAGCGCGGCCGTTTAGCACTGCTGTCCGATGCAGAAGGCTGGCGCACCGCGCCGCTGGACGGCAACGAGGCGGCGGATCGGCTGCACACCGTCTATCGCGACGGCGCGCTGCTGAACCAGACCAGTTTCGCCGAAATCCGCGCCCGCGCGGCAGCCCCGTACGCTGCTTAAGGCTTTTGCAAGCCACAAGCGGCGATATTCACAGCGGCGCAGACGCACGACCGGATCGAAAGAGTCTTGTAGCACTTTCCCAGTTCCTTGTCTGAGGATCATTTCCTCGGACTCGCCGGGCGGCTCCGACGCCTGTTTCGAGGTTGATGATGACCCGCGTTGACGGCGGCGAAATCGACTACCTGTTCGAACTGGCGCGCGACAAGACGGTCGCCGGAAGGCAGACGCTGGTCGCGACGATCGGCGATCTGTTCTTTGCCCAGAACCAGGTCTTGAGCGACCGCGAGCGGACGCTGATGACCGAAATTCTGCGGCAATTGATCCGCGATGTCGAAGTTTCAGTGCGCCGCGCGCTCGCGGACCGGCTGGCGGAGCAGAAGACGGCGCCGCGCGATCTGGTCCGCGCGCTGGCCAACGACACGATCGAGGTGGCGCACCCCCTGCTGGTCAATAGCGAGGTGCTGCTCGATCTCGAATTGGTCGAGATCATCCGCAACCGCACATTGGAACATCAGCTGGCGATCGCGATTCGAAAATCGCTCAGCGAAGAGGTCGCCGACGCGTTGGTCGAAACGGCCAACGTCGACGTGATCAAGACGCTCCTGGAAAACCCGCATGCCCAGGTTTCGCAAAAGACCATGGAATATCTGGTGGAGCAGTCGCAGCGGGTCGATACCTATCAAAACCCGCTGCTGCGCCGGCCGGAACTCGATGCCCAGCTGGCCAAGCGCATGTATTGGTGGGTTTCCGCGGCGCTTCGGGCGTATATTCTCGAACACTTCGAAATCGATCCGAGCGAGCTCGACGAGACGATGGAAACGGCGGTACACGACTTGACCAGCGGCCCGACCGGCGCACCGCCGAAAGCGGTCGAGCTGGCCGACCGCCTGTCCGAGCACAGTCAGATCACGCCGGCGCTGATCCTGCGGACATTGCGCGACGGCGAGGTCGCCTTGTTCGCCGCCTTGTTCGCGCGCTTCACCGGCATCCGGCTGCAGCTTGTGCACCGCATGCTGTTCGAGCCGGGCGGCGAGGGTCTGTGCATTGCTTGCCGCGGCGCCGGAATCGACAAATCCACTTTCGCCTCGATCTACGTGCTGACGCGCAAGGCACGGGGCCGCGAACAGCCGTCGCAGCTGAGCGAGATGGCCGGGATACTCGGACTCTACGAGCGCGTCCTGCCCGAGGTAGCCGGCCTGCTGCTGAAGAAATGGCAGCGCGATCCGAACTTCCTGCGCGCCATCTGGCAGATCGAGCAGCCGATGCGTGCGTCCCGGCCGCCGAACTGACGGACAAGCGATGACCAGGCTGCCGCGGGTCCCATCCCCGGACCGATTGCCCTTGCCGACGCCGCGCGCCGCCGTGATGCCGGCGGAAGCGCGTGCGGTGATCGCGTCGGTCGGCCTGGATTTCCTCGGCCAAGGCGGCGCCGCCTTCATCGCCGATGCCGCGGGGCGCCTGGTCTGGGCCAATGCGCCGTGGTTCGACTTCGCGCGCCGCCTGGAACGCCCGGCCAGCCTGGACCCGCCCTGGGATTGCGAGGATCTTGCGGCAAGCGCGCGTGCGACAACAGGGCCGCTGGAGCGCGAGGACGAGTTGGCCGTCGCCAACGGTACGGAGCGCCTGCAGTCCCGGCACTGGCTGGCCTTCGGCAATGACGGTGCAATCATCGGCTGGGCCGGCAGCATCGTCGAACCGCCGCCGACCGACCGGCTGCGCCGCCAGATCGGCGCGCTGCAGGAGCGGCTCGACGATCTCACGCGTCTGGTCTCCGACTGGATCTGGGAAGCCGCTGCCGATCAGGCCCTGAATTTCGTCTCGCCGCGGGTCAGCGAACTGCTGGGATATCATCCGCGCGAGATGCTGGGCCGAAAGTTGACCGCTTTCGGGCAGTTCGTCGATGCCGAGGGCCGCACGCTGGCCAGCCCGCTCGATACCGGCCGGCCGGTTCCATTCCGCGATGCGGTGTTCCTGGCCGCCCATGCCGATGGGCGGGCCTTGCGGTTCCGCCTCGCCGCCTTGCCGGTGTTCGACGCGGATAGCGGCGCGTTCAGGGGGTTCCGCGGCACGGCGCGCGACGTGACCGCCGAGACGGCGGCGCTGAACCTCGTCGCCAAGTCACGCAGCCAGCTCAGCCAGGCCATCGATTCGATTTCCGAGGGCTTCGCCCTGTTCGACGCCGACGAGCGGCTGGTGCTCAACAACCGAAATTACCTTGACGGCTTCCCCGCGACCGGCGCGCTGATCCAGCCGGGCGAGCGCTACAGCGACATTTTCCGGCGGGCGATCGCCGCGGGCGACATCGTCACGACACCGTCGACCGAACCGGCCTTGCGCGGCGAACTGGCCGAGCGCGCCCGCGCGCTCGATGCGATCGAGTGGGAAATCGCCGGTGGGCGCTGGATCCGCGCCAGCGACCGCACGACCTCGGACGGCAGCATCGTCTGCATCCACACTGACATCACGGAATGGAAGCGGCGCGAGCGCGCCCTTTACGACGCCAAGGAAGCGGCCGAGCTGGCGAACCGCACCAAATCGGAATTCATGGCCAATATCAGCCACGAGTTGCGCACGCCGCTGAATGTGATCATCGGCTTTTCGGAACTGATCGTCAGCGAGACGATGGGGCCCGTCGGCAATGCGCAGTACAAGGGGTATCTCGCCGACGTGCTGTCCAGCGGGCGGCATCTGCTCGACGTCATCAACGACATCATCGACCTGGCGCGCGCCGAAGCCGGCAGGATGGAACTCAACGAGGAGCCGACCGATCTGGTCGACGCCGTGGCGGCCGTGCTGCGCATGATGCGCGAGCGGGCGATGCGCGGCCAGGTCCATCTCGACGCCGAGCTTGCCCCGGGCCTACCGCTGATCCAGGCCGATCCGCGCAAGCTGCGCCAGATCCTGACCAATCTCGTCTCGAACGCGATCAAGTTCACCCATGAAGGCGGCAGCGTCCGGGTCTCGGCCCGGCGCGAACCGCAGACCGGCGATCTGGTGATCCAGGTCGTCGACACCGGCATCGGCATCGCGGCCGAAGACATCCCCGTCGCTTTCAAGCCCTTCGGCCAGGTCGATGCAAGGCTCAGCCGGCAGTATGAAGGCACCGGCTTGGGATTGCCGCTGACCAAGGTGATGGTCGAACTGCATCAGGGCCGGATTACCATCGACAGCGCCCTCGGCATCGGCACGACAGTGACAATCCGCTTGCCGTCGAGCCGACTGAAGGGCTGAATTCCGGACCGCGGCGCAAGCGCGCGGCCGGATCCGCAACCTATCGTTTCAGCGCTTCGACTCCCGGCAATTCGCGGCCTTCCAGCCATTCGAGGAAGGCGCCGCCCGCCGTCGAGACATAGGTGAGTTTGTCCTCGACCCCGGCATGGGCGAGCGCCGCCACGGTATCGCCGCCGCCGGCCACCGCCGTCAAAGTGCCGGCCGCGACCCGTTTCGCGACAGCCTGTGCCACCGCAACGGTGCCGGCGTCGAAGGGCCGTGTCTCGAAGGCGCCGAGCGGACCGTTCCAGACCAGGGTCTTGACCGTATCGAGCCGTGCGGCGATGGCGGCGACGCTGGCCGGGCCGATATCGAGTATCATGCGGTCCGGCGGCACCGCCCCCACGGCAACGGTCTCGGTCTCGACGCCGGTCGCCAGGGTTTCGGCGACCACTGCATCCTCCGGCAGCAGAATCTCGCAGGACGAAGCCGCGGCATTGGCGAAGATCGCCTTGGCCGTGTCGATCATATCGGCTTCGACCAGCGACCGTCCGACCTGGCGTCCCTGCGCCAGCAGCATGGTGTTCGCCATCGCGCCGCCGATGATCAGAAGATCGACCCGCGCCGCCAGCGAATTCAGCAGATCGAGCTTGGTCGACACCTTGGAGCCGCCGACCAGCGCGGCGACCGGTCGCGCCGGGTTGTCGAGCGCCAGCGCCAACGCTTCGAGTTCGGCCTGCATCAGCAGCCCGGCCGCGGCCGGCAGCAGCCGCGCGAGGGCTTCGGTCGAGGCATGGGCGCGATGTGCCGCCGAGAACGCGTCATCGACATAGACATCGCCCAGCCGGGCGAGCGCCCGCGCGAAGGGCAGGTCGTTCTTCTCCTCCTCCACATGGAAGCGGAGATTCTCAAGCAGCGCCACCTCGCCCGGCTTGAGCGCATCCACCACCTTAGCAGCCACGTCGCCGATGCAATCATCGGCGAAGGCGACTCGCTTGCCGCCGAGCGCCTGCGAGAGGGGCGCAACCACCTGGGACAGGGAAAACTCCGCAGCACGCTTACCCTTCGGCCGGCCGAAATGCGATAGCAGGACGACGCGCGCGCCGGCGCCGGTGAGCGCGCGGATCGTCGGTACCAGCCGCGCGATACGGGTGGCATCGGTGACCTTGCCGTCCTGCGTCGGGACGTTGAGATCAACTCGGACGAGCACCCGCTTTCCGGCGACATCCAAATCACTCAGCGTCTTATACGCAGCCATAGCGGACTCCCTGTAGCGGATGGCAGGCGGACGGGCGGGTCTAGCGTGGTATGGGTGGATCCGCAGCGTGTCAACGCCCCGCTCGCGCAGGGCGCTGCATAGGAGGGTCCCGTCCGGTTTTGCCGGCTACAAGGTCGTCTTGAACCGCGCCGCCAGCGCCTCGGCGGTGCGCGCCAGGATCAGTACGTCGGCGCCGACCGCGGTAAAGAGGCTGCCCAGTGCGATGTAATGTCGGGCCAACGTCTCGCTCATGGTCAGAATGCCGGGCGCCTTGCCGGCCTTGCGGATACGGGTAATGGCACCGTCGATCGCCGCCGCCACCTCGGGATGGGTGAAATCGCCGAGATGGCCGAGCGATGCCGAGAGATCGCCCGGACCGATGAACAGGCCGTCGATGCCGTCGACCGCGGCGATCGCCTCGATATTTTCCAGCCCCTTGCGGGATTCGATCTGAATCAGCACGCAGATCTCGTCTTCGCAGCGATGCGGGTAATCCTGGACCCGGCCGAACAGCGAAGCGCGGGCGCCGCCGGCAAAGCCACGCACACCTTTGGGCGGGTAGCGCGTATAGGCGACCGCGTTGCGCGCCTCTTCCTCGGTCTCGACATAGGGAATGAGGATCGTCTGCGCGCCGATGTCGAGGTAGCGCTTGATCGTCACCATGTCGTTCCACGGAACGCGGACGACCGGATGGGCCGAACCGCCTGCGGCGGCGGCCTGGAGTTGGCTGTAGACCATCGGCAGTTCGTTCGGCGCGTGCTCGGTATCGAGCACGATCCAGTCGAAGCCGGCGCCGGCGAGGATCTCGACCGTCGTCGACGTGGCCAGACTCGACCACAGCCCGATCTGCGAGCGCCCTTCCCGGAGCGCCTGTTTGAATCTGTTCACCGGCAGCTGCATTTGTTCCTACTCCCGTTGGAGTCCGCTGCGGCGCCATTGCGCCCTCGGGCGCACAGCCTAAAGGCAACCGTCGGGACGATATACGCCGCTGATTGCCGACAAGCGGCCCAAGGAATCGGCGTGCCAGTAGATGTGGGCCGATTGATGGCAGACGAAACCGTCTTCATGCCGCACCGCTTCGCGGTCAAGATCGGGCGCCGCGGTCCAATCCTCCCGGCTGAAGCTCTCGTGCCGCAACTCCATCGCCATTTCGACTTCGCTCGAACCGAGCGGAAAGCGTTCTCTTACACGGCGATCGAATTCCTCGCTGATCTCATCCCACCGGCCGTGCAGACCGACCGTCAGCGGAACCGGCGGCGGCGGCACACATGGGCACACGCCAATCGAGGCGGCCGTGCCGAGGGCAGAGGCGACGGCAATGAGCCCGCCCGCCCCCAGGCGTACCGCCCAGCGCCTCAACGAGGCCAACGGCAGTCTCCGTCATACCCCATCCTGTCCCTCCAACGCGGTTCCAGCCGCGTTTTCCTGCCATGCCGCGGCGGCGCAACTGGCCGTGACGGCAGCGCGGCTTCCCCGGATCAAGCCGGCTCTGCTATCATGCCGCAATTCGAGGTTCAACCCATGTTCGCGATCATCCTCGGCATTGCACTCACCGCCTTCACCTATGGCGGGCTCAGCCAGCGGCTGCCCGATCAGCAGGCCGTGCCGGATTGGCTCGAGGCGGCGGCGCTGGGGATCGTGTTCACCTTGGCGTCCGTCCGCCGCTCCTGGTCGATCGCCCCGCGCTGGCTGCTGCCGTTTCCGAGTTTCCTCCTCTATCTGAGCATCTTGACCGACCGGCACCCGCCGATGCCGTTCTTCGTTTCCTTCGTCTTCGCACTCTTCTACGCGCTGTTCATCACCGCCTATGCCGCCTATGCGGCCGAACCGCGACAGCCGACACTACCGGCACAGCAGCGCTGACGAATCCCGCATCTCGGCATCGCTCAAGGCTGGATTTTCCTTGAGATAATCGCAGGCCGTCCGTCCGGCGCTGTCCCGCATCTGCGGCTTGGCGCCGTGGTCGAGCAGCAGCCGGATCAGCGCCGGATGGGCGCCGGCGGCGGCATACATCAGCGCCGTCCGGCCGCCGGTATAGATCCGGAACATCGGCACACCGTTCTCATCGGCGCTCCAGGCGACGGTGCCGGCATCGATGCCGGCGCCGGCATCGAGCAGGAGCTTGGCCGCCTCCGGCTGATCAAACGCCGCCGCCGCCATCAGCGGCGTCTTGCGCCAGGCATTGGTCTCGTTCGGATCGGCCCCGGCCTGCAGCAACCGCGCCACCAGCTCCGGCTGATCGATTGCCGCCATGAGCGTGGTATCGCCGCCGGCCCCGGTGCTGTGGGTATGGCCGGGCGTCTGGAACTCATAGCGGAGATAGGCGGCAATGGCCTCGTCCGGCAGGCGGTCGAGCACCGCGCTGTGCAGGCTGCGCACCGCCCGCCCGGCTGCAAGATCGCTCTCGGCCGGCGCCGTGGCGAAACGCTGGCGGTACGTGACGAAGGCGGCAGGCTTGCCGGATTCGATTGCGGCGCTGCCGGGATAGGAGCCCACGCTGTGTTCGAACAATTCGAGCAGCAGCAACTCGGCCGCTTGCTGGGCCTCGCCCGGATGCAGTTCCTGAGTCTGCCGATACGCCTGCGCCAGCTCGTCCGCGGCGGGCCGCGCCAAGGCGACCAGCTTGCGGAACAGCCGCTTGCTCGCCAGATCGCGCTCGGACCAGGCGAAGAGTGCGTCCCAGATTGCGTCCTGTCGGTGGTGCAGCCAGCCGGCCCAATTGCCCTGCCGCACTTCCGCGGTGCCGATCAGCGGCAAATTGAGCAGAGTCCAGTCGATTTCGTCGGCGAAGAGATGCGCTGCGCGCCGATCGTTCGGGTCGAGCTCCTCAGGCGATTGCCCCTGCAGCGATTGCAGCAGCGCCTTGAGCTCGCGGTAGTTCGGCAGCGAATCGAAGCCGGCTTGGACCGGCGGCCGCAGGTAGGATTTGTAGAGGCAGCGCGGTTCGACCTGCCCCGGCCCCAGGATCTCGAAGATCCCGGCATAGGAGGATTCGCCGATGGCGGCCGGAGAGTAATAGCCCCAGGGCTCGACTGCGAGCGCGAGCAGGCGGTTGCCGTAGCGGATGATGTCGATCGACGCAAAATCCTTGGTGTCCGACGCAGTCAGCGAGAACCTCCCGCCGGCATTGGGTTGCGCCTTGATCCATTTGGTGAAGGCGGTCTGGTCGAGCGCCGGCTGCTGGCCCTCGCCGACATAGAGGGCGCGGGCGCGCAGCTGATAGCTTTGATCCGCCCCGCCTTCGTAGCCGGCGACGGCAAGGCGAAAGGGCTGCGCGGCCGCCGCGGGACCATGCGTGCCGGCCAGTTCCACGAGCTCCGGCAGATGCGCGGGGTCGATCGCGCCGCTGCGCTGGATCGCCGTCTCGAAGATCTGGCTGAGCGGCGTGCAGAGCGCGTCGTCGCGGTATTCGGCACCCTTGATCGCAACATAGGCGGCAACCGGCGAGATTGCGTCGGCATGGGATGGCGCCGACCAGGCGGCGACGGCGGCGATACGGTCGCGATAGAGCCGGGCGAGGCAGGCTTCAAGCGCCGGATCGGGGCTGAGATCCTGTTGCCGCGCCGGCGGAATATTGCACGCGCGTCGGCGCGTGACGAGCCAATGGCGCTCCGTCGCGAGCAGTTGATCGCGCCCGATCAGATCGGCGTCGCGCAATTGCCGGCGAAACGTTTCAGCCAACTCCTTGTCGAGCGCGGACAGGGTGGTGCTGCCGCACACCATGTCCTGGACCGCCGAAGCGGCCTCGCCACAATCGAAGCTCGGCGAGAAGGCGCGCTCGTGCACCGGCGGCAATTGCTGGATGTCCGCATGGTGCGGGACCGAGACATTGCGCACCGTGCAGGCGTCGAGGGCGAGCAGTGCTGCGGCCGCAAAAGCGGCGCGGAGACGGAAAGAGGCTGACACTCTCGGGGCATTCCCTGCTTCGGGGTGGAACTCAGCGGCGCGCAGGCACGGGCGGCAGTTGGATTTCCGTGTGGTAAGGCAGGCTGCCATAGACCATTCGCGTCTCGGCGCCGTTCTCGGGTGGATCGAAGGGGCCGGATTTGAGGATCGCCGCCTCGGCCAGCGCGTTGATTTCCGGGTAGGGGCAGGGATCGATATGGTGGGCGATCATGTGACCGCTGCGGTCGACCGTGACGCTGTAGGTCACGACGCATTCGAGCCGCTTCAGCTGCAAAGCGACGGGGAACACCTTGTTGGCGAGAATACGGGCCTTGACCTTGTCGGCGTAATCCGAGGGCGCGCGCCGGGCGACGCCATCGCCACCAGTGCCGAGGCCGCTGGCGACCGCACTCCCGCTGCCCTGTCCGCCGCCGATGATGATGACGGGCGGGCCATCGGCCGGCGGCGCCGGATGCGCAGCCGGCCCCGGCGCCGGCTTGCGCGGCTTGTCGGCCGGCTTCGGCGCTTCGGCGATCTGCGGGACGGGGATCGGGACGGCAGGCTTGAGTTCGGGTTTGGGCGGTGGCGGTGGCGGCGGGGGTGGTGGCGGCTGCACCCTGTCGAAGGTCACATAGGTGATTTGCTCGCGCTTCAGGCGCGCCGCACGGTCGTTCATCGCCAGCAGGACGATGACAATGCCGACGTGGACCAGCACGGTCATGCCGAACGCCATGAACTGGCGCGACCCGCCCGCGCGGAAGGGCGCACGTTGCACGATCACCAGCCGCGAGCTCCCTCATGATTTGGCGTGTGCGATCGGTGTCGCCAGACCGCCCGGTTTCTTCTGCGTTGGACCGGCCGACGGCGGGATGCTCAGGAAGCGTCCCGCCGCGTCGCCCGGTCGAATACCTCCATCAATTCCTGGCCGGCAGCAGCGATATCGAACGAGGGATTGCTCGCCAAGCCGCCCGACAACCCGTCCAAGCCGCCTTCGATGAACCGGGCCATGATGACCACGTCGAACGGACGAAACGCGCCGTCGCGCTGTCCCCATTCAAGCACGCGGACGAATTCGGCGTGGCGCAAGGCGACCCCGGTCGGCTGGTAGAGGTCGCCGCGGCCGGCCAATACGATGTTCCAGATTGCGATGCAGTTTTTCGGATAGGCAATGACATGCTCGACGCGCGCCTTGATATAGGTAAGCAGCGCCGCGCGCGGGCCGGCGCCGAGATCGACACGCGGCCGAATGAAGGCGACAGCCGTGTCCACGACATGCGCCACGACAGCGCGCAACAGCTCTTCCTTGCCGGCGAAATGATAGGAAATCACACCGGTGCTGACGCCGGCGCGCTTGGCGATCTGCGCCAGCGAAGCCTGGCCAAAGCCAAGCTCGGCAAAGGTGTCTATCGCGCATTCGATGATCTGCGCGCGACGGGCCGTCTCGATGAAGCTGTGCTTGGTTTGATCCAGCATTATCTCGCCTGAAACGCTCGATCAAAATTTAGCACGGACGTGCAAAGGGGCAAGCTCGAAGATCAGGAATCTGAATGAACCGGCAAATTATTCGCCGATCGCGATGCAACCGTCATCACGATGGTAAGGGGCGGCCGGTCCTGCGACTTTTTAGCCGCCACCGGTGTTCCGCCAGCGCGGAACACCGGTTTGGCCGGGCAGTCAGGCCCAGGAGTTGATCAGAACTGATATCCGAGATAGGCCGAGACGAAGTCCAGATCGATGTTGGTATTGGTCTCGGGCGAGCCGCCGAGCTGCAGATTCTTCACATAGGTCAGGCCCCAGGTGAGGTTCTGCAGGTAGCTGAAATCGACGCCGACGGCGAGCTGCGCCGTATGGGCGACGAAATTGCCGGCGCCGATCGGGCTGGTGCCCTGCACATCGTGCTGGAAGGTCAGGCGCGGCACCATGTCGATGCCGGCGGGCATGGTGTGCGGGAAATCCGCCGTTGCGTTCAGCACATAGCCATAGGAAGTCTGGCTCGCGAGCTGGGTGCTCTGAATCGTGCCGCCGGTGGTCGGCACGTTGGGCACGCCGTTGAACGAGAAGCCGGAGAAATTGGTCGTGCCCGGCGATTCGAGCAGTGCCGAACTCTTCGGGAAATTGCCGACATAATCGAGCGCGGCTTCACCGACCAGGGTGACGGTCTGGATCGGCGTGTCCGGGATGTTGCTCCAGAGTTTCGTCACACTGTATTGGAATTGGGTGACCGGGAAGCGCTTATAGCCCTGGTAGAGCCCGTCGAAGCTGCCGGCATGGATGCCCATGTCCTGGACGACGGGGTCGGAGAGACCGCCGAGGCACGCGGTCTTGAAAGCGGCGATGCCGGCGAGCGGGAAATTCGGGTCGCACAGCGCCGGCGTATCGACGCCGAAGAGTGCGTCGGAGATCGACAGCTCCAGCGGCTGATTGAGGCGGGTCGAGACTTCGCCTTGGAAGGCCAGCTCAAACGGTCCGTTGAAATTGAAGCTGCCGCCGATCAGGTGGATATTCGATGGATATGTGAGCGAAATCCCCGAGGTCGCGAAATATGCCGTGGACGGCCCGAGGCCGATCAGGCCCAAACCATCGGGCACCACCGCCGCCGCCGAACCGGTACGATACTGGAAGAACGGCAGGCGGCTGGCGTAGTTCTCGAAATACGCCCCGAATTCGGCATCCTGCCATTCCGGCACGCTGGTGCGCACTGAGAAGCCGAACTCGTTCGAGAGATTCTTGGCGCTCTTGCTCGGATCGACCTGATCTTCATAGCCGAACTGCGATGCCGCGCCGAATTGATTGGCGAAGAGTGAGGTGAAATTCAGGAATTGCTGCGACGGATTGTGCGTACCGTTGCCGGGCTCGACGATGTACTCCATACCGGGCGAGACGTTGTTGATGGCGAAGAACGAGCCTTCGCCGTCGAGCCGGTCATGGGCGTTCAACAGTTGGTAATAGCCCTCGAAGTTGAAATCGCCGAGGCTGGTCTTGAAATCGATCGCGGTGACGGGGAGGATGATTTCCTTCAACTCGGTACCCGGCACATGCGCCGCGGTGGCATCGACCGGCGAGGCGCTGTTGATGCCGTTCTGGATGAAGGTGCTCTCGCCCCAATTGATGACCTGGTTGCCGATGCGGATGCTGGACGGATTACCGCCAAGGTCGAATTTCTGGTCCACGAAGGCGTCGAGCAGATGCGCGGCATGGCCGGAGGCGTTGATCGAGCCGTGGTCGAAAGGCCGGAAATCCGCGTTCGAACCGGTGGCCAACACCGTGTCGTAAAAGGCGGTGCCGCGCACGAAGATCGTCGTCTCGTCTTTTTTCAGCTGGACTTCTTCGGAGATGCGGTTCGGCTGCGAAACCAGGTCGCCCTGCTTGAAGTTGAGATCGCCGTCCGATGGAACGCCAGTGCCGGTGCCGTGATAGAAGGTGCCGTACAGCTTCAAATCCGGCGATTCCGTACGAATCGTGCCGCTCGTCAGCAAGGCCGTGTCGGCGCTGCCCGTCCACCCGTCGATGTCGAAATCGATCGCGTAAGCCGGTCGGCCGGCGAGGCCGACGGCAGCCAGCGCGACCGCGGCGCAACACGTCGCCTGTGTCAGGCGAAGCCTTTGAAATCGTGCCATACTTCCTTCCCCTAGTGGTCTTTCTACGAGTTTCGGCGGTAGCCAACGTATCCGTGCGATGAGCGCCCTCGGCAGATCGGCAAGGGTGCCGCCGCGCATCGCGCCGGCCGGGACGACCGCCGCCGGGCGTTCGCCGAACCGAAGATCGAAGTTATTTTGGGCTGACCAATTGTTATTGTTTTTAATCAGTTGATTAATTTTTAGCACAGACATGCGGCATGGCAAGCGCTCGCACGGCGTGCCGCGCATGCTGATCCTGGAGTGTGTCTTAAGTAGCACTTATCGTGCCGGACTGTTCGTCCTCTCCGGGATTCTTGCCGGCTTGCCGGCCGCGCTCTTGCCTGGCGCAGCGTGAAATTCGAGCCCTCGGGGCAAGTCGACAGACGAGGACATACCTAGGGAAACATGTGCAACCTTGCCTCATCGAGCCAGTGCGCAGCGCGGAGCACGCCCCACGCCTCGACCCGTGGGATGCGACACGGCGTCCGGGACGCCGTCCACTGATATCGTCAAGCGCCCGCCGGATTCATTTTGACACAACGCCCGACGTTATCTTGCGGCATCCTTCGGCAAAGATCGTTAACGGCCTGCTGCCGGCGCCTCTGGGCTCGCTTGATTGTTGGCAGAGCCCCTGCCCGGGACTAGTATCCGCCCGCAAGAACGGCCGCCGGTATACTGGTACGCTGGACATAGGAGGACATCCCGGCCATGAGTCCGCCCACGCTCGCCGCAGCGGCGCTCGACCCGATCGCGAGTTTCGACCCCGGCGCCGAGGTGCAGCGAATTTATGATAGCCAGCTGGCCGCGTTGCAGCGAGACGGCGTGCCGGATCTGGCATCCAGGCTGGCCGCGCTGGACGTGCTCGAAGCACAGATCAAGTTGCGTCGCCGCGCCTTCGCCGAAGCTGTCTCGGCCGATTTCGGCAACCGCTCGGCCGCGGAGAGCGATCTCGCCGAGATCATGACGGCGCTGAACGGCATCCGCCACACCAAGCGCCACCTGGCGCGCTGGATGAAGCCGCAGCGCCGGTCGGTGCATTGGACGTTCCGGCCGAGCAAAGCCAAAGTCGTCTACCAGCCGCTCGGCATCATCGGCATCATTTCGCCGTGGAACTACCCGCTGCTGTTGGCGCTCTCGCCGCTTGCGGATGCGCTGGCCGCCGGCAACCGGGCCATGCTGAAGCCGTCCGAGCTCACGCCGCGCGTCTCGGCGCTGCTCAAAGAGATGATCGGCGAAGCCTTTCCGGAAGATCGGGTCGCCGTGGTGCTGGGCGGGCCGGACACGGCCAAGGCGTTTTCAGGATTGCCTTTCGACCATTTGCTGTTCACCGGCTCGACCGCCATCGGCCGCCATGTCATGCGCGCCGCGTCCGACAATCTGACGCCGGTCACGCTGGAACTCGGCGGCAAATCGCCGGTCGTGGTGTGCCGCGACTATCCGCTGAAAAAAGCCGCCCGCATGATTGCGATCGGCAAGCTCCTCAATGCCGGCCAGACCTGCATCGCGCCGGATTACGCGCTGGTGCCGGCCGATCTGGCGAAGAGCTTCGCCGACGCCTTCCTGGCGGAAAGCCGCACGCTCTATCCGACGATCGCCGGGAATCCGGATTATAGCTCGATCGTCAGCGACCGCCACTACCGGCGCCTGCTCGGGCTGCTCGACAGTGCATGTGCCGGCGGCGCTCAGGTGATACAACGCGACGATCCCGCTGCGGCGGCCGAGCGCAAACTGCCGCCGACCGTCGTGCTGCAGACCAAGCCGGACATGCCGGTGATGCAGGAGGAGATCTTCGGGCCGATCCTGCCGATCGTTCCCTATGCCAATCTCGACCAGGCGATTGCCGTGATCAACAGCGGGCCGAAGCCGCTCGCGCTCTACTGCTTTTCCACCGAACCATCGGTCGTCGAGGGTGTCGTCAGCCGCACCTCTTCAGGCGGCGTCACCGTGAACGGCACGCTGATGCATGTGGCGCAGGACGATTTGCCGTTCGGCGGCGTGGGCCCGAGCGGCACCGGAGCCTATCATGGGCATGACGGGTTCCTGCGCTTCTCGCACGCCCGCGCGGTATTCGAGATCAGCCGCCTGAACGTGCTCGACCGGCTGGCGCCGCCTTACGGCCGCTTCTTCAAATTCGTTACCGGCCTGCTGCTCGGGAAATAGCTCAATCCCGATCGAGGCGGCGCGCCGTGGCCGGGTCGAAGGCGGCCTGGTACAGCGTCCGGAACTGCGCGAGCCGCGCCGCGCGCACAGGCGGGTTGTAGACCGACCAGGGCTCCGCCGCCTTGAGCAGCGGTTCGGCACGCGCCAGCACCGCCCGGAAATTCGTCAGCGCCGCAGCGGCACCGTCGAAATTGCCGGAAGATGCCGCCGTGCCGACGGCATGGAGCGCCAGCACCGCCTCCTTCAAGGCGCCGCGCGCCGCCGCGCGCTCCGCCTTGCCGTCGGTCACGCTGGCATCCTTGCGCTCCGGGAAGCCCTCGGCGAAATCGCGCAGTTCGCCGCCGACAGTGTCTTGCGCCAATGCCACGATGCCGGCGTCATGGGCCGGGATCGCCGTGTCGAACACGCTCGCGAAATCGCGGATCTCCTTGAGCCGGCTCTCGACATTGTCCGGCACCGTGGGCTCCTCGCCGTCGCCCACGGCCTTGAGATAGGCGACCAGATCCTGCCGGTCCTGTGCGCTCAAGCCCAGATAGAACAGCCGGTCGAAATGGACGACGACTTCGTCGTAGGTCCGGTACCGCCCATCGTGGAAGTAAGGCGCATTGAAATTGGCGTTGAGCAAGGTCGGCGTCTTGAACAGACCGAGCGAGCCGACATCATGCTGCACATGATCGACGAACCCCGCCGATGGGATATGGCAAGCGGCACAGCTCAGGCTTGGGTCATGGGTGAACGGCTTGAAGAACAGCGCCTCGCCGCGCTTTTCGGACTCGTTGACCCGGCCCTTCAACTTGCCGTTCAGATCGAGCCGCGGATTCGGCAGGAAATCGATGTCCTGGATATAGGCGACAAGCGCGTCGAGGATGGCGGGCGACGGCTCCGGCCCGGAGAATTCCTGGACGATGACGGTGCGCACGAAATCGCGCAGCGAGGCCGTGCGCCCGTCATGGCCGTATGGCGCCTGATAGCGGGCCCCGCGCAGCGACGGGATCGTGACGGGATCGAGGATGCCGTTATCGGCCTGGGGATTGAACAGCGTTCCGGTCGTGTCGAAAGTGCCGGGCACGCCGGAATGGCCGGTGATGAAAAGCTTCGGATTGCTGGTGCCGTTGACATGGCAGGTATCGCAGCTGATGCCCGCCTGGCGCGCCGCCCCGCCGAGCAGGGTCGGCGCGCTGAACGCCAGGTCGCCGAGACGCACCAGATAGGATTTGGCGCCCTGGATCGCCTCGGAATGAAACAGCTCGCGCGGCTTGGCGCTCGCCGCCTCGTCCTCGAGTTCGCTGCCGGCCGGCAGCACGCCGCTGGTGCCGCCGAATTCGGCGCGCGCCGAGATCGGGCCAAACGCCGCGATCAGCGCACAGATCGAACCGCAAAGAGCGTGCCGCCAGTTCATCTTCGCCTCAGTTCCCGAGATTGGGCTTCGCGAGCCCCAGCGCCGGTGCCGCATTCTGCAAGGTCGCGGCCAGATCCTCGCTCGCTTCGAGCAGCGCATCGGCATCCAGGCTTTTGAGATCCGGCACTTTGAGGATGGCCGCCAAGCGGTCAATATCCTTGCGCGCGGTCCCGTCCAATTCGGAATCCGCCGCCATCAGCCGCTCGGCGAACACCGTGCGATAGGCTGTGCGGATGCCGTCGAGATTGGCCGCCATATCGGCGATCGAGGTGCCGGCGAATTGCGACTCTCCGCCATCCGCCTTGTTCTCGCCGATCTCGTAAGCCAGCTTGGTCATGCCGTTCAACAGGCCCTGCGGCGTCAGCACCGTGCCGTGCAGCTTCTCGTCGAAAGCCGCGAGGTCGGCGACCAGGGCATCGGCCTGCGCCAGCGCATCGGTCTTGTGCGCGCCGAACAGCCGCGCCTCGACGGCGTGAAACCCGTGCTTGCCGTTCGGCCAGGAATCGATGGCGTCGTCGAGATCCGGAAAGAACTCGTCAGTGACGATTTCCGCGCGCTCCCAGCCGCCGCGCGCCGAGATCCAGGCCCGTTGCGCGCCGGCCAGATCCTGCGCCGCGATGCGCTCGCGCAGGGTCCGGGCGCTGGCGAGGCTCTCGGCGATGCCGCCGGCGACGAAGGGCTTGAAACCTGCCGAGGCGTCGGCCAGCGGATCGGCTGTCGCCGCCGACGACAACGCCGCGCCTATCACGGCGATCAGACCGGCAATTCGGATCATCGCAGGCTCCACGGGCATCTCGGCGGTAATCCACGAGGCGTCACGACGTGGCAGTTTCGAGCGCGGCAGGCTTAGCCGCCGAACCGTTGCATATTTATGACAAACCCTTCGATTTTCGTTGGAACGGCTGGTTTGCCGCGCCCATCACGGTTCGTCACCAAACCGTAACAACACCAACAAGAAATGGCAATTCATGCGCGCTAGTGCTACGCGCCAACGACCGGATTAATGAGTTAATGCCGGCAGGCGGCCTGCTTGGCTACCTGGTCGGTTAGGCGCATTGGCGCGTCTTTCGCTCTGAAGACAGGGGGTTGATAGTGAAAACCAACATTCAAAGCCGCTTCCGCGCTTTGCTCGGCATGCTTGCTACGGGCACCGCGCTCTCGACCGCTTTCGTGGCGCCCGGTTTCGCCCAGGAATTCGAGACGACCACGCCGATCCGGCATGTCGTCGTGATCTTCCAGGAGAACTCCTCCTTCGACCACTATTTCGGCACCTATCCGACCGCGGCTAACCCCCCGGGCGAGCCGCCGTTCACGGCTTTCGCCGCGACGCCGACCGTCAACGGCCTGTCGGCCAACCAGCCGACTTCCAGCTTCCTGAACCCGCCGGACACGGGCGCGCTGTTCACGAACAACCTGAACCCGGTGGCGCCGTTCCTGTTGCAGCGCGTCAACGCCGTGACCTGCGACCAGGACCATGGCTACGGCGATGAACAGCAGGCGGTTGACGCCGGCATGCTCGACCATTTCGCACTGCCGTCCGGCGCCGGCGGCACCTCGGCGACCGGCGTCGGCTGTCAGGACGCCAAGGGCAACAACCTCCCCGGTTTCGCCATGGGCTATTTCGACGGCAACACCGTCACGGCCATGTGGAACTATGCCCAGTTCTTCTCGATGAGCGACAACTCGTTCGACACGACTTTCGGGCCGTCGACTCCGGGTGCGATCAACCTGATCTCCGGCCAGACCCATGGCGTCCTGCCGGGACCGGGCGTGACCCCTGCCAGCATTTCGTTCGCGCTCGCGGCCGGGCCGAACGGCGACTTCACGCTGGTCAGCGACGTCGATTCCGCGCTTGACGATTGCGGCAGCCCGACCTCGAACATCATGTTCACCGACCCGAATTTCAAGCACACCAATGTCGGCGACCTGCTGAACGCCCAAGGCATTACCTGGGGCTGGTTCGGTGGCGGCTTCCGCCCGACCACGCCGGCGACTGCGACCGCCCGCGCCGTCTGCGCCGCCGCCCACCCGCTGCATCAATTCGCGCCGATCCCGCCGGGCGCGACCGCGGCCCAGGTCGGCGGCATGAAGGCCGATTACAACGCCCACCACACGCCGTTCCAATACTACACGTCGACGTCGAACCCGCATCACCTGCCGCCGACCTCGACCGCCGCAATCGGCTTTACCGATCAGGCCAACCACAATTACGATTTGCAGGACTTCTTCACGGCTCTGTCGGCAGGCAACATGCCGGCCGTGTCGTATCTGAAGGCGGAAAACTATCGTGACGGCCATCCGGGCGCCGAATCGGATCCGATCGACGAGCAGAACTTCATCGTCAACACGATCAACACGATCCAGCAGTCGCCGTTCTGGCAGGACACCGCGATCATCATCGCGTGGGACGATTCGGATGGTTGGTATGACCATGTGACCGGTCCGATCGTCAACGCCTCGGCCGTCGCCGGCTTCGACTCGCTGAACGGCAAGAGCTGCGGCACGCCGTCGGCCACCGGTTTCGTCGGCCGCTGCGGCTATGGCGCCCGGTTGCCGCTCCTGGTCATCTCGCCCTGGGCCAAGCAGAACTATGTCGATCACAATCTGACCGACCTGACCTCGATCCTGCGCTTTATCGAAGAGAACTGGAACCTCGGCTTCATCGACGGCCCGACGGCGCCGCCGAAGGGTCAGGCCTCGTTCGACCGGATCGCCGGCCAGATCAACGGCATGTTCGATTTCGACAACCGGCCGCGCCCGGAAGCCGTGATCCTGGATCCGACGACCGGCGTCGTCGTCCGGTAAGCACCGCAATAATGGGACCGCGCTCCGCTCCCGGAGCGCGGTTTCGCCGATCACCCCGCCGATGCCCCCGCATCGGCGGGGTATATTTTTATCGCCCGGGCGCGGTCAGATCGCCGCACCCGCGGGAAATGGCGAACGGTCTATCAACCTTTGCATTGAAATGGCGATTTTGCGGCGCTACGGTAATTTACAGGGGCAGCGCTGATTGGGATGGCCGGATGAACGGGGGAGATGGAAGCTCACCGCAGTGCTGGCGTATCACCGGCGGCACGCGGGTCTTCCGGCTCTACCCGGAGCGGCGGACGCTCATGAGCGGAGAAGCCAAGGTCGAGCTCGGCTCGCGAGCGATAGCGCTGCTTGTGGTGCTGGCCGAGAATGCCGGCCGCATTGTCAACCGCAAGCATCTCCTCGAACGCGTCTGGCAGAGCCAGGTGGCCTCCGACAGCGCGATTTCCAGCCAGGTCTCGATCGTCCGCCGGGTCTTGGGCAGCGACGATTCCATCGTCTCCGTCAACAGCCAGGGCTATGTTTTGGCGTTGCCGGTGAAGCCCGACGATGACGGGGCGCCGCCGGCACCGCAGGCGCAACGGCAATCGGTCAGCCTGCCGCACCCGTCGGCCAACAGTGTCGGCCGGACGGCCGAACTCGATGATCTGGCCACGCTCTGCCTGGAAAACCGACTGGTAACGGTGATCGGCCCGGGCGGCGTCGGGAAGACTTGGCTCGCGATCGCGCTTGGCTGGCGGCTCGCCTGGGATTTCCCTGGCGGCGTGCATCTGGTCGATCTCGGTCCGGCCAAAGACAATATGGCGGTGTCCGGAACGGTGGCACAGGCGCTCGGCATCGCCTTGCAGGGCGGTGACGATTCGCCCCGGACGCTGGCCGCCGCAATCGGCCGGCAGCGCATGCTGCTGATTTTCGACTCCTGCGAATACGTGGCCGATCCGGCACGGGAGTTGATCGCGGCATTGTTGGTCCAGGCCCCGAATCTGTCGGTGCTCGCGACCAGCCAGGAACGGCTGGGATCGACGAACGAGGTGGCCTTTCGCCTCGAGCCGCTGCCGCCGGCGGATGCCGCGACATTGTTCGTCGCCCGGGCGCAGGCTGCCGACCGGCGCTTTCAGCAGACCGACCGGAACGAGCCGGCGATTGCCGAGATCTGCCGCCGGCTCGACGGCAATCCGCTGGCCTTGGAGATGGCCGCAGCGCAAGTGCCGACGCTTGGTGTCGAAGGCGTGCGCCGCGGCCTGGAGCAGCAGCGCTTCCGAATGCTCGACAGCCGCAAGCGCAACGGCGCGCCGCGTCAGGCGACGCTCACTGCCATGGTCGAGTGGAGCCACGGCCTGCTCGACGAGCCGGACCGTCAGGTGTTCCGCCGCCTGGCCCGGTTCCGCGGCAGCTTTTCCCGGGAAGCGGCGGTCGTCGTCGCCGGCGGGGAAGGCGCCGACGAATGGGACATCGCGGCCCGGCTCGGCCGGCTCGTCGACACGTCGCTGCTTGCCGTAGAAGACGGCGATCCGCCGCGCTACCGGCTGCTGGAGACGCTGGGCGTCTACGCCGCGGCCAAACTGGACGAGAACGGCGAGCGCAATGAGACGGCGCGGCGACACGCCAAATACTATGCCGATTTGTTCGAGCATGCGGATATCGCGCGTGAAACCACGCTGGACGACGCTTGGTTGGCGGAATACGGCCCGGAGCTCGACAATGTTCGGGCAGCGCTCGACTGGGCGTTGGCCGAGCCGGGAAGGAAGGCGACGGCGATCTCCCTGGCCGGATCGACGGCGCAGCTCTGGACGCAGACGGAATTGCTCAGCGAAGGCCGCCGCTATCTCGACCGGACTGTCGAGCTCATCGACGACGAGACACCGACCGCGGACGCGGCGCGGCTGTTGCTTTATGCCGCGATCCTGTGGCGCTTGGCCGATCGGTCGCGGGCGCGGGATTTGTTGGAGCGTTCCGCAGCTCTCTACCGCCGGGTGAACGCGCCGCTGGATCTCGGGGCAGCGCTTGGCGCGCTCGGCGGTATCCATATGTATTTCGGGCAGTATGCCGATGCGAAGGCCCTGCTCGACGAAGCGCGAATGCTGCTCACCGGCAGCAATCGCAGAAGATCCATGGGCAGCTTGATGCATCACCTCGGCAGCTTTGCCTTGCTGACGAACAAGCCGCACGAGGCGCGGCAGTGTTTTACCATCGTCGGCGATCTGGCCCGGTCGAGGAACGATAAGGTGCGGGAAAACGTCAGCCTCGGCAATTTGGGCGAAGTCGAATTCAGCCTGGGGGCGATCGAGCGGGCCATCGCCTGCGCAAAGGGTGCGGTGATCGGTCTGCGCGCCCTGAACCGCCAGACGCAGCTGGGGCAGGCTCTCGTCAATCTGGCTTCGTATCTGATCATCCACGGCAATGACGCCGAGGCTCGTACCACCGCCGACGAGGCGTTGTCCTTCGTTCGCCGGGAGACCGGGCACTGGCCGCGCCTCTGCCTGCAGATTTTTGCCCTGATCGACGCGATCGACGGCCGGCATATGGCGGCGGCGCAGCTTCTGGGCTTCGTCAATGCCGAGTTCGGCCGTACAGGCGAGATCAGGGCGCCATTGGAACGGCGGATCTATGACGACCTTGCCAAATTGCTTGCGGCGAATGTCGCGGCCGGTGATCTTAAGGTCTGGGCGGAAGACGGCGCCCGGTGGAATCAGGGTCAGGCGATCGAATTCGTCATCAGCAGCCGCGGCCTATGCGTGAAGTAGGCCGCTGCCATTTTGCTTGGCGCCGGCGGAAGCGGGCACGGTTGGCGCCTTGGAGTTATCCGCAGAGATTGATGTCCGAAGGCGACAGATCACGCATTTTCGTCGCTCGCCCTGCAATTGGTGCTTCCCGTATTTTCGCGACAGATGCAATCTGTAGGCAAGCGGATCGGATAGACGACAACAAAAGGGAGGCACGGCAGCGATGCCCGTTATCATTCCACCAGCGATCCTTGACGTCCCGGCAATCGTTAGGGCCGCCAGCCATATACCCGCGCGCTCGGCGGTTACGCGGCATGCGGCGCCGCCAGCGCCGCGTCCGCTCGATAATCCGATCGAATATCCTGAGCGGAATCAACCGAGTCAGCCTTCGACGGCAAAGCCTGTGACCCCGGATCTGGCAGTGCCGCAGGCCGAAACGCCGTTGCGATAGGCCTGCGCCACCTTCGAGGCGTTGAATCGGACCAGCGCAAGATGGTCTCGGGTCTCAATACCTGAGACCGAAAACCTGGCCGATTAAAAGAGTGTAGCGTGCGGCGTCGTCGTTCCGACGACATCGCACGCTGTTCGCGCGTACCTATCGTATCCAACCCCAAGCATACGGGGCGAAGATCAATCGACGACGCGTGTCTCGTGACCCGCTCGATTGCCGCCGCCATGCCGGATGCTGCGCTGGCGACCGTCCCATAATTGGGCTGCGTCGCACCGTCGAACGCGGCACGACCCCGCTACGCCGTCGGCAAGCGGTAGGATCGGAAATCCTCGCGCAGCTTGGTTTTGAGGATCTTGCCGGTCGCGGTATGCGGGATCTGATCGATCGCGACGACGTCATCCGGCAGCCACCATTTCGCCACATGCTCGGCCAGATACCCGAGCAGCGACGCCTTGTCGAGTGTGCGGCCCGGCTTCAAAACGACGAGCAGCAGCGGTCGCTCGTCCCATTTCGGGTGATGCACTCCGATGACCGCCGCCTCGGCGACATCGGGATGGCCCATCGCCGCGTTCTCGAGGTCGATCGAGCTGATCCATTCGCCGCCGGATTTGATGACGTCCTTGCTGCGATCGGTGATGCGCACATAGCCGTCGGGGTCGATCGTGCAGACATCGCCGGTCTTGAACCAGCCCTCGGCGTCGAAGGCATCGCGGCTCGCCGCCTCGTCCTTGAAATAGCCGGCAATGACGCAGGGACCGCGGACATGGAGGTCGCCGACCGATTTGCCATCATGCGGCAGGATGCGGCCTTCGGTGTCGACGATCTTGAGATCGACCACCGCCGTCGGCCGCCCCTGGCTCTCCCGCACCGATTTGCGTAGCGCGTGCGGCGCTGCGTGATGCTTCCCTTTGTATGACGCGAGCGTGCCGAGCGGGCTCATCTCGGTCATGCCCCAGCCATGGATCACCTGCACGCCATATTGCTGATCGAAGGCGTCGATCATGGCCGGCGGCGCCGCCGAGCCGCCGATCAGCAATCGCTTGACCTTGTGGAAGCCGCGCCCAGAGGTCTCGGCGAATTTCAAGGCACCGAGCCACACGGTCGGCACCGCCATCGAGACCGTGACCTCTTCCGTCTCGAGCAAGGTACAGATGCTTTCACCATCGAGATACTGGCCGGGCAACACCAGCTTGCAGCCGGCCATCGCCGAAGAATAGGCGGTGCCCCAGCCATTGACGTGAAACATCGGCACCACCGGGCAAAGGCTGTCGGAGGCCGAGAGCGCGAGCGCGTCCACCGCGAGCGTCGCCATCGCATGGAGCACCGTCGACCGGTGGCTGTAGAGCGCGCCTTTGGGATTGCCGGTCGTCCCCGAGGTGTAGCATAGCGACGACGCCGTGCGCTCGTCGAAGGTCGGCCAAGTGAAGTCCGGCGCCTCGGCCGCGATCAGCTCCTCATAGCAGAGCACATTGGGCAGGCTGGTCGCCGGCATCCGGTCGCGCGGCGCCAGGATGACGAAATGCTCCACGGTTTCGAGCTCATGCGCGAAGGCTTCGACATTGGCGACAAAGCTCGGATCCAGCAACAGCACCCGGTCCTCGGCATGGTTCGCCATATAGCGGATCTGGTCGTGGAACAGCCGCGGATTGATCGTGTGCAGCACCGCGCCGATACCGGAAATGCCGTAATACAGCTCGAAATGCCGGTGCGTGTTCCACGCCATGGTCGCCACGCGGTCACCCGACCGGATGCCGAGCGCCAGCAAGGCGCGCGCCACCTGGCAGGCGCGGTTGCGCGCCGCGGCATAGGTGTAGCGATGCAGGCTGCGATCGGGCTCGCGCGACACGATCTCGGTGTCGCCGTGAAAGCGCGCCGCGTGCTCGATCAGGTTGGAGATCAGCAGCGGCTGATCCATCATTATGCCGTACATCCCCAAAACCCCTCCCCCGGCGTTTTTCCATCTTGACGTCGATGGTTATCGGAATCGGCCTTCGGTTGCAATGCGCTAGGCCTTGAGCAGACGGCCGCGGGTCCGGTCGCCCGGCTCAGCCGTGGCAGAGCGGAGCGCCCGCGAGATTCTGGTTCCAGCGCGGTTTGGCCGACACCTCAGGATAGGGCCAGAGCGCCACGCTATGCCAGCCGGAATCGCCAAGCGCCAGCAGCGCCGCTGCATGCCCCGGCAGGCCGAGCGCATTTCCGTCGGTGCAGGAGAGAAAGGCCAGGCGATATCCCGCGGCAGCGGCAATTGCCGGATCGCCGGTCGGGAACAGGCGAAGGTCGAGCGCGGCGCGGCGCGGCGGGGCGTAGCGCAAGACGCCGCTCAGCATGGCGCCGGTACTGCCGTTGTCGCCGGGCAGCAGCAGCGCCAGCCGATCACGCGGCCCCAAGAGCGGCGCCAGATCCTTGGCCAGCGCGCGGATCAGGGGCTGCGGCGGCTCCTGGTCGAAGCGCAGCCTTTGGGCGAAGGCGACGGGTGCCAGGAGAATTGTGGCGATGGCGGCGGCGGCGGCAGGGCGGCGCCACGCGGCCAAGCCCGGCAAGGCCGCTTCGCGCGACGCCAGCGCGAGGGCCAGCACGACCAGCAATGCCAGATGGGTGTTGTAGCGAAAATAGGAATGCGCCTCGAGGCTCATCACGCCCGGGAAATGGCCGATATAGGTCAGGATCAGAAAGCAATTATAGGCCGCGAACACGGCCGCCGCGAGGCCGAGCGCGCGCGTGACCGGACCGCCCGCGCCGCGGCGCAGCCGATAGGCGAGCCACGTGAGCACGGCAAGCACGCCAGCATAGAAAAACGGCTTCTCGATGACGACTTTGAGCATGCTGGCGAAGATCGCCGGCAGATTGCCCCATTGCCATTCGGCAAAGGGCAAAGGCTTGAGTTCGCCATCGGCGAATTCGCGCAAGACATAGAAGCGCCAGACGCCGTAGAGCAGCAGCGCCGGCAGCGCCGCAGCGCCGAACCGCGTGATGCCCAAGCGCCAGCCGAGGCGCGGATCGAGGCCGGCAACCAGGATCGACGCCACGATCGCCGAAAGGAGCAGCCCGATGCCCTGCTGCTTGGCGTTCACCATCGCCGCCAGCACCAATGCCATTCCGGCGAGCGCCGGCGGCCAGCGCCGGCCCCCGGCGAGATCTTCCATCACCCGCAGCGCCAGGTAGGCGGCGCCGAGCAGGGTCACGGCGAGCGGCGCCTCGCCATAGCCGGCGAACGAGACGCGCGGCACGAAACCCGGATTGAGCAACGTCGCCAGCAACAGCCCCAGCGCCGTGACCGCCCAGCGCGCCCGGCCGGTACCGCCGAGCGCGTGCGCAAAGATTGCGCCGGCCACGAGATGCAGCGCCACGGTGAACAGCGCCAGACCGTTGGCGGCGAGGCCGCCGCCGACCAGCGCGCCCAAGAACGGCACGAATTGCGTGTTGTAGGGCGCCACCGGCAGGAACGAGTAGCTGGGCGCGCCCGCGGCGGCGGGAAACACGCCGTGATCGACGAGATAGGCCAAATTGGGCAGGAGGTTGAGGAAGATGTCCGGCTGCGACGCCTCGATCGTCGCCGTCACGGCGATGATCGGCAGCGCGAGGACGACCACCCGCCCGATTGCCGCCGCGTCATCCCGGAAATTCCGCCGCACCACGGCGCCCGGCAGCGCCAGCAGCGCGAAATCGAAGGCCGGAATACTGAGCGGCAGCGGCAGCAGGACGCCCCAGACGGTCAATACCAGGCACAGGACGCCCCAGCCGACCAGGCATTGCAGCCCCGGCCCGCCCCGGCCGCGCGTCACGAACCGGCCGGACAGCGTCAGGACCGCCAGCGCCGCGGCGATCTGGCCGAGGCCGGTGAGGTCAGCTCCCTGGATGAACGGCAACCGCGCGCTCCTCGATTGCCGAAACGGCTTCCAGCGCCGCCGCGAACACGGCATCGACCGGCAGGTCGGCGAGGTCGGGGCGGCTCAGCACGCTCACGGCGCCGCCGCGCGGCGCGCAGCGCGCCGGTTCGGATGCGCGCGAGAACAACACCACCACCGGGTTGCCGCCGGAAGCGGCGATATGGGTGACGCCGGTGTCGTTGCCGATGGTCAAGGAAGCCTGCTGCGCCAGCCCGGCCAGCGCCGCGAGATCCGTCCGCCCGACCAGATCGACCGCTTCCGGGCACAAGGCGGTGATCGCGGCGGCGATCGCCTCTTCGCCGGGCGCCCCCAGGATCACCGGAAGATATCCCGCGTCGCTCAGGCGGCGCGCCAGCCGGCCGTAACGATCTTCCGGCCAGCGCTTCGCCGTGTGGCGCGGCGACGAGCCGGGGATCAGCAAGGCGAAAGGGCGACCCGCGAGCGGCGCGGGCAAGGGCCGGGCCGGCACCGGACAGCGCGGCAACGGCACCGGAAAGACTCCCGCCATCAACAGCTGCTCCGCCTGCTTGTCGATCGTATGCCCGGCATCGCGATCGAGATCGGCATGCGGATGCGAGCAGAAGCGCGCAATGCCCGACCATTCCGGCAGCCGCCCCGGCCGCATCAGCCAGGCATAGAAGCTCGATCGATCCGAGGTCTGCAGATCGTAGACACGGTCGAACCGCCCGGCGCGCAGGACCCGCCGCAGCGCCAGCCAGCCGGCGAGGTCGAAAATCCGCGGCCGCGTGTCGATCAGCACCTCGTCGAAATACCCGGTCGCCCGCGCGAAGTCGGTGTAGGGCGCGGTGGTCAGCAAGGTGATGCGGTCGCCGGCGTGATGCCGGCGCAACGCCGCCGCCGGCCCGAGCGCCTGAACGAAGTCGCCGAGCGCCGAAAGTTTGATCACCAGTATCCGGCGCGGCGACGGCGGCGGCACCGCGGCCCGGACGCGCGGCCGCAATGCCGCCAGCGCGCGCAGATCGATCAACGCGGCCAGAGTCTCGAAGGCCTGAAAGACGGCGGCATGGCAAGCCGGATCGGCGCTGCCGCGTGCCGCGCGCACCGCCTCGACCAGGGCGCGCGCCGCCCGCGCGGCCGATCCGATCGGCCGCGCCCCTGCCGCCGCGCGACGGAGCCGAATCCAGCCGCGCCAGCGCCAGGCAATGGCGCTCTCCTGCGCCAGATGCGCGACACAGGTTTCGATCGCCGCCTCGTCATCGCCGAACCGGTCGAGCAACCGGCAGAGATCGCGCAGAATCACATCGCGCCGGTCGCGCCGCAGCCGCACCTCGTTCCAGGCCAGGAAGTGGTTCAGCGCTGTCCCGGGCGGGAAATCGCCGGCGTTTGATCCGCGAGCCATGGCGACGGCGGATCAGGACATCGGCGCCGGCCGTCGCACCAGCGCCAGCAAAGTGTCTTCGAGCAGGCGCGATTGCGCCTGCGCATCGAAATGCTGCGCCGCGCGCTCCCGCGCCGCCCGCCCCATGGCGCCGCGCGCCGCCGGATCATCGACAAGGCGCTGCAACGCCGCGGCCAAGGGCGGCGCCTCGGCCGGGGGCACGAGAATGCCGGTGACGCCATCGTCGATCGCCTCGCCGATCCCGGCGCTGCGCGATCCGACCACCGGCACCGACAGCGCCATCGCTTCCAGCACGACATTCGGCAGGCCTTCGGCGTCGCCGGCGCGCGCGACCACGCTGGGCACGCACAGCGCCAGCGCGCCGCGCATCCAGGCCCGCACCGATTCCGGCTTCTGCCACCCGATGAAGCGGATCTCGCCGAGATCCGCGGCCATTGCCTTGAGCTGGTCGGTCAGCGGCCCGTCGCCGATCAGGACCAGCGGCAAGGTCCGGCCGGATTGGCGCAGCAACCGCATCGCGTCGAGCAGATGGGCGATGCCCTTTTTTTCGACAAATCGACCGACGAACAGGGCGTAAGGGCCGTCAAGACCGGCCGGACCGGGCTCGCCCAGATCCATTTCGATGCCGTAACGGATGACCCGCAGCTTGTCGGCCGGGAAGCCGCGGTCGAGGAGCCGGTCGCGAATGAAATCCGAGACGCAGATAATCGCCGCCGCCTCGTATTTCAGCCGGTCGACGCGGCGCTGATAGATCGTCGGCAACCACTGCCGCCGGTAGTGCTTTTCCTTGGTAGCGTCGCCGCCGTGATAGGTCACGACCAGGGGAATCCCGAGCCGGCGCGCGATCGGCAGGGCCAGGGTCCCGCCGCGTCCGAAATGGGCATGCACGACGCGCGGCTGTAAGGCCGTCAGGTCCGGCAAGCGCGGCAAAATACCGAATTGCTTGAACAATGCCCGATCGACCGCGCCGAGCGGCCCGGCCCGGCCGAGGATGGATGGCTCGACGCCGAGATCGCCCAGCCCGTCGTCGAGATGGCAGCCGATCCAATGCGGCACCAGCTGTTCGAACCCAACATAGAGTCGCCGCAGGAATTGCGCCTCGGAGCGCGGGACGATCCGGTCGCGGTAGACCAAAACGGACCCGGCGCTCACGGCGCCGATCCCGGCAGGAAGAATACGCGGCGAAATCGTTGGCTCATCGGCGGAGCCATAGCGCGCGGCCCGGGCGCCAGCAAGGCCCAGATATGGCTTGGGGCCGCTTTGCCGGCTCGGGTCAGCCGTCTGTAAGGATCGGTGCCGCTCAGGAAACGCTGCGTCCAAGATCGGCGGCGATCTCGGACGCGGATGCTTCGGGGTCGAGCCGCGCGATGAACCGCCCGTCCGGCCCCATGAGAAACAGCGCGGAGCTGTGATCGACGGCATAGCCGCCGCCGGCTGGGCGGATCGCCGCATAGATCCGGTATTCGCGCTCGACCGCGGCGATCTGCTCCGGCGTCCCCGACAAGCCGATCAGCCGCGGCGAGAATGCCGCCGCGTATTGCGCCAGCACCGGCGGCGTATCGCGGGTCGGATCGACCGTGATCAGCAGCGGCTGCAGCCGATCGGCCTTGGCGCCGAGCCGGTCGAGGGCGGCCGCCACCGATTGCAGCGTGGTCGGACAGATATCGGGGCAGATCGTGTAGCCGAAATAGACGAGCAGATATTTGCCGCGGAAATCCCGATCCGTCACGACCCGGCCATCGCCCGCGATCAGCCGGAATGGACCGCCGATCGGTGCTTCGGCACTCGGCAGGGGGCTGAGCCACCACAAGGCGGCGGCGGCGGCAAGAACGAATCCGGCGAACGCCGCGGCGACCGGCACGAGAGTGTTCGGCTTCCGCCGCCGCGGCGCCCGGCTAGGCTTGGGGGTGCGCAACCGGCTCTCCACTGCCGCCGCTTCGGCGGAAAATCGCTGCTTCGCCAGCCGGCATGTGTTCGCATCGACCGGAAGACGAATCCGCGAGGCCGGCGCAGCTCCGAAGTTCGCGGAGTGAATCCGGACGCCGTCGTCTCATCGCTCAGGACACAGGACGACGGTATTGGGCGGGCCGACGCAGTCGCGCGACGCCGCCTGGCCCGCGGTCTGACCGAACAGCAACCCATCCGCGCCATTTCGGTCGGCCGCCGCCTTGAGGTTCGCCATCGCCTCCCAGATCTGCTTCTGGATCTTGAGATGGGTTTCGAGTTCCTGATTGCCGCTGGCCGGCGCGGCTCCGCCGGCCTCCTTCATCATCGGCGCCAGCAGCGGATAAAGCTTCTTCAAATCGGTAGTCGGATAGCCGTCGTCGCCGAGCAGCACGGTCGGCGAGGTGACGCAGATCTCGATCTTGTCGGCCGTCAGGTTGCGCACCCGGATGTGGAAATAATCGGCGCCGCCCAGGCCTTCGAGGCTGATCGTGCCGCGCTTCAGCGCCGTTTGCAGCGACGCCGCGGCATTGCCGATCTTGATCACCGTCTGGCCCAAGGATTCCGGCGCACTCGCCAGCACCGTGCCGGGCGCCGGGGCCGGTGTCGATTCGTCGAGGCAATAGGCGCTGACGTCATAAGTCCCGCCCGGCGCCAGGACGTAACAGCCGGGCGCCAATACGAGCCGCTGGAACGGCTTGGCGCCGGCGGGCGCGGCAGCGGCCAGGATCAGCGCGCAGAGGAGCCAGACGATCCGACTCATCGGTCACGTCCCCGATTCACGGCGCGGGCGCAATGTCGACGATCCGGGCCCGGACCCAGATTTTCGCCGGAAAATCCGACCGCGAATCGTAGATCCCAAGCAGCGCGGCATGAAACGTCATCGTCTCGCCCGGCTTCGCCGCGCGCCAGCGGTTGAAGACCATTGTCTCGGGCTCGGCCCATGTGTCGGAGTCGAGCGCGCCGTCCGGCGACAAGCCGCCGACCCAGCTCGACGGGCACGCTTCGATTTCACCGGCCGCCTTGCCGGATTGGGAAAATATCACCCGGCCGACCGGCCCGACCCACTCGACGCCGCGGTGCTGCATGATGAACGTCTCGGCCTCGGATCGCGCCGCCTGCAGGGCCTTCGCGTCCGCCGGCGCAGACTGCCGCAGCCGAGCCACCAAGGCGCAGAATTCCTGCTGGTCCGTCGGCGGCGAGCCAGAAGCAGCCGGTGTTTGCGCCGCCGCCAGGAGCAGTGTCGCGGCCAAGGCGATGGCGAGCATGCGGGGCGGATTGAGCATCGGACTGTCTCCTCCGGCCGCCTTGGAGATAGCGGCGGCGCCGGTTGACAATAGGGTAGAATACCCGATCATTTCTCCGTGTGAATGCCGAGGACGTCGGAACTCGTCGTGTTTTTCCGCCTGCGCGGTTTCGTCGCCCGGCACCGGATGCGCCCCCGGCGCCGCTCCGTCCCCGGGTCGAAACGCCTGTCGTCCTGACGGGTGACCCGAAAAACGCGTAGGCCGGCACAAAATCGCTCGTAAATCGGGTGTGAGATTTTATTTTCCTTAAATCTCTGCGTGTAGTAAGCGAGGTGGGGATGCCCCGACTGGAGGCCGGGGGCGGTGGTGGTACAGTCCCGCAGGAGTTCGTGGTATGCCGTCGATCAACCTGGATTGGCTGGTTCCAGCCCTCGGGCCGGGCGCCTCGACCGTCGAAGCGGCAGCGGAAATGCTGGGCGCGACGGCGTGGTTTGCGATCTTCGCGCTGCTCATCACGGTCGCAGTCAAGCGCCGGAACTTTCTGAGCTCCGGCATGCTGCTGATGGCTGGCGCGGCGACCCTGCTCGGCGCCGTTGCGGCCCTGCTCCCTGCCGCCTCGTCCTGGCTGCCGATCGGCTTCTTGGCGGGGCCCGTCGGCAGCGCCGCCTCCGCGTTCCTGGCTTTGGTCGCAGCCGGGCTCTGGCTGCGCCTGCCGCGCCTGCTGGCCGTGCCGACGGCGACCGAACTCGAAGCGGCCAAGATCCGGCTGGAGGTCGAGATCCGCGAGCGCATCGCGGCGCAAGCCGAGCGGCGCGCGCTCGAAGCGGGGTTCGAGGCGCGCGTCGCGGCCCGGACGGCCGCGTTCGCCCGCGAAAATGCCGAACTCTTGGCCGAGATCGCCGAGAAACACGAGCTGGCCACCGAATTGGCGCGCGCGCGCGATCAGGCCGAAGGCGCCAACCGCGTGAAATCGATGTTCCTGGCGTCGATGAGCCACGATCTGCGCACGCCGCTCAATGCCATCATCGGCTTTTCCGAGATGATGATGCAGGAGGTGCGCGGCCCGCTCGGCCACCCCAAATATCGCGGCTATATCGAGGACATCCACCGCAGCGGGCATCTGTTGCTGAGCCTGATCAACAACATCCTTGACCTCTCGAAGATCGAGGCCGGCAAGCACGAGCTGGTTCTGTCGATGGTCGATGGCAAGCAGGTCGCCCGGGAATGCATCGGACTGATCGCCGGCCAGTCGGGCTTCGCCGATGTCGAGCCGGCGATCGTCGTCCATGGCGACGGGCTGCTCTATGCCGACGAGCTGGCGCTCCGCCAGATCATCATGAACCTGGTCGGCAATGCCGCCAAATTCACCCCCGCCGGCGGTCAGATCACGATCGGCGTCGGCCGCTCGATCGATGGCGGCGGCACTGTGACCGTTACCGATTCCGGCATCGGCATGGATGAGAAGGGTTTGCGCAAGGCGCTCGAGCCCTTCGGCCAGGCGACCCTGACCGCGAAGCCGCGCGGCAGCGGCAGCGGGCTCGGCCTGACCATCGTGACGAGGCTGGTCGAAGCCCATGGCGGCCGCTTCGCGATCGACAGCGCGCCGGGCTACGGCACCACGGTGCGCATCTGGCTGCCGTCTCACCCGGCCGAGCAGCCGGCCGTTTCCGTGCCGGTGGCGGCGCGGCGGCTGGCGTGACCGCTGTCACCAAGACTTCGTGGTCAGGTAGTTCTGCGCCAGGAAGCGATAGAGTTCCTTGATCGTCGCCTCATTGGCCACCGAGATTTCCGCGCTGATTTCTTGCCAGCGCTTGAGGATGTCGTCCCAGCTCATCAGCCGGGCGTGCAGCGCGTCGCGCGCCTCGCGGATATAGACGATCGTCGTGTCGAGATTGCGCAGCACCGTCAGGATCTCGCCGCAATGGCCGTCGACGTCGGCGAACGCCTTGTCGAACAGGTCGATCGGCTTCAACAGCAGATTATTGACCCGGATCAGCTCTTCATCGAGCGTCTTGTCCTTGCGGTAGACGCGGCGGAAAGCGGCAAGCTTGCCCTGCAGTTGCTGCACCGAAGCGTAGCGCGACCTGAGCGCCTCGATATAGACCAGTTCGCGCGCCAGCTTGTCGAGGCGCAGGCGCACCTCCTTTTCGCCGGCCAATCCCAGCTTCTCGGCGACCCGTCCATAGCCCTTCTCGACGCGCGCCACGACCGCCGGGTCGTCGACCAGCTGCAGGATTTGGATCGGGTCGACGACGAGCCGCTCCTGGCCGTTCAGCCAGCCGTTGAGCTGGAGCATGAGGCGGCCCTTGGTGATCTCCATATGCTCGTCATCGACCCGCCACGACGCCGTGCCGTCGAGCAATTCGCGCGGGATGGAATCGCCGGGCCGGATCACCTTGACGAATTTGAGTGCGGCAATGACGGTCTGGAGTAGTGCGCCATCGGCCGTGCCGTCGAGATTGAATTCCTTGCTCAAGGAGGACAGCGGGACCAGCGCGTCGAGCGTCCCGAGCTTCATGCCCATGCAAGGCCTTCCATCCGACCCCAGCACGAAGCGCGCCTCCGGCGCGCTGAACAGCGCGTGCGAGAATTGGAAGAGCGTGCTGCCGGCGGGGATGGGGGGCAAGGATCGGCTCGGGTCGGAGGGAACGAGCGGCCGCTGACGGCGCGGCGTCAAGATACAGAGATCGCATCGGGAGCGGTAGCTGCAACGCCGCGTACCGTCCCCGCCCTGCCGTCGCCCCTAGGCGCGCGACGGCGTCGGAACGACGCCTGAATCGCGCTCTAGCTTATTGAAATAGATCAAGATTCGGATTTCAGGCGATCTCTCCTGAAATCATCTTGATCTAGAAGCGTATTCTGCCCTCGACGCCGAAAGTGCGCGGATCGTTCACGAAACCGGTCAGATTGTCGAAATCGATGGCGCCGGTGACTTTGACCTCGTCCAGGAGATTATGGATGAAACCCGCCACCTCCCAGCCGCGGTCATGGTCGATATAGCCGACGCGCAGCCCGCCCAGCACCAGTGACTGGCCGGTGAATTCGGTCGCCTTATAGAGGAAGAAATCCTCGGTGCCGCGATAGGACCAATCGGTAACGCCGTAGATCTCGCCGCCATTGCCGAGCGGCACGCCGTAGCGGGCGTTGATGTTCCAGATCCAGCGCGGCGCGTTCGGCAGCGGATTGCCGTTGATCCGGGCATTGCCGGTCAGGGGATCGATCGGGTTCTGCACCGTACAGCCGCCGGCACAGGGCGCCACTTCGAGGCCGGGATCCTGGATCTGGGTGAAATTGTAGCTGGCATTCGAGGTGATCAGCAGGTTCTCGATCGGCTTGATGTCGAACGAGGTCTCGATGCCCTCGCCGATGGCCTTGGTCGCATTCAGCAGGATCGTGGTGTTGGTGGCGCCGCCGACCGCAGTTAGCTGGATATTGTCGGTCGTCCAGCTATAGGCGGCGAGATTGAAATTGGCGCGATGGTCGAACAATGCGGATTTGAGCCCGACTTCGTATGAGGTCGTCGTTTCCGCCTTGGCTTCGGTGAGCGCGCCGGCCGCGGGGTTGCCGCCGTCGAATTCGGTATTGCGGCCGTCGAGCGCCGGCGCCAGGTAGCCCGTCGCGATCCTGCCATAGACATTGACGTCCGGTGTCACCGCATAGGTCGCGCTGACGTCGAAAGTCGGCTGCGAGGAATTGGTCTTGACCTGCGCCGGATCGGGCACGGCGCAGCCGAAGATGCAGCCGACGCTGTAGGTCTTGTCGTCCACGCCGAAGCGCACCCCGGCTTCCGCCGTGAGATCATCGGTCACCCGGTAGCTCGCCGAATCGAACACGGCGAAGGATTGCGTGCTCTGGGTCTGGGTCGCGAAGATATTGGCCGCGCCATCGGGCTCGTAGCTGAAATCGAGCGCCTTCAGGTATTCGTGGAAATAATAGACGCCGCCCTGCTCGAAGAAGCGGCCGCCGCTGTTGGTGGAAAAGCGCAGCTCTTCGGTGACCTGGTCGAGGCCGGGGATGGTGTCGCTGGTCTCGTCGGTGAAATTGTTGTTTCCGGGCGAGCCGATCGGCGGCGGCGTGGTGAAATTGCCGCCGTCGATGTCGCCGCGGCTGCGCACGCTGCCATGCTCGTAAGCCGATATCGAGGTGAGTGTGATCGGCCCCAGATCGTCGTTCATCGTCAAATGCGTGCCCCAGGTGCCGAGATTCTGGTAATTGTCGCCGTCCTGGTTGACCTGAAAGACGTTGAAGCCCGGGATCAGGTTGTTCGTGCCCTTTTCGATGATGTTGGAGCGGAACAGCCGCGCCGTGCCATCGAGCGCCCGCGCGTCGAATTCCAGGAGCGCGTCGAAATCCTCATTCGGCTTGTAGAGGAATTGCCCGCGCGCCGCGAAGTCGCTGTAGCCTTCGAGGCCGCGGTGATACATCGTCGTCGGATCGATATTGGTGACGTAGTCGTCGCGCCGCTCTTCGATCAGCGAGAAGCGGAAATCGAGCAGATTCTTGACGATCGGGCCGCCGACGGCACCGTTGAAATCGACCGTGTTGAAGGTGCCGTAGCTGAGATCGGCATAGCCGCCGATTTCGTCGCTGGGCCGGACGGTTTCGATCTTGACCACGCCGGCCGGCGTATTGCGCCCGAACAAGGTACCCTGCGGCCCCGGCAGCACCTCGATATCCTGTACGTCGAAGACCGGGAAGGATTTGAGGATCGGGTTCTCCAACGCGACATCGTCATAGACGATCGACACGGGCTGCTGGGCATTCAGCGTGAAATCGGAATTGCCGAGACCGCGGATGTAGAAGCGCGGATAGGCCCGGCCGAAGGAGGATTCGATATTCAGGCTGGGCACGCGCGCCGCCAGGAAGCGGATATCGTCGCCGCCGGCCGAAATCTCGTCGACCGCGGTCGAGGTCAAGGTGCTGATGGCGATCGGCACATCGCGCTCATTCTCCTCGCGGTGCTCGGCCGTGACCTTGATCTCCTCGATCTCCAAGGAGTTCGCCGTCTGCGCCGCGGGCGCCTGCTGCGCATAAACTTGAGGCATTGCGCCGATCAATAAGGCAAGCATCGATGCGGCGCCGACGCCGACCCCCCGGCCGGCGCGGCCGCATACCCAATCCGTCATGCGGAAATCCCCCTGTCGAACCCCTGGCGTCGCCGCCGAATGAGGCAAAGCCTAGCAACACGCGCGCCAGTGGATCCTATTCCGTCGCTCATCCCGTGGCGATGGCGAGGCGCGCTCAGGTCGCTTCTACCCGCTCCAGAATGACCGGCCGATCGGGCGGCGGGGCGTCGACGATCATGACGGCGTCCCGCAGCATGGCCGCCGCACGGGCGGCGCTCGTCTCGTCGCGCGCATGCAGACGGGCGAGCGGACGATCGGGGCCGACTTCGCTGCCGATCGGCGCTACCTGGTCCAGCCCGACCGCGAAATCGATCGCCGCGTCCGGCCGATCGCGCCCGCCGCCCAGCGCCAGCACGGCGAGGCCGATCCGCCTGGCATCGACTGCCGCGACGAAACCGGCCCGGGCCGGCGCGACCGATCGGACGATCGGCGCCGCCGGCAGATAGGCCTCCGGATGATCGAGCAGATCGGCGGGTCCGCCCAGCGCCGCGACCATGCGGGCGAAATGCTCGGCCGCCGCCCCGGAACCGAGCGCCGCGTCGACCTGCGCGGCGGCGGCGTCATGGCTGGCGGCCAGGCCGCCGAGCAGCAGCGCGTCGGCCGCGAGCGCCCGAGTCACGCAATCGAGCCGGCGCTCGCGCCGGGCGCCGGTGAGAAAGGCCACCGCTTCCGCCGTCTCCAGCGCATTGCCGGCGCTGTCGCCCAGCACCTCGTTCATGTCGGTGAGGAGCGCCGTGACGCTCAGCCCCGCGCCCCGCGCCACGGAAACGAGGCTGTGCGCCAAGACCCTGGCGTCTTCCGGCGCCTGCATGAACGCGCCGGAGCCGAATTTCACATCCATCACCAAGCCGTCCAGCCCGGCGGCCAGTTTCTTCGCGAGGATCGACGCGGTGATCAGCGGCACCGATTCCACCGTGCCGGTCGTGTCGCGGATGGCGTAGAGCCGCCGGTCGGCCGGCGCCAGCTCGTCGGTCTGGCCGATGATCGCACAGCCGGCCTCGGCTACGGCAAGGCGGAACCGGTCGAGACCCGGCCGGCTGAGATATCCGGGAATCGCGTCGAGCTTGTCGAGCGTACCGCCGGTATGGCCGAGGCCGCGCCCGGCGATCATCGGCACGAGCGCGCCGCAGGCGGCCAGGATCGGCGCCACCATCAGGCTGGTCTTGTCGCCGACGCCGCCGGTCGAATGCTTGTCGAGTACCGGGCGACCGCCCGGCCAGGCGAGGATCGTGCCCGAATGCGCCATGGCGCGCGTGAGCGCCGCGCATTCGGCCGGGTTCATGCCGCGGCAGCACACCGCCATCGCGAAGGCGGCGACTTGGCCTTCGGTGAGCGAATTATCGGCGATGCCGGCGACCAGCGCCGCGATCTCCGCCGCTTCGAGCGCCGCGCCGTCGCGCTTGCGCGCCAGGATTTCCTTGATGATCACGCGCCACCGCTCAACGTGTCTTGACGAAGGGGCGCCCGAGCGCCGCCGGCGCCCGCGCCGTGCCGACGAAACCCGCCAGCAGGAACACGGTCAGAAGATAGGGCAGCGCCTCGACGAATTGCACCGGCACGATACCGACGACGGGCAAGGCCACGCCTTGCAGCCGCAACTGCAGCGCATCGGTCAGGGCGAAGAGCAGACACGCCGCGGTGGCGCCGAGCGGCCGCCATTTGCCGAAGATCAGCGCGGCCAGCGCCAGGTATCCCCTTCCGGCGGTCATGTCGCGCGTGAAGCCGGCATTTTCGGCGATCGCCAGATAGGCGCCGGCAATGCCGGTCAGGGCGCCGCAGAGCGCCAGTGCCAGATAGCGCAGCCGCGCCACCGAGAGCCCGGCGGCATCGACGGCATGCGGGTTTTCGCCGACGGCGCGCAGGCGCAGCCCGAAGCGCGTGGAATAGAGCAGCCAGACAAGCGCGGGCAGCAGGGCTGCGGTCGCATAGACCAGCAGATTGTGGCCGCTGATCAGGCCGCGCCAGACGAGTCCGAAGCCATCGCCGCCCGGCAAGGTCGCCGGCATGAATCGGGCGCCTGGGCCGAGCGCCGGCGTCTGCCCGCCTTGGCCGAACCAGGCCTGGCCCAGCACCGGTACCAGCCCGCCGATCAGGATGTTGAGCGCCATGCCGGAAATCACCTGATCGCCGCGCTGCGCGATGCAGGCATAGCCGTGAAACAGCGCCACGAACACGCCGACCAGCATCGCCGCCGCCAGCGCCGCCCAGGGCGAACCGGTCAAAGCCGCGACGGCGCCCGCGGCGAAGGCGCCGGCCAGCATCAGCCCTTCGAGGCCGAGCGCCACGATGCCGGCCCGTTCCGAGCACAGCCCGGCCAGCGCCGCCAGGATCAGCGGCACGGCCAGCCGCACCGTCGAGGCGAGGACGGAAATCAGATCGAGCGGAGTCATGCGCGCCGCCACAGCGCCGTCACCGGCCGCCGCCAGAGCTGTTCCAAGGCACCGCAGAACAGGATGACCACACCGTCGATGACGATGACGATATCGCGCGTGACCTGCGGATAGTCGAAGGCCAGTTCCGAGCCGCCCTGGTAGAGCGCGCCGAACAGGATGGCCGCGAGCACGATGCCGAAAGCGTGGTTGCGGCCCATCAGCGCCACGGCGATGCCGACGAACCCTGCCCCGGCGGTGAAGCCCAGCACCAGCCGATGCTCGACGCCCATCGCTTCGTTGACGCCGACGAGGCCGGCGCAGGCACCACCGAGGCAGACCGCCAGCACCTGCAGGAACCCGGCCGGCATGGCGGCGTAGCGCGCCGCCGCCGGACTTTCGCCGGAGGCCCTCAACTCATAGCCCCAGACCGTCCGCCCGATCAGCAGCCAGGCCAGGAACGCCGCCAGCAGCGCCAGCAGGAGGGAGAGGTTGAGCGGCGACGTCGCCAGCGCCGGCAGCGCCAGGGAGTCGGCGAAGCCCATGGTCTCCGGCGACGGATCGCCCGGCGCCCGGATCACATCGACCAGCATCCAGGTCGACAATTTCGAGGCGAGGAAATTGAACAGGATCGTCGTGATGACGATATGGCTGCCGCGCCGCACCTGGAGCAGCGCCGGCACCAGCGCCCACGCCGCCCCGCCGATCAGCGCCGCGGCGACCGCGAAGGGCAGCGCCGCCCACCATGGCCAGCCCGGCACGGCGAGGCAGAACAGCGCCACGGCCAGGCCGCCCAGCATCGCCTGGCCCTCGCCGCCGATATTCAGCAGCCCGGCGCGCGCCGGCACGGCGACGGCGAGGCCGGCGAAGATGAAATTGGTGGCGTAGTAAAGCGTATAGCCGATGCCGTCGCCGGTGCCGAAGGCGCCCTCGGCCAGACTCAGCAAGGCGGCGCCGGGCGGCACGCCGATCAGGAGAAAGACCAGCGCGGTCACGACCAGCGCCGCCGCGAGGTTGAGCAGCGGGATCAGCCCGAATTCGACCGCCGCCGGCAACGCGCCGCCTTTCATGCCGCGAGCCCGGCCATCAGCAGGCCGATCCGCCGCTCATCCGCCGCCGCCCGGTCGAGCGCGCCGACGATGCGCCCGCCCGCCATGACGAGAATCCGGTCGGCGAGATCGAGGATCTCATCGAGTTCCGACGACACGAGCAGGATCGCGGTGCCGGCATCGCGCAATTCGCGCAGGCGGGCATGGATCAACCGGGTGGCGCCGATATCGACGCCGCGCGTCGGCTGGCCGGCCAGCAGCACCTTCGGCGCCCACGCCGTCTCGCGGGCGGCGATCAGCTTCTGCTGGTTGCCGCCGGAGAAGGCGGCGCTGCGCAGGCGCGGATCGGGCGGCCGGATGTCGAAGTCTTCCATGCGCCGGCGCGTCTCGGCGCGCGAAGCACCGATCCGCAGAAAATGGCGCCACGCATGCTCCGGCCGCCGCTGATACCCCAGTATCGCGGTTTCCCAGGCTTCGAAACCGGGGATAAGCCCGGTATGCAGCCGATCCTCCGGGATATGCGCGAGGCCGAGCCGGCGCAGCGCCGCGGCCCGGCCGGCGCGCGGCACCGCCCGGCCGTCCCAGACCAGCGCGCCCTCGGCCGGCACCAGCCCGGCCAGCGCCTCCAGCAGTTCGCTCTGGCCATTGCCGGCGACGCCGGCGATGCCCGTGATCTCGCCGCCGCGCAAAACGAGATCGACCCGGTCGAGCCGCTTCACGCCGTCGCGATCGGCAAGCGTCAGCCCGGACGCTTCGAGCCGTGCGGGTCCCGGACGAGCGGGCGAAGGCGGCGGCAGATCGGCGAGCGCGTCGCCGACCATCAGTGCCGCCAGCGCCGCCTCGGCGGTTTCCGCGGTCGCAAGATCGGCCGCGACCCGGCCCTGGCGCATGACCGAGACCCGGTCGGTGACAGCCATGATCTCGCGCAATTTATGCGTGATCAAGAGCACCGTCTTGCCTTCGCCGGCGAGGCGGCGGAGTACGGCGAAGAGCTGCGCCGTCTCGCCCGGCGTCAGCACGGCCGTCGGTTCGTCGAGGATCAGAATGCGAGCGCCGCGATACAGCGCCTTCAGGATTTCGACGCGTTGGCGCAAACCGACCGGCATGGTGCCGACGATCGTGTCGAGATCGACGTCCAGCCCATAGGACGCTTCGAGCACGGCCAGCCGGCGCCGCGCCGCCGCCAAAGACGGGCCGAGACGGAAAGCGCTTTCCGTGCCGAGCGCAATGTTCTCGAGAACGGTGAAATCGTCGACCAGCACGAAATGCTGATGCACCATGCCGATGCCGCGGGCGATCGCCTCGGCCGAATTGAGCATGCGTACGGGCCGGCCGTCGAGCAGGATGCGCCCGGCATCCGGCTGGTAGTAGCCGTAGAGGATGCTCATCAGGGTCGATTTGCCGGCGCCGTTCTCGCCGACGATGCCGTGGATCGACCCGGATGCCACGGCCAAGCTTACCCCGTCATTGGCGAGGACCGCGCCGAAGCGCTTGGTGATGCCGTCGAAGCACAGCGCAGGCGGATCGCTGCTCGCCAATTCCGCGGCCTTAGGACGCGGTGACGTCGACCGGGACGATCTTTCCGGCCAGGATGTCGGCCTCGGCCAGGTCCAGCTTCGCCTTGGTCTCGGGCGGGATCAGCGCCTTGTTGCCGTCATTATACACCCAGCCGACCGCATGCTCCTTCAAGCCGAGCGACAATTTCCCGCCCTGCCAACTGCCGTCATGGGCCGCCATCATCGATTGGTAGACCGCGAGGTCGACCCGTTTGATCATCGAAGTCAGCACCGAGCCCGGATGCAGCGGGCTCTGATCGGTATCGACGCCGATCGAGAGCTTGCCGGCATCGGCGGCCGCCTGCATGACGCCGAGGCCGCTCGCCCCGGCCGCGGCGAAAAGAATGTCGGCGCCGCGGTCGAGCTGGCTGCGCGCGAGTTCGGCACCGCGCGCCGGGTCCTTCCAGGCGTCCGCGGTGGTGCCGACCATGGTCTGCAGTACCGCAAGCTCGGGTTTGACCGCATGCGCGCCCTGGATATAGGCGCCGGCATAGCGCCGCGTGAGCGGCGCATCCATGCCGCCGACGAAGCCGATCGTGCCGGTCTTGGTGGTCAGCGCCGCCAGCATGCCGACCAGGAAGCAGCCTTCCTGCTCGCGATAGACCACCGATTGAACATTCGGCAGATCGACCATGCCGTCGATCAAGGTGAAGCGCTGCTGCGGATAGAGCCGGGCCAGCTTGTCGATCGCGACCGCATGGCCGAACCCCACGCCGACCACGAGAAGCGCTCCGCGCCGCGCCATGGTCTGCAGCGCCTGCTCGCGCTGGCTCTCGCTGGTAATCTCGAAATCGCGGAACGCGATACCGGTTTCCTTATGGAACCGCTCGGCGCCGTCATAGGCGGCCTCGTTGAAGGATTTGTCCCATTTGCCGCCGTAATCATAGACGATCGCCGGCTCCGCCTCGGCGGCGAACGCCGGCAGCGCGGCGGCGGCGCCGGCCGACCCGATCAGCGCGAGGAAGCTACGGCGCGGGACGCCTCCGTTCACGCTCCGACGATCGGCGGGATGGAACATGCTCACCTTCGACGAGACTCTTGACCCAAGAACAGAGCAAAATCGGTGCCGCCCTGTTTAGGCTGGTCCAGCGCAACTTGTCCAGCGCTCACGGGCGCCGCTTCGATGCCGAACCGACGGCCAGTGGCGCAAGGGCATAGGCGATCAGGCAAACGGCAAGTCCTTCTCCGCCCTGCAGGGCGGAGAAGGATCTGGGACGAGGTCGGGGTCGAACCCCGGCGGGATACTGAAAACTATAGAGTTCAAAGTCTTCCGCGCGCTTCTCCCGTCATGCGAGCAGCGATCGCAGCCACGGATCGCAGCAAGCCGGCTATTGCGCCGGCGCCTCTTTCTTCGCCTTGTGTTTCTTCGCCTTCGGTTCCGCCGCGGCATCTGCGACCGGTTCGACCTTGCCGCCGCCAATCAGGACTTGGCCGCGCAGTTCGCCCATCGGGTTGGCCGCCGTGTGGACGTTGAAATACCAGAGCCCGGCCAGCAGATCCTTGGCCTGGTCCGGCGTAATGGTCTGCGAGCCGATCAGCGGGCTCTCCATCGGCTTCGAGTGGATCGGCAGGATCGGCGGCGCCGCCACGCCGGGCTTGGCCAGACCGTGGAAATGCGCGGCCGTGGCGTCGCCGGTCAGACCGGACCAGGTGATGTGCCAGCTGAGATCGTTGGTCTGGGAGTCAAAGGTCACACTGCCGGCGCCCTTGCCCCTGGAATCGTTGGGCGGCGTCTCCGCCTTGCCGGTCATGACGAAATGCAGCTTGTAGACTTTCGCCTCGGCGGCCGGCGCCAAGGCGAACGCCGCCACGGCGGCAAACGTCACGGCGGACAGCCCAGATAGCATCCGGATGCTCATGTCCCTCTCCCCAAAATTATTTGTTCCGGGCGCGGTAAATCGGCCTCGGTCCTGCGCGCCTGTTGCGAGGACGCAACGCGCCTTTCATAACGCGCAGGTGGATCCAGACGAAGCGAACTCTGCGCGCCTGCGTCGAAATCCGCCGAGCAGGAACTCCCCGGCATGGTCGCCGTGCGGCATTAGATCTGGTCCCGGCCGCACTTGCTTGGTAGAAGCCGCGGCATCATGACAACAACCGAAGACGTCGTCGCCAGCAGGCGCACCTTCGCCATCATCTCGCATCCCGACGCCGGCAAGACCACCTTGACCGAAAAGCTGCTGCTGTTCGGCGGCGCCATTCAGCAGGCCGGGATGGTCAAAGCGCGCGGCGAGAACCGGCGCGTGCGTTCGGATTGGATGGCGGTCGAGCGCGAGCGCGGGATCTCGGTCAGCTCGGCGGTCATGACCTTCGAATATGACGGGCTGACCTTCAACCTGCTCGACACGCCGGGCCACCAGGATTTCAGCGAGGACACCTATCGCACGCTGACCGCCGTCGACAGCGCGGTCATGGTGATCGACGCCGCCAAGGGCATCGAGGCGCAGACCTTGAAGCTCTTCGAAGTCTGCCGCCTGCGCGACGTGCCGATCATCACCTTCGTCAACAAGATGGACCGCGAGGCGCGCGACCCGTTCGAGCTGATGAGCGAGATCGAGCAGCAATTGGCGCTCGACGTGACCCCGGCGACCTGGCCGATCGGCATGGGCCGCGACTTCCTCGGAACCTATGATCTGCTGAACGACGCTCTCCTGCTGTTCGACCGCGGCGAAGGCGCGCGCGTGACCGAGCCGGTGCGCTGCCAGGGCCTCGACGATCCGAAGCTCGGCACCTTGCTGCCGGCCCATGCGCTGGACCGGCTCAAGGAAGAGGTCGAGCTGGCGCGCGGCCTCTGCCCGCCCTTCGATCTGGACTCCTACCGCGCCGGGCATCTGACGCCGGTGTTCTTCGGCAGCGCGATCAACAATTTCGGCGTGCGCGAGCTGCTGCACGGGGTCGGCAAGCTCGCCCCCTCGCCACGGCCGCAGCCGGCCGAGCCGCATGCCATCGCCCCGCTCGACGGCAAGGTCACCGGCTTCGTCTTCAAGATCCAGGCGAATATGGATCCGCAGCACCGCGACCGCATCGCCTTCGTGCGCCTGTGCTCCGGCCGGTTTCAGCGCGGCATGAAGCTGAAGCATGTGCGCAGCGGCCGGATGATGGCGGTGGCTGCACCGGTGTTCTTTCTGGCGCGTGACCGGAATCTGGCCGAGGAAGCCTGGCCCGGCGACATTCTGGGCATTCCCAATCACGGCAGCCTGCGCATCGGCGACACGCTGACCGAGGGCGAAGAGCTGAAAGTCACCGGCATTCCGAATTTCGCGCCGGAAATCCTGCGCCGCGTCCGGCTCGACGACCCGATGAAGTCGAAGCATCTGAAGCGCGCGCTCGAACAGATGGCCGAAGAAGGCATCACCCGCGTGATCAAGCCGCTGATCGGCACGGATTGGATCGTCGGCGTGGTCGGGCCGCTGCAGATCGAGGTGCTGGGCGAGCGCATCCGCTCGGAATATGACCTCAAGATGCATTTCGAGGCGGCACCTTACGAAACCGCACGCTGGGTCTCCTGCCCCGACAAGGTGAAGCTCAAGCGTTTCCTCGACGAGACGCGCGGCAGCCTCGGCGAGGACCATGATGGCGCCCCGGTATTCCTGGCGCGCAACGCCTGGGAGCTGAACCGCACGATCAAGGATTGGCCGGATGTGCAATTTCATGCGACACGCGAGCAGGCGTGAGCTGCGTTCCGCCGCCGCCGTCGCCACGCTGCTGCTGGTGACCGCGTGCGGCGTCGCGAAACCGCCGCTGCCGTCCGAACTGGGCGGCCAATCGGCGCCGGCCGAACATTGCCTGGATGTATTCAAGCAGGCGATTCCCGACGCCGATATCGAGATCACCAGCGCAAAGTCCGTGAACGATTCCGTGGCCAAGGCGACCGTGACGATCGAAGGCACGCGCGATGTGACGCCGAGCGCCGCGCTTGCGCGCGATCTTGCGGCGGAATGCAAATTCGATCATGACGTGCTGATGGATTTTCACTGGACCAAGGCGCCGTTCCGCTGAACCCGCGCCCGAAAGGGAAGCATGAGACGCGCATTTCTGCTGGCGGCGCTGCTGCTCGGCCTGAACCCGGCGGCGTTCGCCGACGATGCCGTGACGATCGGCACCGATTGGCGCGCCGAGGCCGAGCATGGCGGGATCTATCAGGCGCTGGCGACCGGGATCTACAAGAAATACCATCTCGACGTGACGATCCGGCAGGGCGGGCCGAATCTCAATCAGGCGCAGTTGCTGGCCGCCGGTCGCTATGATTTCTCGGTGCAGTCGAACAGCTTCGAACTCCTGAATTTCGTGCGCGCCAAGGTGCCGGTCGTCGCGGTCGCCGCCGCCTTCCAGAAGGACCCGCAGGTGCTGATCGCCCATCCCGGCGCCGGCAACGACACGCTGGCCGCGATGAAGGGCAAGCCGATCCTGATCTCGGCCGCGTCGCGCGAGAATTTCTGGAAATTCCTGCAGGTGCGCTACGGCTTCACCGACGAGCAGATCCGGCCGTACACTTTCAGCATGGCGCCGTTCCTGGCCGACCGGAACGCCATCCAGCAGGGCTATCTGACCAGCGAGCCCTATGCCATCGAACTCGCCACGGGCGAAAAGCCGGTCACCATCCTGCTTGCCGATCAGGGCTATCAGAGCTATGCCGCGCTGATCGCCACGACGAAGGCGACGATCGACGCGAAACCCGACCTCGTGCAGCGTTTCGTCAGCGCCACGATGGAGGGCTGGGCGAGCTATCTCGGAACCGATCCCGCCCCCGCCAACGCGCTGATCAAACGAGACAATCCGGAGATGACCGACGCCATCCTGGCGCATGCGGTCGCCGGCATGAAGGAATACGGGCTGGTGACGTCCGGCGACGCCGCGACCTTGGGCATCGGCGCCATGACCGATGCGCGCTGGCAGGATTTCTTCGATTTCGCCAGCGGCGCCGGTCTCTATGCGAAGGATCTGGCGTTCAAGAACGGCTATGATCTGCGCTTTGTGCAGGGACGGTCGGCGCCGTAGCGGATCTACGGCGGTATTGTCTTACACAGCGCCATGTTCAAAACAAGTCAGTTCTCGCTTCAAGAGACAAAACGAAATGCCCATATTCTCCGCCGACATTCTGAGTATGTAAGTAGTGCGGCGCGAGGTGTCGCCACAAATCTTATGACGATCACAAAATTGTCTAAATTCCCCGGCAGAGAGGTCCGACTTTCTGTTCAGGAGGATAATGTGCTGCGCTTGGTATTCTTATCGGTGACGATCTTGCTGCTGCCGTCTATCGCTGCGGCCCAGCCGGTCACCGGGCCCTATCTCAGCGGAGAAGGCGGGGTGAATTTCGGCGGCTCGACGCTCACTCTGCACGGCGCGACCGATATCAATGTGGATTCAGGCCCGCTCGGTATCGGAGCCATCGGTTGGGGCTTCGGCAATGGGCTGCGCACGGAGCTAGAAGGCAGCTATCGCTCGAACGACGTCGCCGGAATCAACACGTTGCGCGTCGACGGATTCAGGCTGCCGCTGACCAATGTCGCCGGCAACGTGGCTACCGAAGCGCTGATGGCCAATGTCTTCTACGATATTCCGGTCCAGCCGTTCGACCTGCCGGTACAACCTTATTTCGGCGCCGGTCTCGGCTATGAATGGTCCCAATTCAACACCAGCGGCAATGGCTTCGGCACGATTCCTCTGGGGCTGAACAACAGCGTCACCGGGCCGGATACCGTCAGCTTCGGCAACGGCAGCGCATTCGCCTATCAGGCCATCGCCGGCCTGTCCGTGCCGATCCAGGCGGTGCCGCGTCTCAATTTGACGCTGGAGTACCGGTTCTTCGGCACGGCGAATGCCGTCGTTCCGGTCGCCCGCACGATCCCGGGGATCGTGGTCAATGGCGCCGTCCCGACGAGTACGACCAACAACAATTTTTCGCTCGGCGAAAACGCCTTGCTGATCGGCTTCCGCTATTCGCTCGGGGCACCGTAGTCGCTGCTCGGCAAGGGGCAGCGTCACCCCGCCGCCCCTTTCGGCGGCTCGACCGCGCGCAGCACCGGCGGTTCGGGCCGCGCCGTCGCGGGCGAAGCGGCGCGCAGCGCTTCGGCGGATTTTTTCAAATGGTTGAAGGAGCGGATGCTGAACGGGATGCTGCCCAGATAAGCCAGCCCGATGGCGAGCAAGGTCGGCCAGGGCGCGGTGCTGAGAAACGCGGTCAGCATCGCGGCGCCCAAGAGCAGCGGCACAACGTAATCCGCGGGTATGCGCAGGCGCTTGGCGGCGAAAGTCGGGACCCGGCTGACCATCAGTGCCGCCACGGAGACCGTGGTCACGCAGCACAGATAAGGCGAGCGGAAGAAATCCGGGCCGAATTCGAAGGCGGCACAGAGCGGTAGCACGGCCAGACCGGCCGCGGCCGGGGCCGGCACGCCGGTGAAGAAATTATAGGCGTAAGGCGGCGGGTCGGGAATCCCGAGCTGGGTATTGAAGCGCGCCAGGCGCAGGGCCGAGCACACGCCGAAGAGCAGCGCCACGACCCAGCCGAGGCTGCCGATCGAGCTCATCGTCCAGACATAGAGCAGGATCGCCGGCGCCACGCCGAAACAGACGAAGTCGCTGAGCGAGTCCAGCTCCGCCCCGAAAGCCGAGCTCGCCTTCAGCAGCCGCGCCACCCGCCCGTCGAGCCCGTCCAGCACGCCGGCGACGATGATCGCCGCCACCGCGGCCTCGAATTTGCCGTTGACGGCGAAGCGGATGGTCGTCATCCCCGCGCACAGCGCCAGCAGGGTGAGGATGTTCGGGATCATCTTGTTGATCGACAGCCCGCCGATCGGCCGCACGCGCCGCGGCCGCAGGCGGCGCGGCTTGCCGGTGGCCGGGCGGATCATCGCACGCTCCCCTGCAGCGGCGGCTCGGCCATGCGCGCATCGGCGACGATCGTCTCGCCGCCGACCATGCGCTGGCCGGCGATCGCCAGCACCGACCAACTGGGCGGCAGATAGAGATCGGTGCGGCTGCCGAAGCGGATCAGGCCGAAGCGCTGGCCGGTCTCGACCTTTTGGCCATCATGAACCTGGCAGACGATCCGGCGCGCCACCAGCCCGGCGATCTGGACCACGGCGACCGCGGCGCCGTCTTCGCAAGCGAGGCGGATCGCCATCCTTTCATTCACATCGGACGCCTTGTCCAGGCTGGCATTGACGAATTGCCCGGGATGATAGCGTGTCCGCTCGACCGTGCCGGCAATCGGCACGCGGTTGATATGGACATCGAAGACGTTCAGGAAAATGCCGATCCGGGTCATGGTGCCCGGTCCCATTTCGAGCTCCGGCGGCGGCACCGCCGGCCCGACCGAGACCACCAGCCCATCGGCCGGCGCGACCACGAGCCCGGGACGCAGCGGCGTCACCCGTGGCGGGTCGCGGAAGAAGTAATAGCACCAGAGGCTGGCGACGACACCGACCCAGCCGAGCGGCGGCCACAGAAGGAACAGCAGCAGCGTCGCAAGGATGAAGCCCGCGACGAATTTCCGCCCGTCCGGATGGATCGGAAGCAGCACATGCTCAAGCACTGGACGCGTCCCGACATTGCGCCGGCCAAGCCGGCTCATGCCCGGATTATAGCGATTGCCGCGCCCGGCCGCTCGACGAAAGCGTAAGCCTTAGCTTCAGCAGGTCGGGCAGGCCGACACCCGCCGCCAGATCTGCCGCGACAGCCCGCTGACATAGCGCGTGCCATCCTGCGCCCGCCACGGCAGCAGCAGCCTTTCATAGCGCATGCGGATCGCCTCCGCATCCCGCGTCCGGGCGACGGCTTCGATCAGCTCGAGCCGCGGCGTGCCATCGCGCGCCACATCGTTGAAGGCGCGGCCGGCCAGGGCCGAGAAGGTGCGCAGCGGCTGTTCCTCGAAAGGCTGGCCGACGACCTTGTCGAGCTGCGAATCATTGTAGAGCGTGATGTAGCCGGGCCAGGTCTCGGTCACCGCGCGCCCGTCGCGCCCGAACCGGATCAACAGATAGGGCGCCGACAAGGGCGCATCCAGCAAGCCGCGCAGGGTCGCGCGGTCGAGTTCGCCGCGCCGGCGCATCCAGCTGCGATAGACCGTACGCAAGCCGGCCCGCGCCTGGACCTTCAGGCGGTCGAGCGCCAGCGGCTCGCCGATGAAGGACGAGCGCCATTTGCGGTCGGCCGCCCCGGTATTCATCGCGCGCAGATCGTCGATCCGCGCGATGGCATCGTCGACCTCGGCATAGATCTCGGTCGGGAACGCCTCGGCGCTCTCGATATCCAACACCACCGGCTTCTTCTCGTCATCCAGCAGCACGCTGATCAATTGCTGAAAGGCGCGCCAAGTCAGCGCCTCCGGCCGCAGCCGGATGCGGTACCGGCGTGGCGAGATGTGCAGGCTGACCTGCCCCAGGCTGTGCACGGCGCTCTCGAGGTTTTCCTCCCACGACCCCGCCAGGCCGAACGCCTTGGTAAATTCGCGCCCATACGGAAACCAGCACTGCCCGTCAGCGCCAATCAAAAACTGCATAGCCCGACCTCCGCCGTCCCGACCCATTGTTTAGGATTTTTACACCAGTTCAGCCCGGGCGCCATTCTAATTTGACGGGCAAAGCGCGGTTTCGACCGGATTCCGCGAGTGCGGTGGCAGGTTCGGAAGGTCATTTCCCGACGGGCGCGAAGAGCGCGGAGACATCCTTCGCGAAGGCCGCCCGCGAGCTCGCCCGTATGTAAAGCATATGGCCACCCGGATAGGTTTTAAGGGTCACGCGATCCCTCCCAACCGGTAGGTGATCGATCAGGAAACGGCTGACGGCGAACGGCGTCAGAACGTCGAACCAGCCATGCGCGACAAGGACATGGAGGGCCGGGTCGAGCGCCAGCATCTGGCGCAGATCGTCAATGCCGCCGCTGCCGTCATTACGCTGATCCCATTTCGCGCTGACCTCGTCGGCCAGCAGCTCGTAGGTCAGGTCGGTCTTGAAACCCAGCGACTCGGCGGCGTAGCCGGTCATCGCGGCGCCATACGCGCGCGCGTAGCCATGGAGCAGCGGATCGACGAACGGGCCGGTGCCTTCCGGGAACGGGTCCTCGGTCGAAACGGTGAAGTCGTAAACGCTGCGCAACCTGCCATCGTCTGCACGGACGTCGTGCGCTCCCGGGTCGAGCACGCCGCGGTGCCGGGCGATCACCGCTTCCGGCAGGTCGGTCAGGCCGGCGAGCTTTGCATAGAAGGCCTTGGCCGCTTCGCCCTCGAGCGGCGGCCCGGCGATGGTCGTGAGGTATTCGTTCAACGCATAGCTGTAGAACTCATCCATCGTTCTCGGATCGAAATTATGACGGCGGTCGAGCGCCGCGGCGATGAAGGACGGCAGGTGCAGCGCCTCGGCCACCGGGTTGTCGTCGGCCTCCTGGAGGAACGGCCATTCGATCAGCGGCGAGATCATGACGATGCCGTTGACCAGCACGCCCTGCTTGGCCTGGAGATCGCGCGCGGTCTTGATCGCACGCAAGCCGCCATAGCTTTCGCCGATCAGGTATTTCGGCGAGGCGGTCCGGCCGCTTTTGGCGAGCCACAGCGCCACCGCCTTGGCGCAGGCCGCGGCGTCCTGCTTCACGCCCCAGAAATCCGCGCCCGCCGTCTCGGGCTTGGCCGGGCGGCTCCAGCCGGTGCCGACGGCGTCGATGAACACCAGATCGGCGAAAGGCAGCCAGCTGTCGGGGTTGTCGACGAGCTTGGCGTCGATCCCATCGGTCTCCTGCTCGGGAAATTGCAGAACGACCGGCCCGGCGGCGCCGAGATGCAGGAAAGCGGAGCCGGCACCCGGCCCGCCATTGAAGAAGAACGCGACCGGCCGCGTCTTCGGATCGCCGGCGACCGTGTAGGCCGTGTAGAACACGCTGGCCGAGCGCGCGCCCTTGTCGTCGCGCAGCGCCAGCGTGCCCGCGGTCGCGGTATAGGCCAGCTTCTGGCCGGACACGGCAAGCGTGTGCTTGGTGACCGAATCGTCAGGCAGCAGCGCCAGCACCCCGCCGAGCTCGGCCCGGTCCGATTTGGCCGTTTTGTCCTCGACCGGCTTGGCCGCCGGGTCTTCGGCGCGCGCGGCGGGGGTGGTAACGGCCAGCGCGGCCAGGAGGGCCAGCGCAACCGCCGGCAGCTTCGCTCGTAACATTTTCATGGAGGAATCCGCCCTAAAAAAGTCGAAGGTGGGAAAGGCGCGACAGAGCCGCTACTGTAAGCAGTCTGCGGGCGATGGCGCCATGCGCTTCGCCAGTTCAGTTCGAAGCCGATGCCTGGGGAGGCCGCATGACACGGCAGAAGATGAGCCGGCATGGACGACACGGATGATCGCCTCGCTGCGCCCGCCCGACCGTCCGCGCCTCTCGGTGCATGAAGACCGTTTCCCGCTCGAACAGGCTTTCACCATCGCGCGCGGCGCCAAGACCATCGCGCGTGTCGTGCTGGTCGAGATTCTGGACGGCACGCGGCGCGGCCGCGGCGAATGCGTGCCCTATGCCCGCTACGGCGAGACCGTCGAGAGTGTGGTAGCGACGGTCGAAAGCGTCGCCCAAGCGGTCGAGACCGGCATGATCACCCGGCGCAATCTGGCGCGCAGCCTGCCGCCGGGCGCCGCGCGCAACGCCATCGACCTCGCGCTCTGGGATCTCGACGCCAAGCGCGGCGGTTCGTCGGTCTGGCAGATCGCCGCGCTCGACGAGCCGCGCCGGCTGCTGACCGCCTATACGCTGTCCCTCGACACGCCGGAAGCGATGGCGGCGGCCGCCCTCGACCATGCGCACCGGCCGCTACTCAAGCTGAAGCTCGGCGCCGAGGGCGATCTCGACCGGGTGCAGTCGGTGCGCGCCGCCGTGCCGCGGGCGCGGCTGATCGTCGATGCCAATGAGGGCTGGACGCCGGAATTGCTCGAGCGCTACCTGCCGAAACTGGCCGAATACGGCGTCGAACTGATCGAACAGCCGCTGCCGGCCGCCGACGATTCGGCGCTGGCGCGGCTGAAACGCGCCGTGCCGGTCTGCGCCGATGAATCCTGCCATATCGCCGAAGATCTGGAGCGGCTCGTCGGGCTTTATGATGCCGTCAACATCAAGCTCGACAAGGCCGGCGGCTTCACCGCGTCGCTCGATCTGCTGCATGCGGCGCGCGATGGCGGGTTCCGGGTGATGGTCGGCTGCCTGGTCGGCTCGTCGCTGGCGGTGGCGCCGGCCGTGCTGCTGGCGCAGGACGCCGATTGGGTCGACCTCGACGCGCCGCTGCTCTTGACGCGCGACCGCCAGCCGGGGCTGCGCTTCGACGGCAGCCTGGTCTATCCGCCCAGCGTCTCGCTGTGGGGTTAGAGCACCCGCACCGCCCCCGACTTGTCCTGCGTCGCGATCACCCGGCCATACACGGTCGACGACCAGCCATTGTCACGGCCGTGATTGTTCGAGATCAGGTACCGGCCCTGGCCGTCGATCTTGGTGATCCGATGCGCGTCGATATAGCGGCCGTTCAGCCTGCAGAACACGATGTCGCCGACGCTATAGGAATCTTGCCGGCGATAGGTGTTGAGCGAGGGATTGGTCAGGATCGGCAGCATTGAATTGCCGAAGCACTTCATCGTGCCCGTGCCTGTCTGCAGCAGATCCTGCTTCAGGCGTTCGTATTTGTTCATTCGCATGTTCGCCGCGGCCCCGGGTCCGCGCTTCGTCTGTCGTTTCGATCGGCCGGGACGATGCCGAAAGCGGCTCACATGGTCAAGCGGAAAGGGACGATTTCGCCCATGGCGCGCGGCCCGCCGGTGGACTACTCTGATGCCGTTTTGCATTGCAGCAGAGGCCCGATCCGCCATGGCCGCCGACCTCGAGTTCGCCCAATGGACCGGCCGCAGCCGCACCGAGGAGGATGAGGCGACGGCGGCGCCGGTGCGGGCTCTGGCCGCGACCCTCGATCTCGACGTCCCAGCCGCGGCGCCCGGCGAGCCGATCCCGCCGGCCTGGCACTGGCTCTATTTCCTGGCGACCGCGTCCGGATCGAGCCTGGGCGCGGACGGGACGGAGGCGCGGGGCGCCTTCCTGCCGCCGGTGGAATTGCCGCGCCGCATGTGGGCCGGCGGCAGTTTCGTGTTCCATCGGCCGCTACGGCTCGGCGAGCGCATCCGCCGCGTCTCGACCATCGGTTCGGTCGCGCGCAAGCTGGGCAAGCAGGGACCGCTCGTCTTCGTGACGGTGCTGCACGAGATCACGGGGACGGAAGGCCGGGCGGTCAGCGAAGAACATGTCATCGTCTACCGGCCGGCGGCGCGGCCAGGCGAGGCGCCGGCGCCGCTCGCCGCACCCGAAGGCGCCGCCTGGCGGCGGGTCGTGAGCCCTGATCCGGTATTGCTGTTCCGCTTCTCGGCCCTGACCTTCAACAGCCACCGCATTCATTACGACCGGCCATACGCGACCGAGGCGGAAGGCTATCCAGGCCTCGTCGTGCACGGGCCGCTGCAGGCCTTGCTGCTGCTCGAACTGGTGCGGAGCGCCGCACGGGATCGCCCGGTGCGGCGGTTCGAGTATCGGGCGCTGGCGCCGATCTTCGACACCGCCCCCTTCTCTGTGAACGGCACGCAAGAAGGCGAAACGATCCGGCTATGGGCCGCCGACGGCGCCGGATCGCTCGGCATGACCGGGCGCGCTACGCTCTGATCGATCAGATCCGGATGAACTGCCGGAGCACGAAATCGAACAGCGCGCCGGCGGCGAAGACGATGATGAAGACGACGGCGGGCTGGCGGTTCGGCACGACCATCAGCGCCGCCGTGGCCAACACCGCGATCATCGCCTCGTCGAACAATTTAAAAAGCGTCGTCATATGCACGTTAGCGATCCTCCGGCGCGCCACAGCGGCAATGCCGGCGACACTGCCCGCTTCGCCGCCGTGGCGCAAGACGCCGGATGCAGGCCGGGATCCTCCCGGCCGGCGGCGACGGCGTCGCGGAATTCGCCTGATGCTTGACGAGCGAGCAAGGGACTTCTATCTCCGGACGTCGCTAGAGCAGGATGCTTTCGGACGGCGCCGCCCGAAATCTGATTCTTGCTCTGATTCAATCGGTTGGGGCCCGGTTCAGGATTCGTTCCGAAGCCGCCGCGCGCCACGGGACAGGCAGAACGGTTCATCAGCAGATGAGTGTCGTGACCGCAAAATACGCGCTCGGACAGATCGTCCGCCATCGGGTTCACCCGTTCCGCGGCGTGATCTTCGATATCGACCCGGTCTACAGCAATGGCGACGAGTGGTACGAGCGCATCGCCACCAACCGGCCGCGCAAGGATCAGCCCTGGTACCACCTCCTCGCCGAAAGCGCCGACAAGACCTATTACACGGCCTATGTGTCGGAGCAGAACCTGCTGCCGGACGAAACGGCATCACCGGTTCAGCATCCGGATATCGGCGAGCATTTCGGCGAGTATGGTGCCGGCGCCTATGCCTCGCGCCGGTCCATGAACTGACCCGCGCCTAAGCAGGCTTTCCCTAGCCTGCTTACATATCAAGAGTCTTAGCAGCTTGAATTTGCTCGTTTACGAGCAAATTCAACGTGGCTTTAGCCACGCAAGGCTGCCTAGCGATACCAGCCGCGCGGCGCATTCGAGATGAAGGCGCCGCCGACATCCGCGGTGTAAGGGGTGCGCAACGCCTCATCGATCCAAGGCTGGGCATGCCACCCGGCATCGGCCTGAGCGGCGGTGCCGGGGGTTCCCGGCGCCGAGCAAGCGGCGGTTGCCGAAGCAAGCGCCAGCACGGCAAGCAAACGCAAATTCGTGAACTTGGTCATTTTCAGCCCTCCTGCCGCATAGACTCCGCCACCGAGGCGGGTATTCCTGCTTTCTAACTGTCGGTAGAGACGAAGCTTGGCTCCACCGGCGGTTCAGCGGCCGTGGAAGCCGCCGCCCCCGCCGGAACGAAACCCGCCGCCGCCATGGTAGCCGCCGCCGCGCGCGCCGCCGAAGCCGCCGCCATGAGGGAAACCGCCGAACGGCCCGTGGGGATGCCGAAAGCCGCCGAACCCGCCGAAGCCGTAAGCGCCGAAGCCGCCGTAATAGGGCCAGTACGGGTCGCCCCAATCGGCGGCGTCGCCATCGGCAAGGGCCGGATAGCCGGCATAGACGGGATAGCCGCCGTAACCGGCGACGGTTTGTGTTGGCGGCACCGCACAGGCGGCGAGGCCGAGCGTGGACAGGAGCAGCGCCGTGCCCAGACCCGTCCGGATGATATTCATTGTCGTCATAGCCAGCCTCCTGGCACGGTCGATGCGCCGGAAGAACCCGCCTCGCCGCCGGTAGATCGCGATGGCGTCGGAGCGACGCCTGAATCGCGCTCTAGCTTATTGAGATAGAACAAGATTCAGATTTCAGGTGATCGCACCTGAAATCATCTTGATCTAGGGCGGCGGCGAGGCGGTACCGATCCGCCGGCCCGGAGGGGGATGTCGGCCCGGCAAATCGAGTTTCGGCGCGACCGTGTCTTCATCTGTCCGGGCCGCCCGAATTCAAGAATTCGGGACGGGCCGCTCGTCATTGTTCCGGCCGACGGGTTCAAGTTCCCGACGGTACTACCGGGAAGACGCTCATCGTAGATGGAATATGGGACGGTCCCGGGCTCTGCCAATAGGGCGCGACCTAAAGATTGTTTTAGCTGGTCTGCGTGAATTCGCGGTCGATTTTCACCGTCTGTCGGCAACCCGAAAGCTGGGGGCTTTTCACTTTATCGTGACGGACGGCCCGCGATATCGGCGGGATCGGGATCAGCCGCCGGCGACGGGTTTCTGCAGCGAATAGAGCGACTGTCCGCCGACATAGTCGTCGAGCACGCCGAAGATCGTGTAATCGAGCCGCGTGTAGAAATGCAGCGCGCGGTCGCCGAGCGCGGTGAGCCAGAGCGAGCGGCACTGCCGGCGCCGCGCCTCCTCCTCGGCGGCATGCATGAGCCGCGTGCCGAATCCCCGCCGGCGCAGCGGCTCCGGGATCCACAAGGTCTTGATGAACAGCCGGCCCCACATGATGTGGCCGTCGACACCGCCCTGGATCTGGCCCAGATCGTCGCGCAGGAATATCGCAAAATGCGAGTGTTCGGGCGAGCCCAGGCGGTTTTCCTCGAACGCGAACAAGCCGCGCTCGATCAGGCCGACATCGGCCGTGTTGGGGTCCTGTTCGATCGAGAGGCGCAACCGCGCCCCGCCATCGGGACCGGCAGGCGGATAGCCCGTCCGGGCGCCGGATGCGGTCATGATCGTCTCCTTGCGGAAAGCACGCCCTCAGGCATCGGGGTCGATCGCCTGCAGGCGACGCTCCAACTCGGCCAGCTGGCCCTTGATCCGGCCGATCTCGTCCTGGGTCCGACCGCCGCCGCTCCCGCCGCCGCGCGGCGGCACATAGGGTTCGCCCGGATGGGCCACGGCCTCCGGCGGCTCGCCCGATTCCTGGGCGATCAGCCGGCGCGATGCGCGCAGCGCGTTGTAGAGCTTGTCTTCCTGCATCAGCCCGCGGATATGATCGACGACCTCGGCGGTCTCCGGCACCGCCGCGCGATGGCGGTCGAGCAGACCGTAGGCGATGGTCTCCCATTCGCCGCGATTGCCTTCGAACAGATAGGCGTTCTGGACGGCGTAATAGACCTCCTTGGCCGGGCTATTGGCCTCGGCATGGGTCAGCACGTCCTTGTCGCGCAGGATGTTCGCCTTGTTATGGACGGTGAGCGTGATATTGGCCGAACCACTGTTCTGGATCACCGCGCCATTGATGATGACCTTGGCGCCGGCCGGCAACGGAATGGACAGGGGCATGAGCTCTCCTGGGCAGGACGCGGGATTGCGCGTTGACGCCTCCACTCTAACAGGAAATCCGGCGGCGCGCGCGGGTTACGAAGAACCGGCAAGTTCGGCCGGCGCCAGTCGATCCGGCCCGGCAGTTTCTGCCGGGCGGGTGGCCGGTAGGTCCCCGCCAATATGGTCAACCCCTTGATTCGTCTTAGAGGATTTTCTGGCACAGGGACTGCGAATAGCACCGCCGAGACTTTTCGCCCTCGGAGGCACGCCATGAGTTTGTTCGCCAGCCTGACGACCGCCATCACCGGCCTGAATGCCCAGCAGGACGCGATCGGCAATATTTCGGACAATATCGCCAATGCCCAAACGGTGGGCTTCAAGGGCATCGACACGACCTTTCAGAATCTGGTCGCGGATTCCACGCCGCAGCTGAACCAGCCGGGCGGCGTCAAGGCGCAGCCGCTCTATCAGAACGACATCGCCGGCAATCTGACGCCGACGAGCGTCACGACCAATCTGGCAATTTCCGGTCAGGGCTTCTTCCAGGTCAAAGCGCCGCCGGCGGCCGTGCCGCAAGGGCAGCAGCCGGTGTTTTCGCAGCAGAACCTCTATACGCAGGCAGGCGACTTTGCGGTCAATGCGCAAGGCTTTCTCGTCAATAGCGCAGGCTATTACCTGACCGCATATCCGGTCGCGCCCCAGACGAAGATCGTCAACACGTCTACCACGGTCCCAATTCAGATTTCGCAGTTGGTCGACGCGCCGGAGGCGACCGCGAACCTCAATCTGGCGGCCAATCTCCCATCGTCGTACCCGATTCAGGGCACCACCGGCTACATATCCCCCTCGCCGATCACCGAGCAGATTTTCGATGCGACGGGTGCGGAGCATCAGGCAACGATCCAGTTCGATCACGTCGCGGCCAATCAGTGGACGGCCGACATTCAGGTTGCCGGCGCTACCACGCCCAATGCCGCGCCGCCCCCGGCGACAGTCCCGGCCGAAACAAAGGTGCTCCTGACGTTCTCGGACGGCACTGCCGCGAACTCGACTCTGGCGAACGGCACTGTCGCCCCGGCCGGCACCTTGCTCAGCATCAACGAAGATTCCGCGGCCGTGGCCGGCCCGGCCGCCACCGGCGTGCCGAAGGCCCCGTTCACTGCGCCGACAACCTTCTCCCAAGGTCAGGCAGCAACATTCGCGATCGGCGAGAATCTGGGAGTCGGAACCCAGGCGCTCAACTTCAACTTCGGCACATTCGGCGCCGCATCGGGCGTCACGCAATTCGCCGATTCGACGGTGACGGTGCAATCCATCACCCAGGACGGCATTCCGCGCGGCTCGTTCGAAAACGTATCGATCGACCAGAACGGCTTCGTGAATCTGAATTACACCAACGGCCAGACGCTATCTTTCTTCCAGATCCCGGTCGCGCAATTCAATGCCGCGGATCAGTTGCAACGGCTGCAGGGTTCGGCGTTCA
>Ga0181519_10000054_pt1 | contig 102672 bp, 95 predicted proteins | sample PEATcosm2014_Bin_26_FD_121102 | JGI IMG/M metagenome (GOLD analysis project Ga0181519, IMG submission 121102) | Peatland microbial communities from MTU Mesocosm Facility, Houghton, MI, USA - PEATcosm2014_Bin02_10_metaG | ecosystem: Environmental > Terrestrial > Soil > Wetlands > Peat | place...
CGCGACCTTCAAGGAAAGCGCTTCCGGGACCAGCGGCGTGCTCACCGTCACCGACGGAACCCACACCGCCAACATCACCCTGGCCGGCAATTTCTCCAACTCCACCTTCACCCCCAGCGGCGATGGCCATGGCGGGACCACGATTGTCGATCCCCCGGCCTTCGCCAGCGCCGCGCTCTTCGCCAGCCAGGCCGCAACCATGGGGACGAGCGCCGCGACCAGCCTCACCGCTCAGGTCCAGCCAACCCCGCCCACGCCGTTGCTGGCGGCTAGCGGATGACCTCAGTCCAGAGAGCCCCTAGAAATAGGCTTATCGATGGCTCAAGACGGCCATTTGGCCAAACAGCGCCGCGGCATCATTCGGCGTACGATCGCCGGAAAACTCCTTGTAAAGCGTCGCCACGTTGACGACGATGCGTTCGCCGTCACCCCAGCTGTCGTAGTCGCTCATGTCGATGTCGCGAGCGGCGTCGAAGGCGGAGAGGCCGGCGTCGAAGCGCTTCCTGGCTTCGTCGCGGATGTAGATCAGATAGTCGCGCACGGCGGCGACACCCCTATTGTCCGTGATCGGACCATGGCCAGGCACGATGGTCTCGACGTCCATGGCGACGATCGCCTCGCAGGCGGCTATCCAGTTGCCCACCGGTCCCTCCCACATGATCGGATGGCCCTCGATGAAGAGGATGTCGCCGGTGAACACGACCTTGTCGGCCGGGACATGGACCAGGGCGTCGCCGGGCGTGTGGGCGGGACCGACGTGAGTGATCCTGACCGTCTTATCCCCCACCTGGCGGGTCAGTTCGGTCTCGAAGGTCGTGGTTGGCAGGGTCTGGGTCACGCCCTTGAAGTCGAAGGCGCCGAAGCATTTTTGGAAATAGGCGCCGGTCTCGCCCATGGTCGGGGCCGCGTCCATCAGCGCGGCGAGGCCCTTGGGCCCTTCATGAAGCATCGCTTCCCTGGCCAGGGTGTGGGCGATGATCTCCGCGCCTTCGCAGCATTCATTGCCATAGCAATGGTCGCCGTTGTGGTGGGTGTTGACCAGGGTGTGGATCTTCGCCGCCGCCTTGGGTTCGGCCCTCTTCATCGCCTCCAGCATGTCGCGGGTCAGGGGCACATCGAAGAGGGTGTCGACCAGCAGGGACTCGCCTTGATCGACGATCAGGCCAGCGTTCGACCAGCCCCAGCCGCCATCCGGCTGCAGCCAGGCGTAGCCGCCCGAGCCCAGGTCATGCAGGCCTTTTGTATATTGAAAGCGGCTTAGACCCAGCGACATGGTGGCCTCCTGGTTTGGTTATTTTGCCGGAACCCTATGCGCAAACCCCGCACGATAGATAGGCGGCCTCACCCGTCACCCCCAGCCTTCTCCCCCGCCGGCCGCTCGACGGCGTGAAGCGCGTCGGCCAGGCGCATCTTCGCAGAACCGGGGCGCAAGGGCTGCTGCTGGCTCTCGTGGGGCGCCCAGCCGGTTAGGGTTATGATCTCGAAGGTGGCGACGATCCGGCCGTCGGGCTGGGCGAAGCGCTCGCGATAGATCTCATCGGTCCGGGCGAGGATGCGGCGCGTGAGCGGCGCGGCCGGCCGCTCGATCAGGGCGTTGGTTTCCCCCATGGCCCTCAGGTCGGCCATCAGGCTTAGAATATGGCCGTAGCGGGCGGTGACCGTGTCGACATCGGCCACGGGCAGGGCGAAGCCGGCCCGTTGCAACAGGCTGGCGGCGTCGTGGGCGTCGGCGAACGGCGAGACCCGTGGGCCCGCGCCGCCCGCGATCTCCACCTCGGCCACGGTCAGGGCCTGGCGCAGCTCGGTGAGGGTCGCGCCGCCAAGAATGGCGCCCAGGAACAGGCCATCCGGCTTCAGGGCCTGGCGGATTTGGATGAGAGCGCCCACCAGATCATTGATCCAATGCAAAGCGAGGCTAGAGACGATCAGATCGAGACTGGCCGGCGCGAAGGGCAGGCGTTCCTCATCAAGGATGAGCCGAGCTCCGGCGCCTTGCCCCAGCATTGATCGGGAAAGGTCGGTCTCGACGAGCCAGCCGATCTTGTCGGCCGCCTCGCTCGACGCCAAGGCCTTGGCGAACGAGCCGTCGCGGGCGCCCAGATCGGCGGCGCGCTCGAAGCGCCGGTTGATGGCGGCGAGGCGCGCCACGAGATCCCCGGCCGCGCGGGCCTTGAGATGGTTGGCGTTGGAAAATGTCGCCGCGGCGCGGTCCAGCCGTCTGCGGCGCAGGGCTCGGTCGAAAAGAACGGGCGGGGCGGCCATGGCGAGGATATGCGCTACCTCACCGCTTCAAGCCATGCCAAGCTGAACTGATGAAGATCGAAGGGGCTTGGACGACATGGCGACCAAAAGCGCCGCTCGCCTTGCGCGCGCCACCGTGGCTGCGCGACGGCGCTCGCGGCGCGCTTGATCTGGTTTTGCCGCCGATGGCGCTCGACGGCGGGCCGAAGACGCCCACCCCGGTCCAGTCCAGCGGCCTTACCGCCGGCGCCTGGGGCAGGATCCGCTTCATCGAGGCGCCGTTCTGCGACGGTTGCGGCGCGCCCTTCGACTACGACATGGGCGAAGGCGCCCGCTGCGCGGCGTGCCAGGCCCGGCGCCCGGCTTTCGACCACGGCCGCGCCGCCTGCCTCTATGACGAGCATTCGCGCGATCTGATCCTGAAGCTGAAGCATGGCGATCGCACCGATCTGGCCGGATTGTTCGCCCGCTGGCTGGCCAGGGCGGCCGCCGATCTGGTGGGCGATGTCGAGGCCGTGGCGCCGGTGCCGCTGCATCGCTGGCGGCTCATGGGACGCCGTTTCAACCAGGCCGCCGAGATCGCCAGGCCCCTGGCGCGCATGACCGGCCTTGCCTATTGGCCGGACGCCTTGATCCGCGCCCGGGCGACGGACAGCCAAGCGGGCAAGTCGGGTTTGGGCCGCCGGCGAAACGTGGCCGCCGCCTTCAGGGTGCCCCCGGCCTGGCGCCGCCGCGTGGAAGGTCGCGCGGTGCTGCTCATCGACGATGTCCTGACGACGGGAGCGACGGCTGAAGGCTGCGCCCGGGCGTTCAAGGCGGCCGGCGCCCGTCGGGTGGACGTCGCGGTGATCGCGCGGGTGAAAGAGTTGGCCGGACGCGCTATATGAGGCGCACGGATCGTTCCGCGCCCGCCCTTTTCCCAAGAACACGCATGGCCCACGTCACCATCTACACCCGACCTTTCTGCGGTTTCTGCTCCCAGGCGCTGGAGCTGTTGCGCGAGAAGGGCGCGGATTTCACCGAGATCGAGGCGGGGTTCGATCCGGAGCTGCGGGCGGAAATGGTGCGCCGCTCGGGCGGGTCGACCTTTCCGCAGATATTCATCGACGACAAGCCGATCGGCGGCTGCGACGAAATGTATGAGCTTGACCGGCGTGGCGAGCTCGACGCCCTGCTGACCGCGTAATGATCGACATCGCCCTGGTGCAGTCGCGGAGTCCGGCGACGCAACGCGCGGCGCTCGCGCACATTTCACCGCTAGTGCGCGAGGCCGCCGCGACCGGCGCCAGGCTGGTGGTGACACCGGAGGGAACCAACCTCCTGCAACGCCATCGCGAAGAGCTCTTCAAAGTCCTCGTCCCCTTGGAAGACGATGAGGCGGTTCTCGGCCTGCGGGCCCTGGCGGCGGAACTCTCGATCTGGCTCCTGATCGGCTCGGCCATGGTGCGGCGCGAGGACGGCAAGGCGGCAAATCGTTCCGTTCTGATCAATCCCACCGGCGCCATCGCGGCCACCTATGACAAGCTGCATATGTTCGACGTCGATCTGCCGACGGGCGAGCACATCCGCGAGTCGGCGACCTTCGAGCCCGGAACCGGGGCGGTGACCGCCGACGCCGCCGGGCTGCGCCTTGGCCTTACCATCTGCTACGACGTGCGGTTTCCGGCTCTGCATCGCGCTCTGGCCCTCGACGGCGCGCAAGCGATCCCGGTCCCCGCCGCCTTCACTCGACCGACAGGAAAAGCCCACTGGGAGGTGCTGCTGCGCGCACGGGCGATCGAGACGGGCTCCTATGTGCTGGCCGCCGCCCAGGGCGGGACCCACGCCGACGGCCGCGCCACCTGGGGCCATTCGATGGTGGTCTCTCCGTGGGGCGAGGTGATCGCCCTGGCTGACCATGACGAGCCCGGCGTGGTGGCGGCCACGCTCGATCCGGCGGCGGTGGTCAAGGCCCGTCAGGCCATCCCCGCCCTCAACAACGCCCGGGCGTTCACCGGACCATGATCCGCTACGCCCTCGTCTGCGACAACGATCACAATTTCGAGGGCTGGTTCGGCGCCTCGGCGGATTTCGACGACCAGGCCGCCCGGGGGCTGCTCACCTGTCCGCTGTGCGCCTCCAGCGCCGTGCGCAAGCAGATCATGGCCCCGGCGGTGGCCGGGACCAAGGCGCGCGGCGAGGCGGCCGGGGTGAAGGCGATGATGATGCAGGCTATGGGCGAGGTGCGCCGGCATGTGGAGGAGAACTTCGACTATGTCGGCGACCGCTTCGCCGCCGAGGCGCGCTCGATCCATGCCGGCAAGACCGAGGCCCGGGGGATCTATGGCGAAGCCTCTCCCACCGAGGTCAAGGCCCTGACCGCCGACGGCATCTCGGTGGCCCCGCTGCCGCCGCCGGCGCCGAAGAAGACCGAGGTGAATTAGGGCGCTGGCCGCGCCACCGTCATCATATAGTTGATGTCCGTGTCAGCCGATCGCTGCCACTGGCCGGCGATCGGATCGAAGGCCACGCCGAAGGGACCGTCAACGCCATAGTCCTGTTCGGAAAGAAATTGGCGCAGCTCGCCTGGGCCGAGAAACTTCCGCCAATCATGCGTGCCGGGCGGCGCCCAGCCCAGAACGTATTCGGCCCCGATCTTGGCCAGGGCCAGGGCTTTCACGGTTCGGTTGAGGGTTGCGACGATCATCAGGCCGCCGGGCGCCAGCAGGGCGGCGCAATCGCGCAGAAACGCCCCGGGATCGGCCACATGCTCAATGACCTCCATGTTGAGAATGACGTCGAAGGCCCCCTCGCCCCGCGCAAGGAGATCCTCCACCGCGATGGCGCGGTAGTCGATGGAAAGGCCGCCCTCGTCGGCATGGCTCCTGGCGATGGCGATATTCTCCGCCGAGGCGTCCACGCCGGTTACAGTGAAGCCCAGCCTCGCCATTGGCTCGCACAACAGGCCCCCGCCGCAGCCGACGTCCAGCAGGCGCAGGCCTTGAAACGGCGCGCGGGCGGCGCCGTCGCGCTCGAACCGCGCCAGGGCTTGTTCACGAATGAACGCCAGCCTGACCGGATTGAGCCTATGTAGCGCGCCGAGCTTGCCACGCGGATTCCACCATTCCTCGGCCATGGCCGAAAAACGAGCGACCTCGTCGGCGTCGATGCTGGAGGCGGTGGCGGAAAAGGCGCTCATTCCTCTTCCATACGCTCCGCCATCGTCCTTGTCCCGGCCCCGGCCCATCGTTAGAACCCGCCCTTCTTGCGCGGAGGGCGGCTTAGATTGTCTCGGCTGGTCATGAAATTCGGCGGCACCTCGGTGGCCGATCTGGATCGCATCCGGCGCGTGGCGGCCCTGGTGCGCGCCGAGGCTCTGGCCGGACGGCCCGTGGCCGTGGTGGTCTCGGCCATGGCCGGCAAGACCAATGAGCTGGTGGCCTGGACCGACGGCGCTGGCGCGGCCGGGGGGTGCGTCGAGCCTTCCGATGATGAATATGACGTGGTGGTGGCCTCCGGCGAGCAGGTGACCGCCGGCCTGCTGGCCATGACCTTGCGCAACATGGGCCTAAAAGCGCGCTCCTGGATGGGCTGGCAGATCCCGATCCTGACCGATGAGGCGCACGGGCGCGCCCGCATCGATGAAATCCCGCCGGCCAAGTTGCTCGCCGCCATGGACTCCGGCGAGATCGCGGTGATCGCGGGATTTCAGGGCGTTTCAAGGGACGGGCGTCTTTCGACACTGGGGCGTGGCGGTTCCGACACCACCGCCGTGGCCGTGGCCGCGGCGATCGGGGCCGCGTGCTGCGATATCTATACCGACGTCGATGGCGTCTACACCACCGACCCGCGCATCGAGGCCAAGGCCACGCGACTGTCGCGGATATCGTATGAGGAGATGCTCGAAATGGCGTCCCTCGGGGCCAAGGTGCTCCACAGCCGCAGCGTCGAGATGGCCATGGCCCACGGCGTTCCGCTACGGGTGTTGTCGAGCTTCACCGAGCCCGGCGGCGCCCTCAATCAAGGCACCATCGTCTGCGACGAGGAGGAGATCATAGAAAAGCGGATCGTGAGCGGCGTGGCGTTCAGCCGGGACGAGGCCAAGATCAGCCTCTTCGGCCTGCCCGATCATCCCGGGGTTTCGTCGGAGATTTTCGGCCGGCTGGCCGACGCCAATGTCAATGTCGACATGATCGTCCAGAGCCACGCTCATCGCGAAGGCGCGGCCAATATGGAGTTCACCGTGGGCAAGCGCGACGCCGCGCGGGCGGTCGAGGTCGTGCGCGGCGCCCAGGGCGAGATCGGCTTCGACGACGTGGCCGTCAACGAGGATGTGGCCAAGGTGTCGGTGATCGGGGTAGGCATGCGCAGCCACGCCGGCGTCGCCAAGACCATGTTCGGCGCCCTGGCGGAAAAGGGCGTGAACATCCAGGTGATCTCCACCTCGGAGATCAAGATCAGCGTGCTGATCGACGCCGCCTACACCGAACTCGCTGTCCGCGCCCTGCACGCCGCCTACGGCTTGGACCGGGTCTAGCGCGAGCCTGCTCTGAAAAGGCTGAACACCGCCGCCGCCAGGGCGAAGGCGGCGCCGGCGCCGAGCGCGACGATTTCTCCGGTCGCGCCAAACCCGTGCAGGAAGACGGCGGTGAGGACGGCGCCCATGGTCTGGCCGGTGAGGCGCGCCGTCCCCAGCATGCCGCCGGCGGCGCCGGCCCTCTCGCGCGGAGCGGAGGTGAGCATCATGCGGTTGTTGGGCGCCTGGAAGAGGCCAAAGCCCAGGCCGCACAGGGCCATGCGCCAGACGATGTCGGCGCTGGTGGCGTCAGCCTGAACCAAGGCCATCAAGGCCAGGCCCGCCGACAGCGTCACCAAGCCCACGGCGCAGAGGATCGCCGAGGAGAAGCGATCGGCCAACCAGCCAGCGGTCGGGGCCATCACGCCGACGGCCACGGGCCATGGCGTGAGCAGCAAGCCGGTGGCGACCTGGCCGCGATGCAGAGCGCCCTCGAAATGAAACGGCAGGGAAACGAAGGCCAGCATCTGGGCGGCGAAGGAGGCGATCGAGGTCATCGTCGAAAGGGCGAAGACGCGGTTTCGCAGCAGGTCGAACGGGACCAGCGGGTGACGCGCGGACCACTCCCGCCGCACGAGAAAGGCGCCGGCGGCCACGCCGGCGGCGAGTTCGAGGACCCCTTGGAGCTTGGCCGCCGTGCGGGTCACCACATCCACCCCGCTGATGATCAGGCCGAAAACCGCGGCGTTCAGCCCCGCGCTGATCCAGTCGAAGTCGCGCTTCGACAAGGGATTGGCCGGCAGCGCCCGCGACGCCAGGGCCAGGGCGGCCAAGCCAACCGGAATATTGATGGCGAACAGCCAGGGCCACGGTCCGACCGCCAGGACCGCCGAAGCAATGGTCGGCGCCGCGGCCGCTGAAATCGACACCGCCATGGCGTTGAGCCCCACGCCCCGTCCCAACAGGCGGTGGGGCCAGATGAAGCGCACCAGACCGCCGTTGACGCTCATCACCCCGGCGGCCCCGAACCCCTGCAAGGTGCGCGCCAGGGTCAAGGCCGTGAGCGTATGAGAAAGCGCGCAGGCCAGGGACGCCAGGGTGAAGACGGCGAGGCCGGCGAGATAGATCCTGCGAAAGCCGATGATCTCTCCCAGCGAGGCCAGCGGCAGCAGAGAGACGACGATGGCCAGTTGGTAGGCGTTGATGACCCAGATCGACTCGGCCGGCGCCGCGCCGAAGTCGCGGGCGATCACCGGCAGCGCGACATTGGTGATCGAACTGTCGAGAACCGCCATGGTGATGGCCAGCGCCACCGAGGCCACCGCCCAATAGAGCTGTGGCGCGCTCAGGCCATCGGCCTCCTCCGCCGTCGCTGAACTCTCGGCCATGGCCGTCTCTTCTCACGCTCATGGGTGGATTGACAGACAGCGCCGGCGCCGAGGCCAGCGCACGGCGAACAGGCGCCGGGACGAAATCACGGCCGGCCGCCGTCCTATCGCCGCCGCGCCCAAAAAAGTCTGCTATAGGCGCCGCAAAGGGAGGCGCCTCGAAGACCACCATGCCAACGCCCGGCCTCGCCATACGCGGCCCGCGCAGCCTGCTTCGCCAGATCCGCGAAGCCATGGCCGGCGAGGGGCCGACCCAGGCCAAACTGGCCATGGTGGTGCGGACCATCGCCGTCTCCATGGTCGCCGAGGTGTGCTCGATCTATCTGCGCCGGGCGTCGGGAGAGATGGAGCTGTTCGCCACCGAGGGCCTCGACCCTGGCGCCGTGCACGTCACCCAGCTCAAGCCGGGTGAAGGGCTGGTGGGCGAGATCATGCGCCTGGGCCGGCCGCTCAATCTCTCGGACGCGCCCAGCCACCCGGCGTTCTCCTATCGGCCCGAGACGGGGGAGGATCCGTTCCACGCCTTCCTCGGCGTGCCGCTGCTGCGCGGCGGGCGGGCGATCGGGGTGCTGGTGGTCCAGAACCGCACCAGCCGCACCTATGCCGAGGACGAGGTCGAGGACCTGCAGATCATCGCCATGGTGTTGGCGGAGATGGTCGCGGCGGGAGACCTGCTCTCGCGCGACGAACTCAAGGACGTGGAGATCGCGCCCCGCAAGCCCGAGCGGCTCAAGGGGGCGAAGTTCGCCGATGGCCTGGCTTTCGGCGTCGCCGTTCTGCACGAGGCCCCCGTCGCCGTGGGCCGGCTGCTGTCGGAGGACAGCGCGGCGGAGGAGGCAAGGCTCGCCGAGGCGATCGCCAGCCTGCAGGCTCAGATCGATTCCATGCTTGATGGCCACGAGGGGATTCTGGGGGCGTCCTACGACGTCCTGGAAACCTATCGCATGCTGGCCCACAGCCGCTCGTGGAACCACTCGCTCCAGGACGCCGTGCATTCGGGCCTGACCGCGGAGGCGGCGGTGGAGCGGGTGCGCTCCGAACATCGCGCGAGCCTCGGCCAGGCGCGCGATCCCTATCTGCGCGAACGCGTTCACGATCTGGAGGATCTCAACGATCGTCTCCTGCGCCACTTGACCGGCGATGGCGTCAAGGACCGGGCGCTCCCCGACAACGCCATTCTGATCGCCCGCAATCTGGGCCCGGCCGATCTGCTTGAATACGACCGCCACAAGCTGTGCGGTCTGCTTCTCGAGGAAGGATCGCCCGCCAGCCACGCCGCCATCGTGGCGCGGGCGCTCGACATTCCCTGCGTGGGTCGCCTGGTCGGGCTTCGCGACCAGGTGAGCGAGGGCGATCCGGTGATCGTCGATGGCGAAAGCGGCGAAGCCTATCTTCGGCCGCGGCCCGACGTGGTCAAGGCCGTCCACGCCCGCATCGGCGTGCGGACACAGCGCCAGGCGGAGTTCGCCAGGTTGCGCGACACGCCGGCCTTCACCCGGGACGGCGCCAAGATTTCCTTGCTGATGAACGCCGGCCTGGCCGTCGATCTGGACAACCTGGCTGAAACCGGCGCCGAGGGAATCGGCCTCTTCCGAACCGAATTCCAGTTCATGGTCTCCGAAAGCATGCCGCGCCGCAGCGCCCAGACCGAACTTTACGCCCGGGTGGTGGAAGCGGCGGGAGGCCTGCCGGTCACCTTCCGCACCCTCGATCTGGGTGGCGACAAGGTGCTGCCCTATCTCGAGGCCGAACGAGAGGACAACCCGGCCCTAGGCTGGCGGGCGGTTCGCATGGGGCTCGACCGGCCAGCCTTGCTGCGCACGCAGCTTCGCGCGCTGATCGCGGCGTCGGCCGGGCGGCCGTTGCGGGTGATGTTCCCGCTGGTGGCCAGCGTCGATGAGTTTCGCACGGCGCGGTCCCTGGTCGATCATGAGGTCGCCTGGGCGGAGCGCCGAGGTCGTCCGGCGCCGGAGCGACTCAGCGTGGGGGCGATGATCGAGGCGCCCTCCCTGCTCTGGCACCTGGACGCCCTCTTGACACTGGCTGACTTCGTGTCGGTGGGGACGAACGACCTGATGCAATATCTGTTCGCCGCCGATCGGGGAAATCCCCGGGTCGCCGACCGCTACGATCCCCTTTCGCCGCCGGCTCTGCGGGCGCTGAACGCGATCCGGCAAGCGTGCGCCGAATCCGGAACGCCGGTCTCGGTCTGCGGGGAAATGGCCGGGCGGCCCCTCGAGGCCTTCGCCCTGGTGGGCCTGGGATTCGAAGCCCTGTCCATGCCGCCCTCCGGTATCGGGCCGGTGAAGCAGATGGTGCTGTCGTGTGATCGCGGCGCCGCGATGCGCGGCATCGCCGGTCTGTTGGGCAGTCCCACCGGTTCGGTGCGCGGCGAGATCGAAGCCTTGGCCCGAAAGCTGCAAGTTGCCGCCTAGGCCGTTGAAACCGCATGGTTTGCCTGCTACGGCGGCAAAAACCTCCATGGGGCCAAATTGACCACATCGCCGCGATCGGCGTCGGCCCGCGCCCAGCCGGGTATCGACCACGACGAACTGGCGCCGCTGCGCCCGGCCAAACTGGCCCTTAGCGAAGCCGGACATGTGGGCGAGGCCTTGAAGGCGGCCCGCGAATCCATCGGCATGGACGTCGAGGACATCGCTCAGGCGACACGGGTCCGCGCCCCGCACATCGCCGCGCTGGAGGCTTTCGATCTGGAGAGCCTGCCGGCCCGGCCGTTCGTGATCGGCTATGTGCGCGCCTACGCCCGGGCCCTGGGTCTCGATTCCGAATCGGTGGTGGCGCGGTTCCGCGCCGAAATCCCAAGCGCCGACACCGACCTCCGCGCGCCCGCCGGCCTGCTGTGGGAAGGCCGCCGACGTTTCGGGTGGATCGCCGCCGCCGTGACCCTGGCCCTGGCGCTCGTGGTGGCCTGGAATGTGGCCCAGCACCTCAAGGCGACCTCCGGGGCCAAGACCGCCTCGGCGGCGCCCAAGCTGGCCGTCGCCCAGCGCGCGCCGGAACCGGCGCATCTCGGCGCGCCCTTGCCCGTGCCGGCCGAGGCGACAACGCCGGCGGCGTATCAAACCCCCGGTCTCGCCAGAGCCATGGTCGCCGGCGACCCGGCTAAACACGCCTCGCCCGCGCCGGCGCCGCCGCTGGCTCCGGAGCAAAACCTGGCCGGGGAGTTGTTTGTCGCCAAGGGCGCGATCTATGGGGCCGCGGCGCCCGGGTCGGGGATCGTGCTGCAGGCCCGCAAATCGACCCTCCTGATCGTCCGCGGCGGAGGGGGCACGGTGTATTTCGCCCAGCAATTGGCGGCGGGCGAGGCCTGGCGCGCGCCCGCGCTGCCCGGTCTGACGGCGGAGGTCGGCGATCCCGCGGCCGTGGAGGTTTTCGTGGCCGGGGTCTCTCGCGGAACCCTCACCGCGCCCCAGACGTCAATCGCCAAGCTCGCCGCCAGCCAATAACTTCGTTCCGCTCTTGGGGCGGACGACGATTGAGCCTATTCTTCAGCGGTCATGACACAGCAAGACCACACCCACCTGCGCCCCTGGCGGACCATCGAGCGGCGCAAATCGCGTCAGATTCATGTAGGCAGTGTGCCTGTCGGGGGCGACGCGCCCATCACCGTCCAGTCGATGACGAACACCATCACCGGCGACGCGGCGGCCACCATCGATCAGATTCGCGCGCTGGAAGAGGCCGGCGCGGATATCGTGCGGGTGTCGTGCCCCGATGAAGACGCCACGGCGGCCTTCAAGACCATCGCCAAGGCCGCGCGCGTCCCCTTGGTCGCCGACATACACTTTCACTACAAACGGGGCGTGGAAGCCGCGAAGGCCGGCGCGGCGTGCCTGCGGATCAATCCGGGCAATATCGGCTCGCCGGCGCGGGTGCGCGAGGTGATCCAGGCGGCGCGCGATCACGGGTGTTCCATGCGCATCGGCGTCAACGCCGGGTCGCTGGAGCGCGAACTGCTGGAGCGCTATGGCGAGCCCTGTCCCAAAGCCATGGTCGAGAGCGCGCTCGGCCACGCCAGGATTCTTCAGGATCACGACTTTCACGAGTTCAAGATCAGCGTCAAAGCCTCCGACGTGTTCATGACGGTGGCCGCCTATCAAATGCTCTCCGAGGCCATCGACTGTCCGCTGCACCTTGGCGTCACCGAGGCCGGCGCGCTCAGAAGCGGCACGATCAAATCGGCGATCGGCATGGGCAGCCTGCTCTGGGCCGGCATCGGCGACACCATCCGCGTATCGCTCGCCGCCGATCCGGTGGAGGAGATCAAGGCCGGCTTCGATATTCTGAAGTCTCTGGGCCTGCGTCATCGCGGCGTGAACATCATCGCCTGCCCGTCCTGCGCCCGGCAGGGATTCAACGTCATCGAAACGGTCAACAAGCTGGAGGAGCGCCTCAAGCATATCTCCGCGCCCATGAGCCTTTCGATCATCGGCTGCGTGGTCAATGGCCCGGGCGAGGCTTTGATGACCGACCTGGGCTTCACCGGCGGCGGCAGCGGCAAGGGCGTCGGCATGGTCTATGTGGCCGGCAAGCCCGATCACAAGCAGGACGCCGAGGGCATGGTCGATCACATCGTCGAGCTGGTGGAGGCCAAGGCCGCGCAGATCGAGGCCGATGAGGCGTCGCTCAAGCTTCACGCGGCGGAATAGCCGCAAACTCTTGCGCCCAGCTCGGCGGGCTGGTTTAGCTTGAGGTCTACAATCCAGAACAGGGAGAAACCGCATGTCAGCCGACGGCGCCTGGAAGACAACAGTCAACTCGCCCATGGGCGTGCAGCAGGGAACGCTGGAGATCGCCACCAGCGGCGCGACCTTCACCGGCAAGATGGCCGGCGCTCAGGGCTCTCAGGACATCACGGGCAAGGTGGACGGAGACACCCTGACATGGTCCGCCGCCATCACCCAGCCGTTTCCGATCACCCTGGAATTCACCGTCAAGGTGGAAGGCGACGCCATGACCGGCAGCGTCAAGGCGGGCGCTTTCGGCTCCTCTCCGCTCACCGGCGTGCGGGCCTGAGGCCACCGTCGCGCGAGGGCCTTTGACGACCACCCTCGTCTCGGCCTGGACCGGCGCCAAGCGGCGCCTCGAGGCGGCCGGCGTCGACAGCCCGGTGATCGACGCGCGGCTGCTGGTCGAGGCGGCCGCCGGCGCCACCCGCGCCGAAATCATCTCCGATCCGCACCGCGCCCTGGCGGAAGATCAGGCGGCGACGCTGGAGGCCTATGTGGCGCGCCGCGAACGGCGCGAGCCGGTGAGCCACATACTGGGCTCCAAGGGCTTCTGGAAGATCATGCTGCGCGTCACGCCCGATGTGCTGACGCCACGGCCCGACACCGAAACCATTCTCGATGTCGTCCTGCCCGCTTTTGAGGAGGCCCAAAGATTTTCGGTGCTGGACCTCGGCGTCGGTTCGGGCGCCCTGCTGCTGGCGATATTGGCCGAGCGCCCCGGGGCGCGGGGTCTGGGCGTGGACGTTTCCGAGGAAGCGCTGGCGGTGGCGCGCGAAAACGCCGCCAATCTCGGCCTCGCCTCCCGCGCCGCCCTGCTGCGAAGCGACTGGACCGCGGGTCTCGATGAGGCAAGCTTCGATCTGGTCGTCTCCAATCCACCTTACATCGCTTCGGCCGACATCGCCGATCTGGCGCCTGAAGTGCGGGATCACGAGCCGCGCCTCGCCCTGGACGGCGGCGCCGATGGCCTGGACGCCTATCGCGTTCTGGCGCCGCAGGTTTTGCGGGTGCTTAAGTTCGGCGGCCTGTTCGCGGTGGAAATCGGCGCCGACCAGTCAGCGGCGGTGGAAGGGCTCTTCACCCAAGCCGGCGCCGTGGAAGTCAAGACGGTCAAGGATCTGGCCGCGCGAGACAGAGTGGTGACCGGGCGCAAGAAAGCTCTTGGTTAAATGCAAATCTGCGGCTAGAGCAGAAATTGTCTCCACCCAAATCGCCGGAGCCGAGCCTAAGGCGCCAACGCCCAGATACGGGCCTGGACCACGGCTCCTCCGGCAGCGCGACCGACGACACCCTCGCCAAGGCGCGCCTCCTGCCTGGTGGCGGAGACGGGGAACAAAACGTTCTTAACCACCCTTAAGGGCGTTGCGCCCCACAACCACGAGAACAGCGTCCCTTGGACGAAGAGCCTCTCAAGATGAGAGTCTCGATCCGGCCAGAGGCAGCGCAATAGGTCAGACACTATGAGAGATTTCAAAGGCATGAAGCGCCAACGCGGCCGCAACCGCAACGGCGGTGGCGCCGGAGGCGGCGGCGGCAAGCCGCAGCACAACGCCAACCGTGCGTTCGACTCCAATGGCCCCGAGGGCGTCAAGGTTCGCGGCGCCGCCCAGCACGTCTATGAGAAATATCAGCAGCTCGCCCGTGACGCCCACACTTCGGGCGACCGGGTTCTGGCGGAAAACCATCTCCAGCACGCCGAACATTATTTCCGCATGATGCGCGCCATGCAGCCCCAGCGCCCTCTCTCGGACATCATCGGTCGCGACCAATTCGTCTCCGGCTACGACATCGATTTCGAGGACGAGAGCGGCGGGGAGGCCGGGGAGGCGGAGGCGGAAGCCTCGGAAGGGGGCGAAGGATCCGACTATCGGGCCTCGGACTATCGAAATCGCGACGATCGTCCGCGCGAGGAGCGATTCTCCACCGACCGTCCGCAGAACGAACGCGGCCAGAACGAGCGTCAGCAGGGTGATCGCCAAGCGCGCGCCTTCCGTGACGACCGGCCTCGGGAAGACCGGCCCCGGTACAACCGGGATGATCGACCGCGATACGAGCGGCAGGACCGGTTCGAAAACCAACCCCAGCCCGATCGCCCGGTGAGCGCCGCGGCCGAACCACAGCCGGTCGCTGAGCCGATCCCCGATGCGCCGGTCGCCTCGGTGCTGCGCGCCGACGACGGCGAGGTCAATCACGCCCCAGCGTTCCTTCAGGTGCGACCGGCCGAACCTCGCGATGAGGGTGATGGCGAAGCGCGTCGTCCCCGTCGCCGGCGTGCGCCGCGCAGCTTCGATGCCGCCGAGGCCGCTCCAGCGAACGCTGACGAAGGCTAGGCCTGGACGGCGGCGGGGCTCGGGCGCGGCGGGTAGGCGAGCACACGCCGCCAATCCCATTGCGGCCGCGGCGGCGGCAGGCAGGATTCAAGGCATTCCAGCAGAACTTCCACGGGCCCGTCGTTGAGGAAATGATTGGCGCCGGGAACGGGCTCGAAACGCAAGGGGCGGCGAGCCTTGGCCTCTTTGGCGAACCGGCGGGCGAGCTCGATCGGCGCGAAATCATCCTGTTCGCCATGGAAAACATGGATCGGCGCCCTGACCTTTCGGAGGGCGTGCCGCATATGGACCATCTGCGGCCGGTGGCCGGAAACCTCCATCACGGCGTTGCGCAGATCGCGGGGGATAATGTTCAAAACGCGAGACCCGAAATCGACCAGCCACCGGGCGGTAGGGCCCGACTCTCCCAGATAGCTGGATAGCAGCACAAGGCCGGCGACCGGCTTAGGGCGGTCGGCCGCCATCAGGGAGGCGATGGACGCGCCGTAGGATTGTCCGACCAGCAGAATCTTTTGTCCCGGCGCGGTTTCCAGCAGCGGGGCGAGGGCGCGAGCCTGCAGTCGGATATCCGGCACGCAGTCGAAGGGTTCGCTGGCGGCATATCCCGGCCGGTCCACCACGATCATCTCGCGATCCTGAGGCAGGGCCGCCAGCGCCGGGGCCCAATATTCGGCCCACGATGGCGCGCCGGTCACCACCACGATCTTCCACGGCGCCGGCGTTCCCCGCGGGGTGACCAGGGCCGAGATTTTCCAGCCGAGGCCCCCTCCGGCGGTGAAGCTGATGCGGCGAACCACGGTGTCGGGATAATCGACGCTGGTCGGACGATGTTCGGCGCGCCCGCTGACGGCCGACTCGAGACAGGCCCAGCCCAAAGCCAACACACCCTTCGGCCTGGGGCGCGGCGCGCGCCGGATTGCGATCCTCGTTCCATCGATGACGGCCATCGTATCGGTCATCGGCCTCGCCTCATCGTTCACGCCAAGGTTCGAACGCGCTCCGCGCATTTGGGTTCGAACCCGCCGGCGCCAAACAATAACCATTTGCGCGGTCCGCCTGAATGCGACCTGACAGCGCGCCATGAAGATCAATCGGCGAGCCCCTTGTGTGACTTTCTCGCCACACTACATCCCGGCGAGACCCTCCGAATTTTTGCTCACAAGGCGCTCATGAACATCGACCTCTATTCCGACCGCGCGAAGCAGGCCATCCAGTCGGCCCAATCCCTCGCCCTCGCCCGCCGCCACCAACAGTTCGCTCCCGAGCATTTGCTCAAGGTGCTGCTCGAAGAAACCGACGGCCTCGGCCGCGCCCTGATCCAGAGCGCCGGCGGACGGCCGGATGCGGCCGATCAGGCCGTGGAAAGCCTTCTGTCCAAGACCCCAAAGGTCGAGGGCGGCGCCGGCCAGCTATATATGAAACCCGAAATGGCCAGCGTCTTCGCCGCCGCGGAGGAAGGCGCCAAGGCGGCCGGCGACGCGTTCGTTACGACCGAGCGCCTGCTGATCGCCATCGCCAAGGAAGGCGGCGAGGCGGCCAAGGCCCTGGCCAGCGCGGGCGTCAAGGCCGCCGCTCTCGAGGAGGCCGCGAAGGCTCTACGCAAGGGCCGCACCGCCGATAGCGCTTCGGCCGAGGAAGGCTATGACGCGCTCAAGCGCTATGCCCGCGACCTCACCCAGGTCGCGCGGGACGGCAAACTCGATCCGGTGATTGGCCGTGACGAGGAAATCAGGCGCACCATCCAGGTTCTGGCCCGACGCACCAAGAACAATCCGGTGCTGATCGGCGAACCTGGCGTCGGAAAGACCGCCATCGTCGAGGGACTGGCGCAGCGGATCGTCAACGGCGATGTGCCGGAAAGCCTCAAGGACAAGAAGCTGCTGGCCCTCGATATGGGCGCCTTGATCGCCGGCGCGAAATACCGCGGCGAATTCGAGGAGCGGCTGAAGGCGGTGCTGAACGAGGTGACGGCGGCCGAAGGCGGCATCATCCTTTTCATCGACGAGATGCACACGCTGGTGGGCGCCGGCAAGACCGAGGGCGCCATGGACGCCTCCAACCTGCTCAAACCCGCCCTGGCGCGCGGCGAGCTTCATTGCGTGGGCGCGACCACCCTCGACGAATATCGCAAGAACGTGGAGAAGGACGCCGCGCTGGCGCGCCGCTTCCAGCCCGTGTTCGTGGGCGAACCGACGGTGGAGGATACGGTCTCCATCCTGCGGGGCCTGAAGGAGAAGTACGAGGCTCACCACGGCGTGCGCATCTCCGACGCCGCGATCGTCGCCGCCGCCACCTTGTCCAACCGCTACATCGCCGATCGCTTTCTGCCCGACAAGGCCATCGACCTGATCGACGAGGCGGCCAGCCGCGTGCGCATGGCGGTGGACTCCAAGCCCGAGGAACTCGACGAGATCGACCGGCGCATCGTGCAGCTCAAGATCGAGCGTGAGGCCCTTTCCAAAGAGACCGACAACGCCTCGCGCCAGCGGCTGGAAAAGCTGGAGGAGGAACTCGACGATCTCGAGGGCCGGTCCGCCGAGATGACCGCCCGTTGGCGCGCCGAGAAGGACAAGATCGGCCATGCCGCCCAGGCCCGTGAAGCCCTGGAGCGTCTGCGCGCCGAACTCGCCGCCGCCCAGCGCCGCGGTGATCTGCAACGCGCCTCGGAGATCGCCTACGGCGAGATTCCGCCCTTGGAAAAACGCCTGGCCGACGAGGCCGCGGCGCCGGACGCCGACGCCCTGACGCCGGAAGTGGTGGACGCCGAGCAGATCGCCGCGGTCGTCTCCCGCTGGACCGGCGTGCCGGTGGAAAAGATGCTGGAGGGTGAGCGCGACAAGCTCTTGCGCATGGAAGATTCCTTGCGCGGTCGTGTCGTCGGCCAGGAAGAGGCGCTCGAAGCGGTCTCCGACGCGGTCCGGCGCGCACGCGCGGGTCTCCAGGACGCGGGCAAGCCGATCGGCTCGTTCCTGTTTCTCGGCCCCACCGGCGTCGGCAAGACCGAACTCACCAAGGCGCTCGCCGAATTCCTGTTCGACGACGAGACGGCGATCACCCGTCTCGACATGAGCGAATATATGGAAAAGCATTCCGTGAGCCGCATGATCGGCGCTCCTCCCGGCTATGTCGGCTATGACGAAGGCGGCGCCCTGACCGAGGCCGTGCGCCGCCGGCCCTATCAGGTGATCCTGTTCGACGAGATCGAAAAGGCGCACCCGGACGTTTTCAACGTGCTGTTGCAGGTGCTCGATGACGGCCGCCTCACCGACGGTCAGGGCCGGACCGTGGATTTCCGCAACACCCTGATCATCATGACCTCGAACCTGGGTTCGGAATATCTGGCCGCCCAGGCCGAGGACGAGGATGTCGAGGCGGTCCGTCCGTTGGTGATGGATGTGGTGCGCAAGCACTTCCGCCCGGAGTTTCTCAACCGGATCGACGAGATCATCCTCTTCAAGCGCCTGGGCCGCGCTCAGATGGATTCCATCGTCCGTATCCAGCTTCAGCGGGTGGAAAAGCTGCTGGAGAGCCGCCGCATGGCCATCGCGCTCGACTCCGCCGCCCTGCATTGGCTGGGCGAGCGCGGCTATGATCCCGTCTATGGCGCCAGGCCTCTGAAGCGGGTCATTCAGAAGGAGCTGATGGACCCGATCGCCAAGAAGCTGCTGGCCGGCGACCTCGCCGACGGCGCCGTGATTCAGGTCGGCGCGGGCGCGGATGGGCTGGAGATCGGCCGCGCCACGGTGAATTAGCCGCGCCGCCCGGGGCCTATTTTCCCTGCATGGCGTTGGAGATGGCGGCCGTGCATTTGTCGATCTCCAGGCTGAGCTCGCCGCCATCGGCGTCGATCTTGTTGGCCGTGACACCGTAGGTCCGACCATCGGGTCCGACCACGGTGACGTGCTCCTGCTCGATGGGGTGGATCTTCTCGGTCCGGCTCTGGGTGACCGTCCAATGCCCGCCGGCGTCCTCGACGTCGACGATGGGATATTTCTTCAAAAGGTCCGGCCACGCGGCGGCGGCATAGGCGCGAAAGATCGCCTCGGCGACGTCCTTGGTCGGGGCGAAGGGGCCGCCGACGCCGCCGGCCGGCTTGGCGCAGACGACGGCCTGATCCGGATCGGGCGCCTGGGCGCGACTGGGATGACCGACGGCGAGGGCCGCGCCAAAGGCGATCAACGATAGGGCGCGGTTTTGCACACGGGAATCCTCGGCCGGCTCGCTCAGGCGCACTGTGACCGACGCCGCGCCAAGTGGTCAACGCGCCGATCGCCCATCTGGAACCGTCCCGGTTGTCAGGCTTCGGCTAAAACGCCACCATTCCGAATCAGTCGGGAAGGAGGGCTGGACGATGGGGTGGGCGTTACAACACGCCTGTCGCGCGCGAGCGCCCATCGTCGCGCTGCGCGCCGCCTGTCTGGCCGGCCTCGGATGCCTCTGGTTCATGGCTTCTTTTGCGGCCGCGCAAGCCGCGACTGACGATCTGATCGCACCGGGCGATGTCATTTCGATCACCGTGTTCCAGGTCAAGGACCTCAGCCTCGACAGGGTCCAGGTCGATTCCGGGGGGCAGGTGCTTATGCCGCTGATCGGCCCGGTTGAGGCCAAGGGCAGGACGGCCGTCGAGCTTTCGGCCGACATCGCCCGCAGGCTCGGTCAAAGTTGGCTGCAGTCGCCCCAGGTGACCGTGGTCGTCAATGCCTCGGCGGGGCAAAAGGTCAGTGTCGATGGCGCTGTCAACCAGGCCGGCGTGTTCGAATTGACGGGGCGCACGGGCCTGGCCGAGGTGGTCGCGCGCGCGCATGGCCCTTCCCGAGTCGCCAATCTGCACCGAGTGACGATCATCCGCAGCGTGGATGGGACGCCTCACGCCGCCAGCTTCGATCTGGCGGCGATCTGGTCGGGCCGGGCGCGCGACCCGGTCATCGAGGGCGATGACAAGGTGGTGGTCGACACGTCGGGCATCAAAAGCCTCTGGCGCGGGATCATAGAGACCCTGCCGTCCTTCATCGTGTTCACCTACCTTTGACCGCGCCCGCCCCGTCATGAGCGATGATTCCCGGCTGTGGACGGCGTTGGTGCGACGGCGCTGGATCATCGCCGGCGCGGTGATCGGCGCCCTGCTGATGGGCTTGGCGTGGGTGGCCTTACACCCGCCGGTCTACACCGCCGAGGCGGTTCTCCAGATCGATGATCAAGGGCGCCCGGCGATCGAAAGTCAGGGGCGGCCGTCCCTGGACGCCCTCGTCTCGGGCGATGCGTTCCTGCAGACGCAATATGGCCTGCTTCGAAGTCGCTCCCTGGCCGAGAGGGTAGCCGAGACGCTCAATCTGACCGCCGATGATACGTTCATCCGCCGGATGAAGGTGAGGCGCGGACGCCTCAGCCGCCGCGACCGGGTGCTGGAGCTCCTGCGTCGACGCCTGGCGGTGGTCCCGGTCCACGGCTCGCACTTGGTGGCGGTTCGCTTCTCCAGTCCGGATCCGGCGCTATCGGCAGGCGTGGCCAACACGTTCGTCGACGCCTTCATCGCCCAGACCATCGCACGCGGCCAGCAGGCCGGCGCGGCCAACAGCGACCTCCTCGCCCGCCCGCTTGAGGCGACCAAGGCCAGGCTGGAGACCAGCGAGCGCGCCCTGGCGGCCTATGCGGCCCATAATCAGATCATCGACATCCCCGGCGCCAGCGGCGCGGGAGATCCCGAAGCGGGCCCCTCGATCGCGGCGGCCAATCTGTAAGCCTTGAACGCCGACCTGATGGCGGCCCGGGCTGACCGCATCGCCGCCGAACAGCGCTGGAACCGGGCCAGGGCGGTCAGCGGCCTGGGCCTTGCCGATATTCTCCAGAGCCCGACCATCCAGGCCCTCAGTCAAACCCGCGCCCAGTTGGCCGCCGACTATCAGGATCGCCTTCGCGTTTATAAGCCCGACTGGCCGGATATGCGTCAGCTGAAGGCCCGTCTGGACGAGACCGATCGCCAGATCGCGGCCGAGGCCAGCACTATCCGCAGCGCGCTCCACAACACCTACGCCATCGCGCTCGGCAGAGAACAGGCCCTGGAATCTCAGGTCGACGCCGCCAAGGCGGGCGTGCTGGACCTCCGCGCCCGATCGGTGCGCTACACCATCCTGCGCCGGGACGTGGAAACCAACCGCGCGCTCTATGATGCGCTGCTGGCCAGCTACAAGGTCGCGGGCGTCCAGGCCGGCATGGCGGCGGGCGCCATCTCGGTCATCGACCGCGCCGAACCGCCGCCGCGGCCCTCAAGCCCTTCACCATGGTTGGTCCTGACATTGGCGCTTGCGCTTGGCGTGATCGTCGGCCTGGGGCTCGCGTGGCTGGCCGACGTTCTCTCGAATGACTAACCTGGGCGCGACTTGCGCTTAGCGCGCCAGCTCGAACACGCCCGAGACTTCGATCCGGACGGATGTCTCCCCGGCTTCAACGGGCGTCGCGGCGGCGTCCTGCACCCGCATGGCCATCATCGCGCGGGGCGGCGCGGCCTGATAACCGCCGCTTTCCGCCAGATTAACCAATCTTGCTATGTGATAGCCGGTGGCTTGGGCGTAGAGGGCGGCCTTGTCCTCAAGCGCCTTCACGGCGGCGACGCGCGCGGCGTTTTCCGCGGCCAAAGGATTGGCCAGGCCAAAGCTGATCTGACCGATATTGTCGGCTCCGGCCGCCACCACCGCATCCACCACGCCGCCCAGGCGGGCGAGGTCGTTGACCGAGACAGTGACCTGGTTGGACGCCTGATAGCCGGTGAGGCGCGGCGACTTTCCCTCGGCATAGGCATATTGCGGCGCGAGGCTGAGGTTCGACGTCTGGATATCGCGCGGAGCGATTCCGGCGCCCTTGAGGGCCGCTATGGTCGCGGTCATCCGAGCGGCGTTCGCGCGCAGGGCGCCGGCGGCGTCGGCGGCGATGGTCTGCACGCCCAGCGAGAGGGTGGCCATATCGGGCGCCGTCCGGGTCTCGCCGGTCGCGGAGAGGCTGAGCGTCGTGGCGGCGAAGGCGGCGCTGGAGGCGGCGTCCTGCGCCCAGGCAAGGCGCGGGGCGGCGAGGAGACAGAGCGCGGCAAGGGCGATGAGACGGCAAGGACGAGACATGGACCGAAATCTCCCACGATAAGGAAGAGGTGCATACACCCATGATCCGCCGAACATGAACGCACACTTTAAGCGCCGCGGCGCCCATGATAACCGCACCTTCCCTCGCGCTTTTGGGGGCCCGTAGCTCAATGGTTAGAGCCGGCCGCTCATAACGGTCTGGTTGCAGGTTCGAGTCCTGCCGGGCCTACCAACTCAGATAGGCGCCTCACGTTCACCCAATTTTATCAAAGGCGCCCATAGCGTCACCATGAATCGACCGAGACATTATAGCGCAGCCTCGGGGGCTTTAGACTTGTCATGGCCGGCTATATGATTTCGTGGGATGCGCGCGCGCATGGGGCGACGCTTGGTAATGCCGATGAAGGCTCGGCGCAGTTGTTAGTGGGGGTTTAGTCATTTTTATCGGGGACATTTTAGTAGCACACGGCGTGGCGACGCCGGCCGAAGTGTCGCAGGCGCTGGAAGTGCAACGCGTTCGAGGCGGCCCACTGGTCAATTGCCTCCTTGAACTTGGACGTCTGAAACCTTCCGATATCGAGCCGATCCTGCGCGAAGCGCCGCAATCGCCCAACACCATCGCCGAAACCGGGCTATCCATCACCGACGTAATTAATCTGGCGACGAAGTGGATATTCTCCACCGGCGAGGTCACGCCTTCGATGTTGGCCGACATGCTGAAACTGCCGCCCAGCGCTGTCCAGGAGATGCTGGACGAAGCCGATGCGCGACGTCTGCTGGTCGTCATGGGTGCGGCGCACGGCGCCGGCTCGTCTGAGTTGCGCTATGCGCTTAGCGACAAGGGCGTCCAGTGGGCCCACGACGCGACGCGGCAAAGTCAGTATATCGGCCCGGCGCCCGTCACCTATGAAGCCTTCTGCGACCGTATCGGTCGCCAGCGTATCGCCAGGGAGACCGTCGGCCAGTCGGCGATCGACTCGGCCTTCGGCGATCTGGTGATCTCAAAGGATTTCATCCTGGAGATCGGGCCGGCGATCAATTCCGGCCGATCGATCCTGCTCTATGGACCGCCCGGCAACGGCAAGAGCTCGGTCGGCTCGCGGATCGGCGGCATGTTCCGCGAAGTGGTCTACATCCCCTATTGCTTCGAGGTCGATGGCCAGATCATCAAGGTGTTCGACGAGGGTATTCACCGGCCGGTCGCGACTGGGGACGAGTTTCCGGACCGGACCGCCTCTCTCCACCGCGACGAACTGGATCCGCGCTGGGTGCCGTGTTGGCGGCCGCTGGTGATCACCGGCGGCGAGTTGACGCTCGAAATGCTCGATCTGAGCTACAACGTCGAATCCAAGTTCTACGAGGCGCCGGCCCATGTGAAAGCCCTGGGCGGCGTGTTCATGATCGACGATTTCGGGCGACAGCTGGTGTCACCCACCGCTTTGCTGAACCGGTGGATCGTACCGATGGAAAATCGGGTGGATTACCTGAAGCTCCACACCGGCAAGACCTTCTCCATCCCGTTCGACGAACTGCTGATCTTCTCCACCAATCTTTCGCCCGAGGCCCTGATGGACGGGGCCTTCCTGCGCCGGATTCCCTACAAGATCGAAATGGCGGCGCCGTCGGCCGAACAGTTCCACCGCATCTTCCAGCAAGCTTCGCGGGCGGCCGGCCTGGAAGTGGCGAGCCAGGTGATCGACGCGGTGATAAGCGAGTTGCGCGATCGTCGCCGCATCGCCCTGGCCAGCTATCAGCCGCGATTCATCGTCGATCAGGTGTTGGCCGCCAGCCGGTTCGAGGGCGTGACCCCGGAATATCGGCCCGATTTCATCGCCATGGCGCTGGGCAATCTGCACGCCCGGGAGGCGGCCGACACCGCCGCGGCGGCGGTGAGCGGAGCCTCGGTGAGCCCGATCCGCGCGGCTTGATCTTACGGTTAGACCGGTCAGGCTCCGCTTTCCCGGTCCGAGCCTAATAAGCCATCAAGACGGAGCCGGTCGGATTCAAAGCCTCGGGCGATCCACAGGGCCTAGGATTGGTCAGGCTTCCTGGCTGGCGGCGGCGTCCCGCCAGACGATGCCGTCGGCGTTACACACCCAGCGGCCAAGCCGGCGATAGTCCTTGCCGTCGATAAGCTCGCCGAAGGGCAAAAGCTCCGTGAGCGCGGCCTCCACATATTGGAAATTCCGGCCGCCCTGGCGGCGGGCGAAGTCCAGGAGCTCACCCTGGGCCCAGGCGATGGCCTCGGCGTCGCCGGCCACGCGTTTCTTCAGCGGCTCCAGGCGGTTATCCGGCAGGGCGTTGAGCTTGCGCTTGGAGGCGGCGTGACGGAGATCGAGGTTGTAGGTTTTCATGGGCTTGTTCGAGGTGGAATCAGGCGCTCCTGGTCAGCCGCCGTTGATTGGCCTTCACGCGGCGGCGATAGAGCGCCACGGCGCGGGCCGGGGCAAGGTGGCCATCGCCGGCGAGCACACTACGGGCCACGACCAGATTGGCGTCGAAAGCGGCCTTGATCTTCTCGGAAACCATCAGGGCGGCTTCTTCTCCCGCTTCCGGTCCGCCAAAGGCCGCCTTGACCATGCGCAGCCCGATCACGCTCTGGGTCTCCATGCCCAGGCGCATGGCGTCCATGGAAAGGCTCAGCCAGGGATTGCGCGGAATGGTCATTCGAAGGGTCCTTTGCCGTTTGCTTCGGCGGCGGCGAAAAAACGCGCGCCAAAGACTAATGCTGCAATGCACCATTTTGTTCAACCGCCAATTCCCGCCATGCGTTGAAAGGTCGCCGTCCGCCCTTCGATAGAGCGCCGCGAAGGCCTATATTGTCGCCATGGACGCGCCCGCTCCCTCCTCCGAGACCCGCGAAGCCGCCTATGCGCGCTTGGCCGACGAGATCGACGCGGTGCTGGAGGGCGAGCTGAACCGGGTGGCCCGCATGGCGACGGTGGCCTCGATGCTGGCCTCCGCTTTCGATCGGTTCTCCTGGACAGGTTTCTATTCAGTCGATCCCCTCAAGCGTGAGGAGCTTGTGGTCGGGCCCTACCAGGGCGCTCTCGGTTGCCTTCGCATCGCCTTCGACCGAGGCGTGTGCGGGGCGGCGGCCTCCGCCAAGCGGACCCTCATTGTGGATGATGTCGAGGCCTTCCCCGGTCACATCGCCTGCGACGCGGCGACCCGCAGCGAGATCGTGGTTCCTGTATTCGATCCCGCCGGCGAACTGATTGCGGTGCTCGATGTGGATTCAACCGCTAAGGCGGCGTTCGATGAAGCGGATGCGCGCGGACTGGAAACCATCGTCAGGCGTGTTTTCGCTATTGAGCGCTGATCCCCTCGCACGGAACAGATGTGAAGACTGAATGAGGCTCTACACTTTTGCATTTGCAGCAGGATTCAGCCTTTAAGCGATTTCGCTGAAAGCCATCCCGCTCTAGCGTCGTCGCACCGCCGTTGCAGCCAGAAACCCGGCCGTCGCGGCCGCGGCCGTCAGGCACGTTCCCCAGCCAAGGTCGATAAGAGTGAGACGCGTGGCCCACACCTTGAGTGTCGCCTGGTTGGTTAGATCGTAGGTGGCGTAGGCGAAGAAGCCGAAAAGAGCGCCCATCAGCGTGGCGGTTGTCCATCGGCCGCGCTGGAGGGCCGGTCTCACCGCGAAGATGATCACGCCGACCAGATAGACCAGATAGAACAGCACCGCGGGAACCGGTCGAAAGCCGTCGGTCAGGATTGGCGCGAGGACGGGGCGATAAAGTCTGGAGTTCGCCATCGCGAGCCAGATCGCGTCCAGCGCGGCCATGGTAAAGCCGGCCCCGAGATAAGCAGCGAGCCAGCGAACGATCATGACGCCGTGGCGTGGGCCGGCTTGAGGCGATAGTGGCTCACGCCCCAGGCCGCGCCACCCTGCTCGCCGAACAGTCCCGCGGTGGCGAGGAAAAACAGCCGCCAACGCCGCTTCCAAAGCGCCGCCTCCGAGCCGTAGACGCCCTGAAATATGTCGTCGATCTCGCGGCTGGCGGCGTCGAAGTTCGCCAGCCAATCCTCGGCCGTGCGCCGATAGTGCTCACCGCTCCAGCGCCATTCACCTTCGACCTCGAACAGATCCGGAAACTGCCGGATGAGGCCGTGGCTGGGCATGATGCCGCCGGTGAAGAAATGCCGGGCGATCCAGTCGTCGCGATCGGCGAGGTCGAAGCGATACGGCCGGCTCTTGTGAGTGAACACGTGCAGAAACAGGCGCCCATCCGGATGGAGCCATCCCGCCACTCTGCCCAGAAGCGCGCGCCAATTGGACATGTGCTCGAACATTTCCACCGAAACCACGCGGTCGAAGCGGTCCCCGGGGGTGAAATCGTTCATGTCGGCGGTGATCACCGTGAGGTTGGTGAGCCCGCGAGCCTTGGCCCGGGCCTCGATCAGGGCGCGCTGAGACACGGAATTGGAGACAGCGGTAATCCTGGACGCCGGATAGCGTTCGGCCATCCACAGGCTGAGCGAGCCCCAGCCGCAGCCCAGCTCCAGGACCGACTGCCCGTCGGCGAGATCGGCGTGGACGCAAGTCTCGGCCAGCGCTCGCTCCTCGGCCTGGGCCAAGGTTGACGCGCCGTCGTCATAGAGCGCGCTGGAATATTTGAGGCGCGGCCCGAGAACCAGGCGGAAGAACGAGGATGGCACCTCATAGTGCTGGGCGTTGGCCTCGCTCGTGTTTTCCGCGATCGGATGAGCGACCATGCATCGGGCGAATTCGCCGTCATCAAGACCCAGGCCCGTGTCGAGCCGCTCCCGGGTGCGCCCGACCATCACGCCGACGCCCATACGCAAGAGAGCGTCCGGCAGCGGCGCGCGCTCGGCCGCGAGGGTGGCGAGCGAAGCGAAACTCATGGCGCACCTATGGTCAAAAGAGCCCTGGAAAGGATCAGATTCGAACGAACGGCTGGAAGAACCGGCCCACCCAGTCGCGCGGCACAAGGGCCCCATCAGCGCAGATCAGGCAGACGCATTCGCCTTCGGGGGTCACCGTGGGCATGTGCTCGACGCTCTCGTCGCTCTCGGAAAAGTCGCCGGGCTCATAAAGGCCCCCGCGATCGCTGAAGGCGCCTTTCAGCACACAGACAAGCTCGGCGCCGCGATGGGTGTGTCGAGGCACGCTCATGCCGGCGCCCACTCGCAGCAGATAGCTGCGCGCGCCCCCAGGCCCCCGGCCGATAGGCGCGACCCAGACGCCGGGCGCCGCCCAGCGTCGCTTCCGCCTCGCGGCGTGGAGCACAGGCTCTGGAACCTCGATCCAATCGGGCTCGGCCGGCGCCCGCTTCGGCGCCGGCGCGTTCGCCGGCCGCTCGATCCTGGCCAGAGCCAGGGCCAGGGCGTCGTCGCTCATCGGCGCCGGCGGCAGGGCGTCCAGAAGCGCTCCACCCACGGCCTCGGCGAGGGCGACCGCGTCCCGGCATTGTCGGCAAGCGCCGACGTGGGCCGCGATCACCAGATCCGCGCCTGGCGTTCCGGTTCCGGCCGCATAGCTCAGCAGCCGATCCTCGGAGGGGTGATGCCGCGGGCTCACCGGGCCTCTCCCAGAAGGATGCGCAACCGGGCCATGGCCAGGCGCAGGCGCGATTTCACCGTGCCCAACGGCAGCGACAGCTCATCGGCGATCTGCGAATGCGGCTTGTCGGAGAAGAAGGCGAGTTGGATTACCTGAGACTGCTCCTCGGGAAGGGTGGCGATCGCCGCGCCGATCCGCGCCTCATCCTGAACAGCGGCCAGGACCAGGTCGGGGGAGATAGGCGACGGCGCGACATCGGAGGGATCGTCCAGAGCGATCGGCCGGTTCGCCCGCCGCGCCGCGTCGATGCGGAGGTTGCGGGCAATGGTGAAGATCCAGGTCGAGGCCGCCGCCCGTGCCGGATCGAACGCCGCCGCCCGCCGCCAGACGGTGAGCAAAGTCTCCTGGGCGATCTCCTCGGCGAGTTCCGGAGAGGCGCCAAGACGAAGCAGATAGCTCTTTACCCTTGGCGCGAAGTGTTCGAACAAAGCCGAGAAAGCGTCGCGCTCGCCGCGCGCGGCGATGGCCTGGATAAGCCGCGCCATCCTGACGCCCGTCGTTTCTCCGACGCCGAGCGTCATGGCTGTGCCCGGATCGCGCATCGTCGCGCCCCGTCTTGCCGGTGCGGGACGGATGAACCTGTGGCCTCGAGGGTCGAGCGCGATGGCATTCATGGCCCTGTTACGTGGTCCGCCAAGCATCGGATCACCCGTCAATAGCGCTCACCCGTGGCTGTGATCCAGGCGCCGGTCCGAGCCGTAGAGCTAACGCGGCCTTGAGTCGATCCGCCCACGCAACGCTCCAGGGGAATCGTGAAAAACTTCAACGTCGACCGCCAGCCGCTGAAAATCGCCATCGTTGGGGCCGGGATTTCCGGCATGTCGGCCACCTGGCTGCTGAGCCAAAGGCACGAAGTCACGCTCTATGAGGCTGAGGGGCGGTTGGGCGGACACAGCCACACCGTCGACGCCCCCACCGGGCGGGGGCCCCAGCCGGTCGACATGGGCTTCATCGTCTATAACGAGCCCTGCTATCCCAACCTGACGGCTCTTTTCGACCACCTCGGCGTGCCGACCAAGCCTTCGAACATGGGCTTCAGCGTCAGCATGGACGCGGGCCGGATGGAATATGGGGGCGACAATCTGCCGGCCCTGTTCGCCCAGTGGCGAAATCTGGTGCGGCCGGACTTTTGGGCCATGCTGGCCGATCTGACGCGCTTCTATCGCGAGGCCCCCAACCACGCCTGTGCGCTCGAGGCCGACATGACGAGCCTTGGCGACTATCTAAACGCCCAGGGCTATGGCCGCGCCTTCCAGGACGATCACCTGATCCCCCAGGCCGCGGCCATCTGGTCGGCCTCGACGAATGACATTCGCGACTATCCGGCCGCCGCGTTCATCCGCTTCTGCGAGAACCATGGCCTTCTGAAGATCTTCAATCGCCCGCTCTGGCGCACCGTCGACGGCGGGAGCCGGGCCTATGTCTCGCGTCTGACCGCGGCCTATGCCGACAGGGTGCGACTGGGCGCGGCGGTTGTCGGGATCAGGCGCGCGCCGGACGGCGTTCTCGTCCGCGACTCCCGGGGCGGTGTGGAGCGCTACGATCACGTGGTGGTGGCCGCCCACGCTGACGAGGGTCTCGCCTTGCTGGACGACGCCACCGCGCCGGAAAAGGCGCTGCTCGGCGCCTTCGGTTATAGCCGCAACGAGGCTGTGCTCCATTCGGACCCGTCTCTGATGCCTCGCCGCCGCAAGACCTGGTCGGCGTGGAACTATGTCGGACGAACCAACGCGGGCGGCGCCCAGGCGCTGTGCGTCACCTATTGGATGAATCGGCTGCAGTCCCTGCCGGCCGACTCGCCACTTTTCGTCACCCTCAATCCGATCCACGCGCCCGATCCGAGGCGGGTGATCCGCACCGAAAACTACATGCATCCGCTGTTCAACGCCGCCGCCATGCGGGCCCAGAGCGAGCTGTGGCGGCTCCAGGGCGGGGGCGGCGTCTGGTGGTGCGGTTCCTATTTCGGCGCCGGTTTCCATGAGGATGGGCTGCAGTCGGGCCTGGCGGTCGCCGAGGCGCTGGGGGGTGTGCGGCGGCCCTGGACGGTGGCCGGCGAGTCGGCGCGGATCGGGCGGACGCCGACGCCCCTCATCGCGCTGGACGCCGCGGCGTGACCGCGTTCGCCTCCCGCCTCTACGCCGGCGTGGTGACCCACCAGCGGTTCGCGCCCAAGGCCCACCGCCTGCGCTACCGGATGTTCCAGATGCTGTTCGATCTGGACGAGACGCCGCGCCTCGGCGCCCAATTGCGCCTGTTTTCCCACAACCGGTTCAATGTCTTCAGCTTCCATGACGCCGACCATGGCGATGGCCGGCCGGGTCCTTTGCGCGCCTGGGTGGAGGAGACGCTCGCCAGGGCCGGCATCCCGATCGACGGCGGCGGGATCGAGCTGCTATGCATGCCGAGGATCCTCGGCCACGTCTTCAATCCCCTGAGCCTCTACTACTGCCGCCGCGCCGACGGATCCCTCGGCGCCATGATCTATGAGGTCAACAACACCTTCGGTCAGCGGCACAGCTATGTGATTCCGGTGGAGGCTTCGGAAGCCGGCGTGGTCCGTCAGACCTGCGACAAGGCCTTCCACGTCTCGCCGTTCATGGACATGGCGATGACCTACCACTTCGAGGTTACGGCGCCGGGCGATCGGATCGCCACCACGATCTACGGACATGCGCGCGATGGCGCCCTGATCATCGCCGCCGCTTTCGCCGGCGAGGCGCGGGCCCTGGGCGATGGCGCCCTGCTCCGTACCCTTGTCGCCTATCCTCTCCTGACCCTTAAGGTGGTCGCGGCCATCCATGTCGAGGCGCTCAAGCTCTGGCTCAAGGGTGTGCGCTTGCGCCCCCTTCCTCCCCCGCCGCGCGAATCGATCACCGTGGCGCCAAGCGCCTCCTTGACCTGACTGGGGCCGAGACCTGCGATCGCGTCCGCCCGACATTCACAAAAGCGACAAGCAATCAGCTTACCGGCCAAAGGCTCGGGACAGCCAGCGGCGCGGGGCGCACGGCATGGACGGCGAGCACGCGCCGACGCACTACCGCAGCGTCTTCATCTCCGACATCCATCTGGGCACGCGCGGCTGCCAGGCCGATCTGCTGCTCGACTTCTTCCGGCACATGAGCTGCGAGAAGCTCTATCTGGTTGGCGATATCGTCGATGGCTGGCGCATGAAGCGGCGCTGGTATTGGCCGCAGACCCACAACGATGTCGTGCAGAAGATCCTGCGCTTCGCGCGCAAGGGCGTCACCGTCATCTATATCCCCGGCAATCACGACGAGGCGGTGCGCGATTTCTGCGGCGTTCATTTCGGGGGCGTGGTCGTCGCGCGCGACACGATCCATCAGACCGCCGACGGTCGGCGCTTCCTGGTTCTGCATGGGGATGAGTTCGACGGGGTGGTGCGCTATGCCCCCTGGCTCGCCTTGGCCGGCGATTTCGCCTATAGGTCCGTCCTTAGGCTGAACACCTACCTCAACCTCGCGCGGCGCCGGTTCGGGTTCGGCTATTGGAGCCTCTCGGCGTTCCTGAAGGCGAAAGTGAAAAACGCCCTGCAGTTCATCGACGATTTCGAGACCGCCGTGGCCGCCGAGGCCAGGCGGCGCGGCGTCGATGGCGTCATCTGCGGCCATATCCACAAGGCCGAGCTGCGCTCGATCGGGGGCGCCCTCTACGCCAACGACGGCGATTGGGTGGAAAGCTGCACCGCCCTGGTCGAGCATTTCGACGGCACGCTGGAGATCCTCGATTGGGCCAGGATGCGCTCCTGGTCGATGCTGGAGCGCGCGCGCCAGATCGAGCTGGCCCTGCCGGATATCGTGGCGCCTTCCGCCGCCTGATGCGCATCCTGCTGGCCACCGACGCCTGGGAGCCCCAGGTCAACGGCGTCGTGCGCACCCTTACCCGCGTGGTCGCCGAGCTGCGCGACATGGGCGATCAGGTGGAGGTGATCAGTCCCGACCAGTTTCCCACCTTTCCCTTGCCCACCTATCCGGAGATCAAGCTCGCCGTCGGCGCCTATGAGAAGGTGCAGCAGTGCTTCAAGGACTTCGAACCTGAAGCCATCCACATCGCCACCGAGGGCCCCATCGGCCTCGCCGCCCGGCGCATTTGCCTGGATTGGAAGCTGCCTTTCACCACCAGCTATCACACCCGCTTTCCCGAATATGTCTCGGCGCGCCTGCCGCTGCCGCTGGCCGCCGGCTACGCCTATATGCGCTGGTTCCACAAACCCTCCGGCCGGCTGATGGTGGCGACGCCCACCATGGCCGAGGAGTTGGATCGCCACGGCTTCCACAACGTCTCGATCTGGTCGCGGGGGGTGGATACCGAGCTTTTCCATCCGCGCCGCGAGGGCGAGCCGGATGTCTTCGAAGGCATGGCGCGGCCGATCTGGCTCTATGTCGGTCGCGTGGCGGTGGAGAAGAATATCGACGCCTTCGTCGGTCTCGATCTGGCCGGAACCAAGGTGGTGGTGGGCGACGGCCCCCAGCGTGAGGAGCTGGCCGCCAAATATCCGGGCGTCGTCTTCCTGGGCGCCAAGTTCGGCGAGGATCTGGCGTCGACCTACCGCTGCGCGGACGTGTTCGTCTTTCCCTCCCTCACCGACACCTTCGGCTTGGTGATCCTGGAGGCCTGGGCGTCCGGGACGCCGGTGGCCGCCTTCCCGGCGCCGGGCCCGGTGGACATCATCCCCAACACCGGCGCCGGCGTCCTCGCCGAAGATCAGACCAGCGGCCTCAAGGAAGCCTGTCTGCGCGCCCTCACCCTCGATCGCCGCCTGGTGCGCGCCCGGGCCGAGCAATACTCCTGGCGCGCCTGCGCCGAAGAGTTCCGGCGGCTTTTGCAACCCTACCCAGAACCGGAAAAGAGCCGCTTCTGGCGGCGGCTGAGGAGGTTGGCGCGGCTTAGACGTGGGCCGAGGGCGGATCAGTCGAGTTTGGCGACCTGACGCGTCCGATTCTGAGTCGGTCCAACGGTCCCGAACGGACTCTCGGGCTAGGTTAGGTTGTACAGCGGGATGTGAGATTCACCCCGCCTATATGGCCGATCGTCCTTGCCGGAGACGCTCCACTTCGGCCACTCTATCTTCTAGCTTTTGAAGGTAAGGTTTGCCGTAGCGTTCTATCTTTTCGGGAGTGTATCCTCTGATCGCTATCTTATAGCGATCAAGCTCATCTTTCAGAGCTGAACTTAGACGAGCCAGTTCTTCGTCGGTGAGGCGCTCTCGGCGACCGAAGGCGGTGGTTGTATGCATCGCTAAGCCGCCACCAACCCGAACTGTAGCCGGGCCAGCCGCGCATAGAGACCGCCACGCGCCGCCAGTTCGGCGTGGGTTCCGATATCGACCACCTTGCCTTCGTCCATCACCACGATGCGGTCGGCGCTGAGCACCGTGGCCAGGCGATGGGCGATGACCAGGCTTGTGCGGCCGGTCATGGCGTCGTGCAGGGCGCGCTGGACTAGGCGCTCGTTCTCGGCGTCCAGCGCGCTGGTGGCTTCGTCCAGCAGCAGGATCGGCGCGTCGCGCACCAGGGCCCGAGCGATGGCCAGGCGCTGGCGCTGGCCGCCGGAGAGGGTCTTGGCCCGCTCACCCAACGGCGTATCGAATCCTTCGGGCAGGGCGGCCAGAAAGCTCTCGGTTTCGGCCCCCTTGGCCGCCGCCGCGACGGCCTCGGCGCTGGCGTCCTCGCGGCCGAACCGGAGATTCTCAAGCGCGGAGCCGGAAAATAGCGGCGCGTCCTGGGCCACCAGGCCGATGCGGGCCCGCACCTCGGCCGGGTCGGCCTCGCGGATATCGACGCCATCCAGGCGCACCGCGCCCGATTGCGGATCATAGAGGCGCAGCAACAGGCGAAAGACCGTGCTCTTGCCGGCCCCCGAGGGTCCGACGAGGGCGATCCGCTCCCCCGGGCGGACGCTGAGGTCAAAGCCATTCAAGGCGGCCAGGTCTTCCCGGCCCGGGTAGGCGAACGTCACCTTTTCGAAGGCGATCTCGCCGCGCGCCGGCGACGGCAGCGGCCTGGGGTGCGCGGGCGCGACGATGCTGGGCTTGGCGTGGAGGATCTCGCTGATCCGGTCCATGGCCCCGGAGGCCTTCTGCACCTCGCCCCAGACTTCGCCCAGAGCGCCCACCGAACCGGCGGCCAGGACCGCCAGTATGGCGAACTGCAGCAAAGCCCCGCCTGTCATCGCGCCTGAGATCACGGCGTGGGCGCCCAGCCAGAACACCGCCGCCACGCCGCAGAACACCAGGGAGATCACCATGGCCGTCATCAGCGCTCGCGCCCCGATCCGTGAGAGCGAGGCGGCGAAAGCCGTCTCCACCGCCCGGCTGAACCGGGCGGCGGCGCTGGCCTCCCGGCCGAACGACTGGATGGTGTCCACCGCATCGACGGTCTCGCCGGCATAGGCGACGGCGTCGGCGAACCGGCCCTGGGCGGTGACCGAGAGCCCCCGCACCCTCCGGCCGAAGAGCAGCAGGGGCACGACGATCACCGGCCCCAGCAGGACGACATAGAGGGTGAGCCGGGGGCTGACGAAGATCAGCATGCCCAGGGCGCCGATCAGGATCAGCAGGTTGCGCAGGGCGATCGAGGCCGAGGATCCGACCATGTTCTCGACGATGGTGGTGTCGGTGGTCAGGCGCGAGAGCACTTCGCCGGTGCGGACCTTGAGGAAATAGGCCTGATCGAGGGAGAGCACATGGCGGTAGAGGGCGGCGCGCAGATCGGCCACCACCCGCTCGCCGAGCTTGGTGATGAAATAGAACCTGAGCGCCGTGGCGACGGCCAGCACCAGGGCGACCCCGATCAGGATGGCGAAGGTCTCGTTGATGCGCGCCGGCGAGGCGGCGGCGAAACCCTTATCGACCACCAGCCGCGCGGCGGCGGAAAGGCTGAGCGTCGCGCCGGTGGAGAACAGCAGGAACACCACCGACCAGAAGGCGTCGCCCCAATGGGCGCGCAGGAACGGCGCCAGGGCCGCCAATGGCCGCAGGTCGCGTCCGGCCGGGCGGGCGGCCACGGCCGGGTCGGCGCCGGCCCGGCGTCCGCGAAATCGTCCGGCGCCGGCGGCGGCGCCCTCAATGGCCATGATCGGCTCTACCCTTGCCTTCGGGCGCGGCCTTCTGTATAGGCCCGCGTCCCCTTTCGTCCGCCCCAGCCGGGGCCCTCACGTTCCGCTCAAGTCGGTTTGAAATCGCCATGAAACAAGACACCCATCCCGACTATCACTTCATCACCGTGACGATGACGGACGGCACGACCTATCAGACGCGCTCGACCTACGGCAAGGAAGGGGCGAGCCTGAACCTGGATATCGATCCCAAGACCCATCCGGCGTGGACCGGCGGCAACCAGCACCTGATCGACCGCGGCGGCCGGGTGTCGCGCTTCGCGGCCAAGTACGGCGGATTCCTCAAGAAGTAGCGCCTTCGCGCCCGATGCGGCGCGCCGGCCTTGACAGCGCTCTCGCGGCGTCGGCCCATCAACACCCATGAACGCCGACGCTCCGGCCCCTTCCGCCATGGCCATCGCCACGCGACTGGCCGCCCGCTATCTCGCGCCGCGCTGGAAGGGGCTGGCGGTCTCCATCGTCTGCGCCGCGGCCTTCGCCGGACTCTCGGGCCTGCTGCTGGGCATGCTCCAGCCGGCGATCAACGATCTGGTGGTCCACCCCAAGGCCGCGGCGCTTCGCACCATTCCCTGGGTGATCGTCGCCCTGGCGCTCGCCCGAGGCTTGGCCCAGATCCTCCAGACCACCCTGATCAACGCCATCGGCAACGGCATTGTCGGCGATGTTCAGGTCGAGCTGTTCGGCAAGATGGTGCGAGCCGATCTCGCCCGCCTGCGGGCCTCGCACAGCGGCGGCTTCGTCTCCTCGGTGCTCTATGACGCCGGCCTGATCCGCGACGCGGCCACCACGGGCGTCGTCAACTTCATTCAGCAGAGCCTGACACTGATCGCCGCCGGGGTGGTGATGGCCAGGGCCGACTGGAAGCTGGCGCTCTTCGTGCTGCTGGCGGCGCCGATCGCGGCGATCTCCATGCGCCGGTTCCTGAAGCGCGCCACCAAGGCGGCGCGCGGGGCCATGACCGCCACCGGCGCCCTTTCCACCGCCATCATGGAAGGCCTCGACGGCGTGCGCGTGGTCAAGATGGAGAATCGCGAGGCCTATGAGGAGGCCCGCGTGGCGGCGGTGGTCGCCGAGCGCCAGCGCCATATCATCAGCGGCGACAATGCTCGCGCCGTCGCCGCGCCGGTCTCGGAGACCCTGATGATGATCGTGGTCGCCGCCGTGCTGGCCTACGAGGGCTGGCGGGCCAGCACCGGCCATCCGGATGTCGGGGCCTTCACCGCCTTCTTCGCCGCCCTGCTCACCGCCGGCCAGGCTCTGCGGCAAAGCTCCAACCTGATCACCGTGCTGGGCCAAGGGGTCGTCGCCGGCCGGCGCTTGTTCGCCGCCCTCGATGTGGAGCCGGAGGTGGGCGACGTTCCGGGCGCGCCGGCCCTGGCGGCGAGCCAGGCGACCCTCCGTCTGGAAGCCGTCTCTTTCGCCTATGGCCCCGACTCGCCGGTGCTGGACCGGGTCACGCTGGAGGCGAGGCGCGGCGAGATCGTCGCCCTGGTTGGGCCCTCCGGCGCTGGCAAGACCACGGTGCTCAACCTCATTCCTCGCTTCTACGATGTCACCGCCGGCGCGGTGACGATCGACGGCCAGGACGTCCGCGCCGTCACCCTCAGCTCCCTGCGCCGCCAGATCGCCCTGGTGACCCAGGAGCCGTTCCTGTTCGACGACACCATCGGCGCCAATATCGCCTACGCCAAGGCCGGCGCGACGGAGGCGGAAATCCAGGCCGCCGCCAGCGCCGCCGCCGCCCACGAATTCATCCTCTCGCTGCCCCGAGGCTATGACACCCTGGTGGGCGAGGCGGGCGCGCGCCTTTCCGGCGGCCAGCGCCAGCGCATCGCCATCGCCAGGGCCTTCCTCAAGGACGCGCCGATCCTGCTGCTGGACGAGGCCACCAGCGCGCTGGACACGGAGAGCGAGGCCCAGGTCCAGGCCGCCCTCACCCGGCTGATGGCCGGCCGCACCACGGTGCTCATCGCCCATCGGCTCTCCACCGTTCGCGGCGCCGACCGCATCTATGTGCTCGACCGCGGGCGGGTGGTGGAGACCGGCGCCCATGCCTCGCTGATGGACAGGGGGGGCCTCTACGCCCGCCTGGCCCGCACCCAGGATCTGGAGCCCGCCTCCGAGGCGGCGGCGTGAAATCCCTGTTCCGGTCGCCGATCGTTCAGGGGATCCTGGGCTGGCTGGTCGCCGTCTATATCGAACTGATCATCCACACCCTGCGCTGGCGCTTCGAGAACCGGGCGCCGGTGGATGAGGCCATGGCCTCGCCGCAAGGACTCCTGGCGCTCTTCTGGCATGGCCGGATCGCCCAGGCCCTCGCCTGCCGGCCGCTGCTGTCCGGCAAGCCGCGCCGGGTGATGATCTCGCTTTCCTCCGATGGCGAATTCATCGCCAAGGCGGCCGAGCTTTTGCGGATACCGCCGGTGCGGGGCTCCTCCGGCGGCTCGGCGCGCAAGGCGTCCAAGGGCGGAGCGGCGGCGTTTCGCGAAGCCTTGACCTTCATGCGCTCGGGCGGGGTGATGATCCTCACCCCTGACGGCCCTCGTGGCCCCGCCGAGGTGTTGCCCAGGGGCGCCGCGCGCCTGGCCCAGGCGGCGGCCTGCCCGGTGTTTCTCATGAGCCTGGCGGCCAGACCGGCGCTGACCATCAGCAGCTGGGACCGCGCGCGCATCCCGCTGCCCTTCGCCCGTGGCCAAGTGGTGCTCGAGGGACCGCTGTCGCCCCCCGCGGATGCAAGCGACGAGGCGCTGGAGGCCACGCGGGCCGATTGGCAGGCGCGGATGCGGGCGGGTCAGGCGCGGGCCGAGGCCTTGCTGCAGGGCCAGCCGACTTGACCGATCGTGGGGGCGACGGGCGGCCGCTTTCGCTGAGGCTCTACGCCCAGGCGGCCCGCCACGTGGCGCCGCGCGTGCTCGCCCGCCGCGCCAGCCAGGGCAAGGAGGACGTCGCGCGCCTGGACGAGCGGCTGGGTCGCGCCAGCCGGCCAAGGCCGGGCGGCCCGCTCATCTGGCTTCATGGCGCCAGCGTCGGCGAGGGGCTCTCCCTGACCCCCCTGGCCCAGCGACTGGTCGCCGAGCGCCCGGACGCCACGGTCCTGGTCACCACAACCACCCGCGCCTCGGCCGCCCTCCTGGCCAGCCGCCTGCCCGATGGCGCCATCCATCAATACGCCCCGCTCGATTCCCCCCGCGCCGTCGCCGCCTTCCTCGATCACTGGCGTCCGAGCGTGGGGGTGTTCGTGGAAAGCGAGCTTTGGCCCAATCTGATTCTGGCGGCCAGGGCGCGCGGGGTGCGGCTGGCCCTGGTCTCCGCCCGCATGTCGCCCGGCAGCCTGCGCGGCTGGCGTCGTTTTCCCGGCGCGGCGCGGGCGGTTCTCGGGGCCTTCGAGATGATTCTCGCCCGCGACGAGGCGTCGGCGGAGGGCTTGCGCTCGCTGGGCGTCACCGTGGCCGGGTTGGCGGATATGAAGATCGGGGCGCCGGCGCCGGAGGTGGATCGCGACGAACTGGCCACGCTTCGCGCCACTCTGGCCGAGCGGACGGTTCTTTTGGCCGCGAGCACCCATTCGGGCGAAGAGCCGCTGATCCTCGAAGCCTTTAGTCGCGCCACCGACGAGACGGCGCTGCTGATCCTCGCGCCTCGCCATCCGGAGCGCGGAGCGGAGGTGGAGGCGCTGGCCTTGGGCGCCGGCTTCTCCGCGGCCCGCAGAAGCGAAGGTTTTGGTCCGGAGGGCGTGGATGTCTATGTGGCCGACACATTGGGCGAGCTTGGCCTCTGGTATAGCCTCGCCGCCCTGTCGGTGATCGGCGGCAGCCTGATCCCGGGCGCGGGCGGCCACAATCCCCTGGAGCCGGCGCGGCTTGGCTGTCCGTTCGTCAGCGGGACTCATGTCGAAAACTGGCCGGTCTATGGCGAACTGGAAGCCCGCGGCGCCACGCGCCTTGTCGACGATGCGGCGGACCTCGCGCCTTTGTTCCAGCGGGCGCTTGAGAACCCTCCCTCGCTGAAGGCCATGGCGCAAACCGCGCGCGCGGCGGTCGCGGCGCTGGACGCCGGGAGCGGGGCCATCGGCGACAGGGTTCTGGGATTGCTCGGAAGGTGAAGATCGCCACGCCGCGCTGGTGGTACGAACGGCGCCGATCCATGGCGGTGACCCGCACGTGGTTGACCCCGATCTCGTGGATCTGGGCCGCGGCCACGGCGCGGCGGATCGTGCGCGGTCGCCCGGTCGATCCCGGCGCGCCCGTGATCTGCGTGGGCAACCTGACCATGGGTGGAACCGGCAAGACGCCGATCGTGCGGGAGCTGGCCGGAAGGCTGCGCGCGGACGGATGGACGCCGCACATTCTCTCCCGCGGCCACGGCGGCCGATTGACCGGCCCGACGCGGGTCGATCCGACGCGCCACACCGCCTTCGATGTCGGTGACGAGGCTCTGATGATGGCCAGCGACGCGCCGACATGGGTCGCTCGCGACCGGCTGGCCGGCGCCGAGGCGGCCGTCAGGTCAGGGGCAAACATCATCGTCATGGATGACGGCCATCAGAATCCGAGCGTCGCGAAAATACTGTCACTGATCGTTGTCGATGGCGAGACCCGGGACGGCGAATGGCCGTTCGGCCATGGCGCGGTCTTTCCGGCCGGCCCGATGCGGGAGCCGCTGAAGGCCGGCCTGGCGCGCGCCGATGCGGTGATCATTCTCCTGCCGGACGATCTCCCGGCGCCGAGCCCGGAACTGCTGAAGCTGTTCGGCGGCACGCCGGTGCTGATCGCCCGCCTGTCGCCCGTCTCGCCTCCGCCGCCAGGCCCCCAACTTGGCTTCGCCGGCATCGGCAAACCCTGGAAGATGGAGCGAGCGCTCAAGGCCGCGGGCTGCGACCTGGTCGATTTCGCGGCCCTGGCCGATCACGCCGAGCTCACGGATCAAACCCTCGGCTTTCTCGCGGCGCGGGCCGAGGCGCTGGGCGCCGGTCTGGTCACCAGCGAGAAGGACTGGGTTCGGCTCGGCGCTAGCTGGAAGACGCGCGTGGCCGCCTGGCCGGTGCGAGCGAAGTTCGAAGACGAGGCGGCTCTCACGACGCTGCTCGGCCGCCTGCCGCCCAGGTCTTAGAGCCTGATCCCTTCACACGGAACAGATGTGAAGGGTGAATCAGGCTCTACACTTTTGATCTAGAGCAGGATTCAGTCTTTAGACGATTCCGTCCAAAGCCATCCTGCTCTAGGCGCCCGCCATCTTGGCGAACTTCCAGGCCGTCTCGCCCAGCAGCGGCACCCGCGCTTCCATCGCCGCGGCCTGAGGGCTGTTGGCGGTGCCGTCACGGGCCCGACCGACGATACCCTGCAAAATGCCGGCGAGGCGGAAGCTGTTGTAGGCGAAATACCAGTTGAGTTCGGGCAGGCCCGCGCGGCCGGTCAGGCGGCAATATTCCGCGACATATTCCTCCATGGTCGGGATGCCATGGCTCTTGAGGTCGGGAATGGTGGCGATAGTGCCGTTGACCCACTGCATCAGCACATAGCTGAAATCGGCCAGGGGGTTGCCGAGGGTCGCCAGCTCCCAGTCGAGCACGGCGACCACGCGCGGCTCGGTGGCGTGCATGATCATGTTGTCGAGCCGATAGTCGGCGTGAACGATGGTGGTCTGATCATCGTCCGGCACGGTGGCGGGCAGCCACTCGATCAGACGCTCGATGGTCTCCAGATGCTGGGTCTCGGAAGCCTTGTACTGCTTGGTCCAGCGGGAGATCTGCCGGGACATATAGTTCCCCGGCCGGCCGAAATCGGCGAGGCCCACCGCCTGGTAGTCGGTGTTGTGCAGGGCCGCGAGGGTGCGCACCGCCGCCATATGGATCGCATGGCGTTCGGACGGCGCATAGGCCGGTAGGGACTGATCCCACAGCACCCGGCCCTCCACCTTGTCCATGATATAGAACATGGTGCCGATCACCGCCTCGTCCTCGCAGAGGCCATAGGGCCTGGGGACCGGGAACCCTGTGGGATAGAGGGCCGAAATCACCTTGAACTCGCGATCGACCGCGTGGGCCGAAGGCAGCAGCTTGCCCGGCGGCTTGCGGCGCATGACGTATTTTTGTCTCGGCGTGGTCAGCTCATAGGTGGGGTTCGACTGGCCGCCCTTGAATTGGCGGACGGTCAAGGGGCCGGCGAAGCCTTCGACGTGATCGCCCATCCAGGCGGCCAGGGCGGCCTCGTCGAAGCGATGGCTTTCCACCACCGCCTTGGTGCCGGTGTTCAGCGCCTCGCGGGTCTGCTCGTCGGTGGGAGCGTCATCGGCCATGTCGTTTCCTCGGGGATCGCGTTCTTGGCCGCGACATTAGTCAGCGGGCGTTGGGCTTGCAAAGCCGCTTGCGCCTTCAGTCCGTCCTGGCGCGCCAGCCGATGTCCCGGCGGTAGAAGCCCCCGGGCAGTGCGATACGCTCGATCGCTTCATAGGCGCGCGCCCGGGCCTCCTTCAGATCGGCGCCCAGGGCGCAGATATTCAGCACACGGCCTCCGGCGGCGATCAGGGCGCCGTCTTCGCGCCGCTTCGTGCCGGCGTGAAAGATGAACACGTGCTCGCCGAAGTCGGCCTCGGCGCCGTCGATCACGGCGCCGGTCTTGGGGTTATCCGGATAGCCCTCGGCCGCCAGCACCACGCAGATCGCGGTGTCTTCACGCCAAGCCGGCGCCGGCAGAGCCGCCAGGGTCCCCTTCGCCGCGGCCGCCAGATACGGCACGATGTCGCTCTCCAGCCGCAACATCAGCACCTGGCATTCGGGATCGCCGAAGCGGGCGTTGAACTCCACCAGCTTTGGGCCATCGGCGGCCACCATCATCTCGCAAAAAAGGGCGCCGCGGTACGGAGCGCCTTCCGCGGCGATCCCCGCCAGGGCCGGCGCGATCAGCCGCGCGCTCGCCGCCTCCATCGTTGTCGATGAGAGGATCGGCGCCGGCGAATAGGTTCCCATGCCGCCGGTGTTGGGGCCAAGATCGCCGTCTAAGGCGCGCTTGTGGTCCTGGGCGCCGCCGAAGGCGACCACGGCTTGGCCGTCGCACAGGGCGAACTGCGAGGCGATCTCGCCCTCCAGATACTCCTCGATCACCACCCGCGCGCCGGCGGACCCGAAGCGTCCGCCCAGAATATCGTCGATCGCCGCTTCCGCTCCCGCCAGATCGGCGGCGATAACCACCCCCTTGCCGGCCGCCAGGCCATCGGCCTTGATCACATAGGGCGCGGTGAAACCACCGAGGAACGCCTTGGCCGGCGCGGCGTCCTCGAAAACCCCGAACCGACCGCTCGGCAGCCCATGTCGCCGCGCGAAAGCCTTGGCGAACGCCTTTGAGGATTCGAGCCGGCCGGCGGCGGCGGAGGGCCCGAAGCAGGCGATACCCGCTTCGGCCAGGCGATCGGCCAAGCCCGCCTCGATGGCCGTTTCCGGCCCAATCACCACCAGATCGGCGCCGATCTCCCGCGCCAGGGCGACCTGGCCTTCCACATCCGTGGCTGCGACGGCCCGGGTTTCGCCAAGGGCCGCCATGCCGGGGTTGCCCGGCGCGCAGACAAGACGCTCCGCCACAGGCGACTTGGCGATCTTCCAGGCCAGGGCGTGTTCCCGGCCCCCGGAGCCGACAAGAAGGATGTTCATGACCGGGGCAATGGCCCGCCCATCCTTTGGCCGTCAAGTCGGCGCGGCGGCGGCCACGCCCATGGGCACATAGACGGTGAAGATCGAACCCCGGCCCTCGGCGCTTTCCACGGTCATGCCGCCCCGGTGCCGGTTGATGATATGCTTGACGATCGCCAGGCCAAGGCCGGTGCCGGCGTGCTCGCCGCTCTTCTGGCCTTCCACGCGATAAAACCGCTCGGTGAGCCTGGGCAGATAGCCGCGGGCGATGCCGGGCCCCTCGTCGCGGACGCGCAAAGCCACATAGCGCACATCGGTGACATGGTCGGGCGTCAAAAGGGAGAGATGGGTCGTCCCGGCGGAGACCGGCGTCGCCGCGGACGCCGAGTCCAGGCCAATGACGACTTCGACGCGTACGGTCCCTCCGTTCGGCGAATATTTGAGCGCGTTCTCGGCGAGGTTCTGAATCACCTGGAGGATCTGGTCGCGATCGCCCGTGACGACGGCCTCGCCAAGCGCCGGAAACGCTGGGGCCAGCGTCACCGTGCGCTCGTCGGCCATCGGTCCTAGAGCGTCCAAGACGTCGATGGCGGCCAGGGCGACATCGACCTCGCCGGAGGGCGGTATGTGCTCGCCCAGCTCGATGCGCGAAAGACTCATCAGATCGTCGATCAGACGCCGCATGCGGTCGGCCTGGATCTGCATGATGGCCAAGAACCGCTCGCGGGCGACGGCGTCGTCCTTGGCGTGCCCTCGGAGCGTTTCGATGAATCCGGCGAGCGAGGCCAGCGGGGTCCGGAGTTCATGGCTGGCGTTGGCGAGAAAGTCGGCGCGCGTGCGTTCGCTGCGGCGAAATTCGGTCTCGTCGCGCAGGGACAGCAGCGCCAGACGCTCTTCGCCGAGGCCTTCGAGCGGCGCGACGTTCACCCGCCAGACCCGATCCTGCACCCCGCCGGACTGATAGAGCGCCTGGCTGGTGACCGCGGCCAAAAGGGCGTCGTCCACCGCGGCGAGCACCTCCGGCGCGCGAATGGCCATGGTCAGCGGGCCTTCCTGCCTTTGCAGACGCAGGAGATCCCGCGCCGCGGCGTTGGCGAAGACAAAGCGGCGGGCGTTGGGATCCCGCGGCTCGCCGCCGGCCACCAGCAGCACCGGGTCGGCGAGGTGCTCAAGGATCGCGGCGAACGGAGGCGCTCGACCGCGGTCGGGCGGCATTGGCGGAGAGGGGGGTGCCGGCGGGGCGACGGCCACGGGCGGCGCGCGATCCCCGGGCGTCAGCACATAGGCGAGAATGCCGGCAAGGACGATCACCGCCGAGGCGATCAGCGCGGGAAGCGGGCGGGCGCCGCCGAGCGTCCACAGCGCGATCGGGGCCATGGCGCCCGCCACGGCGAGTATGACCAAGGAACGGATCGACACCGTGCGGAGGGGGCGGAACGCTTCGCCGGGCTCAGACATCGCTTCGGTCCAATCGACGAATCACCGACCGCCTATCTGAAGGACCGCGTGTGTCATGTGCGTGACACAGGGGTCGGCATACCACTTTGCCTTGAAACGCGCCCATTTGCGGTCGTATTAGGCTGCTCTTGTAAGACTCACACACCGCCGCCACCGAAGAGCCCTTTATGAAGCTTAACCTTCTCGCGGCGGCGCTGTCTTTCGCGGCCACGGCGATCGCCTCCGCCGCGCCCGCCCAGGTGACGATCAATAGCTCGACCTCCACGCCGGTGGCCACGGCCACGGTCGATGGCGGAAAGCCAGCGGATATCATTATTACTTCGAGCGGCTCGATCGGCGTCAAGGCGCCCGGAACAGCCGTGACCATCAATAGCAACAATTCGGTCACCAACGCCGGTCAGATCGGCTTCACCAATATCGACAACGCCATCGGCGTCCTGATGGAGGGCGGAAGCACCGGCAACTTCATCGGCACGGGAACCATCACCGTGACCGAAAGCTACACGGCCTCGACCAACAACAACAATGGTCTGTTGACCGGAGCCTGGGCCCAGGGCTCGGATCGAACGGCGATCCAGGTCGGCCTCCCTGGTGGCTCGGGTACGGTCACCGGCGGCATCACCCAGACCGGGGTCATCACGGTCCAGGGCAATGACTCTCAGGGGATTCTTGTCCAGGCGCCGCTCACCGGCAACCTCCTGATGGTGACGGTCACCCCAGCCACCAGCAGCGCGGCCGCCGTGGTCAACAATGGTTCGATCAATATCAACGGGGACGACACGGTCGGCTTTCAGGTGGCGCCCGGCGGCGCGATTGGCGGAAAGGTCTGGATCAGCAGCATAACCGCCAGAGGCGTCGGCGCCGAAGCGATCAACATTGGTGGCGATATTGGCGACGCGACCGGCGGCGCTCTGGATATCTCCGGCAGCGTCAGCGCCACGGCTTATCGCACCACCACCAGATCCACCAACACCGCCGTGACCAACACCTATACCGCCTCGCAGATGGAGCAGGGTGGGCCGGCGGCCACCATCGGCGCCAATATCGCCGGCGGCATCATCATCAGCGCGCCGCCGATCCTGACCAGCACCACCAATCTCGATCAGGATGAGAACGGGGTCCCCGACGCTCAGCAGGGCACCGGCGAGATCTCGGTGTTCGGCTCCGCTCCCGCTCTGCAGATCGGTGCGACGGCGCCCGCGGGAGGCGGAACCGCGCCGGCCATCACCATTGGCCCTTACACCGCCGGCGCCGGCACGGCGGCCGTGCTCAACGGCTACGGCTTGGCCATCCAGGGCGATATCTTCGCCAATGGCGTTTTCGACCAATTCACCTCGCCTTATCTGCCGGCGCCGGTTTCCGCCACCGCGTTGCAGATTGGCGGCCAGATCACCAACGCCGATGGCACGACCTCGACCAGCGGGTCGGTGACCATAGCGGGCGGCATTTATAACGAGGGCCAGGTCACGGCCACGGCTTATCAGGCCAACGCCACGGCGATCCATATCGGCGCCGGCGCCACCGTGCCGCTGATCACCAACACCGGGGGGATCAACGCCAACTCCACCCAGGTGAGCAACGCCACCACGGCCACGCCAGCCAGTGGAAGCCTCCCGGCGATTCCGGCGCCGGTCGCGGTCAATGTCACGGCCATCCAGATCGATAAGGGCGCGACGATCCATGAGATCGACAACTCCAGCGGCATCGTCGCCGAACTCACCGGAACCGGCGGCGTCGGCGGGAATGTGGCCGCCATCGTCGACAAGTCCGGGACGCTTTCGACGATCAACAACACCGGGTCCATCGTCGCCGAGCTCACTCAGACCTACACCGCCCAGTTGATGCCCGGAACGACCGTGGCCATCGACATGTCGAAGGGGACTGGCCCTCAGTCGATCACCCAGGCGGTGTCGCAGAATTCCATCAATTCCACGCCCTATGTGACCACCTCAAGCTACACCCTGGGGACCATCGTCAGCTACGAGGGAAATATCTACATCGCCACCGCCGCCGCCGGCGCCGGCTACGACCCGGTCAATTACCCCACCTACTGGCGCCAGATCGGGGCCCAGACTCCCTCGATCTCCGGGGACATCCTGATGGGCTCGGGTTCCGACACCCTGGATATCGAGGGTGGCACGGTCGTCTCCCATCTGATCACCATGGGGGCCGGCCTGAACACCATCACCGTCAACAACGGCGCCTCGGTTTCTGGCGCCATCACGGAACAGAAGGGTGGAAGTTTCCAGATCAACGTAACGGACGGCACGCTGAGCGACACCAGTCCCCTCAAGGTGGCGGCGACAAGCGTCAACGTCGGCGCGACCGGCGTCCTGATCGTGGCCGCCGATCCTCAGAACAAGACAAATACAGACTTTGTGGTCTCCAGCGGCGCCTCCGTCTTTGCACCGGGCGCCCAGATCGGTCTGACGATGCTCAGCCTGCAGAACGCGCCGGTCGAGACCTACCACATCGTCGAGACCGAGCCGGGTACGGGCGCCACCCTCACCGCCGGCGCGTTCGGGACCAGTATCGTCCCGATCTCGCCGTATCTCTATACGGCGACACCCTCCTACGTGCAGTCGGCCGATCCGGCGACCGATCCGAGCTATATCAATCTGACGGTGTCGCTAAAGAGCACCCAACAGTTGGGCTTTAACGCCGCCCAGGCCGCGGCCTTCAATTCCGTGCTTCAGGCCCTGCCCTACAACACCAGAATCGAACAGGATGTTCTTTCCCAAACGACGCAGGCGGGTTTCCAGCAGGCCTACAATCAGCTTCTCCCGGATCAGGGCCAGGGCATTTTCGAGGCCCTGGATTCGGCGGCTCAGTCGGTCTCGGCCATGACCGCCGCCAATCCCGACCCCAGCACCCGCGTCGCCGGTTCGAGCCTTTGGCTTCAGGAGGTCAACGACAGGGTCGATCGCCAGGGGGTCACGACGCTTGGCACCAACGCCAAGCTGCTGGAGCTGGTCGGCGGCTATGAGCATATGGGTTTGGCGGGCGGCGCCCTGGGCGCCACCCTGGCCTACATCAATGACAGCGAGGACGACAACAATCCCAACATCGGGGCCGGCGTCGTCGCCTCCATGGTGGAGGCCGGGCTCTATTATCGCCGCGTCGCCGGGCCATTGACCTTCTCGGCCCGGGCCGCCGGCGGCTATGCCTGGTTCTCGGGCGTGCGCACCTATGTGGCGCCGGATGTCGATGTCACCGCCAATTCGAGTTGGGACGGCACCTTCGTCGACGGCCATGCCGGCGTCGCCTACCAGCAGACGCTGGGGCGGTTCTACGCTGTCCCGTCGCTTTCCATCGACTATCTGCAACTGGATGAAAGCCGCCGTAGCGAATACGGCGGCGGCGCGGGCTTCGACCTGATCACCCAGCCGCGCGACAGTTCACGCCTCAGCGGCGAGGCGCTGGTGACCTTCGGCGAGCAGTGGGGCCACAACGTTTGGGTTCGCGCCGAGGTGCGGGCCGGCTATCGCGACATCTTCTCGGGCAACATCGGCGACACCACGGCCAGCTTCGCCGGCGTAACCGGGGCGATGCCCTTCACCATGGCCCCCGATCCGCAGAACGGCGGCTGGGCGACCTTCGGCTTCTCCCTCAAGACCGGCACCCAGTATTCCTATGTCGCCCTGGAAGGCGACATCGACCTGCGCGAGGGCGAACAGAACTATGACGTCAGAGTGGCCGGGCGCTCGATGTTCTAAAGAGCCTTGACGGGCGGGCCTTTGGCCGCCTTCTAGGCGGATTGGCCATAGCTTGAAGGAGCCGGCGCTCATGTCGTCCCGTCACCGCAAATGGATCGTCGGCGCGGCGCTCGTCCTGTGCGCGGGCGCCGCCGTCGGCGCCGACCTCACGGGGGCGGAGGCCGCCAAGGCGCGCATCGCCCACATGAAGGCCCTCGGCGGCGCGGCCAAGGCCTTGGGCGATCAACTGAAGTCCGGCGCGCCCGATCCGGCCGTGGTGAAGGCCGAGGCGGCGAAGATCGACGCCGCGGCCAAGGCCTTGCCGACCTGGTTTCCCGCAGGCAGCGGGCCGTCCTCGGGCGCAAAGACCCACGCATTGCCGCTGATCTGGAGCGATCCCAGCGGATTCGCCGCCAAGCAGCGCGCTCTGGCCCTCGCCGCCGGCAAGCTCGACGCGGCGGCCTCCGCCGGCGATATGGCCACCATCGGGCCGGCCATGCAGGCGGTCGGCGGCGCCTGCAAGGGATGTCACGAGACCTATAAGGCCAAGGAACGGTCCTAGATCGTCTGGCGATCGGCCATGCGTGACGCCGCGCGGACGCCTTGGGTCGAGGCCAGGGTCTGGGATCTGCCAACCCGCGCCGTCCACTGGCTCATCGCGGTTCTGGTTCCCTTCTCATGGTGGTCGGCGCACAGCGATCATCTGCCGTGGCACCGGTTGTCGGGCTATACGATCCTGGGGCTGCTTATCTTTCGCCTGTTCTGGGGCGTTTGGGGATCGCCCACCGCCAGATTTTCGAACTTCCTGCGCGGACCGGCCGCGGTGCGCGCCTATCTCGCCGGCCGCGCGGGCCCCGTCATCGGCCACAATCCCCTGGGCGGCTGGAGTATCGCGGCGATGTTGGCGATGCTTGCCGCGCAACTGAGCCTTGGGCTGTTCTCGGTCGACGAGGATGGTCTCGAGGCCGGCCCCCTCGCGCGGCTCGTGAGCTTCGACACCGGCCGGGCCATCGCCAAGATACACCACCTGGGATTCTGGGTCCTCTTGTCGCTGATCGGCCTGCATCTGGCGGCGATCGCTTTCCACGCCCTGCGGCGCCGCGATCTGGTGACGCCCATGATCACGGGGCGCGCGGTCGTGGCGCCAGGCGGCCAGCCGCCCCTCTTCGTCCCGCGTTGGCGTGTTCTGCCGGCCGCCGTCGCGGCGGGGGCGATCGCCTGGTTTATCGCCCATGGGTTGAGGGTTTAGCCCCAGCCAGGCCGCCGGTCGCGAGCTCGGTCGGCGTCACGCCCTGTAGATCGCATCGCCGGCTTCCGCGCGAATGCTCATGCCCAGCCGACCGCCGAGGGCGGCGGCGTCCGCCTCGCTGGCGCAGGCGGCGCGGTCGCGCCTTCGCCAGCACCGGGCGCCATCCGGGGTGAGGGTCTCACCGACGAAGTCCATCGTCCCGCCGTTCCAGCGCGCCAGGGCGGCGATCGGCGTTCGGCACGAACCGTCCAAAGCGGCCAGGAAGGCGCGCTCGGCGCTGATCTCCAGCCGCGCGGCCTGGTCTTCGATCGGCGCGAGGACGGCGAGAGCGGCCTCATCACCGGTGCGGGCCGTAATCGCCAGCGCCCCTTGGCCGGCGGCGGGCGGAGTGGTCAACGGGTCGATGAGGGCCACCGCCCTGGCCGCCAAGCCGAGGCGTCTGAGACCCGAGACCGCCAGCAAGGTGGCGTCCACCTCGCCGCTCTCGACCTTGCGCAGGCGCGTCTCGACATTGCCACGCAGCATGACGATCTCGAACGTCGGTCGCAGGGCCAGAACCTGGGCCTGGCGACGCAGGCTGGCGGTGCCGATCCGGGCGGTGGGAGCGAGCGCCTCCAGCGAGGTTGCCGAAGCGCAGATCAGGGCGTCGCTGGGATCCTCGCGCGCCGGCGTGCAGGCGAGAACAATCCCCTCCGGCAGGACGGTGGGCAAGTCCTTCATCGAATGGACGGCCAGATCGATCCGCCCGTCGAGCAGGGCCTCGTCGAGCTCCTTGGTGAAAAGCCCCTTGCCGCCCGCCTCGGCCAGGCTCCGATCGACGATCCTGTCGCCGGTGGTGGTGATGGGAATGATTTCAAAACCCAGGCCCGCGTTCGCCAGCGCCTCGATGAGCCAGGAGCGGACGAGGTTGGTCTGGGCCAGCGACAGCGGCGAGCCGCGCGCGCCGATGCGCAGGGTGCGGGAATTTGCGGAGGAGCCGGCCACGGCTCGACCTATCCGAGTGCGTGGCGCCCGCGCAAGCCGGAAGTCAGGCCAATCTCAGGGCGCCGTGGGCGGATCGAGCGCCAGGGCGGCGGCCTCGGCGGCGCAGTCGCGGGTCGGCGCGAGCCCCTTGGCCCGGACGTCCGCCAGCTCCTGACGCGCCGCCGCCAGATCGGCTTGGAAGGCGGGGTCGGCGTGCAGGCGCGCCACGGTGGCGGCGCCGACGAAGCGACCCTCCAGAACATCGCTCTCCCAATGCACGTGGCAGACAATGCGGCTGCGCCCGAAAGATCGGCCTCGGGCCAAAATCGCGTCCTGGCGATCGGGCGCGATCTCGCTGAGAATTAGCGCCCAGGCCCAGCCGATCGAGGTGTGGCCGGAGGGGTAGGACCCGTCCTTGCGCAAGGCCGGCTCATCCCCTGGCGTACAGGTCGGTTCCCCGTCGACCACGAAGGGTCGCGCGCGCTTGTATTTGTTCTTGGCCGAATAGGTCGCCAGGCCGGCGTCGGTCAGGGTCCGGTGGAGCAGAAGATAGAGGCGCGGCGTGTCTGTCTCGGTGACGGGCGCGCCCAGGGCGCAGGAGAAATCGCCCGCGGCGTGGGGGAACTTAAGATCCGCGTCCTCCATCGCCTGGGTCCATCGCGCGGTTCCCTTGAACGCGAGACCCGCCTTGCTGATCGCGTCGTCCAGGGCTTTCGCGGCGGAGCCGTCCGCCGGCGGCGGTGGAACCAGGGCGACGCTGCTGGGCAGGTCCTTCGGCGACAGATAGCCGCGCATGATGCCTGGCGCGATCTCGCCTGGCGCCAAGGGTCGCGGCGGGGTTGATTGGGCGAGGGCCGGGGCGGCGATCAGCAAGGCGCCCATAACGGTGAGAAGCGTCCGCGTGCGAAAGCCGATTTTGCGTGCCTGGATCATGGATGTCCCCCTTCAAGCCAGCCTTTGTTCGCCGAGCCTTGTTACGCATTCGCGCCCAAAGCCAAACCCTAAAGCAGCCTCGCGGCGCGTTGCCAATCGCCGCCGTTCACTGTACAACTGTTAAATAGTGAAGGCGGCACACTCGGAGGGGTTCATGGACCGGTCGTTGAGCGAGAGCCTTCCGGCCTGGATCTACCACGACGACGGCTTCTTCACTCTGGAGGCCCAGCGGGTTTTCCGCCAGGCTTGGCAGGTCGTCTGCCACCTCAACGACATTCCCGAGGCCGGCGACTACCACACCCTCGAATTCCTGAACGAGCGCGTGGTGACAATCCGGGGCGAAGACGGGGTGGCGCGCAGCTTCCACAATGTCTGCCGTCACCGCGCCGCGCGGGTGGCCGATGGCGACAAGGGCTCGTGCGGCCGCCGGCTCATCTGCCCCTATCACGCCTGGAGCTATGGCCTGGACGGGACCCTGGTCTCGACGCCGCGTTGGCAGGCGTTCGGGAGTCTGGACGGCGCCGAACATGGCCTCACGCCGGTCGAGCAGGAAATCTGGCGCGGCTTCGTCTTCGTCCGCTTTGCCGAGGGCCTGCCTTCGGTGGCCGAGATGATGGCCCCCTATGACGCCGAGATCGCCCCGCACGGCTTCGAGGATTTGATTCCCCAAGGCCGGGTCACGAAGCGCCCGCGCCCGGTAAACTGGAAGAACGTCGCCGACAACTACGCCGATGGCCTGCACATCCCCGTCGCTCATCCCGGCCTGTCGCGGCTGTTCGCCGGCAGCTACGAGATCGAGGCCAAGACCTGGGTCGACAAGATGTGGGGCGTCGTCGGTGATGACCCCGGCTTCTCCTGGTCGGAGCGGCGCTACGCCAGCCTCCTTGACCGGTTCGACCATCTTCCGCCGGCCGAGCGGCGAACCTGGAGCTATTATAAGCTGTGGCCGAACGTGGCCTTCGACGTCTATCCCGACCAGGTGGATTTCATGCAGTTCATCCCGGTCTCGGCGACCACGACTCTCATCCGTGAGATCGCCTACGCTAGGCCGGACGCACGGCGCGAGGTTAAGGCCGCCCGCTATCTCAACTGGCGCATCAATCGCCAAGTCAACGCCGAGGACACCGTCCTTATCGAGCGGGTGCAGGCGGGGATGGAATCCTCCAGCTACGCCACCGGGCCGCTCTCGCCCCAGGAAGTGTGCATGGCCAGCTTCGCCGATCGGCTGCGGGATCTCATTCCAGAGGCTAGATCGCCGCGGCCGCTCGGCAAGGCGGCCTGACGATGGCTGAACCCACACGCGACGTCATTGTCGTCGGCGGGGGCCACAATGGCCTTGTCTGCGCCTGGTATCTGGCCCGCGCCGGCCTGAAGGTCACCGTATTGGAGCGTCGCGGCGTGGTCGGCGGCGCGGCGGTCACCGAGGAATTCCATCCCGGCTTCCGAAACTCCGTGGCCAGCTACACCGTCTCCCTGCTCAATCCCAAGGTCATCGCCGATATGGACCTGGCCGGCCACGGCCTGCGCATCGTCGAGCGCAAGGTGGCCAACTTCCTGCCGCTGAACGCGCGCGACTATCTGATCGTCGGCGACGGCCGGACCGCCCAGGAAGTGGCCAAGTTCTCCCAGAAGGACGCCGCGCGGCTCCCCGAATACAACGCCCGGCTCGAGGCCATCGCCGATACGGTGCGCGACTTGGTGCTTCAGACCCCGCCCAACATGCCGGTCAGCCGCCGGATGCTGGGCGCCATCGGCCAGCTCCTCAAGAGCGCCGGCGTCGGCCGCCGGCTCGCGAAGCTGGATGTCACCGCCCGGCGCGACCTTCTGGCGCTCTTCTCTCAGTCGGCCGGCGATTGGCTGGACGGCTGGTTCGAGAGCGCGCCGATCAAGGCCGCCTTCGGGTTCGACGGCATCGTCGGCAACTATGCGTCGCCCTATACGCCGGGCTCGGCCTATGTGTTGCTGCACCATGTGTTCGGCGAGGTGAACGGAAACAAGGGCGCGTGGGGCCACGCCATCGGCGGCATGGGCGCCATCACCCAGGCCATGGCCGCCGCCTGCCGGGGGCTTGGCGTGGAGATCCGCGTCGGCGAGCCGGTCGCCAAGGTCCTGACGCGAAATGGCCGGGCGACGGGGGTGGTCACCGTCGCGGGCGAGACCCTGACCGCGCGGGCCGTGGTCTCGAACCTTCATCCCAAGCTTCTGTTCGAAACCCTCGTCGCGCCCGAGGCGCAGCCGGCCGATTTCCGCGAGCGGATCGGCCGCTACCGCTCCGGCTCCGGCACCTTCCGGATGAATGTGGCGCTGAGCGAACTGCCGCGCTTCACCTGCCTCCCCGAACCTGGGGACCATCTGACCGGCGGCGTCATCATGGCCCCGTCCCTCGCCTATATGGAAAAGGCCTTCACCGACGCCCGGGCCTTCGGCTGGTCGAAGGAGCCCATCGTCGAGATGCTGATCCCCTCTACCCTGGACGATTCGCTCAGCCCGCCGGGCCAGCATGTCGCCAGCCTGTTCTGCCAACATGTGGCGCCCGTTCTTCCCGATGGCCGCTCGTGGGACGATCATCGCGAAGAGGTCGCCGACCTGATGATCGACACCGTCGATCGGTTCGCGCCGGGCTTCAAGGCCAGCGTGCTGGGCCGTCAGGCGCTCTCGCCGCTCGATCTGGAGCGCACCTTCGGCCTGGTCGGCGGCGACATCATGCACGGCGCCATGGCGCTGGATCAGATGTTCAGCGCCAGGCCGGTCCTTGGCCACGGCGACTATCGCACGCCGGTGGCTGGATTGTATCAGTGCGGCGCGGGCACCCATCCGGGCGGCGGCGTCACCGGCGCCCCCGGGCACAACGCCGCGCGCGAGATCCTCGCCGACATCAAGCCCCGCCCGAAGCGTTCGTAAGGGGCCGCTCGCAGGCCGCCGGCGCCTGAAACCTGGGCGCCGGAGTATCCTCGGCTCGGCCGGCGCCAAATAACTTGACATGCGTTAAATAACGCGCGTTCCTCGCCCCCAAGAGCCAACGTCGGCCGGTCGGACTCCGCCACGCGCGGACCGGCCGCCGGCAACAGCGGGGGCGCCTTTGGATGACTGAGACCAAGCTGAGATTTGGAACCGCTCTGGCGAGCATCCTCGCCCTGAGCCCGGCCTGGGCCGCCGCTCAACAGGCGCCCGCGCCTCAGGCGACGACCCCGCCCGCCTCGCCGCCCCAGAAGGCTTCAAACCTCAGCGAGGTGGTGGTCACCGCCACCCGGCGCACCGAGAACGTTCTGAAAATTCCCTATAATATCAGCGCGATCAGCGGCAAGGTCCTGGCCGACCGGGGAATCAACAACCTCGCCGAGTTGCGCAACGAGGTCGTGGGTCTGCAATCGGCCGACTATGGCGAGCGCGGCTCGGGCTTGAACAACAATTTCGTCATCCGGGGCGTCACGACCAACGATATCGGGGTGGGCGAGAGCGAATTCCCCAATCTGGCGGCGCCGACGGTGTCGAACTACATCGATGAGGTCCCGATTTTCGTCAATCTCAAGCTCACCGATGTCGAGCGGGTCGAGATTCTGCGAGGGCCGCAGGGCACCCTGTTCGGCGCCGATTCGGAAGGCGGCACGGTCCGCACCATCCATAACAAGCCCGACACCGGCGGCTATGACGCGTGGATCGATTCCACCGTCTCCGGCACCCTTCGCTCCGGTCGGCCCAACGGCAATATCGATGGCATGGTCAACCTGCCGATCAACGATCGGCTCGCGCTCCGTATCGACGCCGGCTACGAATATCTGGCCGGCTACATCGACGCCGACAACGCCGTCCAATACGATCAGAAGGGCGCGTTCCTGCCGATGACGGCCCAGCCGATCCTGGCCGATCCGGGCCATCCGCTGACCAGCCCTTATGTCACCGGCACGCTGAACGACATCAACTACAGCCACACCTGGTATGTTCGCGGAGACCTGCTGTGGAAGGTGTCCGACCATGTCACCGCCGAGGCGACCTACCAGCACCAGGACGCCTACGCCAACGCCTTCAACATGGAATATCCGGGCACGGACTACGTCACCCACCGATTGATCCCGATCAACCCGGCTCAGACCGACACCGATATCGGCGCGGTGACCCTGACCGGCGATTTCGGCTTCGGCACCATCACCTCCTCGACGTCCTACTACAACGTCAGCACCGACGATCTCTATGACAACAGCGGCATCGACGTGGAGTATCCGTACTACTACGGCTCCTACCCCCGGATCACGACCACGAACTATGATTTCAACCGCGACCAGGGCTTCACCCAAGAGGTCCGGCTGGTCTCGCCCAAGGGCAAGCACGTCGACTATATCGTCGGGCTCTACTACCAGGACCGGCGCGACAGGGCCTACAGCATCGAGACGGTGCCAGGCTTCGCTCAATGGGCCAATCTGCCGGGCAGCGCCGGCGACTCCTATCCGACCTTCGCCGATCAGATCGTCGACTATTATGGCGGCACGCGGCCAGGCACGCTCAATCCGCCGGATCTGACCTACGATTTCCTGCGTAACGTCAGCTATTCGGATCTGGCGGCCTTCGGCGAAGTCACCGGCCACGTGACGTCGAAGTTTCGCATCACCGGCGGCGCGCGGGTCTTCCGCGAGGACTTCGCCCAGACCACGATCCAGCACCTCTATAACGCCGGCACTACCTTCGGCTCGGATTCGCTGGGAACCTCCGAGGGTTCGGGATCCAAGGTCTCCTACGACGCGATCTTCAAGGCCAACGCGGCCTATGACATCAGTTCCCAAGCCATGGCCTATTTCACCTTCTCCCAGGGCTATCGGCCGGGCGGCGCCAACGCCTATCCCGTGGGGGATTGCCTGTTCTGCAACGACGCCAGTCTCGTCAATTTCGGACCGGACACCACCAACAACTTCGAGCTGGGCATAAAGGGTTCCACCCGGGTCCTTCGCTATTCCGCCGATGTCTATCAGATCAACTGGAGCGATGTGCAGCAGGAGGTGAGTTCCACCGCCGGCACGCCGATCATCATCAACGGCAACAACGCCCGCTCGCGCGGCGTCGAGTTGGAGTTGCACTACGCCCCCACCGACCGTCTGACGCTCTCGGCCGGCTACGCCTTCACCGACGCCGAACTTACCCAGAGCTTCAGCGTCGATGGCGGGAACTACACCGGGGCGGCGGGAACTCCCCTCCCTGGCATTTCCAGGAACCAGGTCAACGCCTCGGTCGACTATACGGCGATGTTCGCCACCCAGCCGGTGATCTTCCATCTCGACGGCTATTATCGCTCGGCGTTCAACAACCAGATCGAGGTCGATCTGCCCAACTATGTCCGAATCGCCGGCTATTCGATCTTCAACGCCTATGTGCAGACCAAGCTCACCAGCCACACCATGGTCCAGCTCTTCGCCCAGAACCTGTTCAACGCCAAGGGCGTGACGGCCGTCTCGTCCCTGCAGCCCGGCGGCCCGGGCTGGGATGAGGCCGAGACCTTCGAGAAGTCGGAGTTCGTCACCCGGCCGCTGACCATCGGGCTTCGCGTTGTCGTTCGTCGGTAGGCTGGCGAGCCCATCCGGTCGGCCCGCCATGGCGGTGCGTTGGCGGATCTTCTGGCTGCTGCTGGCCCTGACGATCATCGCCTATATCGAGCGCACCTCCGTCTCGGTGGCCGGGGCCAAGATGATGCCCGACCTCCACCTGAGCCAGGTCCAGCTCGGCTGGCTGGAGACCGCCTTCCTGATCAGCTACACGGCGCTGCAGTTTCCAGGCGCGGTCGCCGGCGGAAGGCTCGGCGCGCGGCGGATGATCACCCTCTGCGGCCTTCTCGGTGTCGCCGCGGTCCTCGCCATGCCGGCGGCGCCGGCCTTCCTTTCCGGGGCGCCGCTGTTCGTCGCCCTTCTGGCGGCCCAGTTCGTCCTTGGCATGAGCCAGGCGCCCTTCTTCGCCATGGTCTCGGGCGCCCTGGAGCGCTGGTTTCCGGCGCGCGACTGGGCGATGGCCCAGGGGGTCAACAGCTGCGGCATAGGCCTGGGCGCGGCGGCGGCGCCGGCGATCATCGCCTCGCTCATGGTGGCCTTGGGTTGGCGGGCGGCCTTGGTGATCACCGCCCTCCCGGTGCTGGGTCTGGTGGTCTGGTGGTGGATCGAGGCGCGTGACGGACCGCACCTTCATCCCGCCGTCACCCCGGCCGAATTGGACCATATCGGCCGGCGCGCCGACGAGCGGCCGGCGAATTGGCGCGACGCCATGCGGCTCGTCGCCCATCCGAGCCTGGCCGGGCTCACCTTCAGCTATCTGTTGATGAATATCGCCTTCTATCTGATCGCCTACTGGAGCTTCCTCTATCTGGTTCAGGCGAGGGGCTTCTCCCTGCTGGCCGGCGGATTCGCCGCCGCCGCGCCGCCGCTGGCGGGCGCCGTAGGCGCGGGGCTGGGCGGCCTGGCGGTCGGCGCCTGCGCCGCGCGCTGGGGCGCCAGGCGAGGCCTGAGGATAATCCCCCTGATCACCCTGCCTTTGGCGGGGCTCCTGCTGTGGACGGCGGTCCGGCTCGATCAGGCGTGGCTGGCGCTCGCCGCCCTTTCGGCGTCGTTCGGCTTTCTGGAGATGACCGAGTCGGCGTTCTGGACGGCCAGCATGCGGATCGGTCGGCGCGACGCCCCCGCCGCCGGAGGACTGCTCAACACCGGCGGCAATCTGGGCGGCATCATCGCCACCCCGGCGGTGGCCTATCTTTCCTCCCACGGGGGCTGGAACCTTCCGTTCGAGGTCGGCGCCGCCTGCGCGGCGCTGAGCGGTCTGGCCTGGCTCTTCATCGATCCGGCGACGCCGGCCAGGGCGGCGGAGGCGCGATCATGCTGACCCTTCCCCGCCGATCCCTCATCCTGATTGGCGCCCTGGCCGGCGGCGCGCTGATGCTCGATCCGCGCGCCTCCTGGGCGCTTGGCCCTTCGATACCGGCCCAGCCTTGGTCGGTTGACGCCGGGCCGGTGAAGGTGGCGCGCGGCCCCTGGCCGGGGGCCGACTATCTGCCGGCGGGAGTCCACTTCGAAAACCTGATGCTGACCATGCCCGACGGCGTGCGGCTGAGCGCCCTCCTCTTCATTCCCGCCTCGGCGAAGGCGGGCGTGAAGGTCGGGACCCAGATGGCCGCCGACCCCTATCGCAACGAGCCCAATGGCGATCTGGCCCGGGAGATGGCGGGCCATGCCCAGGACGGTTTCGCCAGCCTCTATCTCGATGTGCGCGGCACCGGCGGATCGGAGGGCGTGGCCACCGACGAATACGCCCTGGCCGAATATGACGACCTGGTCCACGTGGTCGAATGGATCGCCGCCCAGCCGTGGTCGAACGGCGCCGTGGGCATGTACGGCACCTCCTACTCGGCGTTCAACTCGATCTGGATGGCCGCGAAATACAAACCCGAAGCGCTCAAGGCGATCTTCGTGCGCGGCGGCACGGATGATCGCTATACGGATGATTGCCACAGCCCCGGCGGCATTCAGATGATGGTGGATAATTCCTGGGCGCTGGGCATGATCACCGACAACGCCTCCCCCGGCGCCCCCTACTATAATCTGTATGACAAGGCGGCGATGGACCGCTGGGAGACGCCGCCCTGGCTTGACCTGTTCCTGCACAATCAGCTCGACGGGCCGCACTATCGGCGGGGCTCCCTGGCGCCGGATCAATATGGCCTCTTGACCGTCCCGACCTTCCTCGTCGGCGGGACCATGGACATGTACCAGAACTTCGTCCCCCGGATCATGAAGAACAGTCCGGCCCTCACCCACGGCGTTCTCGGGCCCTGGAACCACAGCATGACCTGGCCTGGGCCGCTGATGGACTGGCGCGCCCTGCAGGGCCGCTGGTTCGGCCATTTCCTCAACGGTCAGGATAACGGCGTCCTGAAGACGCCGAGGGTCTCCTACTACATGGCGCGCTGGCGCCGTCAGGCATTCCGCGACGCCGGCGCCATTCCGGGCGATTGGCGCTATGCCGACAGCTGGCCCGACAGCGTCTTCGAACCGCCGGCCAAGTTCTTCCTGCGCGCCGCGCCGCAGACGCCCCTGGCCGACGCCCTCGCCGCCGATCCCGCGCCGGGCCAAGGCGGAGACCTCGCCGAGCTCGCCCCGCCGGCCTCGGCCCTGAAGCTTCGCTACGCTCCCGCCACCGGCGGCTTTTCCGAATCCATCGGGCCCTCCAGTTACGAGGGCTATTACGGGATCGATTCGCGGGAGGACGACGCCTGGGGCCTGGTGTTCGACAGCGCCCCCCTGCGCGAGCCGATGGAGCTGCTCGGCTTCATCCGCGCCCACCTGTGGGCCGCCGCCAGCGCGCCCCAGGCCAACTGGATCGTGCGCGTCAACGACGTGGCCCCGGATGGAACCTCCTATATCGTCACCTATGGTTTCCTGAACGGGACCCACCGCGCGTCGCACACCCACCCCACGGCCTTGCCGGTGGACCAACCGGTGGAGCTGGATTTCAATCTCTTCTGCGCCGCCTATCGCTTCGATCCCGGCCACCGGATCCGCGTGGTGGTGACCAACGCCTATTTCCCCGTGGTCTGGCCCTCGCCCTATCCAATGACCACCACCCTCTTCACCGGCGGCGATCGCGCCTCCTTCATAGCGTTGCCGGTGCTGGCGCCCACGCCTTCGCTCGAGGGCGCCCTTCCCATCTTGGCCTCCCATCGCCCGCCCGCGCCCGACGCCATGAGCGCCTACAAGGTCGAGCGCGATCTGGTCAGCGGCCTGGTCAAGGCCACCTACAAGATGGGCGACGATGTGATCGGATGCGAAATCAACGCCGCCGATCCGGCCCGCGCCTCCCTGACCATCGACACACGCGATGTCTTTCAGCCCCTGGGCGGCGCGCCGACCGTCGAGTCGCACACCAACGGCGCCCTCACCAGCACCGTCGACAGCTTCCGCATGGATCTCACCTGCACCCTCTCCCAGGGCGGCAAGACCGTGCGCTCCCGGCGCTGGACCACCGAGGTCAAGCGCGATCTTGTCTAGTTATTGAACGACTGTAAAATAGAGGCGGCTCCCCGATCGCCGCCCTGAAACACCGCCCTGAAAGGCGCCGCCATGCCGCGCAACCCTCGCTGGGACCTGTTGTTCGAACCGGTGAAGATCGGTCCGGTGACCGCGCCCAACCGCTTCTACCAGGTGCCCCACGCCAGCGGGATGCCGAGCCTGCCTCACGTCCGCGCGGCCATGCGCGAGGTCAAGGCCGAGGGCGGCTGGGGCGTGGTTTGCACCGGCGCGGTGTCGATTCACCCTTCATCGGACGACACCCCCTTGCCGGCCGCGCGCCTGTGGGACGAGGATGATATCCGCGCCCATGCCCTGATGACCGAGGCCGTCCACCGGCACGGCGCCCTGGCCGGGATCGAGCTTTGGCACGGCGGCGCGGCGACCATGAACCGGGCCAGCCGCCTGGCGCCGCTCTCCCCCTCCGGCATCGGCTGGGCCCCCACCCACGTCGGCTTCATGGGCAATCTGCGATCCCGGGCCATGGACGAGGCCGACATCGCCGCCCTGATCGGCTGGTATCGGGACGCCGCCTTGAGAGCGAAATCGGCCGGCTATGACATCGTCTATGTCTATGCCGGCATGGGCTATCTGCTGCACGAGTTCCTGCTGCCGGCCTATAACCGGCGCACCGATGGCTACGGCGGCGATGTGGCCGGCCGCTGCCGCCTGATCCGCGAACTCCTGGAGACGGTGAAAGCCGCGGTTGGAGACCGGTGCGCCGTGGCCCTGCGCATCAGCCTGGAGGAGTTGCGCGGCCGGCCGGGAACGGTCCTCGAATCGGAGGCTCACGAGGTGGTGGCCCATCTGGGCGACCTGCCCGACCTCTGGGACGTGAAGCTCGATTCTAGCCCCACCGACTGTGGCGCCTCGCGGTTTCGGGAGGAGGGCAGCCACGAGCCGATCATCGATTTCGTCAAGACCTTCACCACCAGGCCCGTGGTCGGGGTGGGCCGGTTCACTTCACCGGACGCCATGGTCTCGCAGATCCGGCGCGGGGTGCTGGACCTGATCGGCGCCGCGCGGCCCTCCATCGCCGATCCGTTCCTGCCCAGAAAGCTCGATGAGGGCCGCGAGGACGAGATCCGCGAATGCATCGGCTGCAATATCTGCATCGCCAGCTGGCACGATGGCGTGCCCGTGCGCTGCACCCAGAACCCCACCTTCGGCGAGGAATGGCGCCGCGGCTGGCATCCGGAACGCTACGCCCCAGCCCGCTCGTCCGACCAGGTGCTGATCGTCGGCGCCGGGCCGGCGGGCCTGGACGCCGCCCTGACCCTGGCCCGGCGCGGCTATGAGGTGGTGGTGGCCGACAAGGGCCTGAAGGCCGGCGGCCGGGTGCTGGCCGAATCCGAGCTGCCGGGCCTTTCCGCCTGGCGCCGGGTGATCGATTATCGGCTGGGCGCCCTGACGAGCCTGGTCAACGCCCAGATCTATCTCGACAGCGACATGGGGTCCGAGGAGGTGCTGGCCTTCGGCGCCCAGCGCGTGGCCATCGCCACCGGCGCGGACTGGACCCGCGCGCTCTGGGATCCGCGCCTGGAGGCCCCCGGCGAGGCTTTGGAGGGCCCACACGTCTTCACACCCGAGGATGTGTTCGCCGGCAAGGTGACCCAGGGCCCGGTCTGGGTGTTCGACCACGACAACTATTATATGGGCGGCTGCATCGCCGAACGGCTGGCGCTCGGCGGCCTGGAGGTCGGCTATGTCACCCCCGCCGGTTTCGCCTCGGCCTGGACGATCATGACCAACGAGCAGCCCGATGTGCACAAGGCGCTCGCCCGCGCCGGAGTCGAGATCGTCACCCGCCGCACCGTGGTCCGCTTGGCCGGCGGCGTGCTGATCACCGCCGATATCTTTACCGGAACCGAGACCAGCCACCTCTGCGGCTCCCTGGTGATCGTCGGCGCGCGACGGCCGCGCCGTGATCTCTATGACGCTCTGATCGCCCGGCGCGCGAACTGGGCGGATGTCGGCCTGAAGAGCGTCGATCTGATCGGCGACGCCCTGGCCCCCGGCGCCGTGGTCCACGCCACCCATTCAGGCCACCTCTACGGCCGCGAGCTGGATGCCGCCGCCGCCGCCGCGCCCTATCGTTATGACAATGGCCTCCCCGCCACGCCCGTAAAGGTCGGCTGACCATGAGCGCCATGGCTCCCTCCCTGCCATCGGCCGACTATCTCGACCCGGCCCAGTTCGCGGCCGAGACGGCCCGCATCTTCGCGCGCGAATGGATGGTCGCCTGCCGCTCGGAGGAGATCGCCGGCCCCGGCGCCTACAAGGTCATCGATCTGGTTGGTGAGAGCGTGCTGGTAAGGCGCGGCGCCGATGGCCGGCCCCACGCCCATCACAATGTCTGTCGCCATCGCGGCTCGCGCCTGTGCCTGGGCGACGCGCCGCGCAAGGCCGGCCGGGCGGATATTCCCGATGCGGTGAGCGGCGCCGGCGCCGTGCGCTGCCCCTATCACGGCTGGGTCTATGACGCCGCCGGCGCCTTGATCGCCGCGCCGCATGTCCAGGATGAGCCAGGCTTCGACCGCGCCGATTTCTCGCTCTATCCGGTGGGCCTCGCCGAATGGGGCGGGTTCGTCTTTCTGCATCTGGGCCCGGCCAAGGCGATGCCGCTGGAGGCCCAGATCGGCGAGGCGGGCCGGCGGATCGCCAACTACGACCTGGCGGCCCTGCGCATCGGTCACCGCATCGCCTATGAGGTCGAGGCCAACTGGAAGCTGCTCTGCGAGAACTACAACGAGTGTTACCACTGCGGCCCGGTGCATCCGGAGCTCTGCGCCCTGGTCCCGGCCTTCCGCCAGGGCGGCGGGGCGGAGCTGGAGTGGGAGCGGGGCATTCCCCATCGCGAGGGCGCGGTCACCTTCACCTGGAGCGGCCAGACCACCCGTGCGCCCTTGCCCGGCCTCAACGCGGATGAACGCACCCGCCATAAGGGCGAGCTGATCTATCCAAACCTGTTCCTCAGCCTCGCCGCCGACCACGTGACCGCCTTCATTCTCAATCCCAAGGGGCCGGCCTCGACCCGGATCGATTGCCTCTTTCTGTTCCCCCCCGATGAGATCGCGCGACCCGATTTCGACCATACGGACGCCAGCGGTTTCTGGGACGTGGTCAACCAGCAGGACTGGGCGATCTGCGAGCGTGTCCAGCAAGGACTGGGATCGAGCGCCCACGTCCAGGGTTTCTACGCCCCGATGGAGGACGCCAATCTCGATATGCGGCGCTATATAACCGAACGCATGAGCCGGCCGTGACCCAGGAAGACGCCGCGCGCCCCCGGCGCAAACGCATGCGCCACGATGAGCGGCGCCAGGCGATCATCGAGACGACCCTGGCGTGCCTCGCCCGTGATGGGGCCGAGGGGACCAGCCTGCGCAGCGTCTGCCGCGATCTCGGCGTCGCCCCGAGCCTCGTCAACCACTTCTTCTCCAACTGGCGCGACCTGTTGGACACCGCCTACCAGACCCTGGTCGGCCGGCTGATCGCCCAGCTCACCACCGTGGTCGATGGGACCTATCCCTCGGCCCGGACCCGGATGGACGCGGTGATCGCGGTCTATCTTTCCACCGACTGGGCCGGCGAGAACTCCATCGGCGCCAGCCTGGCGTTCTGGCAGCTTTCGCGAAACGTCCCCGAGTTGCGCCAGTCCTTTGGCCACTATCTGCAGCTTCGCCGGCGATTGCTGCGACGGGCCCTGGCGGCGCTGGTCGAGGAGGCGGGGGCGCCGGTGGACGTAAGCCGCCTCACCGAGGGGCTGATGCTGATGCTCGACGGCATCTGGCTGGAGATCTCTCTCAACCCCGGCAGCATCGATGAACCGCGCACCCGACGTCTGTGCTGGTTCTGGCTCGATCTGGCGCTGGGCGCGCGCGGGCCGGCGGCGAGGCGCGGCCGACCGCCCGCCTCGTGACCGCGCCGGAACTCGACAGGCAAGCCCGCGCCGCCATGGCCGCGCGCGATGGCGCGGCCGCCGCCTCGATCACCGCGACCCTGACCAAGACCTTTCCCGGTTTCGCGCCGGGCTGGCTGACGACGAGCATCTTTCGTCTCGATGTCGGTCACGCGCGCGCGGCCCTGGACGCCTGCGAAACGGGTTTGCGGCTGGCGCCGGCGGACGGGGCGCTGCGGGTCCAGCAGGTGCGTTGTCTGATCGCCCTGGGCCGGCGGCGCCAAGCGCTGCAGGCGGCGGAGGCGGCGCAAGACGCCGTCGCCGGCTCGCCGCCGCTCCTGCACGAACTGGGCAACGCCCTCTCCCTGCTCGGCGACTATGATCGCGCCCTTGGGCTGATGCGCGAGGCCGCGGCGCGGGGGCCGGCCGAGCCGGCGCTCAACTACAACATGGCCGCGGTGCTGCGCTTCCTTGGCAAGTTCGAGGAAGCCGAGGCGCTGCTCGACAGGGTCGTCGCCGAGGCCCCGGGCGACTTCGAGGCCCAGGGCGCGCGCTCCCAGCTTCGCACCCAGACGCCCGATCGCAACCATGTGGCCGAGCTGGAACGCCTGCTGGAGCCGCCGCCCGCGGCCTGGGCCGGCGAGGTTCAGCTTCGCTACGCCCTGGCCAAGGAACTGGAGGACCTGGGTCGCTATGCCGAGTCCTTCGATCAACTCGCGCGCGGCGCGGCGGTGCGACGCCGCCACCTGGCCTACGATGTCGCCGGCGATGTCGCGGCGATGGAGTCCATCGCGCGGGTGTTCGACGCGCCCTGGATGGCGAGGGCGGCGGCTGGCGCGGACTCGAATGCGCCGATCTTCGTTTTCGGCCTCCCCCGATCGGGCACGACCCTGGTCGAACGGATCTTGGGCAGCCATCCCAAGGTGCGGTCTCTGGGCGAGCTCAACGACTTTCCCGCCGCCATCTCCGCCCTTGGACGGGGCGCCGGGAAGCAGGCGCTGATACCGATGGCCGCGGCGGCCGACCCGAAGGCGCTGGGCGAGGCCTATCTGGCGCGGGTGGCCGAGCATGCCACCGGCGCCGAGCGCTTCATCGACAAGCTGCCGATGAACTATCTCTACGCCGGCCTGATCGCCAAGGCCTTGCCCGGCGCTCGCCTGGTGCTCGTCGAGCGCGACCCGATGGCCTGCGGCCACGCCATGTTCAAGACCCTGTTCAACCAGGGCTATCCCTTCTCGTACGACCTGGACGATCTTGGCCGTTACATCGCCGCCTATTTGAAGCTGATCGACCATTGGAAAGGCCTGCTTGGCGACCGCTTGATCGTGGCCGGCTATGAGGCGTTGGTCGCCGATCCGCCGGGAGAAACCCGGCGCCTGATCGCCCGATGCGGCCTGGCGTGGGACGACGCCTGTCTCGCGCCCCACCGCAACCCCGCCCCCAGCTCCACCCAAAGCGCCGTCCAGGTCCGCCGACCGATCTACACGGAGGCGGTGGAACGCTGGCGGCGTTACGAGGCGCAGCTCGAGCCGCTGGCGCGGCGGTTGGCGGCGGAGCGAGGACGCTAGCCCTTGCCCTTCCTCAGAACCGCATCCGCCTTCTTGTCGATCTTGGCTTCTTCCGCCGCCGACATGCGCCCCGCCTTGACCGCCTGGCTGGCGCGCGCCTTGGCGTTGCGGGCGTGGGTCTTGTCCTCAATCGGGTAGGCCCGCTTCCCCGGCTCGGCGAAATCCTTGGCCGGGAGCTTGTCGCGCGCTTTCGATTTCAGTTCGGCCATCGTCGTCTCCTGGCTCTGTCCTCGTCAGAACGCGGTCAAGGCCGAGGCGTTCAAGTCGAAAGAGTGCCCTGGTCACGCGGGACCAGCGCGCGGAAGGCGGAGGGCAGGAAGCGGACGGATATGGCGCGACCCATATGGGCTTTCTCGCCGTCCAGAATGACCGGAACCCGTCCGCGGCCGCTAATTCTCACCGCCTGTGTCTTGGCCAGGGCGAGCGAAGCCTCCCGCCGCCAGTCGTCGAACACCGCATGGAAGGCCAGCCGAAACATCGGGCCGGCGGCGACAGAAGGAAGGGCGGCGGCCTCCATCGCCGCCTCCTCCGGCGCCAGGGCCATGGAGATAAGGGGACAGAGTATCACGACCGCCTCGGCCGAGCTCGGCGCGTCGTCGCCGATCGAATAGGTCAGCGGCTCGCCAGACCTCCTGGCGGCGGCGGCCGATCGCTTGACCGCCTCGAAAAGATGGCCATGGCGCAAGGCTTCGCGGGCGTCGGCCCAAAGGGAGGGCGCGCCGAAAATGGCGGCGCAAAAGAACCGGCGACCCTCCGCCTCCGCGCCGCTGATCTCCCGGACAGTGGGATCGGCCAGGGTGGCGGCCAGAGCCTGATCCCAGGCGATCGGCCCATAGATCGCGCGGGGCAGCATGTTCATGGTGCCGCCGGCCAGGGGGATGAGCAGCTTGCCGGCGCGCCCGCATTTGGCGGCCGCCGCGCGGATGGTGCCGTCCCCGCCAAGGGTCACCACCACCTCGGCGCGTTCCACGGCCTGGGCCAGCGCCTCTTCGATGCCCGCCGGCTCGACGCAATTGACCTCGGTCCCGACCAGGCCGGCGGCGGCGAACACCTGGGTCATCCGCTCCGCCGATTGCGCCCCGGCGCCGCCGCTCGCCAGGTTGATGACCGCGATCACCCGCCCGCCGTCTTGCGCATTCCACCCCATGGAATCGCGCGTGGGCGCTTCGAGTGACGCCCCGATCATCGCTCGGCGCCGATCTCTTGTGGCGAATGGGCGCTGGCCACGGCGGAGGGGGCGCTTCGGGGCCGCAATTGCGCGGCCCAGGTGCGCCAGACCTCGAGCGACCGCCCGTTCCAGGCCATGGCCTTGACGGTGAGTTGGTCGCCGTCGATCTCGATCACGTTGAACCCGGGCGGCGCGCCGCGCTCGCGGCGCGAAAGCGTTCCCGCGCCAACAGCGTAGGTTCGGCCATCGCCGAATGGCAGGGCCTGGAAGAACGGCGCGTGCAGATGGCCGGTCAGGATGATGTCCACCCCCGCCGCCACGAATCGCTCCGCCGCCCACCGGCCGCCCCTCACCCGGCCCGTCATCGGCCCTCCCACCACCTCCACCAGGGGATGATGGCAGACGAGCAGCCGCGTCGCCGAAGGCGTCGCGTCGGCCAGGCGTTTTGAGGCGCTCGACGCCTGACGTCGCGAAATCTCCCCCTTCGACCAGTTGAGACGCAACTGCCATCCCCGCGCGCTGTTGAGAGCCTCCACCTTCAACGCGCCGCGCTCGAAACTCGCCTCGGCTGGCGTTCCGATTATCCGCGCATAGAGGCCGAACGGATCGGTGAACCGCTCCCAAAGTCCCGCCCACGGGGTGTCATGATTCCCCGGCGTCGAGAGGATCGGGCCCGGCGCGGTCTTGAGCCAGGACGCCGCCGCCTCAAACTCGTTCTCGTGGCCGAACTGGGTGATGTCGCCGCTCAGCACCAGCAAGTCGAAGGGCGTCGCCTGGGCGAAGTCTGTCGCCGCGCGCAGAGCCAGGGCGTCTTCACAGCCGAAATGGATGTCGGAGAACTGAAGCACACGGGCCGGCATGGGGTTTCCTCGACGAACCGGCGCATCGTACCCCGGCGCTGCAACCTATTCGCGCGCCGGCGCCTTGGTCAGGTGATACTCTCTCCAATAGGTCGCGTGCATGTCTTCTCGGCGAAGACCGCCGATCGCCGCGGCCACGGCCGCCGAGAACGCCCCTAGCAACAGGCCGATCCCCAGAAAGAGCGAGGCCTGGGACGCCAGATTGTCTTCGTGGACCATCTGCGCGTGCAAAGCCGCCGGATCGACCGGCGCCGGCGCCGCCTGCGATGCGTCGCTGGCGGCTGGCGGAAGGCCCGGCATGATGTCGATACGGCTCGTGGGATCCGAGAACGAACCGACCAGGACCGCCGCCATCGCCGCCCCGACAAGGGTGGCGGTCGCCCAGGAAAGAAAGCCATGGGCCGTGTCGCGGAAGTGAACCTCGTGACCGTGCACATGGGTCCATTTGGTTCTGAGGCGTCCGGCCAGATATCCCCCCAGGGCGCTGGAAAGCACCTGGATCACCACCATCGCCGTCCCTATCGTCGGCGTGAACGCCGTCGGATCGCCATAGGCCCCGAGCCAAGGCGACGCCGCCTTCAGGCCAAAGCCCGCGAACAGGGTGACCAGGACGAAGGCGCTCGCCAGGCCCGCCGCCGCGCCGGCGAGAACGGCGCCCCAGGAAACCGCCGAGTGAGGTTCGGCGTCGGAGATCGCCAGATCGTTTTGCATCGCCATGGTCGCGCCGCCTCAAAAATGGTGGGTGCAGAAGGCGAGCAGCAGGATGATCGGCAGCGGAACGCCCAGAAGCATCAGCAGAATCGACCGCATATTCACAACTCCCGGTTTCATAGTCGTCGAGCGGCGATCCAAACGGCCCGCACCGGCTAAGGTTCCCGAGAACCGCGCGCGACGGAGGGTTGGCGGCCTATCCGCCTCCGCTAACCGCCCACGTCGGTCGTGGCGACCGCCAGAGGCGAATTCAATTTACAGCTTGAGGTCAAGGAGCGATCCGGGCTCACCCCGCTGGCGCTGGATGAACGAGCGGCGAAGCTCGAGCGACTATTGACCGGGAAGGATCGGGCGATGTCCCCCCCGAATACAGGACTGAACGCTCGCCAAAAATGTGACGGGTTGTCGCGGTCCCGGCCCTCTGGACGGGCAAGGGACGGAAACGCGGATCGATCCCCGCCCCCGTGTGCTATCCTGAACCGGCGCCTATTGATCCTCCAAGCGCGGCGGCCCAGAGTTAGGTCGCGATGGGTGGAAAGACGGGAGACTTCGCCTGTGCCGCTGGGTCAGCGAACGGAAGCCTTGAAGACCCTTCTGGACGCCATACCCGGCGCGGTGGGGGCGCCGATGACCGCTTCCAGGGGCTCGGTCCCTCTCGTCCTGATCTACAAGGTGATGGGCAAGATGTTCGCCATCCTATCGGTCCGGGGCGACGAAAGCGTGATCCTCAAGTGTGATCCGCATCTGGCCGAGACACTGAAAGAGCAATACGCCGGCGTCGGCCATCGCTCCCACCTGGACCCGCGTTTCTGGATCAGCGTGAGCCTCGGCGCCGACGTGCCGGCCGAGGAGGTCGAACGTCTTGTCGCCCACTCCTATGACCTGGTGTGCGCCGGGCTCACGCGGAAACAGAAGGCGGAGCTGGCGGCCGCGAAACCCTGAGGCCAGGCGCGCCGCGCGGCCTAGCCGGGCATTCCGCCGCCCGCGAGGAAGTCCATCTTGCCCAGCGGCGCGCCCTGGTTGCGCAGCACGTCATAGGCGGTGGTGACGTGGAAGAAGAAGTTGGGCAGGGAGAACTGGAAGAGGAAGTTGGGGGCGGTGAAAGTGAGGGCGCCGCTCGGCAGCGGCAGCTCGATGGTGCGGCCCTCGCCGCCTTCGACATCGCCGCGCTGGAGGGTTTCGACATAGGCGATGGTCTTGGCCAGGCGCTCCTTCAGTTGCGCATAGGTTTCTTCCGTGTCCGGCATGCTGGGCGCCGTGGCGCCGGCGAGGCGCGCGGCGCCGCCCTTGGCCGCGTCGCTGGCCAGGCGGATCTGGCCGGCCAGGGGGTGCATGTCGGGCGCCAGGCGGGCGTCGAACAGGCTCTGGAGATCCTTGCCCTCCGCCTTGGCCCAGGCTTCGGCCTTGTCGAGGACGGCGGCGAGGTTGCGCAGCCCGCGCGCATAGACCGGGATGGAGGCGTCATAGAGGGAAAGGGCCATCGAATGTCTCCGCTTCGGTTAGAAGGTGAGACCGCCAGATAGTGACGCCGCCCGCCTAATCCAACGGCCAAGGCGGCCTTCGCATCTCGAACATCGCGTCGGGCCGGATCACCGCATAGTCGCCCATGCGGCCGGCGCGCAGGACCGGCCGGGCGGCGGCGGTGTCGTAGATCCCGCCCACGATCAGGGCCTTGTCGATATGGACGGCCACCACCTCGCCGATGGTCAGCCAACTGTCGACCTTCACCCCGTCGGCGCGCCGCAGCTGGATGATCTGGCTGACCTTGCATTCGAAATTGACCGGGCTCTCCAGCACCCTGGGCGCGGCGACGATCCGGCCCGGCGCGGCGGTGAGGCCGGCGACCTCGAACTCGTCGACATCGGCCGGGGCGGGCGCGCAGGAGAGGTTCATCGCCTGGGCCAGGGCCTCCGTGGCCAGGTTCCAGCAGAATTCCCCGGTAGCCTCGGCGTTGGTCACGCTGTCCTTGCGCCCGATGCTGGAGAACGCGATCAGCGGCGGCACATAGTTGAAGCCATTGAAGAAGCTGTAGGGCGCCAGATTGGCGACGCCGGCGGCGCTCACGGTGGAGATCCAGCCGATCGGCCTTGGCCCGACGATGGCGTTGAACGGATCGTGGCGCAGCCCGTGGCCGCCGGCCGGTTCGTAGATGTGGGCGCTCTCATCGGCCATGACGCCGATTTAGGCGCTCCGGCGGCCGGGCGATAGGGCCGCGTCCGCGATCAGCCGGCCGCCTCGGCTTCGCTCACCCCGCCGACGCGGGTAAGCAGGCGGGCCAGCTCGACCTGGCCGCGGGTGTGGGTCTTGTCGCGGATGCGGGCCAGGTGGCCGCGAACCGTGAAGAAGCTGACCCCCAGATGCTCGGCCGCCTCGCGTGGGTTCATCCCCTCGAAAAGGGCCAGGGCCACCCGAACCTCGGCCCGGGAGAGATCGAAGAGTTCGCGCAGGCGCCGCTCGCCAAGGCTGATGGGGCCCTCCAGGTCGGTGGCGCAGACCAGGGCGGCGGGGCCCCGCAGGAACACCGACAGGCTCTCGGCCCGGATCGGCGCGACGATGAGCGACAAGGGAAGGCCGCGCGGCCGGCGGACGGCCATGGAGCCGCCGGAGCGGGGTCCGCCACCGGCGCCCAGGGCGGCGGCGATCAGGCGCTCAAGTCTCCGGGCGTCGTCCTGACCGCCGGCCGCCAGGCGCCCCCCGACCACCCGCAGATCGCCGGAGGCGGCCAAAAGCCGCTCGGCGGCGCGATTGAGGTGGCAAACCCGGCCGTTCTCGCCCAGCAGGAACAGCGCCTGGGTGGTGCGATCCAGGGCCTCGGACATGCCGCCGTTCAACAGCTTCAGGTCCGCGACCTTTTCGCTGAGGCGGTAGGCGCGGATGAGATGGGGGTGCAGGTGATGGGCGATATCGAGCTGCGGCGCCTGGAACTGGCCGCGCTCCTTGGCCCGGCCGATGTTCAGCACCGAGATGTCATAGCCGCGCGCGGCCAGCCGGATCATCAGCACCGAGTCCATATCCTGGGGGATCAGGAACTCGTTGTAGAATTCGCTGCGAACCAGATCGTCCTTGTCCATCCAATCCTCGTCGGTGAGGATCTTGGGCCGCCACGCGCGCATATAGGCGCCGGGATCTGGCACATTGTGCAAGGGATTGCGCTCGGCGAAGTGTTCGAAATAACCGGACCAGTAGTCCGGATCGACCCGGGTGGTGATGACGCCCCCGCCGTTATCGGCCACGCTGAGGAGCGACAGGGCGCCGCCCGTTCCGCCCAGGGCGTCGGCGATAGCCTCCATGGCGCCGGCCCAGCTCTCCGGCTGGAGCGCCGCTTCATAGATCAGATCGAGGAGGCGGTTGAATTCCGGCTCGGTCACGATCGTTCCACTGGCAAGGGACCGCGTCTTTCGCCGGTCCGACCCACAATGGGGATGAAGACGGCCGGCGCCTAGCCGGATGCGACCGCGAGCCGCAGGGGGCGATGTTCAGCCTTCGCCATTCAATTCGGCGAGAAGTTCGTCGGTATGCTCGCCGAGCCTTGGCGGATGGCGCCGGATATTGGCCGGCGTCGCGGCATATTTCACCGGGGGACGAAGGCTCAGATAGGTCCCGGCATCCGGATGCGCATAACGCTCGAAAAGGTCCACCGCCGCCAGGTGTGGATCCTCCTGGAGTTCGTCCAGCCGGTTCATCCTCACCACCGGAATCTGCAGGGGCTTGAGGCACGCCAGCCACTCGGCGGTGGTTCGGGTGCGCGTCACCTCCTCCACCAGGCCGTACAGTTCGCGCACATGGCCGGCGCGGGTCTTGTAGTCGGAAAAGCGCGGGTCCTTGCCGAAGGTCTCGCCCCAGCCGGCCACCTCGAAGAACTGGTCCCACTGCTTGTCGGTATAGGGCAGGAGGCCGATGTAGCCGTCCTTGGTGGCGAAGGGCTTGCGCTCGGGATTGGCGACGCGGGTGTAGGCCCATGGGCCGGTGGGCGGGTCATAGACGTGGCCATAGAAGTGCTCGGCCAGGTTGAAGCTGGTGACGCACTCCAGCATCGGCACCTCGATGAACTGGCCCTCGCCGGTCCGCTGCCGGTGATAGAGGGCGGCGCAGATCGCCTGGCTCATGAACAGGCCGCTGACCTTGTCGGCCACCAGGGTGGGGATCAGGCGCGGCGTCGGGTCGCCATCCACCCTGGGCAGCAGGTCGGCGAGGCCGCTGGCCGACTGGATCAGGTCGTCATAGGCCGGCTCGCCGGCGTAGGGGCCCTCGGAGCCATAGCCGGCGCCGTGGACATAGATAATGTCGGGCCGGATCGCCTTGACGGACTCATAGTCGAGCCCCAGGCGCTTGAGGCCCTCATAGCGCACCGAAACGGCGAACACGTCGCAGGTCTTGATCAGGCGCCGCAGAGACTTGGCCGCCGTCTCCTCGCGCAGATCCAGCAGCATGGAGCGCTTGTTGCGGTTGATGGTCATGAAGATCGGGCCCAGATCCTCCGGCCCGCCCGGCTGGCCATGACCGGCCCAGCGCATGATGTCGCCCCCGCCGCCGCGCCGCCCGCCCGGAAACTCGACCTTGATGACGTCGGCCCCCAGATCGCCCAGCATCTGGGTGGCGTAGGCGCCGAAGACCACGCTGGTCATGTCAAGCACGCGAACGCCGGCCAGCGGCCCGGTGGCCTCGCGCGCCAGTTGGCGATCCTTGGCCAATTTCCTCTCCCTGGTTTCCTTTAGAGCCCGATGCGTTCAGACGGAACAGATCTGAACGCTGAATCGAGCTCTACACTTTTGAATCTGGCGGCGTGGATGACGCCCGCGCCTTCTATCCTTACAGTGGCCCCAACCAATCAGAAACGGGCGGAAGCGGCGGATGGATTTCGAACTCCCCGAAGAGCACCGGATGCTCAAGGATCTGGTGGCGCGGTTCGTCAATGACGAGCTGATGCCCCTGGAGGCCGGCGTGCTGGCCCGCGAGGCCGACGGCAAGGGCCTGGGCATCGGCGAGGCCGAACACAAGCGCCTGGACGAGGTCTCCAAGGCGCTTGGCCTCTGGGGTCTCGACGCGCCGGAGGATGTCGGCGGGATCGACCTTCCCAATGTGGCGATGATCGGCGTCAACGAAGAGCTCGGGCGCACCATCACCCCCTACACCCTGCCGCCGGACTCGCCCAATCTGCGCATGCTGGCCGCCACCGTGACCGATCGCCAGCGCGAGGCCTATCTCGCCCCCTATGTGCGCGGCGAGACCATCTCGGCCATCGGCATCTCCGAGCCCGGGGCCGGGGCCGATCCGGCCGGCATGATCACGAGGGCCGTGCGTGACGGCGACGACTGGGTGATCAACGGCCGCAAGATCTGGATCAGCCGCGCCGCCGAAGCCGATTTCACCATCCTCATGGCGGTGACCGACAAGGAAAAGGGCGCCCGCGGCGGTATCTCCGCCTTCCTGGTCGACAAGGGAACGCCCGGCTTCAACGTCCTGCGCCGCATCCCGATGATCGGCGGGGCGGCGACCTATGAGGTGGCCCTGGAGGATTGCCGGGTCGAGGGCTGGAAGCTGCTGGGGACCGAGGGCCAGGGCTTCGCGCCGATGCAGCTGCGCCTGGGAACCCGACGCCTGGAAATGGCCGCCTGGTCGATCGGCATGGCCCAGCGGGCGTTGGACATGATCTGCGAGTTCGCGCCCCAGCGGGTCACCTTCGGCCAGCCGCTCTCCCAGCGGGGCGTGATTCAGGGCTGGGTGGCCGACGCCGCCACCCGCATCCACGCCGCCCGGCTGATGACCTACGACTGCGCCTGGAAGCTCGACCAGGGCCGCGATACGCGGCTGGAGATCTCCATGATCAAGGCCTTCGCCACCGAGATGGCCTGGGAGGTGATCGACCGGGCCATGCAGGCGCACGGCGCCATGGGCATGACCAAGGAGCTTCCCCTGCAACTGATGGCCGCCAAGATCCGCACCATGCGCATCTACGACGGCCCCACCGAGGTCCACACCTGGGTCGTGGCCCGCAACCTTCTGGGATCGAAACGGTGAGGGGGCGGTGGCGTTTGCGCCAGGCTGGAGCCCCCTCCGCCCCTTCGGGGTCCCCCTCCCCAGTAGGGAAGGAGAGCATTGTTTCTCTTCCCCCTCTGGGGGAAGTACCGGCTAAGCCGGGGATGGGGGCTCCAGCCAGGCTGAAATATCCGCGCCACGCTGCTTTGACCTATCGGAGTTGACCTGATGAAAGACCAATATGGAGAGGTTTCCGCTCGCGTTCAGGGGCATGTGGCGCTGCTGGAGATCGATCGGCCGCCCAACAATTTCGTCAGCGTCGAGTTGATGCGCGACCTGGCCGACGCTCTGGAGGATGTCGACGCCGACAAGACCCTGCGCGTCAGCGTGCTCAGCGCCGCCGGCAAGGCGTTCTGCGCCGGGGCGGACCTCGCCTCGCCCACCGGTATCGGCGGCTCGGGCATGTCGGGGATCAATCCGCTCTACGAGCAGGCGGTGCGGCTGTTCTCGGCCAAGAAGCCGATCGTGGCGGCGGTGCAGGGCGCGGCGGTCGGCGCGGGCCTCGGCCTTGCCCTGGTGGCCGATTTCCGCGTGGTGGCCCCGGAAGCCAGGTTCGCCGCCAATTTCGTCAAGCTGGGTTTCCATCCGGGCTTTGGCATCACCCATACCCTGCCGCGCGTGGTGGGCATGCAGCGGGCCCAGCTGATGTGCCTCACCGGCCGGCGCATCAAGGGCGAGGAGGCCCTGGCCTGGGGCCTGGCCGACCAGATGGTCCCGCTCGCGGACCTGAAGTCCGCCGCCCTCGCCCTGGCCGAAGAGATCGCCGAGGCCGCGCCCCTGGCGGTGCAGTCCACCCGCGCCACCCTGCGCGCCGGCCTGGCCGCGGCGGTGAAAAGCCAGACCGATCACGAGCTGATCGAACAGACCTGGCTGCGCGCCACCGCCGACTTCGCCGAGGGCGTCAAATCGGTGAACGAACGCCGGCCCGGCGTGTTCGTGGGCGCCTGAAGGAGGAAGCGCGATGGCCAAGCTCAACCGCGACGGGGTGGAGATCTATTACGAAGTCCACGGCGAGGGTCCGGCCCTGCTGCTCACCCACGGCTATTCAGCCACCAGCCAGATGTGGCAGGGCCAAATCGAGGCGCTTTCCAAGGCCTACAAACTGATCCTCTGGGATATGCGCGGCCACGGCCAGTCGGACTATCCCACCGACCCGGGCGCCTACAGCGAAGCGGCCACCGTGGCCGACATGGCCGCCCTGCTGGATGCGGTCGGCGCCGAGCGGGCGATCGTCGGCGGCCTCTCGCTAGGCGGCTATATGAGCCTTGCCTTCCACCTCGCCCATCCCGAGCGGGTGCGGGCGCTCCTCATCATCGACACCGGCCCCGGCTATCGCAACGACGAGGCGCGCGAGGGCTGGAACCGCAATGCCCTCAAGACGGCCGAACGCTATGAGACCGAGGGCCTCGGCCGCCTCGCGTCCGGCAGCGTGGAGATGCGCACCAGCCGCCATCGCTCGGCCGAGGGCCTGGCCCTGGCGGCGCGCGGCATGCTGACCCAGAAGGACGCCCGGGTCATCTCCAGCCTGCCGACCATCGCCGTCCCCTCGGTGGTGGTGGTGGGCGCGGACGATACGCCGTTCCTGGCCGCCAGCGACTACATGGCCGCCAAGATCCCGGGGGCCAGGAAGGTGGTGATCCCCGCCGCCGGCCACGCCGCCAACATCGACCAGCCGGCGGCGTTCAACGCGGCGATCCTCGGCTTTCTGGATGGCGCGGGTCTCGCGACCGAAAACGCCTGAGCATGACGGGCCGCCTTCAGGGCAAGAGCGCCGTGGTGGTCGGGGCCGGCCAGACGCCTGGCGAGACCATCGGCAACGGCCGGGCCACGGCCATCCTCTTCGCCCGCGAAGGCGCGAGCGTGCTGTGCGTCGATCGCCGCCGGGACTCCGCCGAGGAGACCGTGGCCATGATCGCCGCCGAGGGCGGCGAGGCTTTCGCCTTCGAGGCCGACATCACCGACGAGGCCCAGTGCGCGGCGATCGTCGCCGAAGCCGCCGCCAGGCTCGGGCGCCTGGATATCCTGCACAACAATGTCGGCATCGGCGCGCGGGACTCGTCGGTCACCCGGCTGGAGCGGGTCGACTGGGAGCGGATCCTCTCGGTCAACCTCACCGGCATGTGGCTGACCCTCAAGCACGCCCTGCCGGTGATGCGCGCCCAGGGCGGCGGGGCCATCGTCAATATCTCGTCCCTGGCGGCGATCGCCCCGGCCAATATCATCGCCTATGAGGTCTCCAAGGCCGGGGTCAACAAGCTCACCACCTCCACCGCCGCCCTCAACGCCCGGCACAGGATCCGCTGCAACGCCATCATGCCGGGGCTGATGGATACGCCCATGGCCGTGGCCGGGATCTCCGCGGCCCGGGGCGAGAGCGTCGAAGCCGTCCGCGCCGCCCGCAACGCCCGCGTACCTCTGGGCGGCAAGATGGGCGACGCCTGGGATGTGGCCTACGCCGCCCTCTTCCTCGCCTCCGACGAAGCCAAATTCATCACCGGCGTCGTCCTGGCCGTGGACGGCGGCGCCTCGGTGCGGCAGGGGTAGAGTCCCTCTCCTCCCCCCCGCGAGGGAGGGGCTTTCTTTCTCTTCCCCCTCCTGGGGGAAGTCCCGGCGAAGCCGGGGAAGGGGGCTCCAGCTTGGCGTCTTCTTCTCAACCTAGCTGGAGCCCCCTCCACGTTGGCGTCGGGGTCCCCCTCACCCAAGGGGGGAGGAGAAAAGTGGAGGAACGAACATGACCGTCCTCGATCCATCGATCCCATCCGCTTCGGCGGCCTGCGCGACGACCGGACGCCTCAGCCGCCAGGCCCGGCGGCGCCGGCGTCCATGGCGGCAAGCTGGCGACGGATCTCGGCGTGGCGCTCGGCCGTGAGCGTCCAGCCGATGACGCAGGCGCCGCCCAGCAACACGAAGACGACGGGACCGACGATAAACATCAGTGAGAGATTCAGGATCGCCGCGGGCGTGTTCACCGCGCCGTCGGCCGGATTGAAGCCGAACGCCTGGAGCATGGGATAGGCGACAATGATGGAAAAGGCGCTGGCCACCTTGGCCGCCAAGCCGTTGACCGCATAGATCAGGCTGGTGCGCTCCTTGCCCTGTTCCAGACGGACCTCATCGGCGACGTCGGCCATCATCGATTGAACCATCAGGCCGAACCCGATCGCCATCAGGCCGCACCACGCCATGATCGCGCTCCCTATCCAGACATCGCCCCGGGGCAGGATCACCACCATGCAAAGACCGGCGGCGTAGGCGGCGGTGGTGAACATCAACGTCCGATGCTTTCCAAAGCGCCGGGCGGCGCGAACCGTAAGCGGCGCGCCGATCACCCCCACCACCGTATAGACGCCCAACAGGAACGACGCCTGCGACACCGAGAAGCCGAGCGCGTCGCGGAAGAAGAACAGATAGAGCGCGCCCATCCACCCTGGGCCCATCGTCAAGGCCGTCTGTGCGAGGAACAGGCGGAACAGGTCCGGCTTGGTGACCAGAGACAAATATTCGCGGAACGCGATCTTGGGAGACTTGACGTTCGGCCGCAGGCGCTCGGGCGTCAGCCAGGCCGCCAGCACGGCCGCCAGAGGCGTCGAGACGATGATCAGCCAACCCATGCTCCGCACCGCCGAGGTGTCCGACTGACCGAGCGCCTGGACCAGGACGGGCGCCGCGAGCACGATGATCGCGCCGCCGATGCCGACGACGGTGGAGACGCCATAGAGGCGAGACCGCTCATGATAGTGCGTCGCCAGGGTGGCGCCCCAGGCGCTCTGAGCCAGGTCCATGATCGAGGTGGCGACATACATGACCAGCACCCAGACGATGATGTAGGCCTCGTCGATGCCCTTGGACGCCATGAAAAGTTGATACATGGCCACCATCAGGATCGGGGCGCCCGCCAGCGTCCAGACGCGGTAGCGTCCGAGCGGCGTGGTGGTGCGGTCCATCAGTTGGCCGAGCACGGGATCGACGCCAACGTCGATCAACCGGACCCAGAAGAAGGCGCTCCCAAGCGTCGCCAGCCCGATCCCGATGTGGCTGGCCAGGTACGGCATGAGGAAGACGCTCGAGGCTACGTCCAGCATGCCCTGGGGCAGGCTGGGCGCCGAATAGGCCAGCAGGACGCGCCAGGGCAGGCGCCCGTTCGACGCGTCGTCGCGGTTCACCTTCGATCCGGCCCCTGGGCGCCTGCGCGGTCCGTCAAAACCCGCGCGACGTCCTGTTTTGACGGGATGGCGGAAGCTGCATTGCGGTTATCGCGGTGTTCATTTCGACCTTAATGTCCCCGGAGGGGGCTCAAATGATCCTTGGTCCGAGAGTGAATCCCCCCGCAATGGGCTTTCGTCCACCGCGCTTGGGCTCTGTGGTCGTATGGCATTCACGCCTTCGGCGTCATTCTGATTCTTTGAGGATGTGGCCTGACCCTTTAGGGGCTCCCACGCAAAACATGTCGAAAGCCCCCGCCACCATCATCGCGACAAGGGTTGGGGTCGTCCTTGGGCCAGCGGCCACCATGGTCTTTGGGGGTGGGCGCTTTCGCAAGTGGGGCCGGCAACGAAAGGGATGATGTTTGGAATAGCGGCCGCGCGGTGGGATCGCGCGGCCGATCACGATCCAAAGCCCGCTTCGAGGCAGAAATCGGCCATCGCTTTTGGACCGCTTTGGGTGGACACCAGACATTGGCGGGGGGCGGCCTTCGGCATAGTTTGCGACCATGACAGTCAATCTGGCGCAGTTGGCCTCGCAAGTGAAAGAGGACTTGGACGCATACGAAGTGCCCCAGACCCATCCATCGACAGCACTGGGGTCGCCGCTGCCCGCGAGTTGGTATGAGGCTGGCTTGGCTGCGATGAGGACCTCGCTGGTCGAGCCCTATTGGACCAAATTACGGGACCTTGATCCCGACTCCCGAAAGCTCGTGATCCTCGACGTAGTAGTCGTTGCGGATGATGGTGATGGCAGCTTGGTCGCGTTCGACCCGATGGACCAGGGAGGTTTTGTGCTCGCGCTGCGAGAACCCGATCCAGAGGCCGGGCGCGGGATTAACACGGTGTCGTGCGGAGTTCGTGGCGACGCGGTCGGGTGCTTCCTCTCACGGTGACCGCTTCGCCGTGAGCGCCGCTATGTCTCCTTCGGGGTGGATTCCTGCGCCACGTTCGACTCCCAATCGAGACGAAGCGCTAGTTTCGCAACGGTGGTCAGCCTAGCCATGGAACCGAAGCCTCTGTTTAGCCCGGCGCCGAAGAAGACGCTCCGCGAGGAGTTGATCGAGGCGCGCGACACGATTCGCCGCCAAATCGAGATTTGCCAGTCTCCATCGGCCCTGAGGAGCGCGCCCGACTATCGCGCCGCCATCGCCGAACTCGAGGCGGAACTCAGCCAGATTGAGGACGCGATTCGGGACCTGGGCGCGGCTGGCGCGGATGGCGGGTGAGGGGTGGAAAGTCGCCATCCACATGGTAGTTTGGCTATGATCCAACACGGCGGCGTGGTGGATTAAACATGGGATCAAGGGTCGTCGCGCTAACTCTCGACGCGCTTGGGTGCATTAGCGTCCTCGTTGCGATCGGGGCCGTGTGGTTCATTCAAGGACCTCAACAAGAGGTTGCCGTTCGCGCCTCCGGGCTAGTTCTACTGATTTCGACCATCGCCTCTCAGCGTTTGTCTCGCGCTGGGGATGGCGCCATCCTAACGATGAAGGAATTAGGTGATCCTAGGTCGATTCGCCTGCGGGATGTTCTTGTCGCGGCAGGCATAGCGGCGGGATTGGAAGTGGGATATTTGATTTTCTTCAAAACTTCCGAACTCCCGCATAGAAGACTATACATATCCATTGCCGTATTTATCTACGGGATCAGCTTGTTTGGTTCGCGCTTCCTTGATCAGGTCGCCAAAAGGAAAGCGCGTAACGCAGCTCCCTAAAGGCCGCTTCGTCTCGAATGCAGCCCTTCGCGAATTGCAACGCGGGCGCCATGGGCTCAGAACGGGGAGCGTTTTCGGATATCACGATACCCTTGTCCCTCCGGGAGAGGCGTGAGCGGCGAAGGAACAGACATGACGGTTCTCGATCCCATCGATCTCGCCCGCGAGCTGATCCGCCGCCCCTCCGTCACGCCGGCCGACGCCGGGGCGATGGATGTATTGCAGGCGGCTCTGGAGCGTGTCGGCTTCGCCTGCCGGCGGATGAAGTTCGGCGAGATCGAAAATCTTTACGCCAGGCGCGGGAGCGCGCGGCCCAATCTCTGCTTCGCCGGCCACACCGATGTGGTGCCGGTTGGCGACGCCGGCGGCTGGACCCACGCGCCCTTCGCCGCCGCCATCGAGGCCGACGTCCTGCATGGGCGTGGCGCGGTGGACATGAAGAGCGCGGTGGCGGCCTTCGCCGCGGCGGCCAGCGAGGCGCTGGCGGAGGGCGAGCCGGCCGGCTCGATCTCCCTGCTGATCACCGGCGACGAGGAGGGGATCGCCGAGGACGGCACCAAGGCCGTGGTCGCCGCCCTGGCCGCCGAGGGCGAGATCATCGATCACTGCCTGGTGGGCGAGCCCACCTCCAGCGCGGTTCTCGGCGACATGATCAAGATCGGCCGGCGCGGCAGCGTCGGCGCCGACATCGCCGTGGAGGGCGTCCAGGGCCACGTGGCCTATCCCCAGCGCGCGGCCAATCCGGTGGCCCCGCTGATCCGCTTCCTGGCCGCCGTCCAGTCCCGGGTGCTGGACGATGGCCACGAGGCGTTCCAGCCGTCCAATCTCGAGGTCACCACCATCGATGTCGGCAATCCGGCCGGCAATGTGATCCCGGCCAGGGCCACGGCGCGGCTCAACATCCGCTTCAACCCGCTGCACACCGGCGCCTCGCTCAGCGCCTGGCTCGCGGAGGAGGCGCGGCTGGCGGGCGAGGGCTTCGCCGGCAAGGTGGAGATCGCCTGCCGGATCAGCGGCGAGGCCTTCCTTACCGAGACCGGCGATTTCACCCGCCTGGTGGCCGGCGCGGTCGAGGCGGTGAGCGGGGCGACGCCCGAGCTTTCCACCACCGGCGGCACCTCCGACGCGCGCTTCATCCGCGCCCTGTGCCCGGTGGTGGAGTTCGGCCTGGTGGGGACGACCATGCACAAGGTCGACGAGCGCGCGCCGGTGGCCGAGATCCGCGCCCTGACGAAGATCTATCGCCGCATCATCGACGACTATTTCGCCGCCTTCGGCCAATAGGTCCGCCGCCGCCGGGCGGCTGTTCGAAAACAGGATTCACCACGGAGGACACGGAGACCACGGAGATTTAAGAGAAGCCCACCATCGCTCGGGATACTCCTAATCCTCCGTGGTCTTCGTGTCCTCCGTGGTGAAAAAATCAAATTCTCCCGCCTCCGGCGGATAGTCCACCGCGACGAGGCACAGCCCCGCCGCCGGGGCCACCGGGCCGCAGGCGGCGCGGTCGCGGGCGGCCAGGGCGGCGGCGAGATCGCCTGGCGACCAGCGGCCGAGCCCCACCTGGGCGAGCGAGCCCACCATCGAGCGCACCTGGCGATGCAGGAACGAGCGGGCGGCGAAGGCCACGCGCACCTCCTCGCCCTCGCGCCAGACCCTGGCCCCGTCGAGGGTCTTGACCGGGCTGGCGGCCTGGCAGGCGGCGTCGCGGAAGGTGGTGAAGTCGTGCCGCCCGACCAGAGCCTGGGCGGCGGCGTGCATGGCCTCCACGTCCAGCGGCTGTTTCACATGCCAGACACGGCCTGCCTCCAAGGCCGGAGGGCCGGGGCGGTTGAGGATCCGGTAGAGATAGCGCCGGCCGACAGCCGAGAAGCGGGCGTGGAAATCCTCCGGCGCCACGCAGGCCTCCAGCACCGAGATCCGCGCCCCGGCCAGATGGGCGTTGAGGGCGTTGCGCACCACCTCCGCCCGCCAGTCCCTGGCCAGATCGAAATGGACCACCTGGCCGCTGGCGTGGACCCCGGTGTCGGTGCGGCCGGCGGCGTGGATGCGCACGGCCTCGCCGCTGAAGGCCAGCACCGCCGCCTCGACCGCCTCCTGGACGCTGGGCAGCGTCGCCTGGGCCTGGAAGCCGAAGAAGCCGCCGCCATCATATTCCACGGTGAGCCGATAGCGCGGCATCAGTCCAGCCGGGCGCCGGCGGCGATCGGAAAGCCGCGCAGGAAGTCGTCGGCGTCCTGGGCCCCGCGCCCCTCCCGTTGGGCCCGAAGGACGCGCACCGCCCCTTCGCCGCAGCCGATCAGCAGGCCATCGTCCAGGGCGACGCCCGGTTCGCCTTCGGCGTCCTCGGCCCGCGAAAGCAGTGCCTTGATCCGCACCGGCCCGCGCTCGGAGGGAGCCAGGAACCAGGCCCCCGGCGCCGGCGAGAGGCCGCGGATCTGGCGATCGACCCGCGCCGCCGGCCGATCCCAGCGGACGCGCGTCTCCGCCGGCTTGATCTTGCGGGCATAGGTCTCGCCCTCGGCGGGTTGGGGCGTGAATGTCGCCTCGCCCCGGTCGAGCGCCGCCAGGGCCTCGACCATCAGCGCCGCCCCGGCCGGGGCCAGGCGGTCGTGCAGGGTTCCGGCGGTCTCCAGGGCGTCGATGCGCAAGGTCGCCTCCGCCAGCACCGGGCCTTCGTCGAGGCCGGCGGTCATGCGCATCACCGCCGCCCCGGTCACCGCGTCGCCGGCCATGATCGCCCGCTGGATCGGCGCAGCGCCGCGCCACCTTGGCAGCAGCGAGGCGTGCAGATTGTAGCAGCCCAGGCGCGGCGCCTCGAGGATGTCCTCTGTGAGGATCTGGCCGAAGGCGACCACCACCGCCGCGTCGAGAGCCAGCGCGGCGAAGGCGGCGATCTCCGCGGGGTCACGCATGGAGGCCGGCGTTCTCACCACCAGCCCCCGCGCCCGCGCGAACGCCTCCACCGGCGAGGGCCGCAACGCCTGGCCGCGCCCACGCGGCGCCGGCGGCTGGGAATAGACGCAGGCGACCTCATGCCCCGCCCCGATCAGGGCGGCCAGGGTCGGAACGGCGAATTCGGGCGTGCCGAGAAAGGCCAGGCGCATGGGAATGAGGGTTACCTTCTCTTCCCCCTATGGGGGAAGTCCCGGCGAAGCCGGGGAAGGGGGCTCCAGCTTGGCGTCTTCCTCTGAGCTCCGCTGGAGCCCCCTCCACCCCTTCGGGGTCCCCCTCCCCCATTGGGGGAGAAGAAGAGAGAGCAGGCCCTTACGCCGCCTCCTTGGCCGCCTTCCGCACCTTGCTCACCGCCCGGTCGCGCTTGAGGCGGGAGAGATGGTCGATGAAGAGGACGCCTTCGAGATGGTCCATCTCGTGCTGGATGCAGACGGCGAACAGGCCCTCGGCCTCTTCCTCCACCGCCTTGCCGTCATAGTCGAGATAGCGCAGGCGCACCCTGGCCGGCCGCTCCACCTCGTCGAAGATCTCGGGGATCGACAGGCAGCCCTCCTCATAGGGCGCGGTCTCTTCCGAGGCCCAGAGGATCTCCGGATTGACGAAATAGCGCGGGGCCTTGGGCTCATCCTCGCCCTTGGCGATATCCATGACGATCACCCGCTTGGGCACCCCCACCTGGATCGCGGCCAGGCCAATGCCGGGCGCGGCGTACATGGTCTCGAGCATGTCATCCATCAGCGCGCGCAGCTCGTCGTCCACCGCCTGCACCGGCGTGGAGACGGTCTTCAGGGTCGAAAGATCGGCATCGACGGTGAGGATGCGGCGAAGGCTCATTCCGCCGAAGTAGGCGCCGTCTCCACCAGCGTCAAGGTCGGCGCCGCTCCAGGCCCAGCCGCCGGCGCCAGCTTCGCCAGAGGCCGCACCGCCGCCTCCAGGGGCGCCAGATCCTCGATCGCCTTGCCCTCGTGCTCCACCTTCAGGTCCTCGAAGCGTCGGGCCTGGGTCAGCACCTGGGTCTCCAGCGAGCCGACGAACTGGTTGTAGCTCTCCACTGCCCGGCCCAGCGACTTGCCCATGGCCGCCGCATGGCCGCCCATCACCGAGAGGCGCTTGTAGAGCTCACGGCCGAGGACGGCGATCTCGGCGGCGTTGAGGGCCTGCTTCTCCACCCGCCAGCCATAGGCGACGGCCTTGCAGAGGGCGAAGAGGCTCGACGGCGTCACCAGGATCACCCGCCGCTCCATGGCCTGGGTGTAGAGATCGGGTAGGCGCTCGGCGGCGGCCGAGAGGAAGGCGTCGCCGGGGATGAACATGGCCACGAAATCGGGCGAGGCCTCGAACTGGTCCCAATAGGCCTTGGCCGCCAGGGCCTGCATGTGGCCGCGCACGCTCTGGGCGTGGCGCTGATAGCCGGCCTCGCGGCTGGCGTCGTCGAGCGCGTCCTGCGCTTCGAGAAAGCCGGTCAGGGAGCATTTGGCGTCGATGACGAACACCCCGCCGCCGGGCAGCCGCACCACCACGTCCGGCCGCAGCGCCCCGCCGGCGCCCTCCACATGAAATTGCTCGACGAAATCGATATTGGCCTGAAAACCGGCCAGCTCCAGCACATTGCGCAGCATCTGCTCGCCCCAGCGCCCCTGGACGCCGGCCCCCCGGCGCAGCGCCGCCGAGAGCTTGCGCGCCTCCTCCCGCGTGGCCGTTGACGCGATGAGAAGCTGTTCGATCTGGGCCTTGAGGCCGCCGCTCTCCTCGGCCCGGGCCTTCTCCGCCGCCGCCGCGCGCGCCTCGAACTTGGCCAGGGTCTCGGCCACCGGCTTCAGCTGGGCCTCCAGCTTGGCCTGGGCCAGGGCGTCCTGGGCCTTGTAGTTTTCCGCCGCCCGGCGGACCAGTTCCTCGGCCACGGCGTTGGCCGAAAGCGCCGCCTGGGCTTTGAGCAACTCAGCACCCGCCCCGGCCTGGCGCTCCAGCTCGGCGGCCTTGGCCTCGAACCGCGCCGCCCGCGCCCGCTCCGCCATCGCCCACATCGCCGCGGCGACCCCGGCCAGGGCCAGGATGATAACGGCGACGATCAGGGCCACAACGTTCATGTTGTGTTCGTCTATCAGGAGTCGGCCACCGCCTCCAGGGCGGGGAAAATCTTCCCGCCTGCGACGAAATGCCCGCCGTGAACCCCTTGGAAAGCTTCGGCGTGCATGTGCTAGGGGAAACCGGCGAAAGCCGCCGCGGGGGCGTCATGGACCTTATCGGATCGAGGAGCGCGGGCTTTGGCGCGGCCGTGATCGGCGCCCTCAGCCTCCTGGCCGGCGCCGCCGCCGCGGCCGACGCGCCTGGCGACGCCGCCCCGACGGTCGAGCTTCGCACCCTGGTCACCGACGGCGCCAAGCTCACCCGCATCGACGCCCCCACCACCAGCCTGACCGCGCTGGACACCCCCGGCGGCCCGCTCACCCGCCTGGACAAGGCGCCGGTGATGCGCCTGGGGCCGGCCGACGCCTTCGTCGATCTCGACCGGATGATGGCCGCCACCGATCCGGTGATGTGCCTGGCCGAGGCGGTCTATTTCGAGGCCCGGTCGGAGAGCTACGAGGGCCAGGAGGCCGTGGCCCAGGTGGTGATGAACCGCACCCACATGGCCACCTATCCCAGCAGCGTCTGCGGCGTCGTCTTCCAGGGCTGGGAGCGGACCACGGGCTGCCAGTTCACCTTCGTCTGCGATGGCTCCCTGCGCGAGCCCAGCGACATGGTCGCCTGGGAGCGCGCCACCGAAATCGCCAAACACGCCCTGGCCGGCTTCGTCTATAAGCCCATGCAATACGCCACCCACTACCACGCCACCTGGATGACGCCCTACTGGGAGGCGAGCCTCACCCGCATCGGCAAGATCGGCGGCCACGTCTTTTTCCGCTAGGGGATTGGCGGACGTTTCACGGCCTGCCCTAGTCCCTCGCTAGAGCAGGATGGCTTTAGACGGAATCGTCCAAAGGCTGAATCCCGCTCTAGATTCAAAAGTGTAGAGCCTGATTCACCCTTTACATCTGTCCCGTGTAAAGGGATCAGGCTCTAGGGCGGCGGGTCGTTCCAGGGATCGAACACCGGCGCTCCGGCCCTGTCGAACTCGATGCGGTCGCGCGTGACCACCGTCAGGCCATGGTGAAGCGCCGTCGCCGCGATGATCAGGTCAGGTTGCGAATAGGTATGGCCCGCCTTGCGCCCGGCATCCACCAACAGGCGCCATCTGAGCATGACATCCTCGCTGATCGGCAGCGTGCGCTGAACGAACATCGGGCGGATCTTGTTCGTCAGCCAGTCCCGCAGCTCGGAGCGCCTGGCCGCGTCGTCGACCAACTCGATCCCGAAGCGGATCTCGGCGAAGGTCACCTCACTCACATAAAGACGCTCGAGCGGCTGCGAGGCGACAAACCCCACGACGCGCGGCGCGGGCCGCGGCCGGCGCAGTTCCGAGAGGATGTTGGTATCGAGAAGCCAGTCCGTCACAGTTCGACGGCGCGGACGGGCGCTAAGTCCCGCCCTGGTTCGATGTCGATCTCGCGGACGGGGGAGGCTTGCAGAGCCTCCACCAGAAGCGCGCCGCTCCCCTCGCCCTTCAGTCGGTTGAATTCTTCGGCCGCGACCACGACAACCTCATCGCGGCCATGCACCGTGACATGCTGCGGACCCTCGCTCCTCACCCGGCGGACCAGCTCGCTGAAGCGGGCCTTCGCATCCTGCAAACGCCAGCGACCGCCTTGGCCGCCGAGCGACGCGGATTTTCGAGTAGGGCTGTCGCGCGCCGTTCTGGTCATGCTGACCAGAATATCGAAAGTGTGGTTTTTATCAATCGTCCTCCGACGCCATCTAGGGTCACGATCGTGACAGCGGCGTCTTCGAACCGGCCAGAGCCAGCGCCTCGTCGATGAGGCCCTTCAGCTTGGGCCCGAACTGGCTGGATCTGAACACCCCGGCCTGGCGCGGATCGAAGCCGGCGAGGGTGGCGCGCGCCTCGTCGATGCGGCCGCTGTGGGCCAGGGCGGCGATCAGAATGGCGGCGCCCCAGGGATTGTTGGGGGCGATTCTCAGACCCTCCTTGGCCGGCGCGATCGCCTCCTCGAACCGGCCCAGGGCCGCCAGGCAGCCGGCCATGCTCGGCCACACATAGGTCCGCCACGGCGAGTTCGGGTCGAGATCGACGAACCGTTCATAGCGGGCCAGCGCCGCCTCGTATTCGCCGCCCTGCATGCGGATGTTGCCGGAGATATCCCAGCCCACCACCAGGGCCGGGTTCATCTCCAGCGCCCGATCCACCAGGGCGCGGGCGACCACCATGTCCTTCTCGGCCAAAAGATAGGCCTCGGCGACCCAGACCAGCACGTCCGGGTTGTCGGCCCCGGCCATCATCGCCCGATCGAGGGTCTCCCCCAGCCGCGCTTCCAGCGCGCTCAGGTCCGCGCCCTCGTCGGCGTAGGCGACGCGGAAGGCCAGGGCGGTCGCCAGAAGCGCCAGGGAAGGGGCGTGGCCGCCGTCCAGCGCCACGGCGCGCTCGCCGAGCGCCTGGACCTCGTCCACCTGCTCGAGCCCCGCCCGGCGGATCGTTTCCCGGGCCCGCAGCCACAGTTCGTGGGTCGTGAGGCTTTCGACGGGGCGGCCGGCGATGCGGGCGGTCTCGTGGGCGAGCACGGCCGACTCGGCCCGGCCGGCCACCTTGGCCGCCACCTCGTCCTGCAAAGCGAAGGGATCCTCCAGCGCCCCGTCGAACCGCTCGGCCCACACCCGCGCCCCGCGCTCGGCCTCGCGGAGCTGGACATTGATCCGCACCCTGGGCCCGGAGCGCTGGACGCTGCCCTCCAGGACATATCGCGCCGCCGAACCCGGACCGGCGTCGACCACCGCCAGGATGGAAAAGCGGGCGAGCGCGGTGGCGATCTCCGCCGCCAGCCCCTCGGCGAAGCCATCGCCGGCGGCGGCCGGATCGGCGAACGGGGCCAGGGCGATGGAGAAGGTCTCCGGCGTGGTCGCCGGCGGCGCCTCCGCCGCGGGCCGCTCGTCCGCCGGGCGGCCGGGCGCTCGGCCGGCCACCAGCTCGGCCACGCTGCCCGCCACCTTTCGCCAGCCGGGCGCCGCCGGGTCTCCCCGCCATCCCCGAAGGTCGGCGCATTGAATGCGGTTGAACGGCAGCGGCGGGGGGACGCCGTCCAGCGTCAGCTGCACCAGGGTGCCGGCCTCCCGGGCGATATCGGCCTCCGCCCGGACCCACTGGCTCTTCACCGCCGCCTCGGACCAGACGACGATCACCGCCCTGGCGGCGCGAAGCCGTTCCTCGATCACTTCGGAATAGTCGCGATGCGCCGGCAGGGCGTCGTCGCGCCACACCTCATAGCCGAGCGCCCGCAGCGCCTCGGCGATCCGCTGGGCCTCGCGCTCCGTCGAGCGGGCGTAGGAGATGAAGATCTCTGGCATGGGTGTCGCCGCGGCCCCGTCTCGCCGGCGAACCTATCGACGCCGGCGCGTGGGGAGCAAGGAAAAGGTCGCCGGGGGGTCGGTTGTGTCTCGGTTTCCGGGGTCGCGCTCGTTCCAACCTCCCGCGTCATCCCGGGTGCGGTGGAGCGAAGCGCAACGGAAACCCAAGGACCCAGGGCGCCGGGCGCCGAGGGTGGGTCACCGCCCCTAGGCGCTGCCCTTGGCCGGTTCGATCTCCAGGGCGCGATCCTCCAGGTCGCGGGCGCCGTCTCGCAGGATATTGGCCTGGAGCTTGAGCAGGCGGCGCTGGAGGGAGCGCGGCAGCGTCTCCGCCCGGCCCTCCAGGGCCTTGGCCCCGCCGCGCACCCGCGCCGCGCCTTCCCGGAGACGCGCGGCGGTTTTGACGGGATCTTCTGGCAAGGCGAGAGGTCCGAATTCAGCGGTGGGCGGCCAGTTTATCAAACACCGCCCGACAGGTCATCGGCCCCGTTCGCCAGCGCCGCCGGCCGCTCGTCCTTCAACGCCACGCCGGTAAGCCCCCGGCGCCGGCCCTCGCCGATCAGCCAGGCGAGGGTGTCGGCGGCGGGCTCATAGCCGAGGCCCTCGGGCGGGCGGATGTTGGAGACGCAGTTGCGGTCGGCGTCGAGGCGACCCACGCGCGGCCGCCACGTCAGGTAAGCGCCCAGGCTGTCCGGCGCGCTGAGGCCGGGCCGCTCGCCGATCAGGATGAGGACCATCGCCGCCCCCAGGCGCTCGCCGATCTCGTCGCCCAGGGCCACCCGGGCCAGGGAGGCGATGGTCACCGGGGCCATGGCGAGGCCGGTCAGGCGCGGGGTGAGGGCTTGGATCACGGGCGCGGCGTGGGCGTGGACGGCCGGGGCGCTGAGGCCATCGGCGACCACGATCGCCAGGTCCCAGGCGCCCGGCGCCAGGCGTTCGGCGCTCGCCGCCTCCAGGCGCCGGCCAAGGTCGGGGCGGCGCAGATAGCTCTCGCGGCCGGCGGCCCGGCTGGCGACTTCGAGGGTCGCCAGCGGCGCCAGGGCGGACGCCACGCGCGCCGGGTCGAACGGCGCCCAGACGGCGTCGCGCGCCTGGGCGTGGGCGATCTGGAAGCCGAGCATCGCCGCCGTCGGCAGCCCCTCGCCGGCCCGGCCGAGGCCCAGGCGCGCCGGCGTCAGGCCGCGCAGCCGGGCGAAGGGATCGCGGGCCGGAACCTCGGTCACGGCGCATAATCCAGCAGCCGCGTGGCCCCGGCCCCGGCCTCGCCGATCCGTCCGGCCGCGTCCATCATCCCCAGGCCCATCAGCCACGCCTCGAACTCCGGCGCCGGGCGAAGGCGCAGCGCGGCGCGGGCATAGAGCGCGTCGTGAAAGCTGGTGCTCTGATAGCCCAGCATCACATCGTCGGCCCCCGGCACCCCCATGATGAAATTGACCCCGGCCACGGCCAGCAGGGTCAGCAGGCTATCCATATCGTCCTGATCGGCGTCGGCATGGTTGGTGTGGCAAATGTCGACGCCCATGGGCAGGCCCAGCATCTTGCCGCAGAAATGATCCTCCAGCCCGGCGCGGATGATCTGGCGGCCGTCGAACAGATATTCCGGCCCGATGAAGCCGACCACGCTATTGACCAGGAACGGATCGAAGGCCCGCGCCACGCCATAGGCCCGGGCCTCCAGGGTCTGCTGGTCGAGGCCATGGTGGGCGCCCGCCGACAGCGCCGAGCCCTGGCCGGTCTCGAAATACATCACCTGGCCCCCGCCGCGCCCCAGAGACAGCGCCGCCTCCCGCCCCTCGGCCAGCAGGGCCAGATCGACCCCGAAGCCCCGATTGGCCCCCTCGCTTCCGGCGATCGACTGGAAGGCGAGATCCACCGGCGCTCCGGCCTCGACCAGGCCGAGGGTGGTGGTGAGGTGGGTGAGCACACAGCTCTGGGTCGGGATCTCGTGGCGCGTGCGCACGTCGTCCACGAGGCGCAGCAGGGCGGCGGCCACGGCCGGGCTGTCGCCGGCCGGATTGATCCCGATCACCGCGTCGCCGCAGCCCATGACCAGACCATCGACGATGGAGGCGGCGATCCCGGCGAGGTCGTCGGTCGGGTGATTGGGCTGGAGGCGCACGCTGAGGCGCCCAGGCAAGCCCACCGTGGTGCGAAAGGCGCTGGTCACCCGCCGCCGGGCGGCCACGGCGATCAGGTCCTGGTTGCGCATCAGCTTGCTCACGGCGGCGACCATTTCCGGCGTGAGGCCCGGACCCACGGCGGCCAGAGCCTCCGGCGCCACGGTCAGCAACCAGTCGCGAAAGCCCCCCACGGTCAGATGGCCGACCGGCGCGAAGGCCTCGGCGTCGTGGGTGTCGAGGATCAGCCGGGTGACCTCGTCGGCCTCGTAGGGAATCATGGCCTCGTCAAGGAAGGCCCGAAGAGGCGCGTCGGCCAGGGCCAGACGCGCGGCCACCCGCTCGGCCTGGCTCGCCGCCGCCACCCCCGCCAGCTCATCGCCCGACCGCGCCGGCGACGCCTTCGCCAGCAGCGTTTTCAGATCCTCGAATACATACCGCCGTCCGCCGAGCGTCGCCGTGTGCATGGGATGAGCGGATTATGTTTGAGGGGCGTTGTAAAGGCGGCGGGTGGGGATGACGGCTTTCGATGACATAGCCGGCCTCGCGTGAGACAGATACAACGACGCTATGGCTACGCTGCTACTGACGGTGGAAAACACGGACTTCCGAGGGGGCGCCGTCATTCATCTGACATCGCTTGGAGTGATGGCCGTCGCGGTCATTGTCGTCCTAGTTGGAGCGCTCTTCGGATATCTCGTATGGCAGCGATTCCGGCATCGTTAGATTTCAAACTGTGACAAAGTAGTGCGATTTTTCGATGGTAGGGCTGCTTGCCACCTCAAAGCGGTCCAAACGCTATGGCCGCTTTCCCCCAGGCGGAAGTTCGCAAGGCCGGCATGCGAGACGCTCGCCCTGGCTCGCCGCCGCCACCCCAGCCAGCTCGTCGCCGGGCCGCGCCGGCGACGCCCTGGCCAGCCGCGCCTTCAGACTCGCGGCGTCGAGAGCATGGTGGGCTGCGGGCTCGTCATGGAGCCGAGCGCGGACGTCGCGGCGGGAGTCGCGGCGCCGAAGGCGGCCATGGCCTGGACAAGGCCGGCGTGCTGGCCGGTCGTGCTCGTCGCCGGCGGATCGCCGAGGATGACCTCGCCGAAGAATCCCGATCCCGCGCTGGCGGTCACCTTGAGCACCGCCTCGAGCGTGAGGTTGGCGCCGCCGAGCGGCATTCCCGCGGCGAGCGATCCGAGGTTGAAGGCCCGGTCGGTGAACCAGGCCTGCGCCGCGGCGCCGCTGCTGAAGCTCTCGTGCAGGACATCGACGCCATCGGCGTAGAGGTTGAAGGTCACCCTCGAGACGTCCGAACCCACGGCCATGCCGCCGAACACCCCCACCTCCAGGCTGTCGCGGTGGGCGAGCTTGGTCAGATCGATGGTCTCGTCCATCGTGCTGGTGGTCGTCTGGGCGCCGGTGGGCGAGAGGCTGTGGCTTCCGCCAAGTTCGCCGACGCCGAAGAAGACGGGCATGGCCCCGAAGGCGGCGGCGATATCGCCGTTCTTCGACAGCGCCGCCGAGGATGTCGCCGCGTTGGGCGCGGCGATCATGAAGGCGACGGCCTGCCTCGTGGAGCTGAAGGTGGGCGAGGCGCCGCCAATGCCGGCGACGGACTGTACGGACCCTTTTCCAGCCACGCTCGCCCCGGCCGTGGCGCCGGCCGTCTCGATCAGGCGGCCGGGATCCAGGCTGGTGGTCGAGGTGGCGACGGCGCTCCCGCTCGCGCCGGATACGTTGACCGCGGCGATGGCTCGGCCGCCGACAACGCCGCCCGCGCCGCCATGAGCGGTCGCCGTGGCGTTGACGCTGGTGGTCGCGTAGGCCGACGTCAGCGCCGTGGCCGAGCCGCCGGCGCCGTGAACGCCCTTGGATGAAGCGCCGCCGTCGCCGCCCGTGGCTGTCGAACCGGCCGTCAGGGCCGCGCCCTGAAGGCTAAGCGTGGCCTTGCCGACGCCGCCCCTTGCGCCGGTGGATCCGTCAAGGCCCGATCCGCCCGCGCCGCCGATACCGGTGCTGGAGGCGGTGACGGAAGCGCTTCGGGTGGCGCTGCTGGCGTCATTGAAGGTCAGGCGCGCATTCACCGCGCCGCCCGCGCCGGCCAGGCCGCCGGCGCTGTTTCCGCCCGCGCCGCCGGTCATTTTCTGAGTCAGGGTGAGGGCGCCGCCGTCGGTGGCGCCGGTCACGGCGTTGGTCATGGTTCCCCCGGCCCCGGCCCCGCCTCGCGCGCCCAGGGCGCCGTCTCCGCCGGCGCCGCCGGTCTCGGAGGCGATGACAGTGGTCGCGCCCGATCCGCCGTTGGCTTTGGCCGTGGCGCTCGCCACGCCGCCGCCGCCGCCGGCATGGCCGACACCGACGCCCGCGCCGCCGACGCCGCCGATGGCGGTGGAGGCCGCGTGAGCGGCCCCGTTGGCGTTGTTATCCGTGGCCATGGCCGCCGCCGCGCCGCCGATGCCGCCCGTGGCCCCGGCCCCGGTCGCCGTCCCGGTTCCGCCCGCCGCCGCGGCGCCCGCGGCGCCGCCCTGGGCCGTGGCCGAAGCATGGGAGTCGGCGATGGTGTTGGCCGAGGCCGTGAAGGTGGCGGTCGCCGCGCCGCCGGCCGCGCCCTCGCCGCCGGAACCGCCGGCCCCGTTGGTTCCGTCGACGGCCCCGGCGCCGCCGCTTCCGCCCTGGCCGCCGATGGCCTTGGCGGCGCCGCTGGCCTGGGTGGTCACCGTGGCGGTCGCCGCCCCGCCCGCCGCGCCGGCCGCGCCCGCGCCGCCGGCCCCGCCACTGCCGCCCGCCGCGCCTTGCCCGCCGTCGCCGCCGACGCCGCCGGTGGCCGTGGCCGCCCCCGTGATCGCGCCTGAAGGGTCGCCTTGAGTGTCGACGGTCACCGTCGCGTCTCCGCCGGCCGCCCCGGCCGCGCCCGCTCCGCCCGCTCCGCCCGATCCGCCCACGGCGCCCGTCCCGCCGGCGCCGCCGGCCCCACCCGCGGCGGTCGCCGAGGCCGTGGTCGGGGTCGTCACCGTGGCGGTGGCCGCGCCGCCCGCGGCTCCACCGCCGCCGGCGCCGCCAGCGCCACCTGGGCCGCCCGCCGCGCCCGCCCCGCCGCCGCCCCCGCTCCCGCCGGTGGCGTGAGCGGTGTTGACGGCGCCCGAGGCGTTGGCGTTGGTCGCCGTCGCCGGCCCGCCGGCGCCGCCGCCATCGCCGGCCTGGCCAGGAACAAGACCGGGGGTTCCGCTGAGTCCGTTCGGGCCCGTGACGGTGACGTCCATTGTCGAATCTCCGTGTCTATAATGCCGGCGTGATACCGGCCGCAGAATACGAACGCCCGTAACGATGATAGGTTTCCGCTCGCGGAAATATTTATTTAATATTAGGCCACATAGAGACAAATTTAGACAATTATTAATCGCAGCAATCGAGTAAATGTTGCAATCTGTCTAGATTATATGGTCGCTGAGCGACGAAAACGATTGTCTTCATTCGCATCGAATATTTTACGACCGTGAATCGTTGGCGCCTTGCGGGGTTACGCCTGCAAAGCGCCGTCGAACTGGAACTTGTGCTCAGACCTGAGCGCTAGCCGCCCGATGGCGCGAACGCAGGGCCGCGCCAAGACCGCCGAAGCCGACCAGCATCAATGCCCATGTGGAGGGCTCGGGGACCCCGCCGCGCGCGGTGGCCGCGGGTCCGCCGCTATAGCCAAGGCTGCCGAAGTCACCGGCGCCGCAGTTGTTGGAGACGGTGTTGCTGTCCATGGTCACCGCCGCGTTGAGGGCGATGGCCCGGCCGCAGGAGATCTCCGAGCCCGTCGTCATGGTGATGCTCTGGAGGGCGAGGATATTGCCGGCGAAGTCCGTGGTTGTGCCCAGGGTGGCCGAACTGCCGACGTCCCAATAGACGCCGCTTTTTGAACCGCCGCCCTCCACCACGACATTCGAAGCGCTGGCCGTGGTCAGGGTGGACCCGATTTCGAAGATGAAGGCGCCGTCGGGGTCGCCAGTGAAGTTGAGCGTCAGGGTTCCAGTCAACTGGGCCGAGGTGTCGAACTTATAGACTCCCGGCGTCAGGGTCAGGCCGCCCAGGTCCTTGCCGGTCAGATCGGCGGTGAATGGCAGCACCGACAGCGTTGCGTAGGCGGCCGCGGCGTCGGTCTGGGCCAGCAGGGCGACGGCTTCGGTCTGGTGCATGCCGCCGGTGAGCGTGACCGACCCCAGGCCGGTGATGGACGTGCCGGGAGACAGGCCGAGGTCTCCGGTGACGGTGGTGGGTCCGGTGTTGGTCACCGTCGAGGCGCCCAGCACGGCGAAGCCCTGGGCTGAACCCAGAGGGGTGGCGGCCGACCCGGCGGTCGGCAGCCAGAGGACCCCCGCGAAGGGAGCGATCACCGCCCATCGGGCGCTGGCTTTGAGAGCGGTTCCTAGCAAATGCATTTCGACACACCTTCCCGGACACGAAATCCGTGTTGAAGGCCAAGGCCTTCGGAGCGCTCTCCCAAGCGGATACTTTATAGGAAAGTAAATTGCCGACCTGCGTGGCCGGGACTGTTGATTTCAGCCCGAGCGGAAGGAAGGCGGAATTAAGACCACATCCCGGTCACGGTTCAAAATTGGAGTCAAGGACTTTCTTCCGCCCCAAGATGTCATTGGTTGCGGAGTCCAATTCTCACCAATTACATAACCCTTGGCCCATAAGGACTTGCGGCGGATTACAGCCTTCAGATAAATCATTGAGCGGCTGCGGCCCGCAACGGAGCCCAACAGAGGATTGGTCCGGGGCGGCGGGGTTCTTGTCGTGGGCGGCCCGCTAGATTACCAACCGTTGCCTTAACCCCAACGGAGACCTTCATGCCCTCGAAGTGGCTTCTCGCCGCCGCCGGCCTTCTCGCGGCCGGGGCCGCCCACGCCGAGGTTCTGTTCTCCATCCCCTATGATCCGACCTCCTTCGCGGGCCAGATCAGCTTCACCTCGGTCAGCGATCCGAGCATCTATCGGCATGGATACGAGGCCTTTTCGATCGGCGCCGGCGCGACGGTCCGGAGCGTCGATTTCGTCGGTCTGTTCTATCCCGGTGACTCGAGCATCGCCTCGTTCACGATCGGCATCTTTTCGGATAGCGGCGGACTGCCGGGCGCCGCCATCGCCACCCAGACCTACGCGGGCGACGGTGGGCCGAAGCCTCTGCCAGGCGCCCCGGCCAGCGACCTTGGCGCCTATGCCTACGCCCTGAATCTGGGGCCCACCTCGCTGGCCGCCGGAACCTACTGGCTCTCCATCTACGCCGCCACCGATCAATACTGGTACTGGGGCGAGAGCCTCACGGGGCCTGGGACGGGCGTCTCGACAACCGGCGCGGGATTCGAGCCAACCAATGTGGATTACGCCTTCACCCTCAACGACTCGCCGGTTCCGGAGCCCACCGCCTGGGCGACGATGATCCTCGGCCTCGCCGCCGCCGGCGCGGCGCTCCGTCGCCGACCGCGGGTCGTGACAGGCTGATGGGTCCCTCCAGATATTCCTTAGGCGGATGAAATCTCAAGCCCGCTCCCGGCGGGCCAGCTCCTCGGCGAGAATCGGGACGCCGAGGTTGCAGGCCTGGACGCCCTGGACGACGCACAGCTTCAGCACCTCCATGATCTCCTCCACCGTCGCGCCGAGCGCCAGCGCCGACTTGATGTGCCGGCGCGTGCCGGGCGCGTACATGTGGGTGAAGGAGGCGTCGAAGGCGATGCTCAGCAGCTCGACATCCTTGGGTGAGAAGATTCCGCTTCCGTAGATTCCCGCGCCGGTGGCCATGAAGGCGTCGGTCCAGGTCGGATCAAGCTCATAGAACGGGTCCCAGGCCGCGTTCCATTGTCCCATGGCTTTCATCCGGTCGCAGGCCGGGGTTTCGGCGACAGGTTTCGGCGCCGGCGCGGCGCCCGCCGCCTTGGCTTCCTCAAGCAGGATGGGCGCGCCCAGACTGCACGAGTGGATCGACATGACGGACGCCATCTTCAGAACGGTGAGGATCTCCTCAAGCGTCGCCCCGGCCTCGAGCGCGGCGCGGATGTGCCGCCGGGTCCCGTCCGGATTGAGATTGGTGCACGCCGCGTTGATGGCCAGCGCGATCAGCTCCACGAGTTTGCGCGGCAGAACGCCGCCGACCCAGGGATTGACGCTCATCGTCTCGCAGGCGTCGGCCCAGGCCGGGTCCCAGGCCCGGAGCTGGGCCAGGGCGGCGTCCCATGGGCCGGCGGCTTCATCGCTCATCGATCGGGCTCCTGATTGAAGTGAGGTTGCGCACGGGCGGGCGGCGTCCGCGCCACGAAGGGAGGGCTGGACGCCGCCTTGGACCGGGAGGCCGAAGGTCAGAGGATGCTGACCGGGCTCGTGCGCACGCCGGACACGTCGGGCAGGCGCCCGTCGGTCGTGTAGGTCAGGAAGCCCTTGTGGCCCTCCGTCCGGTTCGGCGGCAGGCCCAGGTTGAACAGGGTCTCCTCCACCGAGTCATACCAGATGCCGATCTTCATGATCTGGCGCGCTTCCTCGGCCGTGGCGATCTTGCGGCCAAACTGTCGGCACAGCTTCACCGCCCACTCGATCTGCTGCACCGAGCTCCAGCGTTGCTTGTTGTTGTCCCAGATATTGTCCTCATTGCCGACGCGGACGTGGGCGCCGAGGATCATGGCCAGGTTCTGGATGGCGATATTGCCGCGCATGCTGCTCCAGAAGGTGACGCTGCTGGAGCCGTGCGGCGTGCGGCGCAGCATCTCCATCCAGTCGAACGGGTTGCGCCCCATCGAGCCGCCGCCATAGCCGCACAGGGCCACGTTCAGCGGCCCCATATAGACGCCGGTTCGAAGAAGCCGCTCGATGATCTCCAGCTGATGGACGTGGCCGGGCACGAAATAGGGCTGGATGCCGTGAGCGCGCAGCCGCTTCAGGTGCTCGACATAGAAGGCCGGCGTCGAGTCGACGATCATGCCGCTCCACGCCGCCTGCACCTTGGGATCGTCCATGTGGGTGCCTTTGACATCGTCCGGCGTGAAGGCCTGGGTGACGTCCCAAAGCGTCGTCCCGGTGGTGACGGTCACGCAGTCGGGCTTGGGGTTCAGCTCGGTCAGCATGTGGCGGGTGTCATAGTCCAGCCACTTAGCCTTGGCGTCATCCGTGTGCGGAGCGAACGAGATCGACCCGCCCACCTGCAGGATCATTTTCGGCACCGCGTCGCGGAGGCGGCCGATGAAATCGTTGTAGTGGTCGAAGTTGGCCGAGCCCTGGCCGGTCTCGGGGTCGCGCACATGCACGTGCAGCACCGTGGCGCCGGCGTTGTAGCAATCAACCGCCCTCTGGACCTGTTCGTCCCACGAAAGCGGGATGTCGCAATCCCCCGGAAGCCATTCGGGGCCAAACGGCGCGGCGGTGATGATCAGCGGCTGCATGGTCTCGGGGAACAGCGAGTCGTCGGTGAAATACATTTCGATCTCCTTGCGTCAGAGGACGTGCGCGCATGATGCGACGCGGGCTTGACCTTGCGCTTGGCGATCTGGGACAAAGCTTTGTCATTTCGGGACCGGCTTTCTTGACGCTTTTGCGATGCCCCACCTGATCCGCGGCGCCTGCCTGACCGGCTATGGCGAGGTCGCCAGGTCCCTGGGGCTCGACCCCTTCGCCCTGGCGCGGGAGGCCGGGGTGGATCGGGCCTGGCTGGCCGATCCGGATATCAAGATCCCGGTCGAGGCGCCCGCCCGGCTGCTGGAGATGTCGGCCGCCGCCGCCGGCGTCGAGGATTTCGGCCTTCGCATGGCCGAGACGCGCTCGATCTCCAACCTCGGCCCGGTGGCCCTGGCGGTTCGCGACATGGCCACGGTGCGCGAGGCGGTGGAGGCGGCGATCCGCTATGTATCCCTGCATAACGAGGCCTTGCTCGTGGCTCTCGAGGCGACGGGCGATGTCGTCATCTTCAAGTGCGACCTGTTGGCCGAGCGCCGCGCCTTCGGCCGCCAGGCCATCGAGCTGGTGGTCGGCGTGGCCCATCGGCTCGTCCGCCAGCTGTCCGGCGGCGCCTGGCGATCCTGTCCGGTGTGGTTCTCGCACGGTCCGCCGGCGGACATGGCCAGCCATCTGCGGCTGTTCGGGCCGTGGGTGGAGTTCGGGCGCGACTGCAATGGCGTCGTCCTGGAAGCGCGCGATCTGGGTGCGCCCCTGCCCGTGCCCGACCCCGCCATGGCCCGGCATGTGAAGCAATATCTCGAGCCCTTGCTGGCCACCCGCGAAGTGAGCCTGGTCGATCAGGTGCGCAGATTGATCGGCGACGGGCTGGCTTCACATCGCGCCTCCAACGACCAGGTGGCCTCCCGCCTTGGCATGACGAGGCGCACCCTGCACCGCCGGCTCGCCCGCGAGGGCGAGACCTTCGCCGCCATCGTCAATGCCGTGCGCGTCGATCTGGCCCGCCGCCATATCGACGACCGGGGGCTGCCCCTAAGCGAGGTCGCCCACCGGCTCGGCTTTTCCGAATTGAGCGGTTTTTCGCGATGGTTTCGGGGACAGTTCGGTTGCAGCCCGATGTCCTGGCGCCAGGCTAGGCGCCTCCGCGCGGACTCCGAACAACCGGCGCCTTCGCCCAAGCGCGCGACCGGGGAGAGCGATCTGGCTCACGCTTGAAACGTGGGTCTGGACACGGTTCAGCGTTCGGATCTGTTCCGTCTGAACCCATCGGGCTCTCGGCGCGCGCATCGCAGGTCTTGGCGCATGAGGCTCGTCTCCTCGGAGATCTGGCATGCGAACTGGCCCATGCGCGCCGAGAACTCGTCCAGGGCGCCGAGCGTCGCCTCGCCGAACCGGCGCCATTCGTCCGCCGACGCCCCTTCGCCCGGCCGCCGGACGCTCGAAAGCCGGGCCGTCACAAGGCTGGAGATGGCGAGGGCCTCGACCGCCGCCTGCATGCGCCCGATGTGTCGCTCGCGCCGCGCGGCGAACGCCTCGCGACTCTCGACATCGGTCTCACCGTCCGCCCGATGCGGCGCCGACCGGGGCGGGCCGCCGCCGAAGGCCCCGCCTGGCGTCACCGTGTTCCGCCGTCATCCGGACGGCGGCGCGGCGCCGGCGACTTCGAGCGAAACAGCACCGCTTCGAGACCGGCGAACCCGATGACCGCCAGCCCGATGCCGGACAGGGCGAAGGCCACGATGACGATTAGATGAGCATGGCCCATGGCCGCCGCTCCCCGCTGCCTGGCCGCCAAAATCAACGGCGGGAGCAGCCTAGCGATCGGGCGCGCAACGATTCCATCGGCCATCGCGCGCCTCGGCGTAAACGAATCATAGCCTTCACGGGCGCCCTCGGGCGCGGCGCGGCCGTCGCTTTTGACGGCGCGTGGACGCAAGGTTTCGGTCCACGGCACGACTATGACTCGTTTATGGAATTGGGCCGCAACTCGAATGGAAGCTTATCGGCCAGAAGCTATTGTCTCCGCCGTATCGCAACCCGATGGCGAATACAGGAGAGACAAGCATGGCGGCGCCCCTTTACGATCCTTGGCTGTTCATGGCGCCGTTCATAAGCCGACGGCCGGCGGCGGCGTCGCGCCACGGTTCGGCGCCCGCCCGCCAGATCGCGCGGCCGGCCCGGCCGAATCAACCGGCCCGCTCGCCGGTCCGGAACTCAAGAACCGGCTTCTCCGACAAGGTCGATCACCGCCCGAATCGACTCGGAGAGACCGGTTGGCGCGAGATCGCCTTCGTGGGGGTTAGGGTGACGGCCTTTGTGCTGTCCGCCGGCGGCGTCGCCTATATCCTGGCCTCGCGGTTCATGTGAAAGGGCGGGTGCGGACAACGCCGTTTTGGCGCGGGACCGGATGAGCGATTTCAAGCCGTCCGGCGGACCGTCGACGGATGTTCCCGCCATGGCCCGCCTCGCCTCCGAGCTCGGCGAGAACCTCCGGCCGGCGCTTGTCGGCGTCCTTTCGCTGACGGTGCTGACGGGAATTGTATTCCCACTGGCGCTGTTCATTCTGGGCCCGGCGCTGTTCCCCATCCAGGCGGCCGGCAGCCTGAAAACCGTCCGGGGCGTTGTCGTCGGATCGGATTTGATCGGCCAGGCCTTCACCAGCGCGCGGTATTTCCACACCCGGCCCTCGGCCGCCGGGAACGGGTACGACGCAACCGCCTCGGCCGGCACGAACCTGGCTCCATCGAACCCGAAGCTGATCGAGGCTGTCCGCAAGGCGGCTCTGGACTATCGTCGGCGCAATGGCCTGCCGCGAAGCGCCCCGGTTCCGATCGATGCGGTGACCAGCTCGGGAAGCGGGCTGGACCCTCATATCAGTCCGGAGAACGCCGCGCTTCAGGCGGCGCGGGTGGCCCGCGCGCGCGGGCTGAGCGAGGGGGCGGTCGAGACCCTGATAGCCGAACATACCGAGGGGCGGCAGCTGGGAGTCCTGGGCGCGCCCTGGGTGTCGGTGCTTGAGCTCAATCTCGCCCTCGACCGCCTCGCCCCCGTCCCTCGAAGTTGACGCCGCATGCGCTGGCTCGAATACCTCGCCTTTGTCAGCCTCGTCGTCGGATTGGCATGGCCGGTGGGCGTCTACATGGCCCGGGTGTTCGAGGGCGAGCGGACCCTGCTCGATCCCCTCCTCCGGCCGGTCGAGGCCCTGCTGCACCGCGCGCTTGGGGTTCGACGCGACCGCGAAATGTCGGCGGGCGTCTATAGCCTTTGCTTCGTGCTGTTCAGCGCCGCGGGGATGGCGCTGCTGTTTCTTCTGCTCATCCTTCAGCGCATGCTGCCCGGCGGGCCTGCGGACCACTACCTCACCACGCCGATGACCTGGGATCTGGCTGTCAACACGGCCGTCAGTTTCGCGACCACGACAACCTGGCAGGCCTACGCCGGCGAAAGCACGCTTCGCTACCTTACCCAGGTCGTCGGCCTGGTTTCCCAGAACTTCCTCGCCGGCGCCGCCGGGCTGGCGGTGGGCGTGGCCTTCATCCGCGGCGTCGCCCGGGATCGGTCGCCGACCATCGGCAATTTCTGGGTGGATTTGGTCAGGGCCCTCCTCTGGGTCCTCCTGCCCGCCAGCCTGCTGGGAAGCCTGTGGCTTATCTCGCAGGGCGTGCCGCTCAACCTGTCGCCCTACACCCAGGCCCATACATTGGAGGGCGGAGTCCAGACCATCGCCCAGGGTCCGGTGGCGGCGCTGGAGTTCATCAAGAACCTGGGAACCAACGGCGGTGGGTTTTTCAATGTCAACGGCGCCCATCCCTTCGAGAACCCGACCCCCCTCACCAATTTCGTCGGCCTGTTGGCGATCGCCACGCCGCCCGCGGCCCTCACCGTCACCTTCGGCCGGATCACCGGGAGGCCCCGCGCCGGCTGGGTCTTGCTGGGGGTGATGGTCGCCCTTTTCCTCGGTGGCCTGGGCGTTTGCGACCGCGCCGAATCCGCGCCCCCGCCGCAACTGGCGGGACTGCGCCTGGCGGGCGGCGACATGGAGGGCAAGGAGGTTCGCTTCGGGGTCGGAGACTCGGTGCTGGCGGCGGTGGTCACCTCCAACGGCGCCACCGGCTCTTACAACGCGATGCACGACTCCTTCCAGCCGATGGGGGTTTTCGTCCCCCTGGCCAACATGCTGCTCGGCGAAGTCACCTTCGGCGGCCTGGGGACCGGCCTCTACGGCATGGTCATGATCGCGCTGTTCGCCGTGTTCCTGGGCAGCCTGATGATCGGCCGCACGCCGGCCTATCTCGGAAAAAAGCTCGGCCCGACCGAGACGAAGCTTGTCGCCGCCTACGCGCTCCTGACGCCCGCGGTGGTGCTGCCCTTGACCGCCGTGGCGCTGGCGACGAGCGCGGGCCGGGCCGGGATCGGCGCCAATCCTGGGCCTCGAGGCCTCACCGAGGTGATCTACGCCTACGCCTCGTCGATGGCCAACAACGGCCAGACCCTGGCCAGCCTCAACGCCGACAGCCTGTTTTACAACCTGACGACGGCCGTCGCGATGCTGGCCGGACGGTTCGGCCTGGCGGCGCTGGCCCTTACCCTCGCCGGCCGGTTCGCCGCCCAGCCCCGCTCGGCGGAGAGC